>Ga0247727_10001697_pt1 | contig 51558 bp, 36 predicted proteins | sample WisWelCaveWW1625_FD_202498 | JGI IMG/M metagenome (GOLD analysis project Ga0247727, IMG submission 202498) | Biofilm microbial communities from Wishing Well Cave, Virginia, United States - WW16-25 | ecosystem: Environmental > Aquatic > Deep subsurface > Groundwater > Cave microbial mat | place... | reverse complement strand
GCGGGTGCGGCGGGCGTGGCGGGGGCGGCGGCACGGCTCATCGTCACCACGATCGGGCCGGTCACCTTCGAGCCGAGGGTGAGCATGCCCGCCGACAGGCTGCCCGGCGCCTCCCCGTCGGGTCCCGGAGCGCCGCCCGGGGCCGCTCCGGGACCGGCGAGCCCCGGCGGCATCGGCATGTTGACGGTCATCGACATGTCGGCGTCGAGGCTGATGTCGGTGAAGAGCCCCTCGCCGAGATCGAAGGTCGCGGTGCCGGCGGCGCCGCCGGACGTGGTGTAGGACTGGCCCCTTGCCGCCGTCGCGGTCGCCGTCGGCAACGACTGGCGCACGTCGAACCGGGCGCGGCCCGCCTCGATCGACCGCAGCGTGTAGATCCAGCGCGCCTCGACGCGATCGTCGCCGCGGCCGCCGATGCCCGGCAGGACGACCGGCACGCGCGCCTCGAACGACTGGCCGATGCGCAGCTCTCCCTCGGGCAGCTCCGGCATGGACTGGGCCAGCTGATCGCGGGCCCGATCGTGGCGGCCCTGGGGTGTCTCCGGGGCGGGGGCGAACTCGATGCGGCGCCCGTCGGCGCTGAAGCGGGCCTCGACCGCCGGCCGGCCGACCATCGCCGAAACCCCGGTCAGCGGCTTCGGCGCTCCGCCACGCATGAGCGTCCCCGCCGCGTCCACCACCTTGAAGGTGAACGGGATCGAGCCGTCGGCGGCGCGCGGCTGCACCTCGAGGAGCCCCTTGATCCTGATCTCCTGACGGACGTCCCCCAGGGTCAACTTCGCGATTGCCGCCATCGCTTCGGGCAGCGTCGACGGATCGATCCTGAGGTCGAGGGCGATGGAACCCTGCTGGTCATAGGCCGACGCGGGCTTGGGCCCGTAGCGCAGGCGCACGCCTTTGGCGGCGGCCGCCGCGGGCGCGATCGCGCCGGCCAGCACCAGGGCGGCGGAAAGCGCGGCCGGGATAACGAGGGACCTGTGGTTGGGTGTCATGGGGCATGAGACTAAACCACGCCCCGCGGGCGGTCAAGGCGAGCACCCCGCGGCGGCGCCCCTGGTGTAGAGTGACGCCCGGGGTGGCCATGCGAAAGTGGCGGAACTGGCAGACGCGACGGACTTAGGATCCGTTGGGGCAACCCTTGAGGGTTCGAATCCCTCCTTTCGCACCACCGGCCTCACGGCGGCGGCCTGCCGGCCTGCCGGTCCCTTGCGCCGCGGCCGGCCTCCTGTTATGATGCGCGCGCCTCGGGGGTGCAGCAGCCGCCCGTCGCCCATCCCGGATTCCCACCAGAAGCCAATACCTCGATCCATCAGGATGTTGCGTGGAGGGGCCGGGACGCCGGAGGATCGGACAACGTCATGAAGGTCGTGATTCGCGAGATGGAGCGCTGCAAGCGGGGACTCGAGGTCGAGATCCCGAAGGAGCGCGTGGCGCTCGAGATGAACCGGGCGTTCGAGGACTACTCGCGCCATGCGCGCGTCCCGGGGTTCCGCAAGGGCCGCATCCCGATGGAGGTCGTCCGCACCCGGTTCGGCAAGGATGTCCGCGAAGAGGTCGTCGCCCGTCTGGTGCGCGAGGAGGCCCTGCGGATTCTCGCGGAGAAGAAGATCGAGCCGGTCGAGCCGCCGGTCCTCGAAGAGGTCAGGCACGAGGAGGGTGGTCCGCTCTCGTTCCGGGCCACCTTCGAGGTGCGGCCGGCGCTCGCGATCGCCGACTACAAGGGGCTCGCGGTCACGGTGCCCGGGCGCGAGGTCACCGACGAGATGGTCGAGTCCTACCTCGGGGGCATGGCGGAGCGCGCCGCCAAGCTCGAGGCGGTGACCGGGCGACCGGTGCAGAAGGGCGACTACGTCGTCGGCCTGCTGTCGTGCGAGTTCCGCAAGGGCAAGGGCAAAAACCTGAAAGGCGAGAGCCTGTTCCTCGAGGCCGGTTCCGAGGAGAATCACCCCGATTTCAACGCCGCGATCCTCGGCATGCAGGCGGGCGAGACCCGGAACTTCGAGGTCGAATACCCGGACGATTACAATGCCGTAAGCCTGCGCGGCGCGGTCGTCGCCTACACGGTGGACCTGAAGGAGATCAAGAGGAAGATCGTGCCGCCGATCGACGACGACCTCGCGAAGGAGTTCGGGACGTTTTCGTCCCTCGAGGAGTTGCGCGCCCGGGTGCGCGAGGAGGTCGCCCGCCGCGCCGGGGAGACCGAGCGCGCCGAGGCGCGCCAGCGCATCCTGATGGAGCTGGTCCGCCGGCACCAGGTCGAGGTCCCCGAAGCGATGATCGAATCGCAGCTCGACGGCCGTCTCGAAGGGATGGCGCGTGAGATGATCGCGCGCGGCATCGATCCGATGAAGTCGGGCGTGAACTGGGCCGAGGAGCGCGGCAAGGCGCGCCCGGCCGCCATCGACGCCGTGCGCGCGATGCTCATACTCGACGCGATCGCGGTGAACGAGGGACTCGCGGCGTCCGAAGATGATGTCAACGAATGGCTGAAGGGCGAGGCGCGGCGTCAGAATGCGAATGTCGCGACCGTCAAGGAGAAACTCGTCCAGAGTTCGCGTCTGACGGGCGTTCGGCGGCAGATCGTCAGGGAAAAGTCGCTTGACTATCTCCTTCAGGGTGCTAATATTACGCGTGAGGTGAGATAAACCCCCATGCCTCTCATCCCCATGGTTGTCGAACAGACAAACCGGGGCGAACGCGCGTACGATATCTACTCCAGACTGCTGAAGGACAACATTGTCTTCATCGGCAGCGGCATCGACGACAATCTCAGCAACCTCGTCATCGCGCAGCTGCTCTACCTCGAGGCCGAGGATCCGGAGAAGGACATCTCGATCTACATCAACAGCCCGGGCGGGTCGGTGACCGCGGGGCTGGCGATCTACGACACGATGCAATTCATCCGTCCGGACATCTCGACCATCTGCATCGGCCAGGCCGCGAGCATGGCGGCGGTGCTGCTGGCCGCCGGCACGGCGAAGAAACGCTTCGCGCTGCCGAACTCGCGCGTCCTCCTGCACCAGCCGATGGGCGATTTCTCGGGGCAGGCGACGGACGTCGAAATCCACGCGCGCGAGATCCTGCGCATCCGGCAGAGGCTGAACGAGATCCTGCACACCCACAGCGGCCAGGCTCTGGACCGCATCAACCGCGACACCGACCGCGACTTCATCCTGACCGGCGAGGGCGCCCGCGAGTACGGCCTCATCGATCAGGTGATCTCGCGGCGCGAGTAGTTCCTCCGCGGTCGATCCGCGGACGAGACGGTCGGGAGACCAGGCGATGGCCGGCAAGCGAGGCGACGGCGAATCCCTCCGGTGCAGCTTCTGCAACAAGGACCAGCGTGACGTCAAGAAGCTGATCGCCGGACCCACCGTGTACATCTGCGACGAATGCGTCGACATCTGCCTCGACATCATCGCCGAGGAGCGCGAGCCCGACGAACCCAAGGCCAAGGTCAAGCTGCCGAAGCCGATGGAGATCCGGGAGTTCCTCGACGAGTACGTCGTGGGGCAGGAGAAGGCCAAGAAGAAGCTCGCGGTCGCGGTCTACAACCACTACAAGCGCAACGAGCTGGCGAAGCGCCGCGGCGAGATCGAGGTGCAGAAGAGCAACATCCTGCTGATCGGCCCGACCGGCACCGGCAAGACGCTCCTGGCCCAGACGCTGGCGAAGCTGCTGTCCGTGCCGTTCGCGATCGTCGACGCCACCACGCTGACCGAGGCGGGGTACGTCGGCGAGGACGTCGAGAACATCCTGCTCCGGCTGCTGCAGGCGGCGGGCAACGATCTCGAGAAGGCGAAGCGCGGCATCATCTACATCGACGAGGTCGACAAGATCAGCCGCAAGAGCGACTCGCCCTCGATCACCCGCGACGTCTCCGGCGAGGGCGTGCAGCAGGCGCTGCTGAAGATCCTCGAGGGCACGGTGGCCAACGTGCCCCCGCAGGGCGGCCGCAAGCACCCGCACCAGGACTTCATCCCGATGGACACGACCAACATCCTGTTCATCTGCGGCGGAGCCTTCGTCGGCCTCGACGGCATCATCGAGCAGCGCACCGGCAAGAAGGCGATGGGGTTCAAGGCCGAGATCAAGAGGAAAACCGACAAGACCGCGCTCGACATCCTCGAGCAGGTGCAGCCCGCCGACCTCATCAAGTACGGACTGATCCCCGAGTTCGTCGGCCGCCTGCCGGTGGTCGGGGTGCTCGGCGAGCTGGATCGCGACGCGCTGGTCAAGATCCTCACCGAGCCGCGCAACGCCCTGGTGAAGCAGTACCAGCGCAGCTTCGAGTATGAGAACGTCACGCTGACCTTCACGCGCGACGCCCTCGACGCCATCGCCGGGCTGGCGCTGGCGCGCAAGATAGGGGCCCGCGGGCTGCGGCTCATCCTCGAGGACCTCATGCTCGACCTCATGTACCAGCTGCCCTCACGCACCGACATCCACGAGTGCGTCATCACCAAGGAAGTCGTGGAGAACAAGATGGCGCCTATCATGCTGATGGAGAAGGCGGGCTAGCCCCGCGCACCCCCGATGCTCGTAAGCCTGGACGACAAGACCGAGAAGCTGCCGCTCGTCCCGTTGCGGGACGTGGTGGTGTTCCCGTACACCATGATCCCGTTCGTCGTGGGGAGAAAGTCCTCCCTCGTCGCGGTCGAGAGGGCCCTGGCGGCCGACAAGCGGATCTTCCTCGCCACCCAGCGCGACGCCAAGATCGACGACCCGAAGCCGGACGAGATCAACGCCGTGGGGACGGTCGCCAACATCGTCCAGAGCCTCAAGCTGCCGAACGGCAACATCAAGCTGCTGGTCGAGGGCTCGGCGCGCGGCCGCGTCCACGGCATCGAGGTGGTCGAGAGCTGCATGCTTGCGTCCCTGTCGATCATCGACCTGAAGACCGATCTCACGCCCGAGATCGAGGCCGAGATGGGCAAGGTCGTGTCGCTGTTCGAGAAGTACGTGAAGCTGTCGCCGAACATGCCCTACGAGACGATGATCTCGACGATCCGCGTCTCCGAGCCGGGGCGGCTCACCGACACCATCGCGGCGCACCTCCAGGTCGGCATCGAGGAGAAGCAGAACCTGCTCGAGGTCTTCAACCCGGTCGAGCGCCTGACGCTCCTGGCCGGCATGCTCGACGCGGAGATCGAGAAGCTGCGCGTCGATCGCCGCATCCATCAGCGCGTCAAGAAACAGATGGAGAAGGCCCAGAAGGAGTACTACCTCAACGAGAAGATGAAGGCGATCCAGCAGGAGCTGGGCCGCAAGGACGAGCGTCTCAACGAGGTCGAGGAGCTCAAGCAGCGCATCGCCGCCGCGAAGATGCCCAAGGAGGCGCACGAGAAGGCGATGCAGGAGCTCAAGCGCCTCGAGGTGATGCCGCCGGTCTCGGCCGAGGCGACCGTGTCGCGCAACTACCTCGACTGGCTGCTGTCGATCCCGTGGCAGAAGCGCTCGAAGGAGATCCGCGATCTCGATTTTGCGGAGAAGGTGCTCAACGACGACCATCACGGGCTTGACAAGGTGAAAGAGAGGATCCTCGAGTTCCTCGCCGTCCGCCGCTTGGTGGGCCACAAGAGCATGAAGGGGTCGATCCTCTGCTTCGTCGGGCCCCCGGGGGTGGGCAAGACCTCCCTGGCGCAATCGATCGCCAAGGCGACGGGGCGCAAGTTCGTCCGCGTGTCGCTGGGCGGCGTGCGCGACGAGGCCGAAGTCCGCGGCCACCGCCGCACCTACATCGGCGCCTTCCCCGGCCAGATCATCCAGATGATGAAGAAGGCCGGCACGAAGAACCCGGTGTTCCTGCTCGACGAAGTCGACAAGATGAGCATGGATTTCCGGGGCGACCCGTCCTCGGCCCTGCTCGAGGTCCTCGACCCCGAGCAGAACGGGACCTTCCTGGATCACTACATCGACACCGAGTTCGACCTCAGCCAGGTGATGTTCATCTGCACGGCGAACGTGCTGCACCCCATCCCGCCGGCGCTCAAGGACCGCATGGAGGTGCTGCGGCTCGCGGGCTACACGCTGCTCGAGAAGGAGGCGATCGCGCGCCGCTTCCTGATCCCGAAGCAGCTCAAGAACCACGGCCTCGACGCCGGGAAATTCGCCTTCGAGGATCCCGCCATCCGCGACGCCATCGAGAAGTACACCCGCGAGGCGGGAGTTCGCAACCTCGAGCGCGAGATCGCCTCGCTCTGCCGCAAGCTCGTGCGCCGTGTCGTCAAGGAGGGGAACGACTTCACCTTCACCGTGAAGTCCGAGCACCTGACCGACTTCCTCGGCGTGCCGCGGTACCGTCCGACGACGAGCGAGAAGAAGCCCGAGATCGGCATCGCCACCGGGCTCGCGTGGACCGAGGTCGGCGGCGAGATCCTGATGACCGAGGCGACCCTGATGAAGGGCCGCGGCAAGCTGATGCTCACCGGCAAACTCGGCGACGTCATGCAGGAGTCGGCGCAGGCCGCCCTGTCCTATGTGCGGTCGCGGGCCGAGATCCTCGGCATCGACGAGGACTTTCACCGCAAGTTCGACATCCACGTGCACGTGCCGGAGGGGGCGATCCCCAAGGACGGGCCGTCGGCGGGGATCACCATGGCGACGGCGCTCGCCTCGCTGCTGACCCGGACGCCGGTGCGCGGCGACGTGGCCATGACCGGCGAGATCACGCTGCGCGGCAAGGTCCTGCCGATCGGCGGGGTCAAGGAGAAGGTCCTGGCGGCGCACCGGCTCGGCGTGCGCACGGTGATCCTGCCGCGCGACAACGAGAAGGACCTGGCGGACGTCCCCGAGGACGTCCAGAAGGAGCTCGAGTTCCGGCTGGTCGACACGATGGACGACGTGCTCCAGATCGCCCTGGAGCGCGAGACCGGACCCAAGGTTACCAAGGACTTCGAGAAGGACATCAAAGACAAGGGCGTTCCCGGGGCGCTGACGCACTGAGACCCCGGGGCACCCTGCCCCTGTACCTGACCGCGCGATCGCGGGGAACAACCCCCGCGAGGCGCGACCCTTGAGAGACGCGGACCAGCAGCCCGGTGACGGCGCGCCGGGCTCGGTGTGCGGCCTCCTTCGATCCCTGACATGCGCATCACCTCGTGCCAATTCGTTGCGAGCGCTCCGGTCCCCGACCGCTTCCCGCGGGACGGGTTCCCGCAGATCGCCTTCATGGGCCGATCGAACGTCGGCAAGTCGAGCCTCATCAACCGGCTGCTGGGCAAGGCGGGGCTGGCGCGCACCAGCAAGACGCCCGGGCGCACCCGCGCGATCAACTTCTTCCTGGTGAACGGGAACTCGTACTTCGTCGACCTGCCGGGGTACGGCTTCGCCCGCGTGCCGCGCCCGATGCGCGAGGAGTGGCGCGGCCTCATCGAGGCCTACCTCGACGGGCCGCTCGGGCCCGACCTGGCGGTGGTCCTGGTCGACGCCCGGCACGAGCCGAGCCCGCTCGATCGCGAGCTCGTCGACTGGCTCCGCTCACGGTCGATACCGACCCGGGCGGTGATGACGAAGATCGACAAGATCACCCGGGGCTCCCGGGACGCGGCCGCCCGCCGCGCCGCCGGGGCCCTGGACCTGAATACCGTCGGGACGCCCCTGCTGGGCGTGTCGGCGGTCACCGGGGACGGCCTCGCCGCCCTCTGGCGCCTGCTGGACGACGCCGTGGCCGCGGGCCGGCGGCGGTCCCCCCATCCGGCGCCGCCGCGCACGACCAGGCCCGCGACCACCAACCCACCGCACCACTCGACGAGAGGAAGGACACCACAGTGAACGGAAAAGACATGGAACGCGAATCGAGACCGAACCGCGAGCCGCGGCCCCCGCGCGGGCCGGGCCGCGACCAGGGCGGCCGCCCGCCGCGCCGCACACCCGCCGAGAACGGCGGCCAGCCCCCGCAACCCGACGTCGAGGTCTCCGGCATGGAGGACGAAGGGGCCGAGCGCGCCGACGTCCCGCGCGCCGAGCTGACCGGGGAGAAGCTCGACATCCGGACGCTCAAGGAGAAGTCGATCTCCGAGCTCACCGGCATCGCCAAGGCGCTCGACGTCGTCAACGCCACGGCGCTCCGCAAGCAGGAGCTGATCTTCGAGATCCTGCGCGCCCAGACCGAGAAGAGCGGGCTGATCTTCGCCGAGGGGGTCCTCGAGACGCTGCCGGACGGGTTCGGGTTCCTGCGGGCGCCCGAGTACAACTACCTGCCCGGGCCGGACGACATCTATGTCTCGCCGTCGCAGATCCGCAAGTTCGACCTGCACACCGGCGACACCATCTCCGGCCAGGTGCGCCCGCCGAAGGAGGGGGAGCGCTACTTCGCCCTGATCAAGGTCGAGGCGGTCAACTTCGAGCACCCCGAGCAGGCGCGCAACAAGATCTTCTTCGACAACCTGACGCCGCTCTACCCCAACGGCCGCATCAAGCTCGAGACCACACGCGAAAACGTCTCGTCGCGCGTCCTCGACATCCTCTGCCCCATAGGCAAGGGCCAGCGCGGCCTGATCGTGGCGGCGCCGCGCACCGGGAAGACGATGCTCCTTCAGGCAATAGCCAACAGCATCACCCAGAACCACCCCGAGATCGTCCTCATCGTCCTGCTCATCGACGAGCGGCCCGAGGAGGTCACCGACATGCAGCGCTCGGTGAACGGCGAGGTCATCTCATCGACGTTCGACGAGCCGGCCACCCGGCATGTTCAGGTCGCCGAGATGGTCATCGAGAAGGCGAAGCGCCTGGTCGAGCACCACAAGGACGTCGTGATCCTGCTCGATTCGATCACCCGCCTGGCGCGGGCCTACAACACCATCGTGCCGCCGTCGGGCAAGGTGCTGTCGGGCGGCGTCGACGCCAACGCCCTGCAGCGCCCGAAGCGCTTCTTCGGGGCGGCGCGCAACATCGAGGAGGGCGGCTCGCTGACGATCATGGCGACGGCGCTCATCGAGACCGGCAGCCGCATGGACGATGTCATCTTCGAGGAGTTCAAGGGCACCGGCAACATGGAGATCCACCTCGACCGCAAGCTGGCCGACCGCCGGATATACCCGTCGATCGAGCTGACCCGCTCGGGCACCCGCAAGGAGGAGCTGCTGCTCTCGAAGAAGGAGCTCGACCGTTCCTGGGTCCTGCGCAAGGTGCTCAACTCGCTGTCGCCGGTCGAGGCGATGGAGCTGCTCATCGAGCGCATGCAGAAGAGCAAGAACAACGAGGAGTTCCTCGATTCGATGAGCGGCATGGGATAGGTCCGGTCCGCGGGGACCCCTTGTGGGGCGCCCGCGGAGTCTCTATAATCACCAGTTCAACAGGAACCCTGAAGTTGCGAGGGGGACCGCGGTCCCCGGGGAGCGTCGTTCCATGAAGAGCGGGATTCACCCCAAGTACCACGTGGTCATGGTCACCTGCGCGTGCGGGGAGACTTTCAAGGCCCGGTCGACCAACCCGGAGCTGCGTCTCGAGATCTGCTCCAAGTGCCACCCCTTCTTCACCGGCAAGCAGAAACTGATCGACTCGGCCGGCCGCGTCGAGCGTTTCGAGAAGCGCTACAAGGCCGCCACGCCGGCCCCCGAGGCCGGCACCGCCGAGGCCGCCGCGGCCGGCGCCGGGGCGGCCGCGGTCGGCCGCTCGGCGCGCCGCGCCGGCGCGACCACCCGCGGGAAGGCCGGCAAGAAGGCCGGCAAGGGCGCCCCGGCCGGCGCCTGAGGCGCCAAGCCGCCTGCCGTGGAACTCCTGGCTCGTCTCGGCGCGATCGAGGTCCGGTTCGAACAGCTCGCCGCACAGATGGGCGACCCGGCGGTCGCGGGCAATCCCGACGCCTACAGGCAGATCGCCAAGACCTATGCCGATCTCGAGCGTGTCGTCCACAAGTACCGCGAGTTCCGCCGCCTCGACGAGCACATCCGCGAGTCGCAGGCCCTCCTCGCAGACCCCGAGCTCAAGGGAATGGCGCGCGAGGAGCTGCAGCAGCTCGAGCCGCGGCGCGCGGCGCTGCTCCTCGAGCTCCGCGCCATGCTCCTGCCGAAGGACCCGAACGACGAGCGCAACGTCATCCTCGAGATCCGCGCCGGGACCGGGGGCGAGGAGGCGTCGCTTTTCGCGTCGGAGCTGTTCCGCATGTACAGCCGTTACGCCGAGCGCCGCGGCTGGCAGGTGGAGATCCTGACCACGAGCGCGACCGGCCTGGGCGGCATCAAGGAGGTCATCGCCCTCATCAGCGGCAAGCAGGTCTACAGCCGCCTGAAGCACGAGAGCGGCGTGCACCGCGTCCAGCGCGTGCCCGAGACCGAGGGCGCCGGGCGCATCCACACCTCGACCGCCACCGTGGCGGTGCTGCCGGAGGCCGACGACGTCCAGATCGACATCAATGAAAAGGACCTGCGTGTCGACACCTTCTGCGCCACGGGGCCGGGAGGGCAGGGGGTCAACACCACCTACTCGGCGATCCGCATCACCCACCTGCCCACGAACACCGTCGTGCAGTGCCAGGACGAGCGCTCGCAGCACAAGAACAAGGCGCGCGCCCTCAAGGTGCTGCGCTCGCGCCTGTTCGACCTCGAGCAGCAGAAGCAGAAGGACGCCATCGCCCAGCATCGCCGCAGCCAGGTGGGCACCGGTGAGCGCTCCGAGAAGATCCGCACCTACAACTTCCCGCAGAACCGGGTCACCGATCACCGCGTCAACGTGACCGTGCACCGCCTGGCCGATCTCCTCGAGGGCGACCTCGACCCGCTGGTCGAGCCGATCGTCGCCCACTACCAGGCCGAGGCGCTCAAGGACGAGGTCCGCGCCTGACCGCCGGTACCTCGAGGCCATGGCCCCTGACATCGATCCCCGCCTCACCGCCGCAGCGCTGGCGCGCGCAGGGGAGTCCGCCCTGGCCGCGGCCGGTGTTCCCGACCCGGCGCGCGACGCGGCGACGCTCCTGGCGCTGGCCACGGGTTGGAGCCGCGAGCGCCTGCACGCCCATCCCGCCGAGGCCGTCGGCGCCGGCGCGCGGGCGCGGTTCGGCGCTTTCGTCGGGCGGCGCGCCGCCCGCGAGCCGCTGCAGCACATCACGGGGACGCAGGAGTTCTGGTCGCTGGCTTTCCGGGTGACGCCGGCGGTCCTCATCCCGCGCCCCGAGACCGAGCACCTGATCGAGGCGCTCCTGCGCCTGGCGCTGCCGGCGGCGCCGGTCGTCGTCGATCTCGGCACCGGCTCGGGGTGCCTCGCGGTCGTGACGGCGCGCGTCCTGCCCGCGGCGCGCGTCGTGGCCACCGACATCTCGGCCGCGGCGCTCGAGGTGGCGCGCGACAACGCCGTCCGCCACGGCGTGGCGGAACGGATCCGCTTCCTGGAGGGCGACCTCTTCGCGGCCCTGGACGGCAAAGGCATGGAGCGCGGTGTCGATCTCCTGATCAGCAACCCGCCGTACATCCCCGCCGCCGATCTCGACGGGCTCGAGCCGGAGGTGCGCGACCACGAGCCGCGCCAGGCGCTCACACCCGGCCCCGACGGGCTCGCCGTCCACCGGCGCATCGCCGCCGGCGCCGGTCGCCTGCTCCGGCCGGGCGGCCGCCTGCTGGCCGAGATCGGCTTCAGCCAGGAGGTCGCCGCGCGCGCCCTCTACGCCGGTGCCGGGATCGCGGTCGAGGCGGTCCATCCCGACCTCGCCGGTCTCCCCCGCGTCCTGCAAGGGCGCCTTTAGGCCAGGCCCGGCCGGCCCCACCTGCCGCGCCGCGTTATACTCGCCGCCGTGACGCATCCCGTGCCCGAGATGATCTCCGTCGAGCGCGCGCTCGAGCGGCTGCTGGGCGCGACCCCGGTGCTGCCGGAGGAGGTCGCGCCCCTCGGCGCCGCCGCCGGCCGCGTCCTCGCCGAGGTCGTCCGCGCCGATGCCGACGTGCCGGCATTCGTCAAATCCCTCATGGACGGGTTCGCCGTCAGGTCGGCCGACCTCACGGGCGGGGCGGTCGTCCTCGTCGTGGTCCGGGAGATCCCGGCGGGGACCGACCCGGCGGCGCTGCCGCCGCTCGCCCCGGGGACGGCGGCGCGCATCATGACCGGCGCCCCGCTGCCGCCGGGCGCCGACGCCGTCGTGCCGGTCGAGGAGTCGTCGCCCGCCGCCGATCATCCCGGCGCGGTGCGCTGTGCCGCAGCCCGGCCGGGCGATCACTGCGCGCCGCGCGGCGCCGATGTCCGGGCCGGCGAGACGCTCCTCGCGCCCGGCGATTTCATCGGCGCGGCCGAGGTGGCCGTGCTCGCCGCCTGCGGCCGCGCCGCCGTGCGCGTCGGTGGACGGCCGCGGGCGGCAGTGCTGGCGACCGGCGACGAGCTGGTGCCGCCCGGCGAAGCGCCCGCGCCGGGTCGCCTGCGCAACAGCAACGGCCCGATGCTCCTGGCGCTGGCGGCGCGCGCCGGCGCCGCGGTCGCCGATCTCGGCATCGCCCCCGACGATCCGGAGCGGCTGCGCGCCGCGGTGGAGCGGGGGCTCGAGGCCGACCTCCTGCTGATCTCGGGCGGTGTGTCGATGGGGGCGCGCGATTTCGTCGGCGCCACGCTCCGGGATCTCGGCGCCGGGATCCTGTTCGAACGCGTCGCCATCCGGCCGGGGAAGCCGTTCACGGCGGCGCGCCGCGGCCGGACGATCGTCTGCGCCTGCCCCGGCAACCCGGCCTCGACCTACGTCAGCTTCCAGGTGTTTGCGCGCGCCGTTCTCCGGCGCATGAGCGGCCACCCGCATCCAGGCCCGGCGGCCGTGCGCGGGTTCCTGGCGGCCCCGGCGCGCCAGAGACCGGGGCGGGCGGGATACTGGCAGGCGCGCGCCGCCCTGGTCGACGGCCGCCTGACGGCGGAGATCCTCCCGGCCAGCGGCTCCGCCGACATCGCCGCCTGCGCGCGCGGCAACGCGCTCGTCGTCCTGCCGGCCGAGGCCGGCGCGCGCGCCGCCGGCGACGAGGTCGACATTCTCCTGCTCGACGACCCCTTCGATCGATGAGCGCGACACCGGGCCGGATCCGCATCGTCCAGGCCCTTGCGGCGGTCATGTGCGCGGCCGTCGCGATCCTCCTCGGGCTGATCGCGTGGCGTCTGACGCCGCCGGAGGGGCCGCCGCGCCAGCGTCCCCTCATGGCGTCGCGCCGCGCGGCGCTTCCCGATGACGCCAGCCTCGTCCTGATCACCATCGACGGCCTGCGCGCCGATCGCCTCGCCTCGTACGGCGAGGCGCCGCTGTCGCCGGCCCGCCATCTCGACCGGCTGGCGGGCGAGGGGTACCGCTTCGAGCAGGCGATCGCCCCCGCGCCGCTGTCGTTCCCGGCGCACGCCGCGCTCATGACCGGGATGGCGCCCGCCGGCCGCGACGAGCTCCTGGCGCCCGCCGGGCCGCTGCCGCCGGGGAGGGCGACCCTGGCGGAGGTCCTGCGATCGTCGGGCTTCCGTACCGCCGCCTTCGTCGGTTCGGCGGCGGTCGGCCGCGCCTCGGGGCTGGCGCGCGGCTTCGAGCGCTTCGACGAGCCGCGCGCCGCCGACCGCCCGGCGACCATCCGCTGGCTCGCCGACCGGCCGGCGTCGGAGGTCTCGGCGGCGGCCCGCGCCTGGCTCGACGACAACTTCCGCGCCCGTTTCTTCCTGTGGGTGCACCTGGCCGATCCGGAGCCGCCCCATCCGGCCCTCCCCGAGAGGGGCGCGCGCCGGCGCGATCCCTACGACGTCGAGGTCGAGACCACCGACGCCGCGATCGGCCGCCTGCTGGCGCGCCTCTCCTCGCTCGGGGCGTTGGGTCACACGGTCGTGGTAGTCGCGGGAGCGCACGGCGAGGCGCTCGGCGATCACGGCGAGAGCGGCTCGGGGATCGGCCTGTACGACGCCACCCTGCGCGTGCCCCTGATTCTCCGCCTGCCGGGCGGCGCGGTGCGCGATCGATCGATCCCCGAGCAGGTGCGGCTCAACGACCTGATGCCGACCCTCCTCGACCTGCTCCGCCTGACGGCCCCCGAGCCGCCGGACGGCGTCAGCCTCGCGCCGCTGCTCGATCCGGGCGGCACCCTGCTGCCGCTGCCGGTGGTCGCCGAGGCCGCCGCCGGACGCGACTGGCTCGGCACCGCGCCGCGGCGGGCCCTGCGGGCCGACGGCTGGAAGTGGATCGAGAACGGCGCGGAGGAGCTCTACGACCTGCGCCGCGATCCCGCCGAGACCCGCAACCTCGTGGCGTCGCACCCGGCGCGGGCGCGCGAGATGCGCGCGGCGCTCGGTGCCCTGTGGCCGGGCCGCGTCGCGACGCCCATCGTCCCGACTCTCCGGGCGCCGGCGGTCGATCCGCTCTCACCGGGCCAGGCGGCGGCGCCCCAGGAGCGGCTTCTGAGCGAGGCGCTCGCCGCCCTGCGCCTGGCCGACGGGCCGCGCGCCCGCACCGCCCTCGAGGAGCTGCGGCGCTCGATCGCGGCCGCGGGCAGGCCGGCGCCGCCGGGGTTGCTGGCGCTCATCGGCGGCGCGTTGCGCCTGCAGGGGCGTGTTCCGGAGGCACTCGCGGCATACGAGGAAGCCCTGGATGCCGTGCGATCGGAGGCGTCCGCGCCGGCCGGCGTCGCGGCGCCCGCCGCCATGGCGGTGGCCACGGCCGGCGGGGACGCGCCGACGCCGGGGACGGTCGCACCGGAATCGGCCGTGGCGGGCCCGGCCGTGCCGCGCGGGCGCGGCGCCGCCGCCGTCGGCGCCGCGGCTGCCGACGGCCGCAGCGCGGACGCCGCCCGCGCGCCCGCTCCGCGCGCCGCCCCCCTCGAAGCGCTGCTGCTCGCGGACATCGCCGCCTGCCGCCGGCTCGAAGGGCGCCTCGATCTCGCGGCGGTGGCGTACCGCGCCGCGGTGCGCGCCCGCCCGGACGATCCCTGGGATCGGCTGGCGCTCGCCGACGTTCTCGTCGAGACGGGCGAGTCGCGCGCAGCGATCGACGAGCTGCGGGCCGCCCTGCAGCGCTCCCCGGGCGATGCCGACCTGCTCGCCAGCCTCGGCAGGGCCTACCTGGCGGCGGGGCAGTCGGGGGCCGCCATCCTCCCACTCCAAGATGCCCTGCGGGCGGCGCCGGGGATGACCCGCCCGTGGTTCGACCTCGGGCGGGCCTATGAGGAGCTCGGGCGACCGTCCGACGCGCTGCGCGCCTACCAGGATTTCACGGCGCGGGTCCCCGCGCCGGGGGATCCGCTGTACCAGCAGGCGGCGGAGCGGATGAAGGCGCTGCGCGACGGCGCCTGAGGTCGTCGAGGAGGCGGCGGATCGGCGCGTCGCCCGGGTGATCGCGCAGCCCCTGCTCGGCGGCGGCGATCGCCTCCGCGGTCCGACCGCGCTCCGACTGCACCAGCGCCACGCCGAGCGCCGCCCCGCCGCTGTCGTCCCCGAGCGCACGGGCGCGCTCGAAGGCCGCGAGCGCCTCGTCCAGGCGGCCGATCCGGCGCAGCGCCGACCCGAGCTTCAACGCCGTGGCGGCCGAGGGGGCGATCGCCAGCGCGCGTTGATACGCCTCGACCGCATCCGGCCAGCGCTGCAGCCGGGCCAGCGCCCCGCCGAGATTGACGGCGAAGCGGGCGTTGTCCGGATCGAGTTCGACCGCGCTTCGGAAGCAGGCCACCGCCTCGGCGGTCCGGCCCGATTCGGCCAGCAGCACGCCGGTGAGGTTCTGATACTCGTCGAGGCGCGGATCGCGGACGATCGCCGCGCGCAGCGCCGGCAGCAGGCGCGCCGTCCGCGCCGCCGGCGCCTCGAGCGCATAGAGACGCTGGGCCACCAGGAGGCGCAGCGGGTCCGCGGCGAACGAGGCGCGGTAGCGCGCGAGCGCGCCGGCGGCGTCGCCGGCATCCTCGAGCAGGAGCCCGGCGATGGCGTCGTCGAGACCGGGACGCGCCGCGGTCCGCGCCGCGTGGCGGAGCACGTGCGCCTCGGCCGCGGCCCGGCCGTTCGGATCCTGAAGCTCGAGCTGCACGAGCCACAGCACCGGCTCGGGGTCCGACTCCGGGAGGTCGTCGAGCGCGGCGACCAGCGCCGCCTTCGCCTCGTCGCGCCGGCCGAGCCCGAGCAGCGCCTCCGAGAGCATCTGGCAGGTCTTGGGGAGCCGCTGGCGCGCGTTGGCGAGACGCAGCTCCTCGACCGCCCGGGCGTAGTCCTGGCGCTTGAGGAAATAGGTCGCCAGGTTGCGGTGGTAGAAGACCTGCGTCGTCTCGGCCTCCGCGCCGGCCGCGCCGGCCACGACGACGTCGCCCGGCGGTGCGCCGGCGACGGCGGCGGCGGCGACGCCGGCGGCTGTGCTCCCGGCGGGGGGGGCGTCGAGCTCGTCGCCGCCGATGTAGCCGAGGGCGCGCAGGCTTGCGAGCAACTCGGCCTCGGCCGCGCGCGCCCCGGGTCCCGCGTCGGCGGGCGCCGGCCGCGAGCGCGCCGCGCCGTCCCACGTCGGGATGCGGCGCGGCGGCGCGGCGGCGAGAAACGCGGGATCGATGGCCGCCTCGACGACCCGCCCCGGCATGTCCTCGCCCGCCGGAAGGCCGAGAAGGTGCAGCACCGTCGGCGCGATGTCGAACAGCGTCGGGCGATCGGCGAGGCGGACGCCGCGGCGGGCGCCGGGGCCCGAGAGCACGAAGATTCCCTCGGGGTCGTGCCATTCGACCGGCTGCTCGGTGGTGTAGGGGAGCAGGTCGGCGGGGCGGGCCGACCCCGACCGGAAGCCGTGATCCGAGACCACGAGGATCGTCGTGTCCGGGCCCGCGGCGTCGATCACTTCACCCATCAGCGTATCTTGAAGGGCGTAGAACGCCGTCACGGCCTCCCGGAACCGCGCGTAGTCCTGCGCCGGGCAGATCGGCAGGCGCGGCGGGAGGCAATGCTGGAAGCGGTGCCCCATCATGTCGATCCCCTCGAAGTAGACGGCGGTGAGATCGGGGTGGCGCGCCGCCAGATCGGCCGCGATGGCGGCATAGTTTCGCGTCCCGGTGAGGATCGACAGCGCCAGCGCCACCGGGCGCTGCACGGCGCGCCGGCCCGCGCCGCCGGTGTCGCGGTCGCCGGCATCCCCGGCGGCGCGGCCACCCGTGTCGCCGCCCGCGCGACCACCGGCATCCCCGGCGCCCGCCGCGGCGCGCGGCTCGAGGACCTCGCTTCTGGCCGCCTCGAACTCGGCGCGCGAGACGCGCAAGACGGGAGTGACATCGTCGTACGCCAGATCGGCGGCGGTGATCAGGCGCGGCCCGACTAGGTCGAGATAGTCGCGCGGCCAGGTCAGCCCCGCGGGGACGGCGTGCCCGGCGGGTCGGGGCCTGACGGTCTCGAAGGCGACCAGGTTCGACACCTGGAAGCCGCGCACCGGCTCGGCGGGGAACGAGGCCCACCAGGCGACGAACGCCGAGGTGCCGCCCGCCTCGCCGAGCATGTCCCACAGGGCCCGCGTGCGGCGGAACCGGCTGGTGATCGGCACCCGCCGTCCGGTGCCGGCCTCGATCGCCTGGAAGTCGGCGACGCCGTGGCGATCGGGGCCGACACCGGTGACCATCGTCGTCCACAGGAGCGGCGAGATCATCGGATCGTAGGAGCGCAGCGGCGCCCGCACACCGCCATCGACGAGGCGCTTCAGGCGCGGCATCCGTCCCTGGCGCATCAGTGGATCGGCGAGGTCCCAGTCGGCACCGTCCAGCCCGACGATGAGAACCCGCAGGCCGGTGTCGGCGCGCCGGACGACCGGAAAGTCCGGACCTTCGCCCGGTGCTCCGGACGCCGCCGCGAAGGCGGCCGGCGGTCCTGCGACGAGCGCGAGATGGGTGGCGTCGAGCCCGATGGCGTCGAGGCGGTGGACCAGCGCGTCGGCGACCGCGGCAGGCAGGGGGGCCGGAGACGGGCCCGGCGACAGGGCGCCGGCCAGGGTCTCCTCGGGCAGGGCGCCGAGGATGTCGGCGGCCAGCCGCCGGACGACCTCGCCTGGACCGCCGGCGGCGAGCGCCCCCGCAAGCGCGGCGGCGGACGCGGACGCGCGCAGCCGCGCCGGGTCGAGGCGGTAGTCGCCGGAGAGGCGCACGCGCACGACCGCCCCCTGCGGCGTCGGGCTGTCGACATCGACCGCCGGCAGGCGGCCGGCGAGCGCCACGGAGCGCCGCCGCGCGAACGGCGGCGCCAGGTGCCATCCCGGTTCGAGCAGCCGGGATCCCGAGGCTGCGAGATGGCCCTCGGGGACGCGGACGATGGAGAGCGCGGCGAGACCGGCGAGAACGACGAACCCGGGGGCGAGGAGCGCGGCCTGCGGGATGCGGCGGCGCGCGCCCCTGGCGACCCGACGTCTCGTGGACGGCGTCACGCCGGCGAGTATATCCCCGGCAGCGCGGCCGTGCCGCGCGTGGCGCCGCGCGGCCCGCGGCGATCCGGGCGCGCGGCCGGTCCTAGAAGTCCCAGCGCAGCCCGAAGCGCAGGGTGCGCGGCGGGACGTAGGCGGCGGCGCGACCGTAGTTCGGGTCGGTGACGCCGCTGACCAGCTCGACGGTGTCGACGTACTGCGTCACCGGCTTCCGGTCGAGGACGTTGAAGACGTCCATGAAGAGCCGCATCTGCGTCTTGCCGACCGCCAGCGGATAGTCGGCGTGCAGGTCGAGGGTCAGCATGTCGGGCGTGCGGCCGAGGTTGCCGCGCTTCGCCGGGGTGTACGACCGCAGGAAGACCACGCCCGGGTTGATGGCGTCGGGATCGGTGAGGGCCGAGCTGAGGCTCGCCGTCGAGCGCAGCTCCAGCCCGCCCAGTCCGTCGTCGGCCCAGTAGCCGTACACCGGGTCGGTGCCCGGGATCTCGCCGCCGTTGAGATAGATCGGGTGGGCGAGGAGCGAGGTCCGCGGCACCCCCGACTGCCACGACAGATTGGCGCCCAGCGTCAGCTTCTCGCCGACGCGGTACGACGGGTAGACGTGCACCACGTGGGTCACGTCGGTCGGCAGCGGTCCGTTCAGGAACTGGCCGCGCATCAGCGGCGAGTCGGGGAAATCGTAGAGCGAGGTGATGTTGGGGTCGCTCTGGCCGTTGTCGTTGCGGAACAGCCCCTCGTAGTTGCCGCTCAGCTTCGACAGGCGGTAGTTGGCGAACAGCGACCAGTTGTGGGACATCCGCTTGGTGAAGATCGCCTCGACCGCCTTGTAATCGCGCTTCGGCTCCGGGAACCCGAACTGGCCGCCGGCGGGCACGTTCCTGGTGCCCGGGTTGGCCAGCTCGTAGGCGCCGAACGTGGCGGCCGGGAACTGGGCGCTCACCGGCGTCGACGGCGTGCCGCCGAACGGGTCGTAGGGGTAGCCGTAGGCGACGCCGTAGTAGAAGTTGTTGATCTGCTCGACGGCGTTGACCTGGACGTCCTCGAGGACGCGGCCCTGCTGGCGGTAGATCGCGCGCACCTCGAGGGACGATTCGGGGGCGACCTCGAACGCGAAGCCGGCGGAGATCTCGTCCTCGTATGGCAGGCGCGTGCCGGAGACCACCGTCGTCTGGTCCATCCCCTGGGTGAAGACCGGGCCCGCGGGGGCGCACGAGGTGCTGCCGCCGCCGCCGTCGTCGCACGGCACGGTGAACGGCAGCATGCGCGGCGTGGTCAGGTCGCGATCCGTGAAGTCCTGCAGGCTGACGCCGACCTCGCTCGAGAAGGCGCGCACCGCGAGGTCGTTGGGCACCCGCTCGTAGTAGCGCGCCACGTTCACCCAGGCGCGGCTCTTGCCGTTGCCGAGGGCGTCCCAGACGACGCCGATGCGCGGCGCCCAGTTCCCCGAGAAGGTGTAGTCGGAGGGGGACTGGGTCGTAGTGCCAGAAGTGAAGATGCGCGACTCGACGCCCCCGACGCTGATCGTCTGGGTTCCGAACGGCAGGGTGGCGTCGCCGGCGCCCTTCAGGGTCTCGGTCGTGTAGCGCAGACCGGCCTTGATGGTGACGCGCGGGCTGACGCTCCAGGTGTCCTGGACGAAGAAGCTGGTCTCGTCCGCCTCGGTCGCCGGCGGAGCCGGGCCGATGCGGGCGCGCGCCACGCGGAACCGGTTGGCGCTGTCGTACGCGATCGTCGGGTCGGCGCCGACCGAGTTGCGCACGTCGACCTGGGCGCCGCCGTAGGTGGGCACGAAGATGAAGTCCTGGTTGCCGTCGAGGTCGGCGTCGACCGGGTCGCCGGCGCTGTTGCTGACCGGGAGCCCGATGTCGATCGACGGGCCGGTGAAGGTCGACGACTCGCGGTAGCTGATCGCGTCGTGCTGCACACCGTAGCGGATCTCGTGCGCCCCGACGACCGACGTCATCTTCACCTGGAACTGCAGGCTCTCGTCGTCCTGGTTCGCGATGAAGCCGATGCCGCCGCGGCGGGTCGCCACCGGGGACATCGACAACGGCACCGGACCGCCGCCGGCGTCGTACGAGGTGGCGCCGCGGACGTATTCCTGCACGTTGCGGATGTCGACGTATTGCAGCTCGTCCACGTCCGAGACCTCGCGGAACCGGCCGTCATGCCAGCCGAGCTGCGCCTCCATGAAGAAGCGCGGCGTGAACACGGCGTTCCACTTCAGGGCGGCGTTGTTGGAGCCGTAGCGGATCTCGCTGTTGCCGCCGCCGGCGTCCTGGTCGAGGTAGAGCGACGCGTTGGCGCGCTGCGGGCCCATCGGGCCCTGCGACGGGTCGCCGAACATGGTCAGCTCGATCTGGTGCGTCGGGTTGACCGCCCAGGCGAGCTTGGCGGCGTGGTTGTGCGAGCGCCGCGTGCGCGTCAGGTCGCCGCTCGCGGACGGGAAGGCGGCCGGCGAGGGCGCCGAGAAGCCGTTGGCGCCGGTCTCGTCGAAGGCGGCGACGCCGGCGCTCGCGGCGTCGTAGGCCGGGTTGGGCACGTCGTTGGCCCTGATGGTCTGGTTGCGCACCACCGGGTTGTAGGCGAAGAAGTAGAACAGCTTGTCCTTCTTGATCGGGCCGCCGACCGAGAAGGCGAAGTCGTTCACGGTTTCGTCGGTGATGTTGGCATTGCCGGTGGCCAGGTTCACCAGGCTGCTGTCGGCGCGCACGGCCGCCGGACTCGAGTAGAAGGCGGCGCTGCCCTTGAACTCGTTGGTGCCCGACTTGACGATCGTGTTGATGATGCCGCCGAGCGCCTGCCCGTACTCGGCCTCGAACCCGCCGGTCTTGATCTGGACCTCGTCGAGGAACTCGCTGGTCACGCCCGTCCCGAGCGACCCGTACACGATGTTGTAGGCGCCGATGCCGCCGTAACCGGTGTTGGTGATGTTGACCCCGTCGATGAGGTACATGTTCTCGAGCCCCGAGGCGCCGCCGATGGCGACGTTTCCGTCGCCCGTCCCGAGCCCGCTCACGACACCCGGGGCCACCGCGTAGGTGTCGGTGAACGCGCGCCCGAGCGGCACCGAGCGCGAGAAGACGTCGTACTTGATGTTCGTGCCGCTCGAAGTCGACTTGGGGTCGACGAGCGGCGACTGTCCGCTCACGATAATCGTCTCGGTGAGCCCCGTCTGCAGCGTGTACGCCAGGTGCGTGCGCTGGTTGAGGGAGACGATGACATCGTTCTGCACCAGGCTGTTGAAGCCGCCCGAGGCCTCGATGCGCACGGTGTAGCTGCTGGGGCGCAGGAAGGGGATCAGAAACTGCCCCGCCTCGTCGGTCTCGGCGGTGCGCGTCCCGATCTCACAGGTGGCGATGACCGAGACGCCGGCGACCGGCTGGCCGGCGGGGTCGACAACCCGCCCTGCCAGGGTGCCGGAGGTCAACTCCTGGGCCGTCGCCGGGCCCACGGTCAGGATGGCGGCGACGAGAATGCCCAGCCATGCCGTTCGATTGCGAGCCATCTTCTTCCCCCCCTCACGTGTTCTGTCCGCGTCAGAGCCGGCGGACAGCACCGAGCCCGCACACCCGAGACCGGGGCGGGATGGAATATATGTACGGAAATCGACATGGCAAGTCGTTTGATGTGTATTAAGTATGTAGCTAGACTTCTCGTGGATATTTTGCCAACTCGTTTAGAGTGTTTATGTTGCGGAGGATCAGAGCCCGAGCAGGGGGCGAAGTTCGCCGGCGAGGGTGGGGTCCAGCGCCTCGAGGGCATCGCACTCGCGGCGGGCCTCGTCCGCCATCCGGCCGGCTTTGAGAGCGAGCGCCAGCTGGTAGCGCGTGCGGGCGTGCGTGGGGTTCAGGTCGCGGGCCCCGCGCAGGGCCGCGGCGGCGTCGGCGTAGCGCCCCGAGGTGCCGAGCGCGATGCCGAGGTTGAAGCGGGCGACGTGCGACGCCGGATCGAGAGCCACGGCGCGGTCGAAGTCGGCGATGGCCGAGGCGAGCCGGCCGGCCTTGAACTGCAGCACCCCGCGCTCGACCAGCAGGGGCGCGCTCTCGCCGTCGCGCCGCACGACCTCCTCCAGGAGGGTGAGGCCGCGGTCGGCGGCGTCCGGGCCGGCGGCGAGAAGCGCCTGGGCGACGAGGCCGGAGTCGGTGGCCGCGGCGGAGGGCGTGTCGCGCGGAGGCAGCGACGAGCGCAGGTCCCCCTCGCCGCTTCCCGTGGCCGTCGGCCCGGCCGGGCTGCCGGCGCCGGCCGGCCGATCCCACGGGGAGAACGCGGCCAGCGACGGCTGCCCCGCCGGTGGAGCCGGCAGCGTCGCGCCGAGGAAGCGCCCCTCCGCGTCGAACACGAGACCGGGTTCGGCGCCGGCGTCGTCGAGCAGCCGCACCAGGGCGACGGCCCGCCCGCCGGGGAGTGCCACGACGCGGTCCACATGGCCGCCAATCGTCGCCGGGCGATATCCGAGGCGGTCGCGCGCCACGCGGACCGCCGACCCGGCGACCGGATCGCGCGCCCCGGGCCGGGCGTCGCAGGCGGCGAGCCCGGGGGCCTCGACCACCGCCAGGTTGGCCGCCGGGTCGACGGTGATGACCCGCGCGACCGCGCTCGTTGCAGCATCAGGGCCGGCGATCTCGAGCCGTTCCCAGCGCGCCCCGCCGCGCTCGAGCGGGTGCAGCGGCAGGGCGGCGCGGTCCGCCTCGGCGAGGGCGACCGCCACCGACTGGAAGAGCGGACGACCGGCGGCGTCGAGGGCACGCAGGGTGCGCACGCAGGGGAGGGACGCGGTTGCGGCCGCGCCGGCCAGGGCGGCGTGGCCGCCGGCCGTCGGGATCGCGGCGGTCACGAAGATGCCCAGAAGCGCGACACGCGCCGCCGTGGCAGCGACACCTCTCCCCGCGGATGAGGACACCGCTCTCCTCCCGGGCCGCGGCACCCGCCGGCGCCGCCGCGCGACGCCCGGGGTGATCGGCTCAAACGCCCGTCCTGTACGGGTTTCAGAGGGTCATGTACGGCGATGCCGGGGGTCCGTCAAGGGTTTTTGCGGGGACGGAGGACGGGGGCGCACGACAGCCGGTGGCTGCCGATCGCCGCCGACCTCCGGTATGATGACGGGCTTCCGACGGGAGGATGGCGGACGGCATGGTGCATACACGCGAGCGACACTGGGCGGACGAGATCGCCGAGGAGATCTCCCGCATACCGGGACCGCACGAGATCTCGACCGGCATCTCGCCCTCAGGGGAGATCCACATCGGCAACCTGCGCGAGGTGATCACCGCCGACGTGGTCTACCGCGCCCTCCGGGAGCGCGGCATCGACGTCGTGCTCGACTACGTCGCCGACAACTTCGACCCGCTGCGCAAGGTCTACCCCTTCCTCGACAAGGCGGTGTACGAGCCGCTCATCGGCTGCCCGCTGTCGGAGATCCCGTGCCCGTGCGGCCGGCACGTCTCGTACGGCGAGCATTTCCTCGAGCCGTTCCTCGACTCGCTGCGGCGCATGCGCATCGACGTCAAGGTCTACTACGCCGACCGGATGTACAAGTCGGGGATGCTGGTGCCGCAGACCATCCAGGCGCTGCGCGGGCGCGACGCCATCGCCCGCATCCTCGAGGAGTGCACCGGCCGCAAGGTCGAGCCCGGGTGGAGCCCGTTCAACCCGATCTGCCGGGCGTGCGGCAGGATGACCGAGACCACCGTCCGCGGCTTCTCGGAGAAGGACGAGACGGTCGACCACGAGTGCCGCTGCGGCACGAGCGGCACGGTGTCGATGCGCGGCGGCGGCAAGCTCACGTGGCGCGCCGACTGGCCGGCGCGCTGGGCGCGCATCCCGGTGACCATCGAGCCCTTCGGCAAGGACCACGCGACCCGCGGCGGCTCGTACGACACCGGGGCGCGCATCTGCCGGGAGGTCTACGACGCCCCGCCGCCCTTCCCGGTCACCTACGAGTGGATCGCCTTCAAGGGGATGGGCGACATGTCGAAGAGCAAGGGGAACGTGCTCTCGGTGCACCGCATGCTCGAGGTGGTGCCGCCCGAGGTGCTGCGCTATCTCGTGGTCAAGACGCGGCCGATGCGCTCGATCGGCTTCGATCCGGGGCTGCCGCTGATGGCGCTCGTCGACGAGTTCGACGACGCCGCGTCGGCGGCCCGCGACCCGCGCGCCCTGGCGCTGTCGAGCGCCGACCAGTTCCGGCCCATCGGCGTGCCGTTCCGCCACCTCGTGAACGTGGTGCAGATGGCCGATTTCGATCCCGACCAGGCGATCGTGATCCTGCGCCGGAACGGCTACGACATCGCCGACCCCGATGCGGTCAAGGAGCGCCTCGGCTACGCGGTGCGCTGGCTCCGGGAGTTCGCCCCGCCGGAGGCGCGCTTCTCGGTGCAGCGGACCCTCCCCGACGCGGCCCGGACGCTCGACGCGGGGCAGAAGGACTTCCTGCGCCGGCTGGCGGAGGCGCTGCGGCCGGGGCTGGGCGGCGAGGAGATCCACGCGCTGGTGTACGAGATCGCGAAGGCGGCGGGGCTGCCGAAGGCGACCCCGGCGTTCGAGGCGATCTACCGCGCCTTCCTCGGCCAGGCGAAGGGACCGCGCGCCGGCTGGTTCCTGGCGTTCCTCGACCCGGCGTTCGTCGCCGCCCGGCTGCGCGAGGCGGCGGCGTGAGGGATGGCGTGCGCGCGGCCGCCGCCGCGGCCGTGCTGACCTGCGCCGCCGCGTTCGCGGCGGCCCCGGCATCGACGGGGCTCGCCGCGTCGGCCGCCGCCGCGACCGGCCCCGCGACCGGTCCGCCACCGAAGTCGGCGCGCGAGCGTTTCCAGGCCCGCTTCATCGGCGGGCCGGCGCCCGATTTCACCCTCCGCGATCTGCGCGGCGCCGATGTGCGGCTGTCGGCGCTGCGCGGCAGGGTGGTGCTCCTGAACTTCTGGTACTCGAGCTGCCCGCCCTGCCGGCGCGAGGTCCCCGACCTCGTCACGCTGCACCGCATGCACGCCGGACAGGGGCTCGAGATCCTCGGGATCAACCTCGACGATGTCCTGATCCCCGGCGCCGGCCACGCGCCGCTCAAGGCCTTCCTCGATGAGTTCAAGGTGCCCTACCGCGTGCTGCTGGCCGACAACGAGGTGTTCGCGCAGTACGGCGACGTGCCGGTGCAGCCGATCACCTTCCTCGTAGATCGCCAGGGGAAGGTGAGGCAGATTTTCTGGGGCGCCTACCCCGGGTCGGTGATCGGGAAGGCGATCGCCCCCTACCTGACGCCGTCCGCCGGACGGCCGTAGACGGCGCTCTCCCAGGCCAGCGACAGCGCCGCCGCCGCCCGCCGGCCGATGCGCGGGGTGACGATTGCGTCATCGACGCCGGTCGCGGCGCCGGCACCGGCCGGGCGCGCGGAGACGCGGCGCCCCGGCGCCGCGGCGGGCGCTCCCGACCGCGCGGCGTGCGGCGTTCCCGCCGGCGCCGCGAGCCGCGCCACACCGAGGGCGGTGGCATCGGGGACGGCGCCGAGGACGATCGGCCGCTGCAGGAGGTCGGCCTGCATTTGCACGAGGCGCCGGCAGCGGATGAGTCCTCCGGAGACCCGCACCGCGGTCCGCCACGATCCCGGGACCGGGAGCGCGCCGCCGCGTTCGGCGGCGCGGACGATTTCGGCGCAGCGCTGGGCGATCGACTCGACCGCCGCCGCCAGCCGGGCGGCGGGCGACGTGTGCGGGTCGTCGCCCACGAAGCGCGGCCGCGCCCGCGGGTCCCAGCGCGGCGCGCCGATCCCCGAGACGGCGGGCAGGAAATGCAGCCGGCGCGCCGCCGCCCCCGGCGCCGGGCCCAGCGCCGCCTCCAGGTAGAGGTCGAGCGCCGCGGTCGGCACGCGCAGGCGGGCGCGGCGCTGCGCCCAGTCGAGGGCGGTGGCGGCGGCGTTGACCGTTCCCTCGACCGCGTACGAAGCGGCGCAGCCGCCCTGCCCTGGCGCCTCGCCGTCCGGCCGATGGCGCGACATGACGAGCGTCGTCAGCAGCCCCGGCACGCGCGCCGGCCGGCCACCCGTCCGGATGAGGACGAACGCGCCCGATCCGTAGTTGATCGCGATGTCGCCGGCGCGCCGGCAGCGCAGCCCCTCGAGGGCCGCCTGCTGGTCGCCGGTCACCGCCCCCACCCGCAGCGTCCTTCCCGCGGCGCGCGTCTCGACCCCTGACTCCCAGCGCACCGGCACCAGGGCCGGCAGCACCGGCGCCTCGAGGAGGTCGCCCGCCCCGAGAAGCGCGAACAGATCCGGGTCCCACGCCAGGTCGTCGAGGCGGAACAGCAGGGTGCGCTGCGCGTTGGCGTGATCGAGGGCGTAGACCGCGCCGCATGTCAGGTGCCATGCGAGGAACGTCCCGAGCGTTCCCCACAGCGCCCGCCCGCCGCGCACGGCGCGCCGCAGGCCGGCATGGCGCCGGAGCATCAGCGCCAGCTTCGGCCCGGCGTAGTGCGGCGACAGCCGCAGCCCGGTGCGCGCCGCGATCCCCTCCGCCGCGCCGCGATGGCGGCGCGCGATGCCGGCGCAGTGGCGGGCGGCCCGGGTGTCCTGCCACGACCAGGCGCCGGTCAGTGGCCGCCCGCTGTCGCGATCCCAGAAGACGACCGTCGAACGCTGCGTCGCGATGCCGAGAGCCGCGCCGCGCGCCGGCGCCCCGGCCGCGGCCTCGTCGAGTGCCGCGCGGGTGGCGCGCAGGAGGGCGGCGGCGTCGTGCTCCACCCGCCCGCCCGGACCGCGGACGGTGGGGAAGCGCCGGCGCGCGGCGCGCCGCACCCGCCCCTCCGGGTCGACGAGCAGCGCCTTGGCGCTGGAGGATCCGATGTCGAGACCGATGACCATGATCCCACTCCCTGCGAGGTCCACTAGAATATGCCTTCCGGCCGCGGGCCGTCCCGGCCGCTGGAGGCGACGCCGATCCCACCGATGGTCCCGTCCGCTGCACGACCGCGGTCCCGGCGTCCGCCGGCCCTGCTGCTCGTCCTGGCGGCGGCCGCCGCCGCGCTCCTTCTCGGGCTCGGCCGATCCGACACCTACAACCCCGATGAGCCACGCGAGCTCGAGATGGCGCGCGAGATGCTCGCCGGCGGCGACCTGGTGACGCCGCGACTCAACGGCGAGCCGTTCCTCGAGAAACCGCCGCTGTTCTACTGGCTGGTGAGCGCCGCCTACCGCGCCGCCGGCGGCCCTGGCGAGATCCCGGGGCGCGCCGTGCCCGCCGTCGCCGGAATCCTGACCGTGCTTCTGACCTTCGTCCTGGCGCGCGCCCTCGTCGGCGAGGCGACGGCGATGCTGGCGGCGCTGGTCCTGCTGACATCGTTCGAGTTCTTCTACATCTCCCGCCGGACGATGATCGACATGCCGCTGACGCTCGCGACGACCGCGGCCTGCGTCGGCCTGCACCGCGGCATCGCCGGCGCCGGTCGCGGCCGGCGCGCCTGGCTCGTGCTCGGATACGCCGCTCTCGCCGCCGCGCTGATGTTCAAGGGGATCGTCGGCGCCGGCATCCCGGGGCTGGCGATCGCCGGCTGGCTCGCCGCGCGCCGCGACTGGAAGGGGATCGCGCGCCACGGGCTGATCCCCGGGGCGATCCTCGCCCTGGTGCCGGTCGGCCTGTGGGCGGCGGCGCTCCACGAACGGCTCGGCCCGGCGGCGGTGCGCGAGTTCGTCCTGGTCAACAACATCCTGCGCTTCACGGGAGGCGCCGCGAAAGGGCACGGCAACCCGCCCTGGTATTACGTGCCGACGCTGCTCACCGACATGGCCCCGTGGTCGGTCATTCTCCCGTTCGCGCTCGTGGCGGCGCTCGGCGCCGCGATCCGCCGGCACCCCGCTCTGCGCGACCTGCTGCTGTGGTTCGGCCTGCCTCTCGTCCTGCTGTCGATCGCCAGTACGAAGCGCGGCATCTACCTGCTGCCGATCTATCCGCCGGCCGCGATCCTCGTGGCCTGGTGGCTGGCGGGCGGCGAGGGTGTCCCGCCGCCGCCGCGACGCGGCCGCCGCGTCGCCCTGTGGCTCCTCTTCGCCATGCTGGTCCTGCTCGCGATCGCCGTGCTCGTCCTCGGCATCGCCGGCCGGCCCGGCGAGCGAATCGTTCCGGCGGTGATCGGCGCGCTCCTGGCGTGGCCGGTGGCCGCGGCCTGGGGCGCGGCGCGCCGGGACGACGGGCGGCGGCTGGGGCTGGCCGTCGCCGCCGGCGCCGCACTGGTCTTCGTCGCCGCATCGGTGTGGGCCGTGCCGGGAATCGTCAACCGCGGCGTGAGCACCCGCGCCGCCGGCGGCGAGTTGCGCGGCCTGGCGGAGGCCGGCGATCGGATCGCCCTGTACCGGTTCCACCAGGGGATGCTGGGCGGCTTCCTCTTTTACTCCGGCCGCACCTACCCGAACCTGCGCGATGCCGAAGATCTGCGGCGCCACCTCGAGAGCGACGAGGCCGACGGCCGCCGCGCCCTCGTCCTGATGCGCGGCGGGGCGTTCGACGAGGCGGCCCGATCGCTGCCCTTCCCGATCCTCGAGGCGCGGCGCTACGCCTTTCGCAGGCTGCCCGGCGCGTCCGCCGGCGCGGCGTCCGCCGACTACGTCCTCGTGGTCCGCGCGCCGGCGGCGGAGGGCGGCGGCGGGGCGGCCGATCCCTGATCGGCCCGGGGGGCATGACACCCGGCGCTTGCTGCCCCGTGGCGCGACCCGTCATAATGGGCGGCCGGGAGAGCCCTTGAGCAACAGCCGGACACCGCAGATCTCCGCCATCATCCCCGTGCACAACGAAGAGGGGAATCTCGAGGAGTTGCACCGCCGCCTCGACGCCACGCTCGCGGGGCTCGGCCGTCCCTATGAAATCGTCTACGTCGACGACGGCAGCGCCGACGGCAGCGCCGCCATCCTGCTCGACCTCCGCCGGCGCCAGCCGGATTGCGTCGTCGTCGTGCAGCTGTACCGCAACTACGGTCAGTTTCGCGCCATCATCGCCGGCTTCGAGCGCGCCCGCGGCGCCATCGTCGTCACCCTCGACGCCGATCTGCAGAACCCGCCCGAGGAGATCCCCCGCCTCGTGGCGCGCATGGAGGAGGGCGGCTACGACGTGGTCAACGGCTGGCGCCGCGACCGCCAGGACACCTGGTTCCGCCGCGCCGCGTCGCGCCTCGCCAACCGGATGGCCGCCGCCCTCACCGGCGTGCGCATGCGCGACTACGGCTGCATGCTGCGCGCCTACCGCCGCGAGGTCGTGACCCAGATTGCCGCCTGCCGCGAGCAGTCGCCCTACATCCCGACCCTCGCCAACGCCCTGGCACGCCGCGCGACCGAGATCGAGGTCGCGCACGCCGCCCGCAAGAGCGGCCGGTCGAACTACTCGCTTCTCAAGTTGATCCATCTCCAGTACGACATGGTGACTTCGTTCTCGGTCCTGCCGCTGCGCTGGCTGAGCCTCATCGGAGTCTTCATCGTCGCCCTCGCTGCCGCCGGCGGCGCCGCCGTGCTCACGGCACCGCTCGTCGGCCTCGGCGCCCGCGTCACCGCCATGCATGCCGTGCTGGTCGTCCTGTTCTTTCTCGTCGGCGTTCTCTTCCTCTCCCTCGGCTTCGTCGGCGAGTACGTCGGCCGCATCTACAACGAGGTCCGCCGGCGCCCCCGCTTCGTGGTGCGCAGCGTGCACCAGGCGAAGCCCATGGGCGCCGCCGAGCCGGAGCCGCCGGCGCGCGACCAGGTGCGCCCCCTCCGCGAGATGCGCGACGACGACGGCTCGGAGTAGGGGAGCGCCCCCGCGCCGTGAGGTTGGACTACATGGTGGCTAGATACTACTCCTCATCCCTCGCCAGGTTCATGGCGGTGGATCCTGGCGATGACACCGACCCCGAAGACCCGCAGAGTTGGAACAAGTATGCCTATGTTCGAAACAACCCGTTGCGTTACATCGACCCGAGTGGTGAGGCGCTCGTCAACAAAGAGGCGCAGGAAGACCATAATCGGATCGTTTCTGACCCGAATCGTACACCTGCGGAGAAGAACGCCGCCGCTGGCGCCGCAGCCTCGCCGATCAAGGTCGAGAAGAACACCTCCCCCGATGCATCGATCAAGGTCGGTGCCAATGGAGCACCAGCTACGCAAGAAGGACTCGCTCCGGGGGAACTAATTGTGACGGGTGATCCCGGCAGTCCAACTGCTCCCGCAGCAGGAACAGTCCGTGCAGTTGCCGAAGGCATGCAGAGCAAAAAACAGCAAGTCAGCGTTGAGTACGGGACAACGGAGCCAGGACCCGTAGTTGGTGGCCAAATGCAGAGCGCGTCGATCACTGTCTTTGCTGGGAACTTCACTGCGTTTTCCGATGCACCTGCCGTGGCAAAGAAGACGCCCACCGACGTTACGATTCACGAATTCGGACATATTGGCACTACGGGCTTGAAGCCGGAAGGGCAGGTTCGCAAGGAACTCAAAGGCACACCAGCGGGCGGGAACTGAGAGGTGAAAATGATGAGGGCGAAACTAGTTGTGGCCCTGAGTGTCCTCGCCCATCTCGCGTGTTCGGGGAGCGCCCGCACTGAGGAGGCGGATCCGAGCAAGTTGCGGGAAGAGTGCACGCGAGCTCGGGTACAAGATCTCCTTCACTGTGAAACCGAGGGTGGTGGTACAAGCGGTCAAGCTTGTGAAGAATACGATGGGGATGTCTGCGTTGGTAGAGTCGTCTGGCCGGGGACTAGGACGCTGTCATTGAATCGGGGTGTGCTCTGGCTTGCCGTTCGGACGCCCAAAGGTGCGGTGGAGTACAGCATCTTGGTTGTGGGCGATGCATGCGAATGGTTCACGGTTCGAAATGTACCTGACCTAGGTGCCTTACTTCCCGAGAGGGCATGGGCCCTGCCGTCTGAAACTCTTCTCGACCTGTCGAAGCTTGTCCTCGGCGTCTCACAAATGGGGCGAGCAATCAGCGGGGTGCTCGGAGAAGTGAAGCGTGGCTACACAATGGGAAGTGACCTCTTTACGTACGGATGTGAAACGACGGAGGACTTTGCTCCCAAGCACTTAAGTCACGAAGGACAGGATGACGAGTTGCGTCAACTTCTAACTCGATACCCAGCTGTCGAGGTCACCAGTTCCTTGGCAAGAGTGTCTTTTCTCTGCCGCTTGGATGACCTCGACGGCAGCATCCAAGTGGTGACTGTTAGCTTCAAGGAAGAGCGGAGGCTGGAGATCGCATACCAAAAGACCGGGCTTAGGCTCTCCGGTGGGATTGTGCGTCCCGACCACGAGTTCTCCCCCCAATGGTGACGAGATGTCGGGGCAGTACGTGGCTTTCTGCCCAGCCTTGGAGACGGACCTGAGGTGCGCCGCTCTCCGCGCTCGCCAAGCGAGGCTTGGGACCGACGTGGCCCTCCGCGCCTGCGGGCGCTGCGGTCCACGCGGCCCAAGTAGCGCTTCGGCGAGACGCGGACCCCAAGGCAGGCGTCGCGCCGGCCGCGCTTGCGGTTGAGGTGAACCCTTCGTAGTCGATCCCGAGACGCGCGTCCGTCACGCCGCCCGCAGGCGGGGCGCAGCGGGCGTGTTGCAGGTCCCCCCTGCGCCGGCCTCCGCTGCGCTGCGGCACGCCCCCTGGCGGGCCGCCGGGGGGCTCGGCGGTGGCGCGGCGCTGCGCGCCGCGCCGCTCGACGGGCGGCAAAGCGGCGGAAGTCAGCACGCACGAGGCGAAGCGCCCTCGTGTAAACTGATGTCTCAGAGCGACGGCGGAGATCGCGATGCGGAGCCACCTCGAGGTCGACCCGGTCATCGAAGCGTACAAGAAGGGTGTCGATCGCACCCTGTTGCGCGAGAATCTCAAGAGGTCGGTCGCCCAGCGTCTCGCGCAGCTCGTGGCCCTGCAACGCCTGGCCGCCGAGGCGCGCCGGGCACGCGGGGCGCGGGAGCCTTCCCGATGACCGATTTCGAGCGCCTCATCCGGACGCTCGTCGAGGGGCGCGTCGAGTTCATCATCATCGGAGGATTGGCCGCCACCGCGCACGGATCGGCCCGGCTGACGCAGGATGTGGATGTCGCCTACTCGCGGTCCCGGGAGAATGTCCGTCGCCTCGTCGACGCGCTTCGGCCGCTGGCCCCCTACCCGCGTGGTGCTCCTCCGAATCTACCGTTTGCCTGGGATGAGGCTACGGTCAGCCGCGGCCTGAACTTCACGCTGACGACCGCCGCCGGCGACCTGGACCTGCTTGGAGAAGTGACGGGCGGCGGGACTTACGAGGCCCTCGAGTCGCACACCGAGATCATGGACTTCTTCGGCTGCGCCTGCCGGTGTCTGGATCTCCCGACTCTCATCAAGGTGAAGCGGGCCGCCGGACGGCCGAGGGACTTCGAGAGTGTGGCCGAACTCGAGGCACTCCTCGAGGAGCGTGAGCGGAGTCCCCGGGACCACACATCCTGATCGCCGGTGTCGCGCTAATGCGCCACCCGGTCCCCGAACCGCCCCGCGAGCAGCGCGAGATCGAGGCCGTCGACGAGGCCGCTGCCGTCGATGTCGGCGGTGGTGGCGTAGCCCGGCTCACCGGCGGCGCAGCCGAACGATGATGCCAGCACGACGAGGTCAAAGCCGTCGGCGCGCGGCGGCGCGCCCGGGCGCCGGTCTGGAGAGGAGAGGGACCGGGGGCCGCGGAGTGGCCGCCCCCAGGCACGCCGTCACCACCGGTCCCTCTCCCCATACGAGACATGTGTCGTTCGCGAACATCGCGGCCTCCTGCGCGCCTGATGTCGCGGCGGCTGGGTGAGTCAACGCAAGCCCGCTGCCAGCGCGCGCGGCGCCTGCCGCGGCGGCCGACGACGGCGCGCAATACCCTGTGCTGCAAGGGTTTGCGATGACCGGTTGGATCGCGTGACCGCGCCGGCGGCGCGGCCCGGCCGCTTCGCGCGCGTCCGCCGGCGGACGGGCCGGACGGTCGCCGGCCGCGGGCCTCACACGGTCGTTGCCGACCCGGATGGGTGGTGGTACATTCCCGCCGACCCGAACGGCCAATGCGCATGCGCCTCAACCATCCGCCGTCCCGCCCGGTCCAAGCGCCCGGGTCCGCGCCGTGGGCCCGACGAGGAGGAAGCCGAGTGCGCCGCCGTGTGCTGATCGCCGTGGCGTTCGCGGGCCTGTGGGCCGCGACGCCAAGCCGGGCCGTCTACGTCAACTTCGAGTCATCGCACGTCCACCCCATCGACCTGACCCCCTCGGGGTCGCGTCTCCTGGCGGTCAACACGCCCGACGCGCTCCTCGAGGTCTTCACGGTCGACGTCGTCGGCGGCCTGGCGCCGGAGCGGTCGATCCCGGTCGGCCTGGAGCCGGTGACCGTGGTGGCGCGCACCGACGGCGAGGCCTGGGTCGTGAACAACCTCAGTGACACGGTGAGCGTCGTCGACCTCGATCTCGGCACCGTCATCCGGACGCTCTTCGTCGGCGACGAGCCGACCGACGTGGTCTTCGCCGCGGGCCGGGCGTTCGTGGCGGTGTCGCAGGAGGATCACGTCAAGGCGTACCTCCTCGCCGACCTGGCGCAGCCTCCCATACGAGTCGACCTGTTCGGGCGCGACGCGCGGGCGCTCGCCGCCTCGCCCGACGGCGCCAGCGTGTACGCGGTCGTCATGCAGTCGGGGAACCAGACGACGGTCGTCAACGCCAACAACATCTGGTCGCAGAACAACGGGCTCAACCTGCAACGCCTGCAGGCTCTCGGGCTCAACAACATCGCCTGCCCGAACAACATCCACCCCCCCTACCCGCCGAAGCCCGCCGGGATCGCGCGCAACCCGGCGCTCCTCGATCCGCCCAACGGACTGCAGCCGCCAGTCGGGCTGATCGTCCGCTGGGACCGCGCCACCTCGCGCTGGCTCGATGACGCCGGCCAGGACTGGACCGCCTGCCTGCCGTTCCGGCTGCCGGACAAGGACCTGTTCGTGATCGACGCCGCCAACCCGACCACCGCGGGGGTGACCAGCGTGTCGGGTCTCGGCACGGCGCTCTTCGAGGTGTCGGTGAACCCGGCGGACGGGCGCGTCCACGTGCCGCATACCGAGGCGCTCAACCAGGTGCGCTTCGAGCACCCCCTGGGCGTCCGCGGTCACATGGTGGACAACCGCCTGGCGATCGTGAACCCCGCGGCCGGCAACTCCGTCACCCTCGTCGACCTCAACGCGCACATCAACCGGGCGAGCGACCCCGCCACCAACCTGCCGGAGCGCCTGGCGAGCCTGTCGCAGCCCGGGATGATGGCGTGGAACGCCGCCGGCACCGAGGCCTGGCTCACGGCGATCGGCTCGCGCAAGGTCTTCCGGGTCAACGGCGCGTGCCTCGGCGGGCCGGGACCGGACTACGGCGCCTGCGTCCTCGGCGCGGCGCGCGCCGTGCCCGACGCGATCGAGACGGGGGAGGGACCGACGGGCGTGGCGCTGCGCGAGGGGCCCGCGGCGCGGCTGTACGTCCTCAACCGGTTCTCGAACACCATCACCATCGCCGACCCGATGGCGCTGGCGAAGATCGGCGAGGTGGCGCTGCACGACCCGTCGCCCGCCACGGTGAAGGTCGGCCGGAGACACCTGTACGACGGCATCGACTCGTCGGCGCACGGCGACGCCGCCTGCTCGTCGTGCCACCTCTCGGGCGACCGCGACAACCTGGCGTGGGATCTCGGCGACCCGACCGGATCGTTCGTCCCGTACGGGACGGCGGGAGACAACGTCCGCTTCTTCCCGATCGACGATCCGAGCATCGCCGCGGCGCACGACGGCTTCGATCCGGAGAAGGGGCCGATGACCACGCAGACGCTGCGGGGCATGCTCGAGCCGCTCCACTGGCGCGGCGATCGGCCGACGATGAACGCCTTCAACAAGGCGTTCGTCGGCCTGATGGGGGCGCTCGACATCGGTCCGGTCAACGGCGAGCCGGCCGGTCTGTCGGCGGCGGCGATGGAGGAGTTCCGCCAGTTCGCGCTCGGCATCGCCTTCGCGCCGAACCCGTATCGCAATCCCGACGACACGGTGCCGAACGCCGTGGTGGCGATCCCCGGGCTGCCGAACCCGGGGAACCCGTTCGTGGGGCAGCAGCGTTACCTCGGCACCGCCGGCCCGCCGACCGACGGCGGTGTCCACTGCGTCGGCTGCCACCAGCTGCCGTTCGGCGCCGCCGGCGGCAAGCTCGGCGGCCTCGAGCCGGGCGACCCGCCGCTGGCGAAGGCCGCGCTGTTCAACGGCAACCTGGACGGATCGCCGCACAGCGATCTCAAGATCCCGCACCTCAGGAACCAGTACGAGAAGTTCGGGCCGCGCTTCGCCGACCCCGCGAACGGCGATCCGCCCGCCGACCAGAAGAGCGGCTTCGGCCTGGTCCACGACGGGTCGATCCCCGACCAGAACACCTTCCTGTCGCTGGGCGTGTTCAACCTGACGCCCGACGACGTCCGGAACATCTCGGCGTTCACCATGATGTTCCCGACCGGCACGCGCCCGGCCGTGGGCAGGAATCTGACTGTGCCCCCCGGCGCGGCGCCGACGGGGACGCCGCAGCAGGAGAGCCTGCTCGCGACCCTGATCAACCTCGGCAACCTCGCCGACCCCGGCCGCCACTGCGAGCTGACCGCGGCGGCGCGGTCGACGGGCACAGGGGCGCGCGAGCGCACCTGGTTCCTCGACGGCGGCGCGCCCGGCGGCCTGTGGACGACCGACCAGCCGGGCGAGTCGCAGGTGACGACAGCGGATCTGCGCACCGCCGCCGGCGGTCCGATCACCTTCACCTGCGCCACGCTCGGATCGGGCGTCCGCCTGGGCGCCGACCGGGACGAGGACGGCGCCTTCAACGGCGGCGACTGCGCCCCCGCCGACCCGGCGCAGTGGCAGCGGCCCGGTGAGGTCGGCAACGTGCAGGTGGCGTCGCCGGCGCACCTGACATGGGACGCGCAGGTGTCGCTCGACGCGACCCCGGTGACCTACGAAGTCGCCGGCGCTCTGCTGTCGACGTTGCCGGGCAGCGGCGTCGGGGCGGCCGCCTGTCTGTCGGGGTCGCTGCCGGTGGCGGAGTGGGACGACGCCCGGCCCGACCCGCCCGCGGGCGACGGCTACTACTACCTGATCCGCGCCCGCAAGCCGTGCGGCAACGGCGGATTCGGCGCCGGCCGGGCGGCGATGGAAGCGCTGGCCTGCTCACCTTGAAGGAGGCTGTCCGGAGGCGAGCGTGCCGCGCCTCAGTGGGTCTCGACGGCGACGCCCGGGCCGCCTTCCCGCCCCACGACGACCACCAGCCGGCGATCGGCGGCCAGCATCCGCGCCGCGGCCGCGGCGACCGCGTCGGGTGTCAGCGCGGCGGCGCGGGCGGCCTCGCGCGCCGGGGTCGCCGGGTCGCCGCCACGCAGGAGCACCGAGGTCCAGAGACGCGCCGCCTGATCGGGATGGGCGAGACGCACAGTCGCGCGGCCGGCGGCGTGGGTGCGGTAGGCGGCGACCTCCGCCGCCGTGAAGCCGCCGCCGGCGCCGTCGAGGACGCGCAGCATGTCGGCCTCGAGTCGCGGCATTGCCGCGGGATCGGCGCCCATGCTGAACAGCGCGAGGGACGGCCCGCGGCGCGTCGACTCGCCGTCCATCCCGTACACGAGGCCGGTCTCGGCGATCGCCCGCGCGCCGAGCCGGCCGCTGTAGTTGTGGTGCAGCAGCCAGGCCACGGCGTCCTGCGCATCGCCGTCGCCATCGCCGGGGATGGCGAGCAGCAGCCGGCCCTGCGGAATGCCGGGGAGAGCGGCCACCTGGCGCCCCGGGAGAAACGGCGGCCCGGGCCCGGCCCGCGTGGTAGCCCCCGACGCGCCGGACGGCCCCGTCGCCTGGTGTGGCCACCGGCGCAGGGAGCCGTCGACCATGCGCGCCAGGGCGCTCAGGGGGGGGCCCACCGCCGCGGCGTCGAACGGCGCCACGAGCGCCGCGGCCAGCCGGATGTCGGCTGCGCCGCGATCCGCGCGGCGCGCGCCGGCGCCGGTCGCGGCCGCGCCGGCGCCGGTCGCGGCGGTGCGCGCGCCCGGATGCGCCTCCCGAACGGCGGCGTCGAGCAGGTGCAGTGCCAGGTCGCCGGGGTCGTCGGGCGGCACCGGGAGCGCGGCGCCCGCTAGGGCGGCGCCGAGCGCCCGGCCGACCGCCGCGTCGATCGCCGCCAGCGCGACATCCCACGTCTCCGCCGGTCCCGCCGCTTCGATCTGCAGCGTGTCGCGCTCGTCGAAGCGCCCCGCCCCGGGCGCGATGACGCCGAGAGTGAAGCCGCACGCCCCGGCCGAGGCGCGCGCGACGCGGTCCTCGGCGAGCGCGGCCGCCGCCGCACACAGCCGCGCCACCACGTCGTCGTCGGCCAGGCCGGCGGGCGAGGGCGCGATGGCGAGGCGCAGGACAAATGTCGCGAGGTCCGGGCGCGCGTCGACGATCGCCTCGGCCGCCGCGAGACCGCCGCGGTCGCGACCGGAGCCGTGCAGGCGGCGGGAGGTCACCTGGCGCCGGGGGGCGCGCCCCGGCGGTGTCGTCGTCGCCGCGCGGCACACCGCGCCCGTCGGGGGTGGTAGGGGCGGGGTGACTGCGGGGTCGCGCGGCGCCTCGACGCGGCGGCCGTCCGGAGCGGCGGTCTCCGGCCCGGCCGCGCCCGTCGCGGCGCTCCCGGTGGTGAACGTCGGCGGCAGCAGCATGCCGATCGCGGCCCGGGTGGGCGTCAGTCCGGCGGCGAGGGCGCGCACCTCGGAGGCCGTGACCGCGCCCACCGCCTGGATCACGCGGCGGCGCGACCCGGGGCCGCCGAGCGCCGTCCAGAAGGCCATCTCGTGGGCGATCTCGACCGGCGAGTCGATCTCGACGCTGTCGGCGGCGGCGATGAGGCGGCGCGCCCGTGCGACCTCGTCATCGGAGATCGAGCCGGCCGCCTCGGCGAGCGCCCCGACGATCGCCGCCTCGACCTCGGTGAGCGATCGTCCGGCGCGCGGCGTGGCGTAAATCGAGTAGTGCCCGGGATAGACCGTCGGGACGAAGGCGGTGCCGAGATCCGCGGCCGGACCGCGGGCGGTCACGTCGGCGAGCCGCGCCGCCGGCGCGACCGCGCCGCCGCTCGTCTGGTCGCCCGAGTGATGATAGAAACTCAGGCCGCGGGCGCCGGCGAGGAGCGTGTCCAGGACCATGAGGGCGGCGTACTCGCGCGGCCGCCCCGGCGGCGGAGCGAGGAACGAGACGACGATCGCCGGCGAGGCTCCGGGCCGCACCAGCGTGACGCGGCGCGTGCCGTCGAGCGGCGGCTCGACCGTGCGGATCGCGGTGTCATCGCCGCCGGCCGGGATCGCGCCGAACAGCGCGCCCACTTCGTCCTCTGCCCGCGTCGGATCGAAATCCCCGGCGATCGCCAGCACGGCATTGCGCGGACCGTAGTAGCGGCGATAGAACGCCACCAGGTCGGCGTGGGTGATCCCGGCGAGATCGCTCTCCCATCCCATGGTGTTGTTGCGATAGGGATGCTGCTGGAACAGAATCGCCATCGTGGCGTCGAAGAGATCAGAACGCGGGTCGAGCTGGTAGCCGCGGTACTCCTGGAAGATGGCGCCGCGCTCGGGTTCGACCTCGCCGGCCGCCATGCGGGCCTGCGTCATCCGCTCGGCCTCGAGGCGCAGGAGGGCCGGAAGGAGGTCGCGTGGCGCCGCCTCGAAATAGGTCGTGCCGTCGAGCCAGGTGTAGCCGTGCCACTCGCCGCCGGCCCGCTCGATGACGCCGGTGACGTCGGCGAGGCCGTGGTTGTCGGTGCCGCGGAAGAGCATGTGCTCGACGTAGTGGGCGATGCCGGTGATCCCGGTGGTCTCGTTGCGCGCCCCGGCGCGGTAGTACATCTGCACCGCCACCACCGGGTCGGAACGCAGCGCGCGCAGCACGACCGTGAGGCCGTTGTCGAGGACGACGATCCGGGCGCCGGCGAACGGATCGCCGGCCGGCCGGAAGTCGTCGGCGCGCGTCGGCGCGGCGCCGGGCAACGCCCCGGACGTGGCCGCGAGCATCGCCACCAACGCCGCCACGATCCCACAGGGGGCCCGGGAGCCGCGGCCGGCTGCTTCGCACATCGATTCCTCCCCGCGCCTCCACTCGGACACGCACGCCATGCTCGGGCGCATCCTACCACTGGTGATCCCGGAGGCTGATCGGACGCGGGGAATCGCCGCGCGTCCCGCGCGGCCGGGGCGGATCGAACGGTTCATCGAAATCGGCGGCCCGCGCGGGTTATACTGAGCCATTCAAAAAGCGGGAAGGAGCCATGCGCACATTCGTCGCGATCGCGTCTGCCGTCACCGTGCTGGCGGCATCCGTGGGTTCGGCCGGCGCCTGGTCGCTGCGCGACGAGGTCGTGGTGGTCGCCCCGGGCCTTGCGGCCGGGCTGGTGTGGGAGCTGATCGACAGCAAGACCTACTGCCAGTCGGGGCCGCCGAACCTGGACCGGCTCTCCTGCGCCGTCATTCCCGACCCGGCCGAGTTCTGGATCGGCCTGGACGCCGCCGGCAACGGCTACGGGACGATCAACGGGGCCGACTCGGCGGGCGAGTATTTCGACGTCTACCGCCGGCCGGTCGGCACGAAACTGAGCCAGCACATCGTCCGGATCACCAGGAGGAAGGAGCCGGTGTTCGGCGAGGTCACGAAGCTCAATCTCACGGGCGGCAGCTGGGTGGACCAGACCGGCGGGATCCTGCTGATCGGGTTCACCGGGTCCTGCTTTTCCGCCGCCTGCACGGCCCAGGGCGACACGACCGATCACCTCGGGGTGATCCGGATCACGGGGCTGCCGACGCTTTTCGACCTGGCGCTCACCTACGAGCCCCCGGCCGGCCTCGCTCTCAGGATGCCGGTCCGGCCCGAGGCCCTGCCCTCCGCGGATCGGGTGGATGTCTACTACGGCGCGGCGGGATCCATGGCGGACCTGTCGTCCGCCCTGCCGCTCGCCTGCGACGTGGCCCCCTCCGCCGGGCCGGGGGACGTCGTGCCGGTCGCCGATCCGCTCCCGAATCCTCCCCTCGGCCAGGGGCGCTACTACGTGGCGGCGGTGTCGAGCGGCCCCGAACGGCGCGCGGGGCGGCGGCGAACCAACGGAGTCCTCGAAGGGCGGCTCGCGGCCAGCCTGCCGTCCTGCCCCTGATCTGCTGTTCGCGGACTTCTCCCCGATTGACACGGACTTCTCCACTCTGATATCTAGGCCGCACTTGCACTGAAAGACTTCGACCGGCGCCCCCGAGCCAGGGGCGCGCTCTCGGGGCCGGCGCCCGCGGGAAGGAGGGGGATACGGGCGCCCCGACGTCGTCCGTCCATGTCGCACCATCCTGTGGACACTCTACGAGGAGGGATGCATGAGAACCGCTGCGAAGATCCTCGCCGTGAGCGCGGCCGCGGCCTTGCTGGCCGTCTCGCCGCTCATGGCGACCATCCTGAAGCACATGAACCTCGAGGATTTGGCCGGCAACGCCGACCGCATTTTCAGCGGGACCGTGATCGAGATCGACAAGGGGAGCCTCGAGGTCGGCGGCGGGAAGCTCGCGACCGTGACCTACCGCGTCGTGGTCGATACCGCATTCCGCGGCGAGTTCATCGACAAGGAAGGAACGATGATCGCGGATCTGCGCATGGTCAGCGATCCGGGGCCCTCTCGTTCCGGCGAGCTGACGAGGTTCCCGGTCCTGCCCAGGATGCCCGAGATCCAGTTGGGCGGGAGATACCTGTTCTTCACGACCGCCCCCAGCGAGGTCGGGCTCTCCACCACGGTCGGACTCGGCCAGGGCTGCTTCCGGATCAGCGGCGATCCCGGCGAGGAGCTTCTGGTGAACGAGTTCGACAACCTGGGCCTGTTCCGCGGCATGGCCGTCGCCGGCGCTCCGGAACGGGGGCCCATCCCGTACTCCAGTCTGGCCGAACGGATCCACGCCCTGTTGGGCGGGAAGTGAGGGGGGGAGCCATGAACAACAACACGACACGCGGATTCCCCTTCGCCGTCCTCGCCGTGCTGACGGCGGCGCTCGTCCTGGGAGTCGCCGCACCGGCGCACGCGACCGGGCCGCTGGCCAACTGTGTGAGCGGCCAGCCCTACCTGTGGGCCGGAGGCGGCGCGAACATCCCGTTCAACCCCGATCAGGGCGATCTCGGACCGCACACCAACGCCGCGGCCGTGGCCCTCGTCCAGTCGGCCTTCGACACCTGGGGCGCGGTGCCCTCGTCGACAGCCAGTTACGTCAACGCCGGGGCGCTCCCGGTCGACGTCACCGTCGCGAATTTCCTGCCGTACTATGACGCCCCGGCCCCCGACGGCCTGAGCGCCATCGTCTTCGACCACACGGGCGGGATATTCAACCTGCTGTTCGGCCCCGGCTCCGGCATCCTGGGCTTCGCCGGACCGGAGTGGGGCGTGCCCGCCACGTGCACGATCATCGAGGGCCTGTCTTTCCTCAACGGCCCGGAGTTCACCGACCCGACCTACGCTCTCGACGTGATGGTGCACGAGTTCGGTCATTACACGAACCTGGCGCACGCCGCGGTCAACGGACAGATCTTCCTGGCGGGCGACACCAGCGGCCCCACCCCGAACAACACGTTTGGAAGCCCCGCATCGATCGCGGCGATCGAGACGATGTATCCGTTCTACTTCGGGCCCGGGTCGGGGACGGCTTCGCTGGGCTCCGACGACATCGCCGGCGTCTCGACGCTGTACCCAGAGGCCGGGTTCTTCTCCGGCACGGGATCGATCCACGGGACGATCTACGCCCCGAACGGCGCGACCCGCCTCAACGGGGTCAACGTCATCGCGCGCAACATCGCCGATCCCTTCGTGGACGCCGTGTCGGCGCTCTCCGGGGACTTCACGGACAGCGCGTCGCAGGCCGATCCCGTCGTCGGGACGTTCAAACTCAACGGCCTGACGCCCGGCGCGCAGTACGCCGTCTACGTCGACCAGATCCTCGCGGGCGGCTTCAGCACGCCGCCCATCTCGCTGCCGGGCCCGGAGGAGTTCCACAGCGGCGCCGCCGCCGAATCGAACAACGTCAGCACCCCCGACCCGCCGGCCACCTATGCGGCCGTGACGGTCGCGGCGGGCGTTCCCGCCACCGGGGTGGACGTCATCTTCAATGCCCCCGCCCCCGGCGACCCGCTCCCGCTCGGGGACGACAACTTCGTGCAGATCTTCCTGCCGTTCACCTTCTCGTTCTGCGGCACCGCCTACGACTCCCTGTTCATCAACTCGAACGGCAGTCTGACGTTCGGGTCGGGTGACACCGACTTCACGGAGAGCGCGCTCGAGCACCTGGGTGATCAACCGCGGATCGCGCCGCTCTGGGACGACCTGAATCCCGGCGCCGGCGGCACCGTGGTGTTCAACCAGACGGCCAACGAGTTCTTCGTCACCTTCACCAACGTGCCGGAGTTCTTCAACGTCGGCGCCAACACATTCCAGGTCACGCTGCACCGGTCCTCCAACCAGATCGACATCACCTACGGAAGCCTGACGGCGGCCGACGGCCTGGTCGGCCTCAGCTGCGGCGGCGCCGTGACCACGGGCTTCGAGGCCGAGGTCGACCTGAGCAGCCTGATCGTGCCGGGCCAGACGATCAACCCGACGACGAAGGCGGCCGTGTACGAGATCTTCACGGCGGCCGACAACGACCTCGACAACCTCGATCTGCGCTTCAATGCCCCGAACGCCTTCAAGGACACGGGCGAATCCAACGACACCTTCGGCAAGGCCACGCGCGTGAACCTGCCGTACAGCAGCATCGCCCGGTTCACGGCGATCGCGCCGGTCGGCGGGGACATCGACTTCTTCCGCGTCCGGCTCGACCCGGATCACACCTTCCTGGCGGAAATCGTCGGTGGCAAGTTCGACAGCCTGGTCGGGCTGTTCGACGACCAGGGGAACCTCGTGGCCGCCGATGACGACGGCGGCGCCGGGCTGCTCTCGAAGCTCGCCTACCCGGTGACCACCGGAGGGGACTACTACCTCGGCGTGACCGCCTTCCCCGATTTCGGCTTCACGGGCGCGGGCGGCTCCGGCGGGCGGTACGTCCTCAACATGTCCAGCATCCTTGGGTTCTTCCTGTCCCTCGGCGACGACGACTCCGAGCAGGTGGCGCTGCCGTTCGCGTTCCCCTTCCAGGGGGCCACCTATTCGAGCGTCTTCGTCAACTCCAACGGGAACCTGACGTTCGGGTCCGGCGACATCGATTTCAGCGAAACCGTCGCCGAGTTCCTGAATGACCAGCCCCGGATCGCGCCCCTCTGGGACGATCTGAATCCGTCCACCGGAGGCTCGGTCGTCGTGAGCCAGACGGCGGGCTCCTGGACTGTCTCCTTCCAGGGCGTTCCCCAGTTCGGCTCCGCGATCGGCAACACCTTCTCCGTGACCCTGACCGCGGCCGGCGGCATCGAGCTGGCCTACGGCGACACGGCGAACAACGACGGGCTGGTCGGCGTCACGCCGGGCGGCGGCGCCGCCAACCCGGGCGAGACCAACCTGTCGGCGGCGGGGGCCCTGTCGGCCACCGGAACCACGTACGAGCTGTTCGGTTCCGGCGAGTTCGACCTCGACTTCCTGCTGCTGATGTTCCTGCCTTAGCGACACGCCGGAGGCGGGGCGGCGGGCCATCGGGCCCGCCGCCCCGCCGAGCCGGTCGCCGCGACACTCGAAGCGACGGTTGTCGCCTCTGCCCGACCATTACATCCGACGGGGCCCGGCGGGCAACTGCGCCGGCACGGGGCGGCCGTGTCATAATGTCCGCCGGTTGCGGCCGGTGCGTGGCGGCGCCATCGAGGAGAACGGGATGAACGGCGCGGGGTGCTATGCGGTGGCGATCCGGGCCGCCGGGGGCGGTGGAACGAGCGGCGCCGGCCGCCGGCCGAACGGCCCCGCCCGCCGGGCGGCGCTCCTGCTGGCCGCGACGCTCGTGGCCCTGGCGCTGCCGGCCTGCGAGAGCACGGGCGATACCATCATCGTCAACGGCCTCGACTGCGGCCTCATCCGCCTGGACGTGTCGGGCGACTGGGTCGTGACCTACACGCCCGACGGCGCGTTCCTGGTGAACTGCGATGACCCGTCGTGGAACAACACGTTGATCGACGTCACCGGTTTCTCGACCCTCTATCCCGACGTGGTGTCGTTCGCCAGCCCCTCGGGCGCCAGCTTCAGCGCCGTCGGCGCCGGCCCCAATCGCGCCAACGAGCTGCTGGCGAGCGTCGAGGCCGATTCCTGCCTGGCGCTGGTGCAGACCTGGGAGGAGGACGACAAGGGGTGGGCGCAGTGCCTCGGCACGATGGACCTCAACACCAACCTGATCGCCGGCATCTGCGACTCGTTCGATCTCGACACCGACGCGGACGGCGTCGCCGACGTGGCCTGCGACCTCGATCACAGCCTGCTGGCGGCAATCGCCACCCCGCCATAGGCCGGCGCCGATGGGAGACGCACCGATGACAGCAAAGGAGATCGCCCGGCGCATCGAGGCCGCGCTCCCCGGGGCGCGCGCCGAGGTGTCGGGCGAAGACGCCCACTTCAGCGCCGTCGTGACCGCGCCCGCCTTCGCGGGCCGGTCGCGCGTCGAGCAGCACAAGATGATCTACGACCTGTTCCGCGACGAGATGGCCCGCGAGGCCATCCATGCCCTGGCCCTCCGCACCTCCGTCCCCTCGGGGGGCTGAGGCGCGGCGGGCCGCGTTTCCTGACGCCATTCCGGAGAACCGACCATGAGCGACGAGACGATCCTCGCCGATATCAAGAAGGCCATCGCCGACAACACCATCGTGCTGTTCGCCAAAGGGACGAAGGACCAGCCGCGCTGCGGCTTCTCGGCCAAGACCATCGCGGTCTTTCAGGAAATCGGCCGCCCGTTCGAGGTCGTCGACATCCTGGCCGACCCGGGCATCCGCCAGATCCTGTCGGCGCACTCCAACTGGCCTACGATCCCGCAAGTCTTCATCAAGGGGCAGTTCATCGGCGGCTGCGACATCGTCGTCGAGATGCACCAGGAGGGCGAGCTGCGGAAGGTGGTCGACGCGGCCTTCGGCGCCTGACGGTCGCCGCGGCCGGCCGGATCAGCGGCCGATCGAGGCGTCGATGACCCGCTCGATGGTGCGCGCGCACACCGGGCAGAAGCGGTCGAGGTTGCGCGTGAACATGATGCAGTCGGCCGACGGCCGGTAGAGTCCCTTCGCCCGGTACCCGGCCCCCTCGAATGCGCCGACCTTGCCGCCGTGCGGCGGCGCGGCGAGGAACGGCCGGCTCCACGCCAGTTCCTTGGCGAAAAGGGCATCCATCTCCTTCTCGGGGGCCTTCTGCGCCCGCAGGGCGCGGCGTTGCGCCTGGACCTCCTTCGAGCGCGCCTCGTACTCCTCCTTGCCCCACGGCGTGGGCAGGGGAGTGCCCGGGGTGACGAGGTCCTTCCATTTCAGTGCCGCCGGGGCGCGGAGCGCGGTGATGTTCGGCTCCCAGGGCTCGACGATCGCGCCGGCGGTGTCGTAGGCGACATCCGAGGTGTAGTACTCGTCGGCGAGCGCGGCGAAGTGGTGCCCGAACTCGTGCACGAAAATGTAGGGGCTCGAACCGCTTCCGGTAGCAGTGGTCGCGTAGAGGTTGTAGATCCCGCCGCCGCCGTAGGTGTCGCCGTTGAGCAGGATCTCGACGAACTCGTAGGGCGCCTGCGCCGCGACCTCGCGGAAGGCGCGGTTGTCGTAGGTCAGGGCGTAGCGCTCCGAGCCGAAGATGTCGTAGGTCGTGCCGAGGACGGTGCGCCGGTAGAGACCGTCGCTCGGCCGGTCGATCCCCGAGTCCTCGCCGGGGAGGTCGATGGCGCGCACGTTGAAGTCGGCGCGGCGCTCGCGGAAGGGCGTGGTCTCGAACAGGGTGCCGACGAGGCGCTTGACGTCGTCGTGGAACTTCGGCATCTCGGCTGCGGTGTATCCGTCGCCGAGGATCAGGAGATCGACCTTGGCCTCGGGCGGGCCGTTGTCGAAGACCGTCCAGACCGTGCCGTGGCCGCCGATCGTCTCGCGGCGGACCTCCTGCGCGGCCGGGTCGGCGAGGAAGACGCCGAGCGGCCGCCACGACTGGTCGGGCGCGCGCTTCAGGAGATCGACCTGCACCGGCCGGCGCGGGAACGGGAAGCGCGCCGACTCGTGGAACGCGCGCCGCGCCGTCTTCGCCTCGTCGGTCGTTTCCCACTCGCCGTAGATGCTGGCGAAGCCCTGGGCGAACAGCAGGCGGTGGGTGGCCCGGTCGTGCACCTCCACCCGGTAGGCGCCGAGGTTCAGCGTGTCGACGGCATGCCTGTGCGTGCCGGGCCAGGGGCCCTCGCGGACCAGGGCGTCGAGGGCGACCGCCTCCTCGCCCGCCATGCCGAAGTGGTGGTAGTCGACCCGCAGCGTGGCGCCGTCCGACCAGTCGTCGAAGCCGGGCTCGGCGCCGCCCGCCGCCGCGGTCGACGCGGGCGGTGTGATCACCAGCACGCCGCAGAGCAGCGCGCCGACGAGGGCGGCGTGGCGGAGCCGCGGGCCGCGGTTCGAGTCCTGTCGCATGGTCGTTCCCCCTGCGGCGCCATGGTGCGTGCCGCTACTCGTAGCGCAGCGCCTCGATCGGGTCGAGGCGCGCCGCCCGCCGGGCGGGATAGTAGCCGAAGAAGATGCCGACCAGGGCCGCGAACCCGAACGCCAGAACGACGGGGCCGGCGCCGACCTTGATCGGCCAGCCGACGAAGCGCGCGATGGCGGCCGACGCGCCCGCCCCGACCAGCACGCCGATGGCGCCGCCGACGACCGCCAGCACGACCGCCTCGAGCAGGAACTGCGCGAGCACGTGGCGCGCCTTGGCGCCGATCGCCATGCGCACCCCGATCTCGCGCGTCCTCTCGGTGACCGACACCAGCATGATGTTCATGATGCCGATACCGCCGACGAGCAGCGAGATGGCGGCCACCGACCCGAGCAGGATCGACAGGGTACGGGTGTTCTGCGCCGCAGTCCGGGCGATCTCCTCCTGCGTGCGCATCATGAAGTTGCTCTCCTGGCCGGGGCCGAGACGCTGGCGCTGGCGCAGGAGCGCCTCGATCTGCTGCTTGGCCTCCCCGACGCGGTCGGGTGAGACGGCGGTCACCTGGATCATCCCGATCCGGGTCGCCCCCGCCAGCCGCTTCATGACCGTGGTGTAGGGGGCGATCACCTGGTCGTCCTGGTCCTGGCCGTGCATCGTTCCGCCTTTGCGGTCGAGCACGCCGACGACGCGGAACGGCACGTTGCGGATGCGCACCAGCGAGCCGACCGCGCCGCCGGACGGGAAGAGGTTGTCGGCGACGGTCGTGCCGAGGACGCAGACCTTGGCGGCCGCCCTGACCTCGGCCTCGGTGAAGAACGACCCCTCGGTGACGTTCCAGGCGCGGATGAACGGCCAGTCGACGTCGGCGCCGTAGATGGCGGTGCCCCAGTTGAGCTCTCCCGCGACGACCTGGCCTGCAGTCCGCGTGCCGGCCGAAACGTAGGCCACCGCCGGGCACTCGGCCCTGATCGCCAGGGCGTCCTCGGGCGTGAGGTTCGACTGGCCGGTGAAGATGCGCGCCCCCGACTGGGTGACCGCGCCCGGGAAGATCTGGATGAAGTTGGTGCCGAGCGAGGTGATCGACTCCTGGATCGACTGTGACGCCCCGCCGGCCACGGCGACCATCGCGATCACGCAGGCGACGCCGATGATGATGCCGAGCATCGTGAGTGACGATCGCAGCTTGTTGCGCACGATCGACTGCAGGCCGACCTTCAGGATGTTGCCGGTGCGGACCAGGGCCACCCTCATGGATGGACCCCGGCGCCGGCGGTGGTGCCGGCAGGGGGAGCGGTTGCGGCCGCGGGGGCAGCTCCGGTCGCGGCCGGCGGCACGGCCGCCGCGCCCGCGGCCGGTCCCGGCCGCGCCCGGCGGCGGTCGCGCACCGGCTCGTCCGAGGTGATGCGGCCGTCGCGCATGTGGATGACGCGGCGCGCGTACGCCGCGATGTCGGCTTCGTGGGTGATAAGAATGATGGTGCGCCCCTCGTCGTTGAGCGCCTGCACGATCGTCAGGATGTCCTCGGACGTGCGCGAGTCGAGGTTGCCGGTCGGCTCGTCGGCGAGCAGGAGCGCCGGGTCGGTGATCAGCGCCCGGGCGATGGCGACGCGCTGCTGCTGGCCGCCCGAGAGCTGCGACGGCACGTGGTGTCCGCGCCCCTCGAGGCCGACCCGGTGCAGGGCGGCGCGCGCCTTGTCGTGGCGCGCGGCGGCGCCGAGCGCCGCGTGGCCGTAGAGCAGCGGCAGCTCGATGTTCTGCAGCGCCGACGTGCGCGGCAGCAGATTGAAACTCTGAAACACGAAGCCGATGCGGGCGTTCCTGATCTCGGCGCGCTGGTCGGCGTCGAGGGTGGCGACATCGACGCCGTCGAGCCGATACGACCCCGCCGTCGGCCGGTCGAGCCCGCCGAGGATGTTCATCAGGGTCGTCTTGCCCGAGCCCGAGGGGCCCATGACGGCGACGAACTCGCCGCGCGCCACGTCGAGATCGACGCCGTCGAGCGCCTTGACCTCGACCTCGCCCATGCGGTAGACGCGGGCGAGGCCGCGCACCTCGACCACCGGCCCGCTCAGAACATCCTCCCCCCGCCGGGCGGCCGGGTCGTGGTGTCGACCTTCGAGGTCGCCTGCCCGATGACCACGACGTCGCCCGGCTCGATGTCGCCTTCGAGCACCTGGGTGAAGCGGCCGTCGGAGATGCCGGTGCGCAGGCTCACGGCCCGCAGCCCCCCGCGGCCGTCTTCGACGTAGATCGTCTGCCGCCCGCGTCCGGGTCCGCCGCCGTCGCCGGCCAGGGCGCCGGCCGCGCCCTGGAGGCCGCCCGCCGGCCGTGCCGCGAATCGCTCCTCCGGCGTGGCCCCCGGCGCGGCCGCGGCGTTGCCCGCCATGCCGGCGCTGCCCGCGCCCGCCCCGCCGCCCGCTTCGCCGGCGCTACCCGCGCCCGCGGCGCCGCGGCCACGGCCGGTGGCGCCCCATTCGCCTCCGGCGGTCGGCCGGAAGCGAAGCGCGGCGTTCGGTATCCGCAGGACGTCCCGCACCTGCGCCACGTCGATGGTGACGTTGGCGGTCATCAGCGGCCGCAGCTTCTGCTCGGGGTTGTCGACCTCGAGGATGACCGGGTAGGTGATGATGTTCTGGTTGACCGTGGCGTTGAGGCGAATCTGCGCGATCCGGCCGCGGAATTCCTCCTCGGGGTAGGCGTCGACGGTGAAGCGGGCCGGCTGATCGACGGTGATCCGGCCGATGTCGGACTGATCGACGTCCGCCTGGACCTGCATCTTGGTGAGATCCTGGGCGATGGTGAACAGAGTCGGGGCCTGGAACGAGGCCGCAACGGTCTGGCCGATGTCGTACTTCCGGTCGACCACGACTCCGTCGATCGGCGACAGGATGCGGGTGTAGCGCAGGTTGGTCCGGGCCTGGCTCAGGGTGGCGCGCGCCTGGTCGACCTGGGCGACGGCGGCATCGGCGTTCGCCCTGGCGGTGTCGAAGTCGGCTTCCGCGGCGAGGCCTTCCGCCAGCAGCCGCTCCTGGCGCTTGAAGGTGATCGTGGCGTTGCGCATCTGGACCTCGGCCTGCACGAGGTCGGCGCGGCGCTGCTCGACCTGGGCCTCGAACGGGGTCGGGTCGAGCTCGGCGAGGAGCTGGCCGGCCGTCACCGGGCTGTTGAAGTCGGCGTGCAGCCTGGCGATGATCCCCGACACCTGGCTGCCGACCTGGACGGTGGTGACCGCCGAAATGGTGCCGGTGGCGGTCACGATCATGGTGACGTCGCCCCGGTCGACCGCCTGGGTGCGGTATTTCTCCCCGCCGGCCTCGTCGCGGCGTTGCAGGACGACCCAGGCCGCGCCGCCGGCCGCGGCGACCAGGCCAAGGATGACGATACCGCGTGTGAACTTCGCGACGCGCGCCACGATGATTCGGACTCCGGTCGAAGGAAGCCAGTGTATCAGCCGCCGCAGAGGGCGCATAGCCGGCCCCGGACCTTCAGGAAAGGAGCAGCTCCAGATTCTCGCGCGTCAGGGACCTCAGGGGAGCTCCTTCAGCCGCGAGGATCGAGTCGGCCAGGTCACGCTTGCTCGCCTGCAGATCGAATTCACCTGTGTCGAATGGCGCGACCCTGTCCTGGAAGAAGGGGCAGTCGCACTCGCACAGGAGCGTGTCCGCCTCGACATCCAGGAGGACGACGTAGGGCCTGGCGCCCTGGACAATCAGGCGTGCCCCGGACGGGGTGGGACCGACGACACGGGCGCGCCCCTCGAGGTAATAGGCCTCTCCCCGGAGGCGCTGCATGGAGCCTATCGACCGCGACAAGTTCGATGAGAGGGACATATGGGGTAGCGAATCCCTTCCTCAGATGAGCGCGGCGCATGGATCCGACTCGCGGCCTTCGATTCGGTCGAGATGCTCGTAAAGCGGGATTGGTGCGGGCAAACCGGGAATATGTCCGACGGCGTCCCAGCCGAACCAGGCTCTGAACGCATGATACCCGGGCGACGTGGGCAGCGGAAACCGATCGAAGAGATCTTTCCAGCCGGAGAACAGGACAAACGTCTCCGGTTCGGGATGAACGTGGAAATCCCATGCGGCACAGACCCGTTGGAGGTAGTCCGCCCTGGCCAGATCGGAATCGAGGGAGGCGGGGGGCGCTGAAAGATCGGGATAGACAGAATCGTCGATGTACATTCTAGACGCCCAGGAACTCGTGTCGGAACCATTCGCGCGTGAGTCGGGTCCGCTCGCGTTCGGCCGGAGATTCGATGGATTCCAACGGTCTGCGCAGCTCCAGGGCGGAGAGATGGAAGAGGACCTTCTGCCTGGCCGCATTGATGGGCTGGCCCGGGTTCTTTTTTGTCCAGAGATCCCAGCAATCAGCGGCGCTCAGCAATCCGTGCTCAACGACGGATTTGATGTCGAGGAAGTCTCTCGGTGAGCCGCGGTCCACGAGCGCGTTCATCTTGGAGCCGACATTGTCCTGCAGGGTTTCGATGAGGATGGGGGGCCAGGCACTGACGACCGGGGGCGCCAGTTCGACCGAACGTGCGGCGATCTGAAATGAGAAGGTCCTGCGCCCTTCGCGCACCAGCTCGATCGAGAGTGTCTCGCCGAAACGCCTCTCCCGGACTGTGAAGCCTTCCTCGGCCGCCACCTGCTGCATGACCGCCAGGATCGCCCGCTCCGCGGCCGGCGTCGATCGGACGCGCCA
>Ga0247727_10001696_pt1 | contig 51582 bp, 37 predicted proteins | sample WisWelCaveWW1625_FD_202498 | JGI IMG/M metagenome (GOLD analysis project Ga0247727, IMG submission 202498) | Biofilm microbial communities from Wishing Well Cave, Virginia, United States - WW16-25 | ecosystem: Environmental > Aquatic > Deep subsurface > Groundwater > Cave microbial mat | place... | reverse complement strand
GAGCCCGCTCCCGAACCCACTTCTCGCAAGCGCAAGAAGTCCCGCGAACCGGAACCCGCGGCGCCTCCTCCCCCGGCGCCGGAACCCGAACCGGTGTCCGCCGCCGCCCCCGAGCCCGAGCCGCCGGCCATGGCCGCGGCTCCCGAGCCCCCGCCGCCGGCGGCCGCCGCTCCCGAGCCAGAGCCGCCGCCTCCGCCGGCCCCCGAGGCGCCCGCTCCCGCGGCCGCCGCCGCGTCGGCGCGCCCCGCCGCGACGGGGAAGGAAGCCGAGCTGCGCGAGTCCGTCGTGAAGTTCGAAGGCATGAAGCGCTGGCCGGACCTCGTCCGCGCGATGCAGCAGCTCGCCGAAGCCGTCGAGGATCCGGCAGAGAAGGTCGAGCTTTACCTCAAGGTGGCGCGCCTGTTCATCGAGCGGTTCTCGAACCAGGCCGAGGCGATCAAGGCCTACGAATCCTTGCGCGTCTACGACCCCGGCAACGCCGAGGCGATCGACTACCTCCGCCAGATGTACGAGAAGCGCCGCGACTGGGGAAAGCTCGTCGATCTGTCCCGCGCGGAGATCTCGAAGGTCACCAGCGCCGCCGAGCGTGCGAGCCGCTACATCGACCTGGCTCGACTGGCGACCGACAAGATCCGCAAGCCGGAGGTGTGCATCGAGTTGTGGGCAGAGGTCGTCGCAGCGGACGCCACGAACACCGAGGCGCTCTCGCAGTTGGCGAACCTCTACGAGCGCGCCAAGGAGTGGCAGGCGCTCGTCGGGATCCTGGACAAGCAGGTCTCGATCACGGCCGATGCCAAGGAGCGACTGTCCACGCTGCAGAAGCTCGCGACGATCTTCGGCGAGAAGCTGAACGACGACCAGGGCGCGGTCGACGCCTGGCGCAAGGTCCTCGACCTCGACCCGAACGATCGACGTGCGCAGGAACAGCTCAAGAAGCGCTATCTCACGCTGCAGGCCTGGGACGAGCTCGAGGCGTTCTACGCGAAGGAAGACAAGTGGGACGAGTTCATCCGCGTCCTCGAGCGCGAGGCGGAGCGTCCCGACGCGACGGCCGCGCAGAAGATCCAGCTCTTCTTCAAGATCGCCCAGCTGTGGCGCGAGAAGCGCGACAAGGTCGATCGTGCCGCGAAGTGCTACGAGCGGATTCTCGAGCTCGACGGGCAGAACCTCGACGCCGCCCTCGCGCTGCGGCCGATCTACGAGGCCGCGAGCGACGCCAAGCGGCTCGCGGTGGTGGTCGAGGTCGAGCGCGCGCACGCGACGGAAGATCTGACGAAGCTCGACATCCTGCGGACCCTCGGCGACCTCTACCAGAAGCGGACCGCGGAGCCCGCGAAGGCCTTCGATCGTTTCCGGGAGGCCTTCGGGATCGATGCGCACGCCGACTGGGCTTGGGAATCCATGGAGCAGGCGGCGGGTCCCTCCGGACGATGGGAGGAGGTCGTCTCCGCCTATCGGGAATCGCTCGGCAAGCTCTCGGGCGACGACGCCCTGCAGGCCAAGATCCGTCTCGCGCGCGTCTTGAACGAGGAAGTGGGGCGCTCGGACGAGGCCCTCGGACTCTTCCAGGCGATTCTCGAGGCCGAGCCGGAAAACCGCGACGCCCTCGCGGCGCTCGAGCGCCTCTACGCGCAGATGGGGCGATACGAAGATCTGCTCCGCATCTTCGAGAAGAAGATCGCGCTCGCCGCGGACGACGCCGAGCGCAAGGACCTCTATTACAACATCGCGATGCTCTGGGAGGACGAGGTCAAGGACCTTCCGCGCGCGATCGAGGCGTACGTCCACGTCACGGATCTCGTCGGAGACGAGCCTCGGGCGCTCGAGGCGCTCGACCGGCTGTACGTCGCGACCGGCTCCCACGCCAAGCTCGCGGAGATCCTCGAACGGCGCCTCGGCAGCGGCGCGGAGGGTGCGACCGAGATCAAATACCGCCTCGGCCAGGTCGCCGCCGCGCACCTGGGCGACACGGACAGGGCGCTTGCCTGCTACCGCGAGATCCTCGAGGCGACCCCGGAGCACGAAGGAGCCCGCGCGGCGCTCGAAGCATGGCTCGGCGACGACGGCCTCAAGGGGGAGTCCGCGCGGATCCTCGAGCCCATCTACGAGTCGCTCGCGTCGTGGGACCGGCTCATCCAGTCCCTGGAGATCCTCGCGGCGCTGGAGAAGGACAAGGCCGCCAAGGTCGACCGCTTGCTCAAGGTAGGCCGCGTGCTCTCCGAGCGGCTCGGCTCCCCGGAACGCGCCTTCGACGCGTACAGCCGTGCGTTCCGCGAGGACCCTGCGGCGCCGGATCCGCTCGAACGCCTGGTCGCCCTGGCCTCGATGCTGGAGGGCTGGTCGGAGCTCGTCGCGCTTCTTTCCGAGGGCGCCGCGGCTGTCGAGGACTCCGCCGTCGCGCGCGACCTGTGGCTCCGGGCCGCGAACGTCTACGACTCGCAGCTCGCCGACGCGGACCGCGCAGTGGCGGCGTACAGCAAGGTGCTCGCGATCGATCCCCAGGACGCGACGGCAATCGCCGCGCTGGAGCAACTCTACAACCGCACGGAGCGCTGGCAGGACCTGCTCGCGATCTACCGCAAGAAGATCGAGCTCACGTACGACGCCAAGGAGAAGGAGCAGCTCTTCGGCCAGATCGCGTTCATCCACGACGAGATGCTGTCGCAGCCGGCGGATGCCGTTCGCGCACACCTCGAGATCCTCGCGCTCGACGCGGCGAACGCGCGCGCGCTGCAAGCGCTCGACAGCCTCTACGGTCGCCAGCGCATGTGGCCCGACCTCGCGGACAACCTCCAGCAGCAGCTCAGCCTCGCCCCCCCCGACGCCGTCGAGGGCCTGCAGCTGCGTCTCGCATCCCTGCGCGAGAAGGAGATGGCGGAGATCGAGGCCGCGATCGAGATCCACCGCGAGATCCTGGAGCGCAACATGCAGTGCGCCGAGGCGCTCGAAGCCCTCGAGCGGCTTGCGGCGCAGCCCGCGCACGAGCTCGCGGTCGCCCAGATCCTCGAGCCGATCTACCGGTCCACCAGCGAGTGGAAGAAGCTCGTGGACGTCACCGAGACACTGATCCGCCACAGCGAGGACCCGATGCGTCGGGTCGAGCTGCTCCACCGCATCGGAGAGCTGTACGAGATGCAGGGAGACGATCCCCAGCGTGCGTTCCAGACGTTCGGTCGCGCGCTCGCGGAGGATCCGAGCAGTGCGGAGACGCAGAACCACCTGGATCGCTTCGCCCGCGTGCTCGACGGGCATTCCGAGCTCGTTTCGTTCTACGAGCGGGAGATCGCGCGCGTCGAGGACGTGGAGCTCAAGGCGCAGCTCCATTTCAAGGCTGCGACGCTGTACGAGGAGCACCTGCGCGACCCCGACGGGGCCGTGCGGCATTACCGCGAGGTGCTGCGCCACGACGGCCAGAACCTCGAGGCCGCAGCGGCGCTCGAGCGCATCTTCCAGCTCGCTGGCCGCTACGAGGACCTGGCAGCCGCGTACCTGACGAAGGCCGAGATCCTTTCGGGGACCGACGACAAGAAGGATCACTTCTTCCGCGCCGCAGCGATCTTCGAGGACGTCCTCGAGCAGCCTCCGCGTGCCGTGGCCGTTTACCGGCAGGTCCTGGACCTCGACGGCGACGACCTGCGGGCGATCGACAAGCTGATCGAGCTGTACCTGCGGATGGAGTCGTGGTCGGCCCTCCTGGAGGTCTACAGCCGAAAGGCGGACCTCGTCGTCGACGCGGGGCAGAAGAAGGCGCTGCTCTACGAAGTGGGCGCCGTCTACGAGCGCGAGCTCAAGGACGTCGCGAAAGCGATAGACACGTACCAGAAGGTGCTCGAACTGGACCCGGACGACTTCCACGCCATCGGACGGCTGGATCGCCTCTACCAGGCGGCGGAGAACTGGCGCGAGCTCCACGGCATCCTGGAGCGCGAGGCGGAGATCGCCCGCGACCCGAACGAGGTGATCTCGTTCAAGTACCGGATCGCAGAGCTCCACGAGAAGCGGCTCGACGACGTGCAGAGGGCGATCGAGGGGTATCGCGAGATCCTCGAAGTGGCGTCCGATCATGCGCCCACCCGGGACGCCCTCGAGGGGCTCATCGCGCGCGGCGCGGAGGCGCTCGCGGCGGCGGTGGTCCTCGAACAGGTCTACAGGAGCGGCGGAGAGTGGGATCGGCTCATCGCGATCCACGAGGTGCAGCTCGCAGGGAGCGACGACGCGTTCCGAAGGGTCGAGCTGCTTCACGCGATCGCAGAGCTGTTCGAGATGAAGCTGGACGATTCCGGACGCGCCTTCGATTCGTTCGCGCGTGCGCTCGAGATCGACCGGGGAAACGAAATCACCATCGGCAGCCTCGAGCGCCTCGCCGAGAGCATCGGGCGCTGGAGCGAGTTGACTGCGATCTACGACAAGGCGCTCGCCGCCGAGACGGACTCCCTGCGCGTCGTGGACCTCGGGCTGCGCGTGGCGCGTGCCTTCGAGGAGCAACTCGGCGACGTCGAGAACGCGATCACCCGCTACCGGAAGGTCGTGGACGCGGACCCCGAGAACAAGCTGGCGATCCGCGCGCTCGACCGCCTCTACAGCGGCGCGGCCCGCTGGCCGGAGCTCGCGGAGATACTGCGCAAGGAGATCGGGATCGGCGAGACGCCCGAGGAGATCCTCGACCTCCAGTTCCGGCTCGGACAGATCTACCAGGAGGAGATCAAGGACATCGACCAGGCGGTCGAGTGCTACCGGGAGATCCTGGGCGCTGCGCCCGAGCATCAGGCGACCCTCGCCGCCCTCGAGCTCCTCTTCGCCGAGGGGACGAAGCAGCTCGAGATCGCGGAGATCGTCGAGCCCCTGTACCGGGTCAGCGGCGATTGGGCGAAGCTCGCCGGGATCTACGAGGTCCACCTCTCGAAGATCACGGAGCCCGATGCGCGCATCGAGATGATCGAGCGCATCGCCGAGCTTCACGAGGACAAGCTCGCTGACCACGGCCGCGCGTTCCACTGGCACGCGCAGGCCCTGCGCGAGCAACCTCTCCGGGAGCGATCGGTCGAGGAGCTGGAGCGGCTCGCGCGCGCGACCGACGGCTGGGAGGAGTGCGCGAACGTCTACCTCGAAGTGGTGCGGGGCGGAGCGAATCCCGAGGTCCAGAAGGGCACCGGCAAGCGGCTCGCGCGGGTCTTCGAGGAGGAGCTGCGCGACGTCCCGAAGGCGGAGGAGACCTTCCGCTACGTCCTCGGGCTCGACGCACGGGACGCCGCGTCGCTCGCGGCGCTCGACCGGATCTACTCCGAGCGCCAGGCGTGGGACCTGCTCGCGGAGATCCTCGAGCAACGGATCGGGTGCACGGACGAGACCGAGGCGCTCATCGACCTGACGTTCCGCCTCGCCGAGATCTGCGAGACCCAGCTCAACGAGGTCGAGAAGGCCGTCGGGCTCTACCGCAAGATCCTGGACGACCTCAACGCCCAGCACGCGGCGTCCCTGCGCGCGCTCGAGAACATCTACCAGTACTCGGAGGCGTGGCCCGAGCTGTTCGCGATCTACGAGCGGGAGCTCGACATCGCCAGCGGCGACTCGGCGCAGTCGGAGATCTTCGCGAAGATGGCGAACATCGCGTCGGAGCGGCTCGCCGACCTCGGCAAGGCGGTCGAGATCTGGGTCAAGGTCCTCGACATCCGGGGCGAGGACTCGGAGGCGCTTGCTGCCCTCGCATCGCTCTACGAACGCCAGGAGAACTGGAAGGACCTCGTCGACGTCCTCGACCGCATGGCGAACGTCGCCACGGCGGACGAGCAGCGGATCGCGATCTACACGAAGCTCGGACAGGTCTGGGGCGAGCGACTCCAGCGCGATCGCAACGCGCTCGAAAGCTGGCAGAAGGTCCTCGACATCGATCCGGGCAACCTCGACGCGCTGCGAGCACTCGCGGGCGTTTACCGCAACACCCAGGCCTGGGACGAGCTGGTCGGCACGCTCAACCGGCTGATCGAGGTCGGGCTCTCCTCGCTCGAGGACACGGAACTCAAGGAGATCTACGCGCAGCTCGGCGAGCTCTACAGCGACACGCTCATGCAGCCCTTCGAGGCGATCGAGTCGTGGCGCAAGGTGCTGGAGATCGACGTGGCGGATTTCCGGGCGCTTTCTGCGCTCGAGCGGCTGCACACCCAGGAAGGTCAGTGGGAGGAGTGCATCGGGGTCCTGGAACGTCGCGCGCAGGTGACCACCGAGGCCCAGGACCGCATCGACGTCCACCTTCAGATCGCGGGAATCTGGGAGGACAAGCTCACCGATGCCGAGCGCGCTGCGCCTGCGTACCAGGCCATCCTCGGGATCGATCCGCTGCACGAGAAGGCCTTCCGCGCCCTCGAGCACATGCACCAGGAGAATCAGGCCTGGGAGCGGCTCATCGAGCTCTACTTCGCCCGGATCGAGCACGTCCAGGAGATCGGACCGCGGGTCGAGCTGCTCCAGAGCATCGCAACCACCTACGAGAAGAACCTCGGGAGCGCGGAGCAGGCCTTCGAGGCCCTCAAGCTCGCCTTCGAGCTGGACTACGGCAACGACACGACGGCCAGAGAACTGGAGCGGCTCGCCGGCGCCACGAACAAGTGGAACGAGCTTCTGACGAGCTGCAACGCGGTGCTGCAGACCGTCCAGGATCAGAAGACGGCGATCGAGCTGTGCCTCAAGATCGGCAGGTGGTACGGCGAGGAGCTCGGCCACCCCGAGTACGCGATCCCCTACTACAACCAGATCCTCTCGATGGACCCGGAGAACGAGCAGGCCCTCCGGCAGATGGCGGAGCTCTATCGCCGGACGAGCCAGTGGCCCGCGCTCGCGGCGGTCCTGCAGCGTCACGCAGACATCGCGAAGGACCCGGACGAGAAGAAGGAAGTGCTCGTCCAGATGGGTGAGGCGTACGAGGACCACCTGTCGAACTCGGACCTCGCGAAGCGCGCCTACCAGGACGCGCTCAAGATCGACGAACGGCATGTGCACGCGCTGTCGAGCCTCGAGCGGCTGTACCGTGCGAGCCAGGACTGGGACCAGCTCATCCCCGTGCTGGGCCGCAAGGCGACCGCCGTGGAGGACCCGCGCGAGGCCGTGGAGATCCGCTGTGCGATCGGCGAGATCTACGAGGACCGGCTCGAGCAGCCTTCGAAGGCGATCGACACGTACCGGGGGATCCTCGAGCAGGAGCCCACGAACCTGCCGGCCCTCAAGGGCCTCGAGCGCCTCTACGCCAAGGCGGAGAGGTGGCAGGACCTCCTCGACGTCTTGACGCTGCAGCTGGACGTCGTCGACAGCGAGCGCGAGAAGGTCGCGCTCCTGATGCGCATCGCCTCCATGCTCGAAGAGGAGTTCCTCAAGCCGGACAAGGCGGCGGAGCGTTTCGAGCAGGTACTCGAGATCGACCCGACGAACGAGAACGCACTCAACGCCCTGGAGCGGATCTACCGGAACCTCCAGCGCTGGCACGAGCTCATCGACACCCTGACCAAGCACGTCGCGGCGACGCCGAACCGCGCGGACAAGGTCGTCCTCTACCACCACGTGGGCGGCACGTACGCGGCGGAACTGGACGACGCCGATCGCGCCATCGACGCATACCAGAACATCCTCGACCTCGATGACGACGACACGGGCGCGCTCGACGCGCTGACGAAGCTCTACACGAAGGTGTCCAACTACGCCGCCGCCCTCGAGATGATGGGGCGGCTCTCGCGTCTCTCACAGGACCCGGGTGTCCAGGTGGATCTGCAGTACCGCCAGGGCGTGATCCTGCACGAGCAGATGAAGGACGCGGAGGGCGCGGTGGAGCGGTTCCAGAACGCGCTCGACGTCGACCCCGCGCACCTGGCGTCGCTCGACAAGCTGCGGGAGATCCACGTCGCGAACGAGGACTGGACCGCGGCGGTCAAGGTGCTCGAACAGGCGCAGGGACACCAGACGAACGCCCGCGCGCGCTCGAGGCTCCTCTTCGAGCTCGGGCGGATCGAAGCCGAGCAGCTCGACCGGCAGGGCGCGGCGATCGGACACTGGGAGCGGGCCGTGGAGGCCGACCCGGAAAACGAGGACGCGGCCCTGCCGCTCGCGGACCACTACGTCGGCGGAACGCAGTTCGCGCAGGCGGCGCCCCTGCTCGAGATGCTCGTCCGCAAGGCGGGCAAGCGGGACAACCACGAGCAGCACCGCCTGCAGTACCTGCTCGGCACCACGTCGATGGCCCTGGACGACGACGCCAAGGCCCTCAAGGCCTTGCAGGCCGCGTACAACCTCGACTCGACCCATCTGCCGACGCTGCGAGCGGTGGCGGACCTGTACTTCAAGATGAAGGACTGGGAGAAGTCGTTCAAGTTCTACCAGATGATCCTCGTGCACCACCGCGACATGCTCGGCGAGGGCGAGAGCGTCGACATCTTCCACCGTCTCGGAATCATCAAGCTCGAGACGGGCGAACGGCGCAAGGCGCTCAACATGTTCGACAAGGCGCTCGAGATCGATCGGCACCACAGGCCGACCCTCGGCGCCGTCATCGACATGCACGAGAAGCAGAACGAGTTCGAGCAGGTAATCCACTTCAAGAAGCAGATGCTGGAGGCCGGAAGCGACGACGAGCGGCACGCGCTCCTGCTCGAGATCGGCGACATCTGGGCGGAGAAGCTGAAGAACGTCCAGAAGTCCCTGCAGAGCTACGCCGAGGCGCTCGACGTCAAGCCGGCGGACCACGTCACGCTGCACAAGCTGCTCGAGCTGTACATCTCGACCAAGCAGTGGACGAAGGCCGTCGAGGTGATCGTGAAGGTCGCCGAGATGGAGCAGGACAAGGGCAAGCTCGCCCGCTACTACTACACGGTCGCCGCGATCTACCGCGACGAGATCAAGGACCCGGAGCAGGCGATCGCGTTCTACAACAAGGTCCTCGATGAGAACTCCGACCAGCTGAAGGCTTTCGAGGCGATCGACAAGCTGCTGACGCAGCAGAAGGACTGGAAGAATCTCGAGCGCAACTACCGCAAGATGCTCCACCGGATCGCGGGCCAGGGGAAGAACGAGATCGAGACCAGCCTCTGGCATTTCCTGGGCGAGATCTACCGGACGCGCATGAAGCAACACGAGCCGGCGGCCGAGGCGTTCCAGATGGCGGCGCGGTTGGATCCGGACAACATCCAGCGGCACGAGATCCTCGCGGAGCTGTACAGTTCGCTCCCGGGCAAGCACGTCGAGGCCGTCACCCAGCACCAGACGCTGATCGCGAAGAACCCATACCGGATCGACAGCTACAAGGCCCTGCGGAAGATCTATTTCGATTCGCGCCAGTACGACAAGGCGTGGTGCCTGTCTGCCACCCTCGCGTTCCTCCAGAAGGCGGACGCGGAGGAGATGCGCTTCTTCGAGATGTACCGGACCAAGGGCCCGGTCCGGGCCCAGAACCGTCTCGACAACGAGCGCTGGATCAAGGACCTGTTCCACCCGACCGAGGACGTCTTCACCGGCAAGATCTTCGAGACCCTCACGGGAGCGGTGCGCGCGGTCAAGGTGCAGCCGCCGAAGAACTACGGACTCAAGCCCAAGGACCGCCGCGATCCGCTCACCGACACCGTGACGTTCTCCAAGATGTTCGGGTACGTCGCCCAGGTCCTCAACCTGCCGCTTCCGCACCTGTACCTGCGGCCGGATCAGCCGGGCGGGCTCGTCTACGCGGTCACGGATCCCCCCGCGTCGGTCGTCGGCGCGAGCCTGCTCTCCGGCTATTCGCCGCAGGACCTCACGTTCATCATCGCCAAGCACCTGTCGTACTACCGCGGCGAGCACTACATCCGATGGATCATGCCCACCGCGGCGGAGCTGCGTACGCTCCTCCTGGCGGGCCTGCGGATCGGCGCGCCGGGCTTCAAGGTGCCCAACGATCCGGGCGGCGTGGTCGAGCAGACGGCCGTGGCGCTCGCGAAGAACATGACTCCGGTCGCCGGCGAGGCGCTGCGAATCGTGTGCAAGAGGTTCCTGGAGGTGAACCCCCAGGCCGACCTCAAGCAGTGGGTGCAGTCGGTGGAGCTGACGGGGTGCCGGGCGGGCCTTTTGCTCTGCAACGACCTCGAGATCGCGGCGCGCCTGATCCAGAGCGAGCCGATGACGGTCGGGGACATGGCGCCGAAGGACAAGGTCAAGGAACTGGTCCTCTTCAGCGTGTCGGAGGCGTACTTCCGTCTGCGGGCAGCGCTGGGGATCAATGTGAGTGCCGAGGGCCAAGGCACACAGCCTCAGCTCGCATAAGGCTGCGGCCGACGATACGGGGGCTGCGCCGGGTCTTCTCGGCCGGGCCGTCCTCGCCGTACCCAACAGTACGGCTGCGGCGTCCCGGCCTCCGAGGACTCCGGCTCGCTCCCCGTCTCGTCGCCCTCGCCTTGCCCACAGGACGATCCAGAGCCTTGCGTCGCAGAGGCTCACGATAGGATGCAAGGATCGTGAGGGTCGGCGTTGATACGGGAGGCACTTTCACGGACCTGGTGGCGGAGGTCGAAGGGGGGATCCGCGTCTCGAAGGTAGCGAGCACGCCGGACGATCCGGGCTGGGCGGTCATGGAGGGGCTGCGGGCGCTCGGGTTGGAGGGCCTGGAGGTGGTTCACGGGACGACCGTCGCGACGAACTCGTTGCTCGAGAGGCGGGGGGCGCGGGTGTTGTTCGTGACGAACGACGGGTTCGAGGACATCGCGGTCATCGGGAGGCAGGACCGTGCGGGGCTGTACGACCTGGCGCCCGTGCGGGCGGCGCCGCTGCACGTGGCTGCGGTGGGCAGCAGCGGGGACATCGGGGCAGTTGCGCGCGAAGTGAGGGCGGAGGCGATCGCGATCTGCCTGCTCGACGCCTACAGGGATCCGGGCGCAGAGGAGAAGCTGGCGGCGGCGGTGGAGGGGTTGGGGCTGCCGGTTTCGATCTCCTCGCGCGTCCTTTGCGAGTTCCGGGAGTTCGAGCGTGCGTCCACGACCCTGGCGGATGCCTTCGTCCGGCCGGTCGTGAGCCGCTACCTGCGCGCGCTCGCCCTGCGAATCGCTCCCGGGACCCTTTCGGTGATGCTGTCGGGTGGGGGGGTGGCGTCGGCCGAGCGCGCAGCTGCGTCGCCCGTCGGCACCGTGCTTTCGGGGCCGGCGGGCGGAGTGCTGGGGGCCGCTGCGGCTGCACGTCGGGCGGGAGCGGGCGGGGCGATCTCGTTCGACATGGGAGGAACCTCGACGGACGTGGCGGTCGTCGCGGAAGGCCTGCGCACCAGCACCACGGGCGTGATCGGAGGCGTGCCGATCGCGATTGCAGCGGTGGAGGTCCTCACGGTGGGGGCGGGCGGGGGATCGATCGCGCACCTGGACGACGGCGGCGCGCTCGCGGTCGGCCCCCGGAGCGCCGGCGCCGATCCGGGCCCCGCGTGCTACGCGCGTGGCGGGAAGGACGCGACCGTGACGGACGCGCATGTCGTCCTGGGGCACCTGCGCGGACTGCTCGCCGGCGAACTGCGGCTCGACGCGGCGGCCTCGGACCGTGTCGTCGCGAGTCTCGGCGAGCACCTCGGCATGGCCACGAGAACCACGGCGAAGGCGATCCTCGACGTCGCGGACGCGGCGATGGAGAGGCCCATCCGCAGGCTGACCGTGGAGCGCGGGGTCGACCCCGGCGGCATGACGCTGGTCGCGTTCGGAGGGGCGGGGGGCCTGCACGCGTGCCGGGTCGCGACGTCGCTCGGGATCGGGCGGGTCCTGCTGCCGGTGGCGCCTGGCTTGCTCTCCGCGATCGGGATGCTCGGCGCGCCGCATCGGGCCGAGGCGAGCCGCACGATCCTCAGGGCGGCCCACAGCGCCGTCCCGCCCGAGGTTGCCGATGTTGCGGCGAGTCTGGCTCGCGAGGCAGAGACGCGGCTCGCGTCGGAGGGGGGCGCCGCGTCCGTCGTGATCTCGTTCGACATGCGCTTCCTCGGCCAGTCGCACGAGATCGCGGTGACGGCGGGCGACGACGTCCTGGCCCGTTTCCGTGAAGAGCACGCGCGCCGGTACGGGTTCGTCCTCGAGCTGCCCGTGGAGATCGTCACGGTACGGGCGGTGGCCGAAGGCACGCGCCGTCCGGTAGAACTTCCTGCGCTGCGGACGGGCGGGCCGGACGCGGCGTCGGCCCTGGCATCGCGTCGGCCGACGTCCCTGTCGGAGCACACGCCGGTCTACGAGCGGGAGAGGCTGCTGGCGGGAATGACGATCGAAGGCCCTGCGATCATCGAGGAGCTGTCGGCCACGGCGCTGGTGCTTCGGGGCTGGGTGGCGCAGGTCCTTGCGGCGGGGGATCTGATGCTGAGTCGCGACTCGTGACAGGGAACAGGAGACAGGGAACAGGAGACAGGAAACAGGAAACAGGAAACAGGAAATGGAGGGCGGCGACGGATTGCGGGGGCGATCACGGCCGATAGGGGTACCTCACCGTGATGTTCCTTCCGCTGAAGGCGCGGAACTGGGCGCCGAGGACCACGGCCTCGATGCAGGCGCCGGGCGATGTTCCCGCCGGGGTGCCTTCCACCGTTGCGTTGTTGACACGGCCCGTTCCCGCGATGTCGACGGAGACGTTGACCGTGGTCGTGATGTTGCCCCCTCGCATGCACTCGAGCACCTGCGAGCGCACGCCTTCCATTCCTGCGGCCACGTCCTCGCGGCCGAGTGTCTCCGGGATCGGCGGGGGCGGGGGGGGACCGGGCGCGGCGGTCTGCGCGGGCGGTGCGGCCGTGACCGGTTGGCCCGGCAGCGGCTGGCCCGGGAGCGGAGCGCCCGGCCTCGGGGCAGGGGCAGCCGTCGCAGGCGCCAGCGGCGGCGCGGCAGTCATCGGCCCGGCAGGGGGGCCCGCAGGGGGCGCTCCGGGCATCGGGCCGCCGGGGGTAGGCGGCGGACCGGTTCCCTCGGGCGGAAGCAGATCGCCCGGTTGTGGGCCCGTCGCGAGCATCGGCTGCGGCGCGGCGGCCGGGGCCGCCGCCTGCTGCGGCGCCATGTAGATCGCTTCGGCCGCGATGAAGCCCATCGCCTCCTGGATTCCACCGAGCGTGTTCGCGCCGTTCTGGCAGGCCATCTTCTGCAGCTCTCGCCGGCAGGTGCCCTGGTCCGCGACCGTCTGGTATCGGCACTCGAGGCGGGCGACGGGCACGACGACGCCGGGCTGGGGCGTAGGCAACGCGCCCGAGATCACGTTGAGCTGGCAGAACTCGTTCTGTGGCGGGGCGGGTGGCACGGCGACGTAGGGCCGCATCGACGCCTGTACCGTCGGCACGCAGCCCGCCGCCAGGGCGGCGAGGGCAGCCAGGACGCTATTCCGAGAATTCATGCGTGATCGTCCTGTTCTCCCCCTCGAATGGGGTGAAGGTGACGGCGAAGATCGCCTGCTCGGCGCAGGTTCCAGCTTCGGTCGAGACGTCCCCCTCGATGCGGACGGAGAGGACATTGCCGCTGGGCTCCACCTCGACGTGGACCTTGATCGGTCCCTCCGGCACGTCGCGAGTGCAACGTAGCACGCGGCGTTCGACGCGGTCGAGCGCGGCGCGCATCTCCGCCTCGACCTCGGGGTCGAGCGCCGGCGGCGCGGGCGGGCCGGCCGGGTCGGGCTTGCAACCCTCGGCCGTGCAGATCTCGAGCCCCTCCTGGCAGGGCGGATCGCACACGGGCGCGGGCGGCGCGGGAGGCTCCCACCCCGGGATCGTGTCCCCGTACCGGAGCACGGACGCCGTCAAGATCCGCCCGTCGGTCGGCCCGACGCCGAGAGCGGATCCGCCGAGCTTGCAGGCCTCGTCCTTCATGAGCTGGATGCAGGCGTCGGCGATGCCGTCCCCCGGATCGCAGCGGATCTCCCCGATGACGACGGTCGGCCGCTCGCCGGGCGACTGGAGCAGATCGAGAGGACAGCCCGGAGGGTTCGGCGGCGGCGTCACGTTACCGACGCGCCGGTAGGAAACCTGCGGCGTCGCGCAACCCGGCAGCAGGGCGACGACCAGGGCGAGGATCTGAGACGCGGGTCGATAGGCGACCCGCGGGGCGGCTGCACCAGGAGGCTGGTGTGAAACGGCGCCGTCGCGAGGGCGACGAGCCGGGGTGAGATCCGCGCCAGGCGGACCGAGGACCGTGTACTCGACATACGGAGAGGAGGCCGCAGGGAGCATGGCGCGGAGATCGCCCCGGATCGTCGGCCGCAGTAGGCGGCGTTTCACACCAGCCTCATAGGCACGGAGGGAGCTACTGCGGCCAACCGCCGCCGCCACCCGGGGGTGGCGTGGTTCCACCGCCACCCGCCGGCGGTGTCCCCCAGCCGCCGCCGCCGCCGGGCGGAGGAGTGGGCGGCGGCGTTGCGCCGCCGCCGCCGAATCCGCCCGCGCCACCGCCACCGAATCCGCCCGCACCGCCGCCGAATCCGCCCTCGAGCCCACCGCCGACCGCCGGCGCCGCCGGCATGCCGCCGAAGAGGCTGTAGAAGGAGATGTTCAGCGAGGTGTAGATCGTGATGGAGGTGTTGCTGTAGATGTTGCCCGCGCCGTCTTCTCCGCCCTGGTTCGCAACCCGGAGCCCGACGAGCTCCGCACCGATGGCAAAGCCGGGGATGAAGTTGAAATCCGCTCCGAGCGCGACGTCGATCCCGAGCGGACTTGCATACGAGGCGAGGAAAGTGGCCGTGTCGTCGTCGCTGGCCGGGTCCGTGACGGCCGCGGAGTAGAAGAAGGCACCCGCAGCGAGGTAGGCGACCGCGGAATCGGCTGCCGGCGCCGAGAACATGTAGCGCATGCCGGCCTCGAGTCCGAAAGACTGAACCGCCGTCTCCGAGCCGTCGCCGTCATCGGCGCCATCGACTCCGGGGCACAGGGCGCCGTCCGCGTCGTCTCCGTCCGTACAGGCCAGGGTGCCACGCACGAACGACAGCCCAGCCAGGATGTGGAACTGGGGGCTGACCGTCATGATCGCGTTCGCCGAAGGCAGATTCGACACGTCGGTCAGGACCGGAAAGGCCGTCGTGGGAAGCAGCACCGCGCTGCCGAAAACCCACCTGGTCCCGAACCCGAAGCTCGCGGCCTGCGCGCTGCTGGCCGACAGAAGCACGACGCCCACCGCAAGACCGACAAGAGTCCTTCGCATCGTTTCCTCCCGTTCGCCCGTTCGCCCGTATGAGAGCGGTGTCGCCCCAAGCTCCCTTGGGTCGGCACGGGTTCTAGCCGGCCTGGAAAAGCGAATCAAGGGGTCGCTTTGCTTTTGAATATCCTTCCAGTGACGCTGGAAGATTGGCTGAAAACCCTTGTGATCACTTGCCCTTCCACACGGCAGGCCGGCGCTCCACGAACGCGCGGACGGCCTCCCGGTGGTCCTCGCTCTCCCAGGCAGCCGCGAAGGCGCGTGGCTCGTCTCCGTGCAGGGATCGCTTCGCTTGCCTCACCGCGAACGCCGAGAACGCGCCGACGCGTCTCGCCAGGTCGAGGGCGGCGGCGAGCGACGCGCCTTCGGGCACGACTTCGTCGACCAGGCCGATCGCGAGAGCGCCCCGCGCGTTCACGGTCTCCCCCGTCAGGAGGAGGCGCGTCGCACGGCCGTGTCCGACGAGGCGCGCGAGCCGGGCCGTCCCTCCCCACCCTGGCGTCAGGGCCATCGCGATCTGTTTCCATGCGAGCGTGGCCTGCTCCTCGGCGATTCGCAGGTCGCAGGCGACCAGGATCTCGCACCCCCCGCCGAAGGCCGGACCGTTGACGGCCGCGAGCACGGGCACGGGGAGGCCTTCCATCCTGGCGAGGAGCCCGCGCATCCGCGAGATCTCCTGCAGGGTCGTCACCTCCCTGACGTCCCCGCCCGACACGAAAAAATCGCCCGCGCCCGTCAGGACCACGGCGCGCACGGACGTGTCCGCCTCGATGACGGAGATCGCCGACTCGAAGGCGTCCATCGTCTCCCGGTGGATCGCGTTGCGCGCCCCGGGACGATCGAAGGTGAGGACGACCGTCTCGCCCGTGCGTTCGGCCCGCAGCGGCGGCGCGTCAGCCACCGCGGCCGTTGCTTCGCCGGTCGGTGTCGCGCCGCTCGGTGGCGACGACCTTGTCCTTCTTTCCTGGGAATGCACCTCTACCGCGACCGCGCCTCTTCCTCGCGTAGATCTCCGCGTGCGCGATGATCGCGTCGGCCACGTCGGCCTTCGTGACCTTCTCGATCCCTTCGAGGCCGGGGGAGCTGTTCACCTCGAGGACCTTCGGGCCGTCCTTCGACTCGAGGATGTCGACGCCGGCGACCTCGAGCGCCATGACCTTCGTCGCCTCGATCGCGATGCGCTCCAGCTCCGCGGAGAGCCGGATCTTCCGGCCCTTTCCACCCCGGTGCAGGTTCGCCCGGAACTCTCCCTTCGAGGCCGTCCGCCGCATCGCCGCGACGACCTTGCCCCCGACGACGATGACGCGCAGGTCCTTGCCCTTCGACTCGGCGATGTACTGCTGGAGGATCAGTTCCTGATCCATCCCCCACAGAGTTTGCAGGAGCGCCCTCGCGGCCTCCTTCGTCTCCGCGATCATGACCCCGACGCCCTGCGTGCCCTGGATGAGCTTCACGATCACGGGGGGGCCGCCGACCAGCTCGAGGGCGATGTCCAGCTCGTCGGGGTGGCGCGCGCAGACGGTCACCGGAACGTCGATGTCCTTCAGGGTGAGCAATTGCATCGCCCGCAGCTTGTCCCGGCTGCGCGCGATCGCGACGGCGTTGTTGAGGACCGCGATCCCCATCATGTCGAGCTGGCGAACGACCGCGAGGCCGTAGTTCGTCATCGACGCGCCGATGCGCGGGATCACGAGGTCGACGTCGTCCACGGGCCGGTTCCTGTGGTAGAGGGTCGGCGCGTGCCGCGACATGACCGGCACGAAGTCGAGCGGATCGGCGACCATCACCTCGTGCCCGCGCCTCCTCGCCGTCTTGACGAGCCGCCGCGTCGAGTACGACTTCGGCATGCGCGACAGGACGACGATCTTCACGCCAGCCTCCCGTCCCTCGGCGTCTGCAGGAAGGTCCGCCCCGGATCGACCACTGCGCGGCCGCGAAGCGCGCGGCGGCCGACGATCATCCGGTGCACCATCGAGTCGCGACGCGAGAGCGTCACCTCGATCCGGCGCCGCAACGTCCCGATGCGGATCTCCGTCGTGACCTTCGGTCGCCGTTCGCGGTCGCCCGTCGAGGTCTTGACGACCGAGTAGCCCAGGATGTCGACCTCGGCCTCGACCGTCCCCGCTCCGTGCCCGGCCGGGATCCAGATCCGCGCCCGCTGGGTCCCCGGCACCCGCTTGAACGCCTCGACGTGCAGCGCGCTCGTCCGCGCGCCGGTGTCCATCTTCACCTGGATGCGGGCGATCCCCAGCTCGGGCAGCGAAGCCCACTCGCGCCAGCCGAGCACGACCTTCTCGGCCTTCTTGTCGAGGGTGCGCATGCGCGGGAAGCAGCGGAAAGGCTAAGGGGGGTATGGGGGAAGGGTCAAGCGACGCCCGTGTCACGCTTCGTCGCCGATGGTGCGAGTCAGGGCGAGTCCACGTCCGGAGTCGTGCTCTTCTGCAGGGAAGCGAGCAGATCGTCGAGCTGGGAGTACCTTTCCATCAGCCCGGTCAGCAGGCGGCCCGACGAAAGGTGACGGTCGAACGCCGCGAGGGTCTTGTGGGTGGTCACCGTCTTGACGGTCGTGAAGGCACCCCGCTCTTCCAGCGTGAGCGTCTCGAGCGCTTCGTCGTCCGGGAACGCATCGGACACGAGCGTGCGGACCATCCTCTCCGGACGCGCGATCTCGTCGTACTCGCCGCGAACCGCGTACTCCTTGCCATCGGGGGCGCGGTGTACCCACCGGTATCTTCCGCCGACGCGCAGGTCGCTCTCGCATACGACCCAGGTGTGGGAGTGCGGTCCCATCCAGCGCCGGACCAGCTCGGGCATCGTGAAGGCGTCGAAGACGTCCTCTCGAGGCGCGTCCACCGGTCGACGTGTGACGAGGGTGGGCCGATCGGGCACGGCGATGACTTCGAGCTTTCTCGCGGCCATGGGTCGCATCGGGGCCGGCACCCTCGGTCAGGGCGCCGGTACGGTCCCTGGGGCCATCGCGTGGCAGCCGAAGCACCCGAAGCCCTGTCCCGTCGTCGGATCGAAGGCGGTCGCGCCGAGCAGTTCGGTCATCCTGGGCTTGACCTCCTCCGACATGAAGCGTGCCCAGCGGGCGACCTCGGGATCCGCGGCATTCGCCATCGGCATCGCCCGAGGGTCGAGCGGATGCAGGCCGTTCGGCATGTGAAAGCGGACCTCCTGGGCGTTGGGGCCGTGGCAGTCCACGCATCCGAAGTCGGCGAATCGTGCGGCGTCGAAGCGCTGGAACAGGTCCTTCATCGCGGGCACGACGACCTTCGCCATGTAGTCGCCTCGCTCGTCGAAGTTGCGGTCGGCCCATGCTTTCGCGGGCGAAGGCTGGACGGGCGCGGCGGACTCGCCGCCGCCGGAGGCGGGCACGTCCGGCGTCTGTGCCGGTTCGCCGCATCCGACCAGCGTGAACAGGCACGAGGTCAAGAAGACATGTCCGGATCGCATGTCCCCTACCTAGCGGGAGTCGGCCCATCTTGCCAATCGATGGATCGCATTTGTATCATCGGCCGCGTGGATGTCTCGAAGATCGACCTGAACCTCCTCGTCGTGTTCGACGCGGTCATGCGACAGCGGAACGTCACGCGCGCGGCTGCCTCGCTGGGCCTTTCGCAATCGGCGGTGAGCGGCGCCCTCGGACGACTGCGCGCGATCCTCCGGGATCCGCTCCTGGTCCGCACCGCCCGCGGCGTCGTGCCCACCGCGAGGGCCGAGCGGCTGGCGGGTCCCGTCCGGGTCGCGCTGTCCTCGATGGAGAGGGCGCTCTCCGACGACGCGCCGTTCGATCCGGGCACCGCAGATCGAACGTTCCGCGTGTCGTCGAGCGACTACGGGACGCTCGTGCTCCTGCCCCGTCTCTTCGCGCGCGTCGCGAAGGTGGCGCCGCGCGTGCGGCTCTCCGTCTCCGCGCTCGGGACGCACGACGCGCCGGACGACCTGCTCGGCGGCGATCTCGACCTCGCCATCGGGGTGTTCCGGCGGCTGCCGGCGGCCCTGCGGCGCAGGACGCTGGCGCGCGAGCGAATGGCCTGCCTCGTGCAGCGCTCGCGCGCCTCTCGTGGGGCGTTCGAGATGGACGCGTACCTGCGCGCGGACCACGTGCTCGCTTCGGCCGCCGGCAAGACCCGGGGATCCGTCGACGAGGCCCTCGATAGGGCGGGACGGACCCGCCGCGTCGTCCTCGTCCTGCCGAACTGGACCGCGGCCGCCGACGCGGTCGCGCGGCGGGACCTGGTCCTCACGCTCCCGGAGCGAGTCGCGCGCAAGCTCGCCGCCTCGAACCGTCTGGCCGTCCGACCCGCGCCACGAGGGATCTCCAGCGAGCTGGTGATCGAGGCGATCTGGCACGAACGCCGTCACCACGAGCCGGCGCACTCCTGGTTGCGCGAGCAGGTCTACGCGGTCGCCGCGGAGGCGTGATCGGGCAGTGCTTCGGCGAGTCCGGCGGCGGCGGCCATCCACGCCGCGCGCAGGAAGGCGCGGGCCAGGAGCACGAGCTGCCCGATCACGAAGAGCGCCACGGCGGAGGCGCCGGGGCGGCCGCCGAGGCGATCGGCGAGGGCAGCGGCCAGCAGGCTCGCGGCGATCGAGGCTGCGCCGAACGCGCAATAGGGTGCGGTGAACCGCAGGGGGGATCGGACGGCGGCTCGTGCCGCGGCCAGGAGAGTGCGCGCGGGTCCGGGGCGGCCGGCTGCGACGGCGGATCGGGCGACGTCCGTCGCGGCGGCGAGGACCGTCAGCAGCGCGGCGAAGGGCAGGGCGCACAGGCCTGCGAGGACCGTTCCGCGCACGGGCGCCGTGTCCTCGAAGGCACCGTGAACCGCGTTCGCGGCGGCGAAGCCCGCGCCCGCCACGAGCGCCGCGGCGACGAGCCAGAGCAGGAGCAGCACCAGGAAGGCGCCGGCACGACCTGCCGCGGCCCCGAAACCGGCCGGGCCCAGGTCGCGCCCGTGACGCAGGGTGGCGAAGAGCCCCGCGGATATCGGGAGGGAGAGCAAAGCGAAGAGGACCGTGCCGAGCGCCGTCGCACGGGCCGCCCCCGCGAGCGCCCCGCGGTCGTGGGCGACAGTGTCGGCGACGAAGATGCTCCCCTCGTGCCAGAGCGCGAGGTCGCCGTCGGGCCTGGAGCCCACGGATGTGCGCACGACGAGCCAGCCCGGCACGGCGAGCAGCGTCGCGAACGCGAGCAGGACGACGTGCGCGGCGACGACGGTCCTCCAGCATCCGAGCGCGCGCCGGATCATGGACCCACCAGCTGGAGCAGAGTCGCGATCCAGTGGATCGCGCGCGAGAGGAAGCGGGGGGCTCCCGGCGCCGGCGCCGCCTTGCCGTTGTTGCGCAGGTCCGCGTCGAGCGCGACCGTCCTGCGCGGATCGACCTCGGCCGACACGACTGGCGAGGGGCCTCGGTACGCGAAGCGAACGTGCGCGCCGCGGCCGTCCCACCTCTCGCGACGGACGGATCCGTCGGCGAACGTCGTCCACAGCTCGACCGGAAGGGAGAGGTTCCCGCGTCGCGTCACGAGCACCTCCGACTCGTGCTCGGTCGGCTCCACCGGCCCCGCGTCGTCGATCGTCACGGGCCCGGCGTCCGAGTCGAACGTGCCGCGCGGGCGGCGGCGCTCCCAGGTCTCGATGCCGGCGACCGCGTAGTCGACCCAGGCACTGCCGAAGACCACCGGGCGCAGGACCGAGTCGACCGGCTCTCTCCCCAGGACCTCCGAGAGGTCGTCCAGCAGGTCGTCAGGCGTCGGGTGGGTGAAGCGCCGCCGGGCGGCGTAGTGGCGCAGGGCCGCCGCCATGCGCTCGGGGCCGACGACGCCGCGCAGCGTTCGCAATGCGAGGTCTGGCCGCATGTACGAGTGCATCGCGTACGAGCGCAGGGACGCGAACTCCCAGGCGCGCGTCGCGAGAGGCTCCACGCCCCCGAACCCCTGGCCGACGCGCGAGATCGCGAACTGTCCGACCCGCAAGGCGCCGAAGCGCAGTGCGCTCTGGCGAGGGCCGTACCGCTGGTCCATGAACCCGCCGGTCGCGTAGGTGTTCAGGCCCTCGTCGAGGAAGGCGTGCTCGAACTCGTTCGACGCGAGCAGTCCGTAGAAGTACTGGTGGCCGAACTCGTGCGCCGCGGTGGTCTCCGGGCCGAGGTTTCCTTCCATGGAGAACGCGTCGGCGGACCCCGTGATGAACGTCGGGTACTCCATTCCCCCGGCGCCGGCTGCGCCCGGAGGTGGGATCACGAGCGTCAGGTTCGGGTACGGGTACGAGCCGTAGGCGCGCTCGAAGTGGACGAGCGCCGCTGCGACGACGTCGTGCTGACGCCGGGCGATCTCGCGCTGCGCCGGGGCGTGGAGAGTCCGCAGGCGGACCGCGCCGACCGAGCCTTCCAGCTCGGTGAATCCGGGCCAGGCGGTCCATGCGAAGTCGTGGACGTCGTTCGCCAGGAAGCGCAGACGCTTCCTTCCCGAGGTGCGCGTCTCTTCATCCTGCAGGCCCGTCGCGCCGACGACGAAACGCTCCGGGACGTCGATCGTCACGTCGAACGTGCCGTAGTCGGCGAAGAACTCGGTCGAGACGTGGAAGGCGTGGCCGAGCAAGCGGCCGTCGTCGCCGAGAACGGCCGGCTTGGGGAACCACTGGGCGACGAGGTGGAAATCCTCGAGGTAGCCCGTCCGCGCGAACACGCGGGGGAGCTTCGAGACGAAGTCGATCTCGCAGGTCACCTCGCCGCCGGGAGGGACGGGCTGCAGCGGCACCCACAGGATCGTCTCGTCGAGACGGCTCGCCGCGCGTACGTCCCGTCCGCCGCAGACCAGCTTTCGGATTCGGACCCCGCCGAAGTTCTCGAGCTCGTTGCCGCGGTGCTCGCCGCTTGCCTCGCGCAGCCACGTGGTCTGGTCGTTGCGGAAGGCGTTCAGGTACAGGTGCAGGGGCAACCGGTCGACCGGGACCTTTGCCGGGTTCCCCCAGACGAGCTTCTCGTGGCCGGTGACCTCGTGACTCTCCGCGTCGAGCCGGGCCTCGATCGTGTACCGGGCGAGCCGGGGCGAGAGCGGCGCGGTCCCCAGCAGCAGAGGCCAGAAGGCCAGGAGAGCGGTGCGGCGCACGCCGGCAGTGTAGGCTAACGACTCTGCGCCTCGAACTGCCGAACCTCGAAGCCACGCGCGCCCTCGGGGTTCGGCTCGCTCGGACGTTGAAGGACGGCGACGTCCTGGGCCTCGTCGGAGATCTCGGGGCGGGCAAGACCACCCTGGTCCAGTCGATCGCGCGGGCCCTCGGCGTGCCGGAGAACGTCCCGGTGACGAGCCCGACGTTCACGCTTCACCAGGTGTACGAAGGAGGACGGCTGGTGGTGCACCACCTCGACCTGTACCGCGCCCTGACGGAGGGGGACCTCGTTTCGCTGGGCCTGGACGACCTGGTGGGACGAGGCGGCGTGTGCCTGATCGAGTGGTTCGACCGGTTCGGCGACCGTGCGCCGCCGGACGCGCTGGTCGTCGGACTCTCGCTTCTTGGAGAGGAGTCCAGGCTGGCGACGATTGCCGCGGACGGCGTGCGATCCCGTGAGATCGTGGGGGCGTTGTGACGGCGCGCACCTTCGTTGTCGGCGACGTCCAGGGATGCGTCGACGAGCTTTCGGACCTGCTTGCCGCCGCGCAGTTCGTCCGCGGGCACGACCGGCTGATCTCGGTCGGCGACCTCGTCAACCGGGGGCCCGAGTCACTCGCGGTCCTTCGCCTCGCGCGGGAGCTGTCGGCCGACGTCGTCCTGGGCAATCACGAGCTGCACCTGCTGGCCGTCGCTGCGGGGCTGCGGTCGAACGGGAAGGACACATTCGGCGACGTCCTCGCGGCGGACGATCGGGACGAGATGATCGACTGGCTCGTCGCGCGCGCCGAGCCGCTCGTGCTCGTGCGCGACTTCGTCGTCGTGCACGCCGGCTTCCCGCCGGGGTTCCACCTGCCCGACGACGCCCGGGACGTGAACGACGCGGTCCGGGAGGCGTGGGTGGGGGGCGGCACCCTGCGCGAGAAGGTCGAGACGATCCTGGCGGACCGGACCGTGCGGAGCCTCACGCGGCTGCGGTACTGCGACTCTGCAGGGCGTGTGCCGGACGACGAGGACGCAGTGGATCCAGAGGGGTTCCTGCCGTGGTTCGCGCACCGGGCGCCCGGGCCGCGCATCGCCTTCGGGCACTGGGCCCGGCTCGACCCGGCGCGGGCCGTCCGGCCCGACCTGCGTTTCCTCGACACCGGCTGCGTCTACGGCGGCTCGCTTCGCGGGTGGCTCGTCGAGGAGGATCGGGTGATCTCGGTGCCCGCCCGGCGCGAGTACGTGCGCGTCCGATGAGAAGCTGCGTCACGGCGACCCTGGCGGCGGCGCTCCTCGCGGGGTGCGACTGCACGGTCGACGAGCGAGCGCCGGCGGACGTCGGGCAGGCCTGTCGGCCGTCCGAGATCCCGGCCGAGGGGTACAGCGCGGATGAGACGGTCGTCCGCCGTCCGACACGGGTCTGCGACGACGCGTGCATCGTCCACCGGCACGAGGGGGACCTCGATCCCGACGCCGTCGAGACGCAGGAGTCGATCGAGGCGGACGTGTACTGCACCTGCGCGTGCGGGAACCTCGTCTGCGGCAACCTGGACGACGTCCTGTGCCCGATGTGCCCCGAGGGCTTCGAGTGCTGCTCGCTCGGTCCGGAGGCGGAGTGCGGACCGGGGATGGTCTCGGACTGGTGCGTGAGGGAGGGGACCTGTCCGGAGTAGAGAAGCAACAGGAGACGGGGGACAGGCAACAGGCAACAGGCAATGAGAAGCCCTCGCCGGTAGACCGCTTTTCATTGCCCGTTGCCCGTTGCCCGTCTCCTGTCTCCTGCTGCTTCTCGCGGATCGCGGCGGTGTTCCCGGAACGCGCGTTCGTGGGCGAGAATCAAGCCCTGTGTGGATCCATTCGATGGGGATCCGTCGTGCTTCGACGCGGGTGTTCAGCACTGCCTTGCTTCTCGCGCTGCTGACCGGTTGCACGGCTCGGTACCGTGTGCGCCCCGCTCATCTCGACCGCGCCGTGGCCGACGAATCCGCTGCCATCCCCGCGCTCGATGAGGGCGATCAGGGTCGATACATCCGCATCTCGGCCACCGAAGACATCGGAGAGGTCGACCCGCGCACCCGGCTCATCGACGTCGATGTGACGGACCCATCGCGGCTCGTTCTCGCCGGTTGGGGCGCCGCCGCCGCCGGTGCCGCGCTGACACTCCTCGGCGTCTGGGCCGTCGTGTCGACGTTCGACGATTGCAAGGACGCCTGCGACGTCGGCGATGCCGTGTTGCTGACCTTTGGCGTCGGAGTGCCCACGTTGATTCTCGGAGGCGCCCTTCTGGGTGCCGGTTACGCGGCCGACGAGCCAGAGGTTCCCGGCCCCAGCCCAGGCATGCCCGAGACCGTCGGATCACCCTAGCGCTCAAATCTCGGCACCCAGCCGCTCGACCGCTTTTCATTGCCGGTTGCCGGTTGCCTGACTCCTGTGTCCTGTTGCTTCTGCCGGGTCCCTGCGTCGACCCACGACGATTGGTCGCGGCTCTGGTCTGTCTGCGACCGATCTGCTAGTCCGTCGTCCCGGCTCGTGCCTCGCCGCCGGGACATCGATCGGATCCTCGTGCTGGGTTCGGGTCCGATCGTCATCGGGCAGGCGTGCGAGTTCGACTACTCGGGCACGCAGGCGGTGAAGGCGCTGGTGGCCGAGGGGTTCGACGTGGTGCTCGTCAACTCGAACCCCGCGACGATCATGACGGACCCGGAGATGGTGCGGCGGACGTACGTCGAGCCGCTGACCGTCGACGTCGTCGAGAAGATCATCGAACGCGAGCGTCCGCAGGCGATCCTGCCGACCGTCGGCGGGCAGACGGCCCTGAACCTCGCGCTCGAGCTGTCGAAGGCGGGCGTCCTCGATCGGTACGGCGTCGAGCTGATCGGCGCGACGCCCGCGTCGATCGAGAAGGCCGAGGATCGGCTGCTTTTCAAGGACGCGATGGCGAAGATCGGTCTCGACACGCCGCGCAGCGGGCACGCGCGCAGTCTCGAGGACACCCGCCGCATCGTGGCCGAGGTGGGCTACCCGATCATCATCCGTCCGTCGTTCACTCTCGGCGGGACGGGTGGAAGCATCGCCTACGGACCCGAGGAGCTCGAGCCGGCAATCCGCTGGGGCCTCTCGCAGAGCCCGGTCGGCCAGGTGCTCGTCGAGGAGTCCGTGCTCGGCTGGAAGGAGTTCGAGCTGGAGGTCATGCGCGACGCGAAGGACAACTTCGTCGTCGTCTGTTCGATCGAGAACTTCGACCCGATGGGGATCCACACCGGCGACAGCATCACGGTGGCGCCCGCGATGACGCTGACCGACCGCGAGTACCAGCGGATGCGCGACGCGGCGCGCGCGATCATCTCCGAGATCGGCGTGCAGACGGGCGGGTCGAACATCCAGTTCGCGGTCGATCCGAAGACGGGTCGGCAGACGGTGATCGAGATGAACCCGCGGGTGTCGCGCTCCTCGGCGCTCGCGTCGAAGGCGACGGGGTTCCCGATCGCGAAGCTCGCGGCGAAGCTGGCCGTCGGGTACACGCTCGACGAGCTGAAGAACGACATCACGCAGGTCACGAGTGCGGCCTTCGAGCCCACGATCGACTACGTGGTCGTGAAGATTCCGCGGTTCACCTTCGAGAAGTTCCCGGGCGCAGATTCGAGGCTGACCACGCAGATGAAGTCGGTCGGCGAGGCGATGGCGATCGGGCGCACCTTCAAGGAGGCGCTGCAGAAGGCGATCCGGTCGCTCGAGATCGGCCGCGACGGGCTGGTCTCCCTGGAGGGAGGAGTCGACTACCGCGAGCTCGCCCTTCGCCGCTCGTCCGGCCGGGACGACATCTTGCGGCCGGGTCTCGGCAAGCTCGACGCTGCCGACCTCGGCGCCGCGACGCCCGCACAGACCCGGGCCGCGCTGGTCGAGCTGCTCCGGCACCCCGACGCCGACCGGCTGTGGCACCTCGCGGACGCGATCCGGACGGGGTTCTCGACGGAGGAGCTGTACGAGATCACCGCGATCGATCCGTGGTTCCTCGAGAACGTCCGCCAGATCGTCGACATGGAGCAGCGGATCTCGGCGGCGGGCGCGCCGGTCGGGGCCGACCTGATGCGCGAGGCCAAGGAGGCGGGGTTCTCCGACCGCCGGATCGGCGACCTCGCGAAGCTCTCCGAGGACGACGTGCGCTCGCGCAGGAAGGCGCTCGGGATCCGGCCCGTCTACGGGCGGGTGGACACCTGCGCCGCCGAGTTCGTGGCGAAGACTCCCTACCTCTACTCCACGTACGAGACCAGGTCGGAGTCGAACCCGACCGCTCGCCGCAAGGTCGTGATCCTCGGCGGCGGCCCCAACAGGATCGGGCAGGGGATCGAGTTCGACTATTGCTGCTGTCATGCGGCCTTCGCTCTGCGCGAGGAGGGCCTCGAGACGATCATGGTCAACTGCAATCCGGAGACGGTCTCGACCGACTACGACACGTCCGATCGGCTGTACTTCGAGCCGCTGACCCTCGAGGACGTCCTCGCGATCGTCGACGAGGAGCGTCCGGAGGGCGTGATCGTGCAGTTCGGAGGGCAGACGCCACTCAAGCTCGCGGTGCCCCTCGCGAAGGCCGGAGTGAAGATCCTCGGGACGAGCGCGGACGCGATCGATCGCGCGGAGGACCGGGAGCGCTTCGACCAGGTCCTGACCAAGCTCGGCCTGCGCAGGCCCAGGGGCGGCATCGCCCGCAGCGTGCCGCAGGCGTTCGAGGTCGCAGAGGGCATCGGGTATCCGGTCATCGTCCGTCCGAGCTACGTCCTGGGCGGCCGCGCGATGGAGGTCGTCCACGATGGCGGGGACCTGGCTGCGTACATGCGGGATGCGGTCGAGGCGTCGCCAGAGCGACCGGTGCTGATCGACAAGTTCCTCGGTGACGCGATCGAGATCGACGTGGACTGCGTCGCCGACGGCCGGCGCGTTCTCATCGGCGGCGTCATGCAGCACATCGAGGAGGCCGGGATCCACTCGGGGGACTCGACGAGCGTGCTTCCGCCACACGCGCTGCCGCCGGACGTGATCGCCTCGGTCCAGGCGCAGACCCGATCGATCGCGCTCGAGCTCGGCGTCGTGGGCCTGATGAACGTCCAGTTCGCGGTTCTCGGGAGCGCCGTCTACGTGCTCGAGGTCAATCCGCGCGCCTCGCGGACCGTGCCCTTCGTCTCGAAGACGACGGGTGTGCCTCTCGCCAAGGTCGCGGCACGCGTGATGGTGGGCAAGACGCTCGACGACCTGGGCCTGCACAAGGAGATCTGGCCGACACACGTCGCCGTCAAGGAGAGCGTGTTCCCCTTCGCCAAGTTCCCCGGCGTCGACATCATCCTCGGCCCGGAGATGCGATCGACCGGCGAGGTGATGGGGATCGACTCGACCTTTCCCCGGGCATTCTACAAGGCGCTTCTCGGGGGCGGCACCCGGCTGCCGACGTCGGGAGGCGTCTTCGTCTCGGTCAAGGACCACGACAAGCCGGCGGCCTGCGAGGTGGCTCGGCGCCTGTCCCGGATGGGCTTCTCGATCGTGGCGACCGCCGGCACCGGCGCGGCTCTGGCCCAGGTCGGCATCCAGGCGGAACTCGTGAACAAGGTCGCCGAGGGCCGTCCCGACGTCGTGGACCTGCTGCGCAGCGGCCGGATCGCGATGGTCCTCAACACGACGGTCGGACGGCAGGCGATCAAGGACTCGTACTCGATCCGGCGGCAGACGCTCGTGTCGGGGATCCCGTACTTCACGACGATCGCCGCGGCGGCCGCGGCGGCCCACGCGATCGAGGAGCATCGCGAAAGGCCGATGGAAGTCCGCAGCTTGCAGGAGTTCTACGGGGAGAAGCGAGAAGCAACAGGAGACAGGCAACAGGCAACAGGCAACAGGCAATGAGAACTTCCCTGATGGCACGGATTTTCATTGCCCGTTGCCGGTTGCCAGTTTCCTGTCTCCTGTTGCTTTTCTGACTGGAACCTTCTGCGGAGTCCGGACGTCCAACCTCTCGTGCGACTCGCTCTGGTCCTCGTCTCCCTGATGGTCGCGCCGTCCGCCGCAGCCGCAGTGGCCCCCGCCACCCCAGCGGCGGCGCGGGTCCTGGACGTCGCGCTCGGCGCCCACGGACGGGCGAAGGTGACGCGCTACCAGCACCAGACCGTCGTCAGGGAGCGGGCTGGCCTGTTCGCCTGGGACTGCTCGGGGATGGCGGCATGGGTCCTGCGGCGCGGCGCGCCCGCCGCGCTCGAGTCGATGGGACGCGAACGGCCCGTCGCGCGGGACTTCCACCGGGCGATCGACTCGGCCCCCACCGATCGGGCGCGCCGCGGGTGGCTGCGTCTCGAACGCCTTGCGGACGCCCGTCCGGGCGACGTCTTCGCGTGGGTCCGGCCGCCGAACTGGCCGCGCCGCAACACCGGGCACGTCGGATTCGTCGTCGAGCCGCCCCGCGAGGTCCCGGAACTGCCCGGGGCGCTCGCCGTCCGGATCCTCGACGCGACCAGCGTCCCCCACCAGGACGACACACGCGATCCCGAAGGGGAGGGCGGCATCGGGATGGGGACCATCGTCTTCCTGGTGGACGACGCCGGCCGCCCCACGCACTACGCGTGGCACGGCACCGCAAGCCGCTGGGCCGTCGAGACGCGCATCGCAGTGGGACGCGTCGTCCGGTAACGCCAGGGGAAAGTCCGGTAGTAGACTCCCGAGATGAGCACATCTCTGCGGTGGGGGCTCTTCCTCTGCATTGCCGGCTGCGGTGACGACGAGGGTGCGGGGCCGAGTGTGTCGGGACCGCTGCCGGAACCGGCGACGCGCGAATACCGTGATTGCCAGGAGGACGCCGACTGCGTCTTCGCGAACAACGGTTGCTGCGACTGCGCAAACGGCGGGGAGGAGATCGCGGTGTCGACGGCTCGGCTGGCCGACTTCGAGGCGCGGTTCGACTGCGAGGGCGTCGCGTGCACGGAGATGGCGCGCTCGCCGGCCTGCGGTTGCGGGATCGCGTCGTGCGTGGAGGGGCTGTGCACCTACTCACTGGAAGGCCCGGACTGCGACGACGTGTCCATCGTCTGTGGCCAGGATCTGGGCCTGACCGTGGACGATGCGACGGTGCTGGACGACGCCGGCTTGCCACACACCTGGGACGTGGAGAGCGACGGGGACCGGGCGACCGCGTCGTGGACCGGCTCCTGCGGAGACGAGTGTGAAGAGACGCGCGAGGTCGCCTTTCAGGACGCCTACGAAGAATGTCCTCGCTTCGACTTCGCGCGCATCGTGCACAGCGACTGCACGGCCGAGGGATGCGTGGAGTCGTCCGAGTGGGCGGTGAACGGTTCGCTCGCCCTGCAATCGTGGGACATCGCGACGGGACCGATCGCCGGACGCCTGACGTCGGAGATCGACATCTCCTTCTACTGGCCGCCGTAGCGTCACGGAGCCCACCACGGCGGCGAGCGTTTGCCCGGCCGCCGCCGACACCGAGCCCTGGGGCGATCCCCGGATGGAGACGGCCACCTGGGTCGGGCTCTCATGGAAGCGTGGGGCTGCGCGCGGGGATCGCGGTCGGCATCGTGGCGGGGATCGCCGGGTGCGACTGCTACGGGATCAGGCGCGCCCCTTCCGGAATCGCGGAGGCGGGCGCCGGACCCGACTCGGGCGCACTCGCCGACGCTTCCGACGAGTCCCATGGCCGTGACGCGGGTGACGCGCCGCCCGACCCCGATGGCGGAACCGCGGCGGACGCGGCGGTTCCGGGCGACCTCGACGGGGACGGCCACGCGGGCGTCGAGAGCGGCGGCGCCGACTGCGACGACGCGGATCCCGAGGTGCACCCGTTCGCAGACGAGCGCGAGGAGTGGACGACCGAGGTGGTCGACGAGGACGGCGGCCAGTACACCTCGATCGCGCTCGCCGCGGACGGGACCGTGCACATCACCTACTACGACAAGGAAGACGGCGCGCTGCGCCACGCGTTCGGCGAGAGCGGCGGCTGGACACGCGAGACGGTCGACGACGACTCGGCCGGCGCCTGGAACAGCCTGGCTCTCGACGCGACCGGAGCCCTGCACGTGACCTACTCGACGCCGCGCGATCCCGAGCTGCGCTACGCGACGAACGTCACTGGCTCCTGGCAGAGGCAGATCCTCGAACGCGCAGGGAACGCCGGGCCCTGGTCGTCCATCGCGATCGACGCCGATGGGCGAGTGCACGTGGCCTTCCAGTACTCCTCCAGCGGCGACCTGGGCTTCGCCACCAACGCATCTGGCCCGTGGACATTCGAGACAGTGGACTGGTTCGGGTGGAAGGGATCCTACGCGGCGCTCGGCCTGTCTGCCGACGGGTCCGCGCACATCGCCTACCTGGAAACCTGGTTCGGCGGGGCGGAAGACGCGTCGGTGCTCCATGCCACCAACGCATCGGGCGATTGGACGACCGAGGAGATCGAGGCGCACGGAGGCGCTCCGGCGATCGGGATCGGCGACGACGGCGTCGTCCACGTCGTGTTCGCCGACCGAGACGACGGCCTGACGATCGCGGACGACGGGGCCGGTGCGTGGGAGGTCGGCGCGTCGTCGGGTCTCGCGACCGTCCGTAACGACCTGGCGGTCGCCGCGCAGGGCTTGCACGTCGTCTCGGAGGAAGCGGGCGCGGACTTCGACGTCTGGCAAGACGTCGTCTACTCGACGTACGGCTCGGCGTGGTCGCGAACGCGCATCGACCGGGGCCTCTACCCCTCGATCGCCCTGGGCGACGACGGCGCGCTCCACGTGGCCTACTGGAACCGCCACCTCGACGAACTGATGTACGCGCGGCGCGATCTGCCCGACGGAGTCGACCAAGACTGCAACGGCGTCGACTAATTCGGGCTCGAGTCGAGCGCAAGGCAGGGCGAGGGCGACGAGACGGGGAGCGAGCCGGAGCCCTCGGAGGCTGGGCCGACGGAAGCGTACCTTTTCGTACGCTGAGTAAGGCACGGCCGAGAAGGCCCGGCGCAGCCCCCGTATCGGCGGCCGCAGCTATTTGGGGTTGCGGACCATCACGAGCGTCCAGAACGCGTCGAAGAGCCAGCCGAGGCCGAGCACGCCGCCCGTGAAGAACCAGACGAGGCCCGTTACCCACCGACCGGTGTAGAAGCGATGGACGCCGAGGACACCGAGGAAGAACCACAGCAGGTATCCGACGATGATGCTCTTGGGCTCCGGAGTCACGCCCGCAGCGTAGCATGCGAGTGGAACCCCGCATCCTCGCCGCTGTCGGTATCATCCGCCCGGTGACCGACGATGTCCGCCGACTTCGTCTCGAGAGGGACCTGTACCTGCGTCTCCTCGAGCTCGGAGCGCGCGACGACCTTCCCGAGTTCCTCGAGGACGCGCTCGGCCTGCTCGTCGAGGCGACCGGCGCGCGCAAGGGGACGCTCGACATCGAACGCGGGAGGTTCTTCGTCGCCCGCGGCTTCGAGGAGGCGGAGTTGCCGGACGTCCGCAGCGAGATCTCTTCCGGGATCGTCGCGGAGGTGCTCGCGACTGGACGGACGATCTCGACCGCGAGCGCCGTCGAGGACCCGCGCTTCGCCGGGCAGCCGAGCGTGCAGGCGGGACGCATCCGGGCCGTCCTGTGTGCACCGGTCGGCGAGCCGGCCCTGGGGGTGGTCTATCTTCAAGAACGCAACGCGCCGGGGCCCTTTCCGGAGGAGGCACGCGCCCTCGCGGAGATCCTCGCGCGCCACCTCGCGCCTCTGACGGACCGCCTTCTCGCGCGGGAGGACGCCGCCCGCGGGCGCGATCACACCGAGGACCTGCGCGTCCGCCTGGCCGTCGACGATCTCGCCGGCACGAGCAGCGCGCTCGCGGGCGTGCTGCGGCAGATCGCGGTCGCCGCGCCCGTTCCGATCGCGGTTCTCGTCACCGGGGAGACCGGGACCGGCAAGACCGCCGTCGCGCGCGCCCTGCACCGCAGTTCGCCGCGCGCCGCGGCTCCCTTCGTCGAGATCAACTGCGCGGCAATCCCCGAGGCGCTCTTCGAGAGCGAGGTTTTCGGCGCCGAGAAGGGCGCCCATTCCACGGCCACGCGGCGAATGCCCGGGAAGATCGACGCCGCGAAGGGAGGGACGCTCTTCCTCGACGAGGTAGGGGAGATGCCGCTCGGCGTCCAGGCGAAGCTCCTGACGTTCCTTCAGGACAAGCGCTACTCGCGCCTCGGGAGCAACGAGCCCCTCGACGCCGACGTCCGGATCGTCGCGGCGACGAACGCCGACCTCGCCGAGCGCGTCCGCGAGAAACGTTTTCGCGAGGACCTCTACTGGCGTCTGGTCGTCCTGCCCATTCACGTCCCCGCATTGCGCGACCGGCCGGAGGACGTGGGTCCGATCGCCGAGAGCCTCGTTCGCCGGATCTCGGCGAGCAGCGGGCGGCCGATCGCGCTGTCCCGAGCGGCGCGCGTCGCCCTCGGCGGGGCCGAGTGGCCGGGCAACGTCCGTCAGCTCGAGAACGCGCTTTCCCGCGCATGGGCGACGGCGCTCGCGGCGGGCTCGACGACGATCGAGCCGAGGCACCTCTTTCCCGAGCAGCCGCCGGAGCAGGCGACGTCGTCCACGGCCTCGCCCGAGACGTACTCGGAGGCGTTGCGCCGTTTCCAGGCGAAGGCACTGTCGGACGCGCTGGAAGCCTGCGGCTGGAACGTCTCGGAAGCCGCGCGCCGCCTCGATCTGTCACGATCCCACCTCAACGACCTCATCAAGGCGCACGGCCTGGCGAGGAAAAGGTGAGCGAGGATCTCGCCCCGGGCACCCTTGTCGGCGCGTACCTCGTCGAGGGGCGGCTCGGAAGTGGGGGGATGGGGACGGTCTACGCGGGGATCGAGCCGACGATCGGCAAGAAAGTAGCGATCAAGGTCTTGAAGCGCGCGTTCGCGGAGGACGCGGCGGCGGTCGAACGCTTCAAGCGAGAGGCGCGGGCGGCGAACGACGTCGGCCATCCGAGCATCGTGGACGTGTTCGCGATCGGCACGCTGGACGACGGCCGGCCGTACCTCGTGATGAACCTGCTGCAGGGGAATTCGCTTCGCGAGGAGGTCGCGTCGAGGGGCCGGTTGCCGGCGGCCGAGGCCTGGGCGATCGCACGCGAGGTGGCAGATGCGCTCGGCGCGGCGCACGAGAAGGGGATCGTCCACCGCGACCTGAAGCCGGACAACGTGTTCCTCGAGCGCGCGGCGGGGCGGGCGGCGCGCCCGCGCGTCCTCGACTTCGGGCTCGCGAAGGTCGCCGAGAAGCCGGAGCAGGAGGTGGCGAAGCTGACGCACACGGGCGTGATGATGGGTACGCCCGCGTACATGGCGCCCGAGCAGTGGTGGGGGCAGGGCGTCGACGCCCGGACGGACCAGTACGCGCTGGGCGCGATGCTCTTCGAGATGCTCGCGGGCTCGCCGCCGTTTCGCTCGCAGCAATATGCAGGGCTGTTGCAGCAACATCTTCACGAGAAACCTCCGACGCTCGCCGAGTCGGGCGCGAAGGCGACCGAGGCCGTCGAGGCGCTCGTCGCGCGGATGCTGTCGAAGGCGGGTGGCGATCGCTTCGAGTCGATGCGGGCGGTCGTGGCGGCGGGCGACGACGCATTCGGCGCCGGGGTCTTCCCTTCCACATCCGGGGTTCCCGTCGGCATGGCGAAGACGGAGATCAGCCACGCGGACACTGTCGCCTCCGGTGTCTCGCCGGCCCCGGGCCGGGCGTTTCGAAGGTACCTGGCGCTGCACGCCCTGCTGGTGACGGCGGGATTGGGGGCGGTGTGGGCGACCGGCTACACCGGGCCGCATCGCCGCAGCCCCGGCTACCTCTCGTACATCGCCGGCTACGGCGCGTATCTGGTCCTCATTCAGTCCGTGCTCGCGATGGTCCTCTTTCCGATCCTCGCGCGGCGGCGGATCTTGCGGGGCAAGGGAACGGGTTTGGCGTGGTTCCTCGCGCTGTGGCCCGCGGTCAGCGGCGCGGTCGGTACGTGGACCGGATGGATGCGGGCGAGTCGGGCGGCGGAGATGCCTCCCACCGATCGCTTCGTGATGTTCAGCAGCGGGATGTACGAGGCGAACGCGTCGCGCTTCCTCGGGTGCGCCGCGTCCGCCGCTTTGTGCCTGTCGCTCGGGGCGCTGGTCGTCGTGTCGCCCCCCACAGGCGGAACCCGGTCGGTGACGACGGGCCGGGACCGACGCGAGAAGATAGGGGCCCTCGTCGGCCTGCTGGTCGCGGCCGCGCTCGCGATTGCGCTGGGCGCTCCCTCGGGCGCGCTCGTGGCTGCGTTCGGCGCACTCGTCGTCGGGCTCGGACTCGTGGCGCGGGCCGGGCATCCCGAGCGCGGGGCGAAGGACGAGATCCAGCAGACCGTCGTCGGGGTGGTCGTCGTGCTCTTCGCGATCTCGCTCGGCTTCGCGCGGATCGAGGCGCGCGAGGGCCTGCTGTGGCCGGACTCGCCGAGCCGGGCGGCGAGGGTGATCGAGATCCTGGCCACGGCCGCGGAGCGGCAGGCGACCACGGCGATCGCGATCGCCTGCGCGCTCGTCGTCGGCGCGCTCGAGGTGTTGCGGCTTCGGCGCCTTCGCCGCGCGGGGGCGTTGCGGCTGGGGTGGCGCGCGTGGGTGCTCGGTGGCGTGCTCGTCCTGCTCGTCGGGCTCGACTCCGCGCTCTACTCCATGGCGCTCGGCCTGCGCGAGCAGTTCCGGATGGACATGACAGCGCAGTTCTCGCTCCTGGGGCGGATGGAGCCGCCGCTCGCGTCGCTCGATCCGCGTCGGTTCGAGCCGCACTCGGCGCCGTCGCTGCAGATCACGCGGGACGCCGTGGTCGTGGAGGGCCGGGCCGTCGCGAAGCGAACGGCGGCGCCCGTGTTGCGCGACCGGTATGTGGGCGAGGCGCTCAACGCCGCGATGACGTCCGACGAGGCGCTCGGGCTGAACGGACCGGATCTGGCCGTGACCGTCGACCGCGAGGTCGAGTGGCGCGACGTGAGGTCACTGCTCCGTGTCGCTGCGGACGCGGGGGCACGGCGGATCGAGCTCCTCTTCGTCCGGGGCGAGGCGCCCCCGCCGACGCCGAGCGCGCCGGAGACGGCGTGGCTCGTGCCGGGCGACTTCGTCGCGGTGCCGGCACAGTTGTCTTCCGGCGGGATCGATCCGGTCGAGCGCCTGCCATTCGCGGCCGTCGCGCGGGACATCCTCCGCGAGGCGTCGGCTGGGCGGCCCGTCGCGCTCGCCGTCACGGAACGGGATCGGTAGGTCTCAGCTTCCGTTCGATCTCTTGCAGATCTGCTTCGGAGTGGCCGCTGATCTCGAGTCGGCCCCCGGCGATCGGGTCACGAACGCGAGGTTGGAGAACGACCTCGCCGTCCACGACGATGGCGACCTCCTCTCCGACGTGGGCGGTCGTGAAATCCTCGAGGCGCTGGCCCGCGTCGGGGGTCAGCTCGATCTGCAAGACGGGCTGGTTGCCGTCGTCGCCGCCGCGCGCCGTCTCGACGGAGGCGATGTCGGCGCGGGTGATCTCGATCGGGCTCGGCGACCGCGCGCGTCGCGGCAGGCGGGAGTGCGTTCCGCAGGCCATCATGAAGGGCAGAACGACGGCGGCTTTCCAGGAAGGTCGCATGGCGCGCAAGGTGCGTCGCGACCGCGACGTGTCAAGGGGGCCCGGAAGAGTCACGAGTCGAGATGACGGGCGGGCCGGACGGTCGCCGGCCCCGGTGTCCGGTCTTCCGGACGCTCCCGACGGGATCTCCAGCGATCCTGCGGGCACGAGATTCGCACTGTCCCGAGATCAGGCGGCAACGACGCTGCCACGAACGAGGAGAGCCCGATGATGGAATACATGCGAAACGGCGGTTTCCCGATGTGGGCGATGCTGATCACTGCGATCGGCGTGGCGATCTATGGCGCCACGCGACCGAAGGCCGATCGTCCTGGCGTCTTCCTCGCGGGGATCCTCGTGTCCGTGATGCACGGGATCCTCGGCATGGCGACCGGCATGGAGGCGGTCGCCGCGGGCATCGAGAGTCGTCCCCACGAAAACGCCGGCGAACTGGTCGCGATGGGCCTCGGCGAGCTGGCCAACAACGGCACCTTCTCGATCGGCCTCGCCATCCTCTTCGGCCTGGCGTGTCTCGTGACTCGCGCTCAGGCGCGGGCGGGCGCGTAAGCCTGCTTCGCAGTCGAGTTGCAGTCGTCCGCGGGCCATGCTCGACTCCGTCCGCCGTGGCCGACCAGGTCCCGATGACGCCCGCGGGTCACACCAAGATGCGGGAGGAGCTCGACCGGCTCAAGAAGGTCGATCGCCCGCAGAACGTGCGGGACATCGAGGACGCCCGCCTGCAGGGCGATCTCTCCGAGAACGCCGAGTACAACGCCGCCAAGGAGAAGCAGGGGTTCATCGCGGCGCGGATGGGCGAGCTGGAGGACAAGCTTTCTCGCGCGCAGATCATCGATCCGGCCAAGCTCTCGGGCGAACGGGTGAAGTTCGGGGCGACGGTCAAGATCTCGAGACTCGACACCGGCGAGGAGACGACATGGCGCATCGTCGGGACCGACGAGGCGGACGCAAAGGAGGGGACCATCTCGATCACCGCTCCCATCGCGCGGGCCCTCATCGGGCGCGAGACCGGCGACGAGGTGAAGGTGCAGGTGCCCGGCGGGGAGCGCGTCTACGAGATCGTGGACGTGGAGTTCAAGTAGGGTCCCCGCCAGCGGGGTCACTTGGAAACCCGGGACGTGCTCTTGCGGGTGATCCGGGGAGAAGAAGGCCCGGATCTGGACGACGTTCTCCGCGGGCTCCGAGGCGACGCGGATCCCGGCGAGCTCTCGCAGGTGCTCGCATCGCTCGCGGGCCTGGGGCGGGCGGATCGCCGGCGGGAAGCTGCTCGCGCTCTGCGCTTGCTGCGGGAAGCGCCGACCTCGAAGCCGGCGGAGCTCGGCGAAGCGCCAGCCCGGCGTCGCCGCGCGCCGAAGGCCGCCGCGATCGACGACGATCTGGCACCCATCGACCGTCCCGTTCACTCGCTCCCGGGCATCGGAGCGAAGGCGGCCGAGGCGCTCGCGAAGCACTTCGTGCACACGGTCGGCGAGCTTCTCGAGCTGCTCCCGCGAAGGTACGAGGACAGACGCAAGGTCGTCCTCGTGCCGGCGCTCGAGGAGGGAGTGTGGGCGGTCGTGCAGGCGAACGTCGTCCACAGCCGTTTGCGCGGCCCTCCGTGGTCGCGCCGTATCGAACTGGTCGTCGAGTCCGGAGGCGCCGAGCTCGACGTCGTCTTCTTCCACGCCCGGCCCGGCATGGGGGAGCGGTTCGTCCCCGGCGTGGCCGTCCGGCTTGCCGGGGTGCCTCGCCACCACGGGGATGGACTCCAGATCGCCCATCCCGAGGTCGTCGCCGTCGGAGACGAAGCGACCGGGGAAGGGCGGGTCGCTCCGCGCTACTCGATGGTCCGCGGGGTCGCGCCGAGATCGCTCGCGAAGGCCATCGGGGCGGCGCTCGAGCTGCCGATCCCGGAGGTCCTGCCCGCCTCTCTGCGCGACAGTCTCGGCCTCCCGGAGCGCCGCACGGCCCTCGCCGAGATCCACTCTCCTTCCGCACAGATCGACGCCAGATCTCTCGCGGCGCTCGAAGCGAGGACGACGTCCGCGCACCGCCTGCTCGCCGCGGAGGAACTGTTCCTGCACGAGGTGGTCGCGGCCGGGCGCCAGGTGGAGGCCGGACTTGCCAGGGCGACCGCGCTCGGAGGCGGGGCCAGGGCGCTTTCGAAGGTGGAGGGCGTGTTGCCGTTTGCGCTGACCGCCGCCCAGCGGCGTGTGGCGGGGGAGATCCTCTCCGACCTCGCGACGCCTCGCCCCATGAGAAGGCTCCTTCAGGGCGACGTGGGCAGCGGCAAGACGGTCGTCGCGCTCACGGCGATCGTGGCCGCCCTCGACGCCGGCAAGCAGGCCGCGATCATGGCACCGACCGAGATCCTCGCCGTCCAGCACGCGCGGACCCTGCGCCCGTGGCTGGACGCGCTCGGCCACCGGCTCGCGCTGGTCATCGGGAGCCAGAAGTCCGGCGAGCGCAAGAAAGTCCGGCGCGGGCTGCAGCTCGGCAGCGCGGGGCTGGCGATCGGGACGCACGCTCTGCTCACGCGCAGCGTGGACCTGCCGCGTCTCGCCGTCTGCGTCGTCGACGAGCAGCACCGCTTCGGGGTCGCGCAGCGGCTGCGACTCGTGGAGAAGGGGGAGAGTCCCCACTTGCTCGTCATGACGGCGACGCCGATTCCGCGCTCCCTCGCCCTCGCGCTGCACGGGGATCTCGCGCTCTCGACGCTGGACGAGCGGCCCCCCGGCAGGCGCGCCCCACAGACGTCCGTCCACGGGCCGAAGGAGAGGGGCGGGGTCTACCGGGTCGTGGAGGAGGCGCTCGATCGGGGCGAGCGCGGGTTCGTGATCTGCCCGCTCGTCGAGGAGTCCGAGTTCTCGGAGGCTCCGGGCGCCGTTCCCCTGCACGAGGAGCTGGCGCGCAGGTTCGAGCGCCATACGGTCGCGCTCCTGCACGGGCGCCTCGGCCCGCAGGAGAAGCTGACCGCGATGGAGGACTTCGCCGCCGGTCGGGCGCGGCTCCTGGTCGCGACGACGATCGTCGAGGTGGGCATCGACGTCCCCGACGCCACGTTCGTCGTGGTCGACGGCGCCGAGCGCTTCGGGCTGTCGCAACTCCATCAGATCCGCGGGCGCGTCGGCCGGGGCGGGGGCGAGAGCCGGTGCCTCGTCGTGCACGGAGACGTCGAACCGCAGTCCATCGCGCGCCTCCGCTCCTTCGCCGCGACGGACGACGGGTTCGAGGTCGCCGAGATCGACCTGCGAGTACGCGGGCCCGGGGAGCTGTCGGGCCTACGACAGTCCGGCGCCGGGACGGGGTTCGCCTTCGCGGACCCGCTGCGCGACATCGATCTGCTCGGGCCGGTCCGGCAGGCCGCGCGAGACGCGCTCGCGGCGGATCCCGAGCTCCTCGGCAGCGGGGCGATCGCCCGCGCCGCGCAGCGCCGCTGGCCGGTGGTCGGGCGTCCGGTCCGTCAGGACGCCGGATGAAGAGCGGCGGGCCCACGTTTGCCGCGCCCTGCGGGGCGCTGGTCGGCGCCCTCGCAGGCGTGGGCGCGGCCGTGCTGGAGATCCTCGTGACCTTCGCCTCGACGACGGGCTCGATGACGGGCGCGGCGGATCTCTTCGTGTCCTCGGCGGAGGGCGTCCGCTTCGCGTGGACTCTCGTCGGACTCGGCCTCGGCGCGGGGGCCGTCCTGGGCGCCGCCTGTGGCCTCTTGACGCTCGGGGGTGGCTGGGCGGTGACTCTGCTCGGCCGCGGTCCGCGCGCGGTCGGACGGGTCGTCGGGACGGTCCTGCTCGCGCCTCTCGCGTGGACGGCGATGGAGGCCGCTTCCGGGTCGGGGATGCGCAGGGTGCCTGGCCGCCTGGCCATCGCCGCCATCGCGGCCCTCGGGGCGACGGCCCTCTGCGGCCTCGCGGCGCGGGCGCTCGCGGCGTGGCTGACGGGCGCGTCGGCGCGGAGACGCAACGGGACCGCCCTCGTCGCGCTCGCGCTCTTCGGGTTCCTCGCGACGATGGACCGCGCGGTCCTGCCTCGGCTGTACCCCTGGCTGCACGCGTGGCTCGGCGCCCTCTCGGTCCTGTGCCTGGCCGGCGCAATCCTGCTCGCGAGCGGGGGGCTGGGACGCCGCATCCTGTTCGTGCAGGCGCTCGGAACGGGGCTGCTCCTCGCGGGGGGGATCGTCGGGTCGTCCGCGCTCTGGGTGCTCATGCGTACCGAGAACCTACGGTACGTGCTCGCCGAGGACGCGCCGCACGGGGGTCGGCTCCTGGCCCTCGCAATCGCGATGGGCGCGCGCCCGGCTCTTCCCGAGGGGGGTGTTCCCCGGGGCTTCTCCGAGGCTGCGGGCCGGGGGGGGGCCTTGCCCATCCTGCCGGTCGCGACCACCGACGTCTTCCTCGTCACCGTCGATGCGCTGCGCGCGGACCATCTCGGAGCGTACGGGTACGGGAGGCCGACCTCGCCCCGGCTCGACGCCCTCGCCCGTGAGGCGGTCGTCTTCGAGCGCGCCTACACGCCCACGCCGCACACGTCGTACGCGATCGCCTCGCTCCTCACCGGGAAGTACGTCCGGTCGCTCGTCCGCCTCGGCGTGGACCTCGAGGGCCAGGAGACGCTGGCGGACGTGCTGCGCGGTCGCGGGTTCGAGACGGCGGCGTTCTACCCGCGCGCGGTGTTCTTCATCGATCGCGAGCGCTTCGCGGCGATGGAGGCGAGGCGCGCGGGCTTCGAATGGGTCAAGGTAGGCAACGAGACGGCCCGCGAGCGGACGGCCCAGGTGCTGCAGTTCCTCGATCGGCCCCGGCGGGGGCCGCGACTCGTCTGGGCCCACTACTTCGAGCCGCACGAGCCGTATCGCCCCGCCGCCGATGCCCCGCGGTTCGGCCGCGCAGCGATGGACCTGTACGACGGCGAGATCGCGACGGTCGATCGCGCGCTGACGCCCTTGCTCGATCGCATCGACCGCGACTTCCCGGAGGCCGTCGTCGTGGTGACCGCGGACCACGGGGAGGAGTTCGGCGAACACGGGGGCCGGTATCACGGCACGACCGTCTACGACGAGCAGGTGCGCGTCCCGCTCCTGGTCCGCGCGCCGGGCCTGTCGCCGCGACGTGTGCGCGAGCCCGTGGATCTCGTCGACGTCGCCGGAACGCTCCTGGCTCTTCTCGACGTGCCGGCGAGCCCGCGGCTCCGCTCGGACGATCTGCGGCCGCTCCTGGTGGGTCAGCGGGACCCTCACGCTCGGGCCTTCACGGAGACGGACGAGTGGCTCGCCGCGATCGACGAGAGCGGCAAGCTCGCCTGCCGTGTCCAGGAGGCGGCTTGCAAGCTCTTCGACCTGGCGCGCGACCCCGGGGAGCGGCACGGCGGTCCCGCGGCGGGGGAGGGAGCCGCTCGCCTGCGTCGGGCGCTGTCCGCATGGGCGGCGAGCCACGCGCGCTGGGAGGAGCGTCCGCCTCAGGCGCAGGGTCCGTGGCCGGAGCCTCTGCGCCGTGCCGTGCTCGGCGACGCGACGGCGGGGCCGCAGGTCGCCGTGCTCCTGCGGACTGGATCCGTGGAGGTGCGGCGGCGCTCTGCCGAGGCCCTCGGCGATCTGGGCGCCACGGCCGCGGCCGAGGCGCTCGCGGTGTCGCTGGCAGACGAGGACGCACTCGTTCGCGAGATCGCGGCGCTGTCGCTCGCGCGCCTCCGGGACGAGCGGGGCCGGCCTCTACTGGAGGCTGGGCTGCGGGCCGAGGTGGTTTCCACGCGCCGCAGGGCGGCGCTGGGGCTCGGCGCCCTCGGCGATGTGCGCGGTGCGCCGATCCTGCTCGAGCTGCTGTCCGACGAGGGGTGGCCGCTCGAGGACCGCAGGCGGGCGCTGGCGGATCTCGCGGCCATCCGCGATCCGTCGACCGTTCCCGGCCTCGTGGCCGCGCTGCCGGTCCTGCGGACTCGTCCGGCCGTCATCGAGGCGCTCGGGAGGATCGGAGACCGGCGGGCCGTCGGACCTCTCGTCACGCTCCTCGGGACGGATCGCTACGCTCATCACAAGGCCGCGGCGGTCCGCGCACTCGGAGTGCTCGGCGATCCGATGGCGCTCCGCGCGATCCTGCACGCCGCCGCGGCCGACGAGCCCCCGCCCGACGTCGCGTGGGCGGCCGCGCAGCTCGGAGGGCCCGTCGTCGATCTCGCGCGGGAGCAGCCCGCGGGCTGGCAATGCAGCGAACAGGGCTGTGCGCCGGGTGTCTCGGCGCTGCCGGTGCCGGAGCGGCTCCTGCGGGGCGCACGGCGGGCCATCGTGCGGGTCCACGCCGCGGCGGACGGAGGGAGGATCGCCCTGCGTTCGGGCGGACGCGAGGTCGGGGAACACCCGCTGGTCCGCGGGCCCTCCGAGGCCGTCTTCGAGCTTTCCTCCGACGGGGAAGGCGAGCCCGCATTGCTGCACGTGCGCGTGGATCCTCCCGAGACCGAGGTCACGATCCGGGAGGTCCTTCTCGTTGCGGCCGACCTTTTTCCATCGGAGGATCCATGAAGCCCACCGAGTAGCAGGCCGCAGCCCAGTTGACCTTCCTGCCGATCCGGCATTCCCTTCCGGCCCATGCGATTGTGCTGTCACTTCGGCGTGCTCCTCCTCGTGGGCTGCGGCGGGTCCGTGACCGGGCGGCTCCCGCCAGGCTTCTCCCGCACGGCGGCGGGCTCCGTCCCGCGCTCGACGGTCGAGCTGCGCAGCCTCGACAACTTCGGGTGGACGGGCGTCGTCGCGTCCGTGCCGCGGGAGCGCGTGCCCGGACCCGCCCTCGCGCGCGCGAGTCAGCACTGCCCCGGAACTCCGTCCAGCTACCGGCAGTACTGGGAGGACGGCACCGAGCTGTGGTCCGTCGTCGTCGGCGCAGCGGAGCAACTCTGCGAGGTCGTGGCGGCCTCCGACGGAGAGATGGCCTGGGTCCGAAAGAACCTCCCCACGGATCCGCTGCCCGGCGAGATCCGCGGCGCGGTCCAGGGATTCGGCGACTCGCGGATCATGGAGCTGTCGCGGCGGCGCGGGCCCGAGGCGGACGACTTCGTCATCGAGTTCGAGACGCTCGCGGGCAAGCGCTACGTCGTGGTGCTCTCACCGTCGGGCAACGTCGTCCACAGGATGCGGCGCTATCCAGCCGTCGTCGATCTCCCCGAGAGCGATTGAGACGTCACTTTTCCGTTGACGATCCTCTCCCGCGCGTGGGATAGGCCAGCGCTCGCGGAGGCGTCTTCGATGGCTGATCAGCTAGAGGCTCGTGAGGAAGGCGTTCTCGTTCCGAAGGAGATGTTCTTCACGCGCGGCCGGGGCGTGCACAAGGAGAAGCTCCAGTCCTTCGAGCTGGCGCTGCGCGACGCGGGGATCGAGAAGGGCAACCTCGTCCGCGTCTCGTCGATCTTCCCGCCGGGCTGCAAGATCGTCCCGCCCGCAAAGGGCCTCAAGCGGCTTCGGCCGGGGCAGATCCTGCACGTCGTTCTCGCGGAAGCGGCCACGAACGAGCCGAACCGGCTCATCTGCGCGGCGATCGGGCTCGCGCAGCCCGCCGCGAAGGGCGCGTACGGCTACCTGTCGGAGCACCACTCGTACGGCGAGACCGAGAAGCGTGCGGGCGAGTACGTCGAGGACCTGGCTGCCACGATGCTCGCGACGACGTTCGGGCTCGAGATCGACCCGAACACCGCGTACGACGAGCGCCGCGACCTGTACCGGATGAGCGGACACATCGTCCGGACGCGGCGGATCGTGCAGACTGCAGAGGGCGACAAGCTCGGGCGGTGGACGACCGTCGCCGCGGCGGCCGTCCTGCTATTCTAGCGGGGTGATGCTGGCGGCGGCGATCCTGGCGGCGACGGGTACCGCGGCCGCGCAGGAAGTGCCTCCCGTCGAGACCTTCCACCTGGATTTCGGCGCAGGGTTCGGGGGGTGCGGCGGCGACGCGTGCACTGGGGAGGACGGGGGGTTCGGGCTGGAGCTCGGCGCGCGCTTCAGCGCGATAGAGTTCCTGGACGTCGGCGTTCGGATCCTGGCGACCTTCGGCGACGTGGACCTGGCGGTCGGTGCGGGGGAGATCCGGCTCGACCCGCTTCGCGCGACGGACAGTCCGGTCCATCTGTATCTCGCGGCCGGCCCCGGATTCGGGACGGGTGGGTCGACCTCCGGAGGGACCCGCTATGACTGGTCCGGGTTCGCCATGGTGGGGCGCGTGGGTGCCGACTTCCCGACCACGTACGGGGCCTGGGGGATTGCCGCGGGGCGCGTGATCGCGTTCGGCCGGTCGGAGTGCACGGTCGACCCGAGCTACTACTACGGCTATTACGGCAGCGGCTGCGACGGCGATACGGCGGCAGCCCCGCAGTTCTGGATCCTCAACGCGACCCTTTCGATAGACCCGTGAGCCCGCCTACGCAACACCCGCGATGGGGGGTCCGGCGCCCGTCCGGAGGCGCGCGCGGAGCGTCGCATCCCTACGGGCCTACGACCCGCGCCGGGCTGCCACGGTGCAGGATTGCGGTGGTCGGGTCGTGAACCCGCCTCCGGATCGGCCGAGCCGGCGGGTTGGGCGCGCGTCCAGAGGTGCGCGCGAAAGCGCGCATCCGCACGGGCCTACTACCCGCGCCCGGGTGCCGCGGTGGAGGATTGAGGGGGCCGGGTCGTGACCGAGGCGCGCTCGATCGAGATCGCGAGATCGGGCGGACCGGGGGTGATGAAGGTCCGGCGGGGACCGGTCCCCGTGCCGGGCCCGGGCCAGGTTCTGATCGACGTCGCGTACGCCGGGGTGAACTTCGCGGACGTCGTGATGCGCCAGGGCTTCTACGAGGCCGCGCCGAAGCCGCCCTTCGTGCCGGGATTCGAGGTCGCCGGGACCGTCACGGCGATCGGCGAGGGCGTGGACGAAATTCGCTTGCAGGATCGGGTGCTTGGAGTCACGAAGTTCGGGGGATACACGAGCCACCTGTGTCTGGGCGCCGCGCAGGTGCGCGCCGTTCCCGAGGGAATCGGACTGGCGCAGGCGGCGGCGCTCCCGGCGGTGTACGGGACTGCGTGGATCGCGCTGCAGGACATCGCCCGGGTGCGGCCGGGGGAGACGCTCCTGTGCCACGCGATCGCCGGCGGCGTCGGCACCGCCGCGTTGCAGATAGGCAAGCACCTTGGGCTCCGGGTGATCGGGACGGCGTCGACGGACGACAAGCTCGCGTTCGCGAAAGGGCAGGGGCTCGACGTCGGGATCAACTACGCGCGAGAGGACTTCCTGCCTCGCGTGATGAGCGAGACCGGGGGCCTGGGCGTCGACGTCTGCCTGGACTCGGTCGGCGGCAGGGTCCTCGACCGCAGCTTCCGGTCCCTCGCGCCTGGCGGGCGGCTCGTCCTCGTCGGCGCAGCGGACCTGTGGCCGTCGAGCCCGCTCGGGTGGCTGCGGGCCGGCTACGAAGCGGTGACGATGAGGCGGTTCACCGTCAGCGAGCTGGTGCGCGAGAACCGGTCCGTCGGGGGACTGCAGCTGCTGCGCCTGTGGGACCGGCTAGGCGACCGCGGCGGCGCCCTGGACGAGCTGGTTCGTCTGCTGGGCACGGGCGTCGTGCGCCCCGTGATCGACCGCGAGTTCCCCCTCGAAGCGGCCGGCGACGCTCACGAGTACCTCGAGGCCAGAAGGACGAAGGGGAAGGTCGTCCTGCGAGTGGCTGGCTGAACCCACCCCCCTCCTCGTTCGAGGACCCTTGACGGGGGGGGCATCGAAGCGGAGCGTGGAGGGGTGGTCGCGGCCAGAGGCCTGCGGGTAGCCCTGGTCGTCGCCCTCGCGTCGACGGCGGCGTCGGCGCAGGAAACGGTCGCGCTGGTCGTGTGGGGCGAGACCGGAGTCGCCGGGTCCGACGTCGGCGCTGCGAGCGACGCGGCGTCAGCCATCCTGCACGAACGGCTCGGCGCCGATCCGACGCGGCTCGATGCGGCCGCGTCGACCGCAGCGGCCTGCAGCGATGCCGAGTGCCTCGCCGGCCTGGGCCTTCTCGCGGGCGCGGCCCGAATCGTTGCGGTGGCGATCACACCCGCGACCGCCCGCGTCGTCGTCGTCGCCGTGACCCCCGAGGCGCGCGAGACCGGACGTTCGGAGGGCGCGCTGCCGCGGCCTGTCGCCGACTGGCGAGCGGCGCTCGCCCCGCTGCTGGAGGCCGCACTCGGGCGAGTAGAGGCGGGCGTCCGGGCCGACACATGGGTCGTCGACCCTCCGATCGTGTCCCCCCGTGCGAGCGAAGGGTTTCTCGTGCTGTCGTCGGACGTGGACGGGGCGCGAGTGCACGTCGATGGCGAGTTCGTCGGTCTCACGCCACTCCCGAGGCACGCCCTCTCTCCGGGACGTCACAGCGTCCTGGTCGCGAAGGCGGGATGGACGTTCGCCGAGAGCACGATCGACATCGAGGCTGGACGCGAGACTCCGCTGCGCGCGCAGCTTGCCTCTCTTGGCTCCTTCACAGGGGAGCGCAGGACGGAGACGGAGCCCGACCGTCGCTGGTACGGCTACGCCACCCTCCTCGTCGACGCGGCCGCGATCACGGTCTCGGTGTGGACGGACAACGGGTGGATCTGGCTTGGGGGGTACCTGATTGGCCCGCCGATCGTCCACGTCGTGAACGGAAACGGGGTAGGCGCCGCGGGCAGCTTCGCGCTCCGACTCCTCGCCCCTCTCCTCGGGGGGGTGATCGCGCTTCCGTTCGCCGTGGACGCGCCCGGCTACGACGGCGTCGTTGGCCATCTCGCGATCGGCGTCGTGCTCGGAACGCTGACCGCGATCATCGCCGATGCGGCCGGGCTCGCGTGGACGGATGAATGACCAAGGCCGGACCTTCCGGCTGATCGCTCCCCGATAGGGCGGCGCACCATCCGAAGGTATGATCGTTCCAAGTGCTCACGCGCGGACGGCTGCTTGCGGTCGCGATGGCCGCTTGCGCGTTGCCTGGGGTCGCTGCCGGGCAGGAGCAGGTCGCGCTCGTCGCCTGGGCCGAGCGCGGGGCTGCTCAGGCCGACGCGGACGGCGCCGGAGCGGCGGCGGCCGAGATTCTCCGGGAGCGTCTGGGCGCGGCGCCGCTCGGGCTCGACGCGGCTGCGTCCGTGGCGGCGACTTGCGCGGACGCGGATTGCTTCGCGGGACTCGGGATGCTCGCGGGGGCGTCGCGTGTCGTCGCGATCGGGGTGGGTCCGGCGAAGGTGCGCGTCGTCGTCGTCGCCGTGACACCCGAGACGGCGGAGACGGGCCGGGCCGAGGGTGCGGCGCCGAGGCCCGCTCTGGACTGGCGCGCAGTGATCGCACCGCTTCTCTTGCAGGCGCTCGGACCGCTTCCCGAAGCGCCCCCGCCCGAGCCGCCTCCGATTGTCTCGTCGACGCCGGCCTTCGCGGCGGGCCATCTCGTCCTGGCGTGCAACGTCCCGGGGGCGCGCGTGCTGGTCGACGGGCAACTCGTGGGCGAAACGCCCCTGGCTCGGCATCGCTTGACGCCGGGCCGGCACGTCGTCCTGGTCGCGAAAGCCGGATGGACGATGGCGGAGGGGACCGTCGTGATCGTCGCGGGATACGACGCGCCGCTCGAAGCACGGCTCGCGCCGCAGGCGATGACGCCGACCTACGACCCGGCGACCGAGCCGGAAACGGAGTGGTACGGCTACGCCACCCTGCTCGTCGACGGCGCAGCGATCGCGGCGGGGATCAGCTCGGAGAATCCCGCTTTCTGGGTCACCGGATACCTCGTGGGGCCTCCCATCGTGCACCTCGTGCACGGCAGCGGCGGCGGCGCGGCCGGCAGCTTCGGATTGCGCCTCGGGGCGCCGCTCCTAGGAGGCCTGCTGCTCTTTCCGCTCGGAGGCGGCTACGGTGCGGCCCTCGGTCTGGCGCTCGGGGTCCTCGTCGCCATCCTTGTCGACAGCGCGGCGATTGCGCATCGAGAGATCGAGCCGGGAGCCGGTGCGCTTCGGCTCGCGCCAATGTTCGCCTTCGATGGAAAGCGGACGCTGCTCGGGGCTCGAGGATCCTTCTAGCTTAGCTAGCCCGCTTGCTCCGCGCACCGCGCGCCGCTACGGTCGGCGCACGATGAGCGCCAAGACCCGGATCGAAAAGGACACCATGGGACCGTTCGAGGTGCCCGCCGACGCGTACTACGGCGCGTCGACGATGCGGGCCGTCAAGAACTTCCCGATCTCGAACCTGCGGATGCCGCGTCGGTTCCTGCAGGCCATCGGGCTGGTCAAGCGCGCCGCGGCCGAGGTGAACCAGGGCCTCGGGCTCCTGGACGCGAAGGCCGCCGGCGCGATCGCGGCGGCGGCGCAGGAAGTCGCCGATGGCAAGCACGACGCGCACTTCGTCGTGGACGTCTTCCAGACCGGGTCCGGGACGTCCACGAACATGAACGCGAACGAGGTGATCTCGAACCGCGCGATCGAGATCCTGGGTGGCGAGATCGGTTCGAAGAAGCCCGTCCACCCGAACGACCACGTGAACTGGTGCCAGTCCTCGAACGACGTGATCCCCACCTGTACGCACGTGGCCGCGCTCCTCGCTGCGAAGGAAGATCTTCGTCCGGGGCTTACCAAGCTGCACGCGGCGCTCGCGGCGAAGGCCAAGGAGTTCTGGCCGGTGGTGAAGACCGGGCGCACGCATCTTCAGGACGCGACGCCGATCCGGCTGGGTCAGGAGTTCGAGGGCTACGCGGGCGCGGTCGAGCGGTCCCTGCGGCGCCTCGACGGCGCGTGCGAGGAGCTTTCCGAGGTCGCGCTCGGCGGAACGGCCGTGGGGACCGGAGTCAACACCCATCCGGAGTTCGCGGCGAGGGTCTGCGCGCGGGTCTCCGAACTCGCCGGGATCCGGATCCGGGAGACCACCAACCACTTCCAGGCGCAGAGCACGATGGACGCGTCGGTCGCCGCCTCCGGAGCCCTCAACGCCATCGCGGTGTCTCTGATGAAGGTGGCGAACGACGTCCGCCTCCTCGGATCCGGCCCGCGCGCTGGACTCTTCGAGATCCTGCTGCCCGAGGTCCAGCCCGGAAGCTCGATCATGCCGGGCAAGGTGAACCCCGTGATTCCCGAGTCCCTGATCATGGTGTGCGGGCAGGTGATGGGGAATCACCTCGCGGTCACGATCGGGGGCCAGTGGGGCTTTTTCGAGCTCAACACGATGATGCCGCTGGTTGCCCACAACCTCGTGCAGTCGGTGGAGCTGCTCGGCAGGGCCGCGGGCAACTTCGCCGACCAGTGCGTCTCCGGCATCTCGCAGACGGGCAGGGGGCCGGAGAGCGTCGAACGGGGGCTGGCGATCTGCACGGGACTCGCTCCGAAAATCGGGTACGACGCGGCGGCGGGGATCGCAAAGGAAGCCTTCAAGACGGGCAAGACGGTCCGGGAGGTAGCCCGCGAGAAGACTGGGCTTTCCGAGGCGGACCTGACCGCGGCCCTGGACGCGGAGGCGATGACCAAGCCCGGCCTGGGTGGCGGTCCGGCTGGTGGCTGACGAAAGGGCCACTTGACAGGTCGATCGCTGGGGATAATATCCCCCGCAGTTCTGGTTGGCAGTCCAAGCTGATGACTGCCAATTTCTCGTAATCACAAGACTTTCACGGAGGTTGCAAATGAAGCTGCGTCCACTCGCAGACAGGATCCTGGTCAAGAGGCTCGATGGCGAAGAGAAGTCGAAGGGCGGCATCATCATCCCCGACACCGCGAAGGAGAAGCCGGTCGAGGCGAAGGTGGTCGCCGTGGGCAACGGAAAGGTCATGAAGGACGGGAAGGTGCGCGCCCTCGACGTCAAGCCCGGGGACCGGATCCTCTTCGGCAAGTACACGGGCAACGAGGTGAAGCTCGACGGTGTCGACCACCTCATTCTCCGCGAGGAAGACGTCCTCGCGGTCGTCGAGTCATAAGGAGACCACAGCCATGGCGGCCAAGCAGATCGTATTCGAGCAGAACGCGCGCAATGCAGTCCTTCGTGGGGTGAACCTCCTCGCGGACACGGTGAAGGTGACCCTCGGCCCGAAGGGCCGCAACGTCATCATCGAGAAGTCCTTCGGCGCACCCGTCGTCACCAAGGACGGCGTGACGGTCGCGAAGGAGATCGAGCTCGAGAACAGGCTCGAGAACATGGGCGCCCAGATGGTCAAGGAGGTCGCGTCCAAGACCTCCGACGTCGCGGGCGACGGGACGACGACGGCGACCGTGCTCGCGCAGGCGATCTACGCCGATGGCATCAAGCTGGTCGCCGCGGGCCACGACCCGATGGCGCTCAAGCGCGGCATCGACGCGGCGGTCGAGAGGATCGTCGAAGAGCTCAAGAAGATGTCGAAGTCGACCAAGGACAAGAAGGAGATCGCCCAGGTCGGCACGATCTCGGCGAACGGCGACACCGACGTCGGCGACATCCTCGCCGAGGCGATGGAGAAGGTCGGCAAGGAAGGCGTCATCACGGTCGAGGAAGCGAAGGGCATGCAGACCGAGCTCGAGGTGGTCGAGGGAATGCAATTCGACCGGGGCTACCTCTCGCCGTACTTCGTGACGGACCCCGAGCGGATGGAAGCCGTCCTCGAGGACTGCTACGTCCTCGTCCACGAGAAGAAGATCTCCTCGATGCAGGACCTGCTCCCGGTCCTCGAGCAGATCGCGAAGAGCCAGAAGCCGTTGCTCATCTGCGCCGAGGAGGTCGACGGCGAGGCCCTGGCGACCCTGGTGGTCAACAAGCTGCGCGGGACGCTGCACACCTGCGCGGTCAAGGCGCCCGGCTTCGGCGACCGCCGCAAGGAGATGATGAAGGACATCGCGATCCTGACCGGCGCGCAGCCGATCATGGAGGACCTCGGCATCAAGCTCGAGAACGTCACGGTCAAGGACCTCGGCCGAGCGAAGCGCATCACGATCGACAAGGACAACACGACGATTATCGACGGCGCCGGCCAGAAGAAGGAGATCGCGGGCCGCATCGAGCAGATCCGCAAGCAGATCGACGACACGACGAGCGACTACGACAAGGAGAAGCTGCAGGAGAGGCTCGCGAAGCTCGTCGGCGGCGTCGCGGTCGTGAAGGTGGGCGCGGCGACCGAGACCGAGATGAAGGAGAAGAAGGCGCGCGTGGAGGATGCGTTGCACGCGACGCGCGCAGCGGTCGAGGAAGGCGTCGTTCCGGGCGGTGGCGTGGCGCTCATCCGCTGCCAGGAAGCGCTCAAGGGCCTGAAGTTCGAGGACGAGGAGCGCGCCATCGGCGTCAAGCTCCTGTCGAAGGCCATCGAGGAGCCGCTCCGTCAGATCGCGGAGAACGCGGGCCTCGACGGCGGCATCGTCGTGGAGAAGGTCCGCAACGGGAAGGGCTCGTTCGGCCTCAACGCGGCGAGCGGCGAGTACGAGGACCTCATGAAGGCGGGCGTCATCGACCCGACCAAGGTGGTCCGCTACGCGCTGCAGAATGCCGCGTCGGTCGCAGGGCTCATGCTGACGACCGAGGCGCTCATCGCCGAGAAGCCGAAGGACAAGAAGTCCGGCGGCGGTGGCGGCGGCGGGCATGGCCACGGTGGCGGTGGCATGCCGGATATGGACGACTTTTAAGTCCAGGGGGGAGGTTCCTCCCCCCTGACCCCCCAGAACCGCGGGGGGCTTCGCCACCCCGCACCCCCACCACGGAGACAAGCCTTCCCGACCTCGTCTGCGCTTCGGCGCCGGCGGAGCGGGAGTTCCTCCCCCCGGATCCCCCCAGAACCGCGGGGGGCTTCGCCACCCCGCACCCCCACCACGGAGACAAGCCTCCCC
>Ga0247727_10001695_pt1 | contig 51595 bp, 36 predicted proteins | sample WisWelCaveWW1625_FD_202498 | JGI IMG/M metagenome (GOLD analysis project Ga0247727, IMG submission 202498) | Biofilm microbial communities from Wishing Well Cave, Virginia, United States - WW16-25 | ecosystem: Environmental > Aquatic > Deep subsurface > Groundwater > Cave microbial mat | place... | reverse complement strand
AGGTTTAACACGTGGCCGATCTCCTCCTCGCCCCCCCCGCCCCCCCCCCCCTTCCCCCCCCGCCGCACCACCTCGCACCAGACCGGCACGGGCCAGCGCCCGGCGATCACTGTGGCGTCCACATCCTGCGGTAGCACCCGGTTCAGGTTGCCGGGGATGCCGCCGCCCGTGATATGCGCCAGCGCGTGCACCCGCGCGCGCACCGGCCAGACGGACGCGAAGTAGCTCCGGTGCACCTCCAGCAGCACGTCGGCCACGGCGCGGTCGGTTTCCGGGAAGCGGTCGTCCACCCCGAGTCCCATCTCGTCGAACAGCACCCGCCGGACCAGCGAGTACCCGTTGGTATGGAAGCCGCTGGCCGCGTATCCGATCAGCACGTCGCCGGCGCGTACTCTGTCGCCGTGCAGCGCCTCGCCTTCGCTCACCACCCCGACGATCGTGCCGGCCAGGTCGTATTCGCCGACGCGATAGAGGTCCGGCATCTGGGCCGTCTCGCCACCCAGCAGCGGCATCGCATGGGCGCGGCAGCCGCGGGCCACGCCGCTCACGACGTCGGCCAGCACGTCGGGGTCGAGCTTGCCGGTGGCGAAGTAATCGAGAAAACCGAGCGGCTTGGCGCCATGGACCAGAATGTCGTTGACGCAGTGATTCACCAGGCACTCGCCGACGGTGTCGTGCCGGCCGGCGGCGATGGCCACCAGCACCTTGGTGCCGACGCTGTCGGTCGACGCGACCAGGACCGGGTCGGGCACGTCGGGGGGCACCCGCACCATGCCGCCGAACCCGCCGACCACGCCGCGGGACCCGCCGGTCCGCGTACCGCCCACCAGCTCGGCGAGGCGGGCCTTGGCGCGCTCCGCCACCGAGAGGTCCACGCCGACGGCGCGATACCGGTCGGCCGAGGTCACGCCTGGTCCGGCTCGAAGTGCACGAGGTCGCGGTAGGCCTTGACCCGCGCGGCCACGTCGACGTCGGTGATCTCGAGAAACCGCTGCACGCTGAACCGCTCGACGGCGAAGCTGCCCATCGCCGAGCCGTAGACCATCGCGAGCCGCAGCGACGCGTTGGTCAGCGACCCCGAGCGCTTCAGCCGCGCCATGAAGCCGCCGGCGAACGCGTCGCCGGCGCCGGTCGGATCGTACACCTCCTCGAGCGGGAACGCGGGCACGTAGAACGTCTTCCCCTCGCCGACCAGGATCGCCCCGTGTTCCCCCTGCTTGATGACGACGTATTTCGGCCCGCGGGCGATCACCCACCGGGCGGCGCGGTGGATGTGCCAGTCGCCCGACAGCTCGCGGATCTCGGCGTCGTTCACCATCAGGCAGTCCACGCGCTCGAGCAACTTGAGCAGGGCGGTGCGCTTGCCCTGGATCCAGTAGTTCATCGTGTCGCAGGCCACGAACTGCGGCTTCTCGACCTGGTTCAACACGTCGAGCTGCAGCTCGGGATCGATGTTGCCGAGGAACACGAAGCGGCTGTCGCGCCACTCCGCCGGGATGGTCGGGCGGAAGCTGGCGAACACACCGAGCCGGGTCTCGAGGGTTTCGCGGCTGGAGAGGTCGAAGCTGTACTTGCCGGCCCAGCGGAAGCTCTCGCCGTCGATCACGGTCACGCCGGCGAGGTCGATGCCGCGCTCGGCCAGCCGCTTGAGCTCCGCCATCGGGTAGTCGCGGCCGACCACGCCCACGATCCGCACCTTCTCGAGCAGCGAGGCGGCCGCGCTGAAGAACACGGCCGAGCCTCCGAGCACCTCCTTCTCGGTCTTGCCGAAGGGGGTCTCGACCATGTCGAGCGCCACGCTGCCCACCACGAGCAGGCCCATCCGCCCTCCTACATCCGGTCCGGCGCCGACAGCCCGAGCACGTCGAGCGCGTTGGCCAGCACGATCTGCGTGGCGCGCGCCAGCGCCAGGCGGGCGCGCTCGACCGCCGGGCTCTCGCCCAGCACGCGGCAGCGGTGGTACCACAGGTGCGCGGCCCGCGCCAGGTCCTCGAGATAGCTCGCGAGCCGCTGCGGCTCGAGCGCCACGGCCGCGGCGCGCACCGCCTCGGGAAACCGGCCCAGGACCTTGAGCAGATCCAGCTCGCTCGGATCGGCGAGCGCGCCGAGGTCCACCCCATCCAGGGTGACGCCGGCCGGGTCCAGGTCGCCCACCCGGAAAATGCCCGCCATGCGCGCGTGCGCCATCTGCACGTAGAAGACCGGGTTCTCCTCGGTGCGCTTGAGCGCGAGGTCGATGTCGAACTGGAGGTGCGAATCCACCTTGCGCATCAGGAAGAAGTAGCGCACGGCGTCCCGCCCCACCTCGTCCACCAGGTCGCGCACCGTGACGTAGCTGCCGGCGCGCTTGGAGATCTTCACCTCTTCGCCGCCCTTCATCACGGTCACCATCTGGTGCAGCACGTACTCGGGATAGCCCTCCGGAATCCCCATGTCGAGCGCCTGAAGCCCGATCCGGACCCGGGTCACGGTGCTGTGATGGTCGGCGCCCTGCACGTTGATGGCGCGCCTGAAGCCCCGTTCCCACTTCGTCACGTGATAGGCCGCGTCCGGCACGAAGTAGGTGGGCTGCCCGCCCTTGGCGGCGCTGCGCCGGATCACCCGGTCTTTGTCGTCCCCGAAATCGGTGGTCCGGAGCCACAGCGCGCCGTCCTGCTCGTAGGTGTGCCCGGCCGCGATGAGACGGCGGATCGTGGCCTCCACCTTTCCGTCGGTGTACAGCGACGACTCGAGAAAGTAGACGTCGAACCGCACGCCGAACGCCATCAGGTCCCGGTCCTGCTCCTGCCGCAGCTCCCGCACCGCGAACCGCCGCACCGCCTCGAGGTCCGCGCCCTCCGGGTCGCCCGGATGGGCGGCGACGTACCGCTGCGCGATCTCGCGGATGTACTCGCCGTGGTAACCGCCCTCGGGAATCACGGCTGGGCGGCCGCGCAACTCTTCGACACGGGCCCGCACGCTCGCCGCGAGGTTGTCGATCTGGGTGCCGGCATCGTTGTAGTAGAACTCGCGCGTCACCGTCCAGCCGGTCCACTCGAGCAGCGTCGCGATCGCGTCGCCCAAGGCGGCCTGGCGGCCGTGGCCCACGTGCAGCGGGCCAGTGGGATTCGCGGACACGAACTCCACGTTCACCGGGTCGGCGTGCTGCTCGCCGAGCCGGCCGAACCGCGGGCCGGCCGCGATCACGTCCTGCAGCGTGGCGGCGAGCGGGCCGCTGCCCAGCCGGAAGTTGATGAACCCCGGCCCGGCGATCTCAACCGCCGCCACGAGGTCCTGCGGGAACTTGAGCTCGGCCACGATGCGCTCGGCGATCTTGCGGGGCGGCTGCTTGAGCGTCTTCGCCAGCGCCATCGCCAGGTTGGTGGCGACGTCGCCGTGGCTCTTCTCGCGCGGGGTCTCGAGCTCGACGGGCGCGTCCTTGGCCCCGAGCGCCGCGGCCACGCGCAACAGCTCGGCGCGGATCGCTTCGTGGGCCATGTCAGTCGTCTTTCGGCTTCTTGCGCTTGGACTTCGAGGTGTCGCTCCGAGCCTGCGGCTTCGCCTCGGCCTTGGTCTCAGGCTTTGCCTCGGGCTTCGCTTCGGGCTTGGCCTCGGGTTTCGATTCGGGTTTCGATTCGGGCTTCGATTCCTCGCCCTCGGGCTTCTTCTCGCCGGCGCGCTTGTAGTCCGTGATGTAGAAGCCGGATCCCTTGAACACGAGGCCGGCCGCCGACAATTGGCGTTCCGCCTTGGCGCCGCACCGGGGGCACTTCGCCCCGGTCTTCGAGGTGATCCGCTGGATGACCTCGAACTCGGCTTGGCACTTCGGGCACTTGTACTCGTAAGTCGGCATAGCCGTTGAGTTTACCTACCAGCCGTCGTGCCAGTCAACGACGTATCGTGCCGGCCCCAGACGGTTTCCATGGTCCCGGCAATCTCGCCCAGCGTGGCGCGGGCGCGCACCGCCTCGACAATCGGCTCCATCAGCGGCGCGCCGGGAGCGGTCGCGGCGGCCCGGACCGCCTCGAGGGCGCGAGCAACACGGGCCGGTGCGCGCCCGGCGCGGGCGCGCACCAGGCGCTCGACCTGTTTGGCCGCCAGCGCCGAATAGTCGGGGGTGTGCGGGGGAGACACGGCGGCCGGCTCGTCCTCGGCGAACCGGTTCACGCCTACCACGACCTCCTCGCCGCGCTCGATGGCCTGCTGAGCCGTATACGCCGAGCGGGCGATCTGGTCCTGCACCCAGCCGGCGGCAATGGCCCGGGCCGCGCCGCCCCGCGACTCCACCTCGCCCACGATCTCGCGCGCGCGGCGTTCCAGCTCGGCCGTCAGGGCTTCGACGTAGTAGCTGCCGGCCAGCGGGTCGGCGGTACGCGCGGCGCCGGACTCGTACGCGATGATCTGCTGGGTGCGCAGCGCGAGCCTGGCCGAGTCGCTGGTCGGCAGGGCCAGCGCCTCGTCGTAGCTGTTGGTGTGCAGCGACTGGGTGCCGCCCAGCACTGCGGCCAGGGCCTGGTAGGCCACGCGAACCACGTTGAGCAGCGGCTGCTGCGCCGTGAGCAGCGAGCCGCCAGTCTGGGTGTGGAAGCGCAGCCGGCACGCTTCATCGCTCGCGCCGAACTCCTGCTTGAGCAGCGTGGCCCACAGCCGCCGCGCCGCGCGGAACTTGGCGACCTCCTCGAACAGGTCGTTGAAGCCGGCGAAGAAAAACGACAGCCGCGGCGCCAGGGCATCCACGGCGATGCCGGCGGCCCGCGCCCGCCGCAGGTATTCGAGACCGTTGGCGAAGGTGAACGCGAGCTCCTGGGCGGCCGTCGCGCCGGCTTCGCGCATGTGGTAGCCGCTGATCGAAATCGGGTTGAAGTCGAGCCGCCGCTCGACCACGAACCGGAACACGTCGGTCACCAGCCGCAGGCTGGGCTCGGGCGGATAGATGTAGGTGCCGCGCGCGGCGTACTCCTTGAGCACGTCGTTCTGGATCGTGCCGCCGAGCTTGGCGGGCGCGACGCCCTGCTCTTCGCCGACGACGATGTACATCGCGAGCAGGATGGGCGCCGTCGCGTTGATCGTCATCGAGGTCGTGACCCGGTCGAGCGGAATCCCGTGGAACACGTGCTCGAGGTCGTCCACGGTGTCGATCGCGACGCCGACGCGCCCCACCTCCCCCGCGGCCACGGGGTGATCGGAGTCGTAGCCCATCTGCGTCGGCAGATCGAACGCGGTCGAGAGGCCCGTCTGCCCCGCCGCCAGCAGCTCGCGGAACCGCGCGTTGGTCTCCTCGGCGGTGCCGAAGCCGGCGTACTGCCGCATCGTCCACAGGCGCCCCCGGTACATCGTGGGGTGGACGCCGCGCGTGTACGGGAACTCGCCCGGCCGCCCGAGCCGGGCGGCCAGGTCCGCGGGCAGATCACCCGGCCCGTAGGCCGGCTGGATCGGGATGCCGCTGGAGTTGTTGGGGTCGGTCATAGGCGCGGGCGATCTATTTGGTGAGCGCCTGCTCCACCCGCTGCACGTCGTCCTTCGCGCCGATGAACAGCGGCGAGCGCTGGTGCAGGACGGCGGGCTGGATGTCGAGGATGCAGCGGGTCCCGTCCGACGCGTAGCCGCCCGCCTGCTCGCAGATCAGGGCCAGCGGCGCGCACTCGTAGAGCAGGCGCAGCTTGCCCTGCGTCGCCTTCTTGTCGCCCGGGTAGGCGAACACGCCTCCCGCCAGCAGGTTGCGGTGGAAGTCCGCGACCAGTGATCCGATGTAGCGGGAGTTCTTCGCGTCTTCCTCCTTCCAGCGTCGCACCACCTGCTGCACCGGCGCGGTCCAGCGCGCGAAGTTGCTCTCGTTGACGCTGTAGTATTTGCCGCTGGCCGGGGTCGTGATGTTGGGGTACGACAGGAGGAACTCGCCGATCGACGGATCGAACGTGAAGCCGTGGACCCCGTGCCCCGTGGTGTAGACCATCATCGTCGAGCTGCCGTAGAGCACGTAGCCCGCCGCGACCTGGTTGCGACCCGGCTGGAGACAATCCTCGAGGCCGCCCTTGCCGGCGCCGGCGCTGACGCGGCGGTGGATCGAGAAGATGGTCCCGATGGACACGTTCACGTCGATGTTCGAGCTGCCGTCGAGCGGGTCGTAGAGCACCGCGTACTTGCCGGTCGGGTAGCCGTCGGGGATCGGGATGGGCTCCTCGTCCTCCTCGGAGGCGAGGAGGCACACGCGGCCGGTCCTGAGCAGCGCGTGCTTCATCGTGTCGTTGGCGAACTCGTCGAGCTTCTGCACCACCTCACCCTGCACGTTGATGGCGCCCGCCGAGCCCAGGATGTCGGCGAGGCCGGCCATGCGGACGTGGCTGTTGATGATCTTGGCGGCGAGCGCGATGTCGTACAGGAGGTTCGACAGCTCGCCGGTCGCCTGGGGCGCGTAGCGCTGCTCCTGGTCCATGATGAACTGCTCGATGGTGACGATCCGGGCGAGCTTCAGCTGGCTGAGCGAAGGCCTCACGGCTGCTCCTTGCGGACGAAGAACGTCGTGTCGCGCCCGCGGGCGGCGAGTCGGACCTGCCGGCCGTCGGTCGTGACCGTCACGGTGCCGTCGCGGTCGGTGCGCCACGTCGAGCACCCCGCGCGCGCCAGCGTGGCCAGCACCTCGGCGGTCGGGTGCCCGTACCGGTTCCGTCCGACCGGGATCACGCAGGCCGTCGGCGCGAGCGCTGCGAGCCACGCGGGACCGCTCGCCGACCGGCTGCCGTGGTGCCCGACCTTGAGCAGGCTGGCGCGGCCAATCGCGGCGGCACGCACCTCTTCCATCGGACGCCCGGCGTCGCCGGTCAGCACCGCACGGAACGCGCCGAACTCGAGCGACACGACGACCGAGTTCTCGTTCGGCTCGAGGCCTCGCGCGAGGAACGCGCTGTCGGGATGCCAGACGCGGAGCGTGAGCCCGTCGAGCGTCATCCGGTCGCCGGCACGCGCCGGGCGCCACGCCGCGTGCTCGCGGCCGAGCGCCGCGAGCCACTCGCGGTAGAGCGGCCGCGGCAGCGCTTCGCCGGGTTCCCACACCCGCCGGACCTCGAGCGCCTCGAGCACCGCCGGCAGGCCGCCCAGATGGTCCGCGTCACCGTGCGACGCGACGACCAGGTCGAGGGTGCGCGCGCCGCTCTGCCGCAGGAACGGGACGACGATCCGGGCGCCCGCGTCCTGACCGGGGGTGCGAGGCCCTCCGTCCACCAGGATCCACCGGCCGTGCGGCGTGCGCGCGAGCACGGCGTCGCCCTGCCCGACCGCGAGAAAATGTAGCGTGAGCCAATCCTCCCGGTAACCCGACGCGCGGCCGGTTCCCGGCCTCCACAGCGTCGCGCCGAGCAGGACGAGCCCTGCCGCGGCGGCGCGGGCCACGAGTCGTGCGCCCAAGACCGGCGCCGGGCGCAGCGCGGGGGGCCGGAGCAGGATCGCGGCGGCCAGGGCGGCCAGCACCGCGTAGAGGGCCCGGTCCACGACTTCGAGCTGCGCCCCGGGCAACCGCCCGGCGAGCGCGGTCACCCAGGCCAGCAGGTCGAGCACGAGGCCAGCCGCGGCGGCGGCGAGCCCGGCGGCGGTGTGGGCGAACGGCCAGGGCAGCGCGGCCAGCACCAGCGCGAGCGCGATCGCCGGCACTGCGACCCCGGCCAGCGGGACCGCCGCGAGGTTCGCGACGACGGCCGCCGGGGTTGCGGTGCCGAAGGCGGCGATCGTGATGGGCGCCGTCGTGAGACTCGCGCCGGCGCTCGCCGCCACGGGGCGCAGCACGGCCCGGTACCATCCGGCGCGGGCGGGGGGGGGCCCCTGCCCGGCGAGCCGGCGCCACCACCGCTCGGCGACCACGCAACCGTAGATGCCCGCGAACGAGAGCCACGCGCCCGCCTCGAACGCGGCGTACGGGTCGGCGGCGAGCACCACGATCGCGGTCACCGCCAACATCGAGCGCCACTCCGGAGCCCGCCGGCGCGCCCGCGAGACCGCCCACAGGGCCAGTAGTGCCGCGCTCCGCACGGCCGGCGCCGGCGCTCCCAGCATCCACACGTAGCCCGCGACGAGGACCGTGCCCGACAGGCGCGCCGCGTTGGGCGGCAGGCGCGCCGCGCGCAGCATCAGCACCACCGCCGCCGCGAGCACGCCGACGTGGAACCCCGAGATCGAGAGCAGGTGGGCGAGGCCCGCACGCGTGAAGGCCTCGCGCTCGGCGCGGGGAAGCGCCGCCTCCGGGCTGACGGTCAGCGCGACGGCGAGCGGGGCGCGCTCCGGGCCGAACAAGGCGAGCAGCCGGCGCTCCGCGCCGAGCCGGGCTCGCGCGCGGACCGACACCGGCTCGGCGACGGGGCGGGCGCGGCGGACCACCAGGCGGCCGGCGCGCTCGGGCCGCGCGCTGCGCGACAGCGCCGCCGCGTCGCGCCGCCAGGTGGCGACCACGCGCACCGGCCGGTCGGGCAGCGCGTCGCCGCCGATGGCCGCGAGCCTCACGGCGCCCCGGCAACCCGGCTCGCGCAGGGTGTAGCGCGGCGCGCGGCCCGCGAGCGGCAGATCGCGCGGCTCGACGCGCGCCACCACGCGCTCGCCGTCCCGCCAGCGCAGGCGGCAGTCGCCGGCGCGGACCGCGGCGGCACCGGCACCCCACAGCACCCCGGCGGCCGCGCCGGTGGCAAGCACGGCCAGCGGCGCGGCGCGCCGCCTCAGCAGTACGGCGGCGAGCGCGCAGGCGGGGCCGGCCAGCCAGGCCTCCTCGAAACGCAACAGGCCGGCGAGCAGGCCGGCCAGGAATCCGAATGCGAGCGGGACGACGGCCGGCACGTCAGCGCCGGCCGCTCGGGGGCGGGACTAGGCCGTTCGGCGGCCGCAGCGCGGGTTGCCGGCCACGTAGCGCAGGCCTTCCATCAGCACGACCGTCGCGTCGGTGCGGCTCTGGCCGACCTCGAGGTCGAGCTTCGACAGCACCTCGCCCTTGAGCGAGGCGACGTAGTGCGGCGGGATGCGGTTCAGCGCGTAGACGCACACGTCTTCCCGGCACTGCGGACAGTCGTGCGCGTCCGGGACGCGCGGCAGCAGCTCGACGTACAGCGTCCGTACCAGGTCTTCCACGACGTTCTTCACGAGACCGCTCCCCCTCCCGCGCCCACCACCGCCAGCGCCTGGGATGCCGGCGCCGCGGTGAAGGTCGCGCCGGTCGTGCCGGTGAAACGCACCGTGCGGTAGGTGCCGATCCACGTCGCCGGGCCGTCCAGGATCGCCACGCGGTTGTGGCGCGAGCGGGCCTGCAGACCGCCGCCGCGCCGTGCCGGCTCCTCGACGAGGACCTCGTACGTATTCCCCACGACCGCCGCGTTGCGCGCGCGCGCCGTCTGGCGCACCAGCGCGATGAGCCGCTCGAGACGCTCGGCGGCCACCTCGTCGGCGACGGCGTCGGGCAACCGCGTGGCGGGCGTGCCCTCCCGCGGCGAGAACCGGAACGTGTAGGCCGAGTCGAACTCCACCTCGCGCACCAGCGCCAGCGTCGCGTCAAAATCGGCGTCCGTCTCGCCCGGGAAGCCGACGATGAGGTCGGTGCTGAGGGCGACGTCGGGCACGGCCGCGCGCAGCCGCCGCACCACGTCGAGATACCCGGCGCTCGTGTAGCGGCGCAGCATGCGCCTGAGCACCCGGTCGCTGCCGCTCTGCGCCGGCAGATGCACCGCCTCGCACACCGCGTCGACCTCGGCGAGCGCGGCGATGACCCGATCGCTGAAGTCGTTCGGATGCGGGCTGGTGAACCGGACGCGCCGGATGCCGGCCACCGCGCCCACCGCGCGCAGCAGATCGGCGAAGTCGTGCGTGCCGTCGTTCCAGCTGTTGACCGTCTGGCCAAGGAGCGTGACCTCCGTGACACCCCGGGCCGCGAGGCCCTCGGCCTCGCGCACCACGTCGGTCAACTTGCGGCTCCGCTCGCTGCCGCGCGTCATCGGAACGATGCAGAACGTGCACCGGTAATCGCAGCCCCGCTGCACCGTGATCCACGCGCTGACCGCCGTGCGGCGGACCGGGACGATGTCTTCGTAGTGCTCCGCGACGTCGAACACGGTGGCGAGGCCGCGCTCGCCCTCCCGGGCGCGCCGGACCAGCGCGGGCAGCTGCCGGTACCCGTCGGGGCCGACGACGAAGTCCACGTGCGGCGCCTGCTTGAGCAGCCGCTCGCCGAGCCGCTGGGCCATGCACCCCACGACGCCGAGCACCGCGCCGGGACGCTTGTCGCGCTTGAGCTGGCCGACCCGGCCGAACACGCGCTGCTCGGCATGGTCGCGGACCGCGCAGGTGTTGACCAGGATGACCGTCGCGTCGCCCGGCCCTTCGGCGGGCCGGAACCCCTCGCGCAGGAGCACACCGGCCATCAGCTCCGAGTCGGCCGCGTTCATCTGGCAGCCGTAGGTCTCGATGTAGAAGCTGCCCGCCGGGCTCATGCCGCCGCTCCCACCAGCCGCGAGCCGGAGAGCGCGAGCCGGGCGTCCACGCGGGCGCGGCCCAGCACCCAGTCGGCGTCGGCCGGCACCTGTACCGCGACGTAGTCCTCGGTCAGCGCGTCCTGCCAGCCGCCGCGCCGGGTCTCGAGCACGAGGTCGGCCCGGCCGCCCGCGCGGGTGGCGCGGTGCGCGGCGGCTTTCCGCGCGGCCAGGGCCCGCAGCTCGGCGGACCGCTCGCGCGCGGCTTCGGGCGAGACCGCCGCGCCCAGCCGGGGCGCGGCCGTGCCCGCGCGCGGCGAATAGGGGAAAACGTGGAGGTACGTGAACGGCAGCGCTTCCACCAGCGCGACCGTGGCGCGGTGGTCGGTCTCGCTCTCGCCCGGGAACCCGACGATGATGTCGGCGCCCAGTCCAAGCACGCCCACCCGCTCGGCGAGCCGCTCGAGGCGCTCGCGATAGCTCCTGGCCGTGTACCAGTGGCGGCCCATCCGCTTGAGCACGCGGTCGCTGCCGGACTGGAGCGGCGCGTGCAGGTGCGGCGCCAGGCGATCCGGCGTTTCGGCCATCAGCCGCTCGAGGTCGTCGCACACCTCGGTCGCCTCGACGCTGGAGAGGCGGAACCGCACGTCCGGCACCTCCTCGACCAGCCGCCGCGCGAGCGTCCCGAGGGTGAGGCCGGCCACGCGGTCCTCCGGTCCCCCGTCCCCTCCGTCCCGCCCGTAGGTCCCGATGTGCACGCCCGTCAGCACGATCTCGGCATGGCGGCGTGCCAGCAGCCGCGCTTCGGCGACGATCTCGCAGGGCTCGCGCGACACGTTGTCGCCGCGGGCTAGCGTGGTCGCGCAGAACGTGCAGTGCTCGTCGCACCCGTCCTGGACCTTGAGCCAGGCTCGGGACGATCCGCTGAAGCCGCGGAGCAACGACGTGTCGGTCGCCGAGAGCCGGGCCTCCGGAGCGACCGCGCGTGCGACCGTCTCGGCGTCGCTGCCGCCCACCACCGCCGTCACCGAGGGCAGGGCCGCGATCACGCCGTCGTCGAGCGCCGCCGCACAGCCGATGACCACCGTGCGGATGCCGGGACGCCGGCGCGCCAGGCGGCGCACCATCGCGCGCAGCTTCGCTTCGCCCACGTGCGTCACCGTGCACGAATTCACCACCGCCGCATCGGCCTGTTCGGGCCCGGCGACGATCGTGCAGCCCGCGGCCTCGAGCCGCTGGCGCACGACCTCGGTGTCGTACTGGTTGGCCTTGCAGCCGAAGGTGTGCAGGAAGACGTTCACGGTCGCACGGTGATGCCGATGAACACGGTCTGGAAGCGCTCGCGCAGCGCGCCGGCCTCTCGCGAACCGCTCTCGAGGGCGAGGTCCGCCGTGGTGCGCCCTCCGGCGAAGCGCAGGCCGATGCCGCCGCTGACGGCGCGCTCGGAGAGCCAGGCGCCCCCGATCTGGAGGGGGAGCTGAGTCCAGCGGTAACCCAGGCGCAGCGGCAGGCGCGCCAGCAGCAGGTTGGCGCGGTCCACGTCGAGGCCGGCCGCCACCGCCCACAGATCGCGGGTGGGCGCCTGCCCCGCCGCGACGAGATCGTCGGAGGCGCGGGACCAGCCCGCGTGGTGCGCGCTGCCGGCCAGGGCGACGCCGGGCACGACTTCGTAGGCCGCGCTCACTGTGGCCTCGAGCGGCATCGCGACTCGCGCCGAGAGGCCGGCCGTGTTCTCCGCCGTGAGGTGGCCCGCGAGCTTGATGCTCGCGCCGAGGTCGAGCCGCGGCGCTGGTGAAGCAAGGATCCCCGCCGACACCCCGAGACCGCCGAAGTCCGTGATCGAGACGTCCACGACGTCGGTATACGCGGGGCTGTCGAAGTTCCGTTGGACCGTCAGCCGCGTCGAGCCCGAGAGCGCGTGAATGGCGAGTCCCACCGAGACCCGCGCGCTGGCGCGATAGGCCGCGGCCAGCCGCAGATCGGACACCCCGCCGAGCGACTGCGCCGCGTCCTCGAAGGGCACGGTGTCAGCGCGGATCACGATCGTGTCGGACTCGGTGACGCTCCAGTTGCGGTCCAGGAAATCGCCCGCCGAGAGGCCGACGGCGAGGCGCCGGCGGATGTTCGAGGCGAATCCGAACAAGGGGAACCGCGTGGCGCGGAAGTTCTGCGCGGCACCGGTGCCCTCGAAGCTCCGGTAGGCCGGGGCGCCAACGCCCCAGCCGGCGAGTCCGGTGAACCGGCCGAGCGCGGCCGGATTGGCCGTCCCCGTGGGGTCGATGGCGCCCAGCGCGCCGCCCAGCGCCGCGTCGTGCCCGCTGACCGGCCGGCCGGGCATCCCGAGCCCCCGGATCCCGAAGGTCGAGCCCTGCGCCGCGAGCGGGCGCGCCGCGCCGGCGGCGAGCATCAGGGTGGCAAGTACCCGGACGGCGTTCACGGGACCCCGAAGCGGTAGCGCGGCACGTACGTGAGCCGCAACCGCGGGGCCAGAGCTCCAGCGTTGCCGCGTCCCACCTGGATCTCGCCCAGCGTCACGCTCTCGTCGAGGTTGCGCAGGATGATGGCTCGCGGAACGCTGTCGCCGGCGACGCGCCAGAACCGGACGATGGGGCCGATCTCGATCGGGATCGTGTCGGTCGAGCCGGTCGTCACCACGCCGAGCCCGCGCGTCGCCTCGTCGAGAAAGAGCACGGACTTGCCGGAAAAATCGCGCAGGACCGCCAGGGCCTCGATGGCGAACCGCTCCCCGGGCCGGCCCGTCGCCGGGCGGAGCGGCGTCAGGAGCAGCGTCGCCCGCACCACGGTTGCCGATTCCACGATGGCCCTCGGCAAGGTGAAGCGCACGATGGCACGCGCCGACGGCAGATTGCCGATCGTGATCGCGGTCGCGGGCGGCGTGCCGGGCACCTGCGCCTGCAAGAACGTATCGAAGGTCGGGGTCTGGTCCAGAACGCGTTGGACCGAATCCTGCGGCGGCGGCGCCGTGGCGGCCGTCACGAAATACCTGAGGTGCGGGGGTGACCCGACTTGAGCCCCTGAGGTTTCGAACGTGACCGTGGTCTTGCGGTCGGCGCGCACGTCCAGGCCGAGCGCCACCATGCCGGAGTCCACGGTGTCGGGCTCCACGCGGGCGGCGGGCACGCGGTAGGTGATGGTCCCGTTCGTGGCGGTGTCCCCCAGGACGGAGTCCACCAGGATGGAGTCGACGAGCGTCGAGTCGGCGAAATACGGCTGGATTCCGGCGAACGTCGTCGTCGTGTCGATGGTTCGCGGCACCCGGTAGATCAGCACCCGCAGGTTTTTCGCCGCCGTGTCGCGCACCAGGAGCCGGAGGACGAGGTGCACGCTGTCCACGCGCGGCGGGTAGCCGGTCGTGTCGTTCGGCACGAAGATACGGGAGGGCCGGGGGAAGAACCGCATGATCGCAACGCTGCGTGCCGAGTCGTCGTCGGCCACGACGAGCATCGGCGTCTGCCGCGGGTCGAGGAACCCCCGGAAGCTGCTGTCGCTCGCCACGATGCCTGTGAGCACGGTGTCCACGACCTGGATGTCCTCCCCGGGACACAGCTCGGGGCACTGGCCCGGCGCGCTGAGCTGCTCGGAGCAGGCCAGCACGGCGAGCACGGTCGCGGCGGCGCCGAGACTACGCCAGGCGGCGGTACTGGCCATGCGCATCGTAGCTGTCCACGATCGCCATGATGACGGCGTCCACCGGACGGTCCTTGGTGACCGGCGTCTGCCGCGCCGAGGAACCCGAGGCGTAGAGCACGACCTCGCCGGCGCCGGCGCCGACGGAGTCCACGGCCACGACGTACCCGCCCTCCGCCTGGAGGTCGAGCGTGAGGTTCTCGACGACGAGGAGTTTCGTCGCCTCCAGCGACGGGTCCTTGCGCGTCGCCACGACGGAGCCGATGACCCGGCCCAGCTTCATGAGCGCTCCTTCGCGTCCTCGTGAAAGTCGGCCGCGGTGAACGCGTGCGGCAGCAGATCCGCCAGGCGCCACGTCACGCGCGTGCCGTTCGCACCCACCGACACGATCTCGAGGCTGCCCGGCGCGAATTCCGCCAGCACCTGGCGGCAGAAGCCGCACGGCGAGATCGGCTGCGGCGCGTCGCTCACCAGCACCGCGCGGGTGAAGCGCCGGTGCCCCTGCGCAACCGCCGACACCACCGCGGTGCGTTCGGCGCACACCGTGCCGGCATAGTTGGCGATCTCGACGTTGCAGCCCGCGAACACCTCGCCGGTCGGCGTCTCGAGCGCCGCGCCGACGTGGAACTTCGAATAGGGCGCGTACGCCCGCGCCATCGCCGCCTGCGCGGCCGCGAGCAGCCGGTCGCTCACGACGCCAACCCCAGCTCGCCCAGGAACGAGCGCCCGGCCGCCAGGGCCGGGACCCCGAAGTACGCCGCCGCCGTCTGCCCCAGGTCCGCGAACGTCTCGCGGGCGCCCAGCGGGCCGGGCCGAACCCGCGGCCCGTAGACCAGCAGCGGCACGTTCTCCCGCGTGTGGTCGGTGGACGGCGTGGTCGGGTCGTTGCCGTGATCGGCCGTCAGCACGAACAGGTCCTCCTCGCGCACCAGGGGCAGCAGCCCGGCCAGCGCGCGGTCCAGCTCGACGAGACCGCCGTGGAAGCCCGGCACGTCGTTGCGGTGTCCCCACGTCTGGTCGAACTCGATCACGTTCGCGAACACGAGGCCGGAATCTAGCCGCTCCAGGGCCTCGCGAAGTAGCCGGTAGGCGTCGCCGTTCGTGGGCGTATGCGTGCTCGAGAGGTTCCGGCCCGCGAACAGGTCGTCCACCTTGCCGATCCCGTGGCGGGTGATCCCGGCCGCGGCGAGGGCGTCCACGAGGGTCCGGCCCGTCGGCTCGATCGAGAAGTCCTTGCGGTTCGCGGTCCGCGTGAACGCCCCCGGCTTTCCGACGAACGGCCGCGCGATCACGCGCGACACCGCGTGCGCCCCCGTCAGCAGCGCGCGGGCCTTCCGGCACGCCTCGTACAGCTCGGCGAGCGGGACCTTCTCCTCGTGCGCCGCGACCTGGAAAACCGAATCGGCCGAGGTGTACACGATCCACTCGCCCGTCCTCGAGTGCCGCTCGCCCAACTCGGCGATGATCGCCGTGCCGCTCGCCGCCGTGTTGCCGATCACGCCTCGGCCGGTCTCGCGCGCGAAGGCCTGCAGCAGCTCGTCCGGGAATCCCCGCGGATACGTGGCGAACGCGCGGTCCAGCAGCACCCCGGCGATCTCCCAGTGGCCGGCCGTGCTGTCCTTGCCGTGCGAGGCCGGCCGCATCAGCCCCCACGCGGCCGCCGGCGCCTGCGCGGGTTGCACGCCCAGGAGCGGCCGCATGTTGCCGAGCCCCAGCCACTCCAGCGTCGGGACCGCGAGTCCGCCCACCGCGCGCGCCAGATTGCCGAGCGTGTCGCTGCCCGCATCGCCGTACGCGGCCGCATCGTGCGCCTCGCCGCAGCCCACCCCGTCGAGCACGATGAGGAAAAACCGGCCCGTCACCGGTACAGCCTCACCACCCGCCGGCCCAGCGCGGTGAGCACCTCGTGCGGGATCGTGCCCGCCATCCGGGCATGCTCGTTCAGGGTGATCTCTTCGTCGCCGTCCCGGCCGATGATGGTTGCCACCCCGCCTTCGGCCGGCGCCCAGTCGGAGGCCCACACCACGGTCATGTCCATCGTGACGCGTCCCGCGATGCCGACGCGCCGGCCCTCCACGAGCACCTTCCCCACGTTCGACAGGGTGCGGTGCATGCCGTCCGCATACCCCGCCGCGATGGTGGCGATGCTCATCCGGCCTTTCACGGTGAACGTGGCGCCGTAGCTCACCGTGGCGCCTGCCTCCCGCCACCCCACCTCGAACACGCGGGCCCGCCACGAGACCACCGGCCGCGGCACCGCGTCACCGACGCGGCCACCGTAGAGGAAGATGCCCGGCCGCACCAGGTCGGCGGCCGTTTCGGGGTGGTTCAAGGCGGCGCCGCTGTTGGCCGCGTGCACCAGCCGCGGCCGTCGCGGCAGCGGGCGCACCGCCTCCTGGAAACGACCCCATTGCTCCCGCACGCTGGCCGGATTGTCGTCCTCAGCCGAGTGGAAGTGGGTAAACACCCCCTCGAACCCCGGCGCGTCCTGGAACTCGCGCGCGTTCTCGGCGAAGGCCTGCCACCAGATGCCCGCGCGACCGATACCGGTGTCCACCTGCACGTGGAACGGCTTCCCCTCGGCCAGGGCGCGCCAGGCGCGCACGTGGGTCACGCCGCCGAGCGCCGGGATGAGATCGTGCTCGGCGGCCACGGGCAACGCTGCTGTCACGGGCGAGAAAACGATGATCGGCCGCCGAATGCCGGCCCCACGCAGCTCGGCGCCTTCCTCCGCTGTCGCCACGCCGAACCCATGCGGATCGAGCAGCTCCAGCGCCTTCGCGACCTCGACCGCCCCCAGCCCGTAGGCGTTGGCCTTGACCATCGGCAGCAGCCGCGCGCCCTTGGCGTGCGCCAGCACGGTGCGGGCGTTCTCGCGCACGGCCCCGAGATCCACCTCCACCCAGGTCCGGCTCGGCGTCGTCATTTGCCCCGGTTTCGCAAACCGTGTAGCGTACCCGGCGAGGAGGCTAAATGCAAGGAGATAATGGGTTTGGCGACATGCTGGCGCTGGTGAAGGACCTGCGCCAACGCTGCGATTTCGACCGCGCCCTGACGCTCGACTCGCTCCGGCCCTACCTGCGGGAGGAACTGGCCGAGTTCGAAGAGGCGCTCGACCAGAGCGATGAGGCCCGCATCGCCGCGGAGCTGGGCGACCTGTTCCTGCACTGCGCCTTCCAGTTGGTCCTGGCCGAGGAGCGGGGGGCGTTCGACCTCGCCGAGGTCTCGCGGCGGCTCGTCGCGAAGATGAAGGCGCGGCATCCGCACCTCTACGCCGACGGGGCGAAGCCCGACTGGGAGAAGCACAAGGCGCAGGAGCGCGCCCGCGTGGCACGCGAGCGGGGCGAACCGGTCAGCGTGCTCGGCCACCTCCCTCCGGGACTCCCGGAGCTCGAGCGCGCCTATCGGTTCCAGGAGCGCGCCGCGACCGTGGGGTTCGACTGGCCGGACGTGGCCGGCCCGTTGGAGAAACTCGAGGAAGAGGTGCGGGAGACGCGCGCCCACCCGGCCGAGGAGGTCGGCGACGTGCTGTTCGCGGCGGTGAACGTGGCGCGCAAGGCGGGCATTCACCCCAGCACGGCGCTGCGGCACGCGACCGAGAAGTTCACGCGGCGGTTTCGCGCCGTAGAGCGGCTCGCCGCCGAGCGCGGGATCGACGTAGCGGCGGCGGGATTGGAGGCGCTGGACGCGCTGTGGGACGAGGTGAAGGGGCGGTTACATGATTGATTGCATGTATATCATGTATATGGTACATTTAAACCGAACGATGATCAGGGAGGCCGATCGTGAGCAAGCGACGCAAGGCGGCGCGGGTACGAGAGCCGGTCCAGGTCTACCTGGACGCGCCGGATCTCGCCCTGCTGGACACCTTGAGCACGCAGACCGGCCTGGCCAAAGCGGAGGTCCTGCGCCGCGGGCTCCGGCGGTTGGCCGACGGGGTGTTGACCGAGCGCAAGCCGGGCTGGTCGCTCGACGTGCTGATCGGCGCGATGGGCGACGACCCGTCGATCCCCGCCGATCTCGCGGAGCGGCACGACGAGTATCTCTACGCGCCGGAGAAGCGTGAGCGGCCGCGTTCTCGTTGACACGAGCGCGCTGCTCGCGCTCGCGCATCCGCGCGACCAGTACCACGAACGGGCGGTCGCGACCGGCCGCCGGCATCTGAAGGCCGGCGGCCGCTTCGTCGGCACCGTGCTGGTCCTGGCCGAGCTGCAGGCGCACCTGCTCTTCCGTCGCGGCCCCCAAGACGCCCGGCGGATCGCCGGTGCCCTGCTGGACGACCCGGCCTATGAATGGGTAGACGTGCCGGTGGCCCTCGTCCGCTCGGCCACCAGCGCGTGGCTGGAGCGGTTCGGCGACCAGCGTTTCACCCTGGCCGACGCGGTGAGCTTCGAGGTGATGCGGCGCCAGCGGCTGACGGCAGCGTTCGCCTTCGACGACGACTTCGAGACGGCCGGGTTCTGCGTCCTGCGGTGACGGGTTCGGGCCCGTCCCCCTACGGGTGCGGGGCGGCGGGCCTACGGATACAACCGGTACAACATCCGCGGAAACGCGATCGTCTCCCGGAGGTGCGGCACCCCGCAGATCCACGACACGGTCCGCTCCACGCCGAGCCCGAAACCCGAGTGTACGAACGTGCCGTACTTCCGGAGGTCGAGGTACCAGGCGTAGGGCTCGACCGGCAGCCCCTCGTGCGTGATGCGCGCCAGCAGCTTGTCGTGGTCGTCCTCGCGCTGGCTCCCGCCGATGATCTCCCCGACGCCCGGCGCGAGGCAGTCGTCGCACAAGACGGTGCGCGGATCGTCGGGGTTCTCCTTCATGTAGAAGGCCTTCGCCTCCTTCGGGTAGTTGAAGACGAAGAGCGGCTTGGACCGGCCCTCGAGCAGCAGCTGCTCGTCTTCGGCGCCGAGGTCCCTGCCCCACTCGACGCTCGACCCTTTGGTCTTCAGCACGGCGACCGCGTCCGTGTACGAGATGCGGTCGAATGGCGGGCTCACGGCCTCGAGCGGCGCCGGCTCGCGCTCCAGCTCCTTCAGCTCCTCCTTGCGAGTCTCCAGCACGCGCCCGACGATGGACGAGACGAACTCTTCCTGGAGCCGCATGTTATCGTTCGAGTCGTTGAAGGCCACCTCCGGCTCGACCATCCAGAATTCGGTCAGGTGCCGGCGCGTCTTGGACTTCTCGGCGCGGAACGTTGGCCCGAAGCAGTACACGCGGCCCAGCGCCGCGCAGGCCGCCTCGAGGTACAGCTGGCCGGTCTGCGCGAGGTACGCCGTACCGAGGTCGAAATACTCGGTGGCGAACAGCGTGCCCGCCGATTCGCCGATGCTGCCCTGGAGGATCGGCGTGTCCACCAGCACGAACTGGCGCTGGTGGAAGAAGTCCCGGATGGCCTGGACCACCTCGTGGCGCACCCGAGAGATCGCGATCTGGCGGCGCGAGCGGAGCCAGAGATGCCGATGCTCCATCAGAAACGCGGTGCCGTGTTCCTTGGGCGTGATCGGGAAGTCGTGACTCGGCCCCAGGAGCGCGAGGTCCTTGATGCCGAGCTCGACGCCGCCCGGCGAGCGCGTGTCGGCGCGCACCTCGCCCACCAGCCGCACCGAGGCCTCGTGGGTGAGCGCCGCGAACGCCTCCCAGGTGGCGGGGGGCACGTCGGCCTTGGCCAGCACGCCCTGCAGGACGCCGGAGCCGTCGCGAATCACCACGAAGGCGATTTTGCCGGAGGAGCGCGTGGTTTGGACCCAGCCCTGCGCCGTGACGGTGGCGCCGACATGCTTCGGGAGGTCGCTGATCCAGTGACGAGGCGGCATAGGCCGATAATTCTCACCGTGGCGTTGGGCCTGGTCAACGCGTGCGCCCCGGTGACGCGCAGCGGTCCCGCCATCCAGGAGCGCGGCTGGCGCACGTACCTGGGCTCGGACGCGCGGGCCGGCATGTCGCGGGAGACGCTGGCCGCCGACCCCCAGCCGGTCTGGCGCACCGACGTGGGCCGCGGCATTGCCGGCGCGCCCGCGCTCGCCGAAGACGTGGTCGCGGTCGGCCTGGTGGACCGCCAGGTCGCGCTGCTCGACCGCTCGACCGGCGAAGTTCTGTGGCGCCGGCGGCTCGGCCAGCATGTGGGCGCAGGCCCGCTCCTCACCGACGACCGGCTGCTGATCGCGACGCAGGACGACGGCGGGCGGGTCTACGCGCTGCGGCTCACCGACGGCCGACCCCTCTGGACACGCCCCAGCGGCGATGTGGCCGCCCCCCTCGCCGTCGTCGGCGGAGTGGTGTATGCGGCTGCGCTGGACGGCACGATCAGCGCACTCTTCGCCGAGGGTGGCGAGCGGCGCTGGCGGGTGCGCGTCAGCGGCGCGGTGCGCGCGGCGCCCGTGATGACGACCGCCGGACTGGTCGTCGGGACCACCACCGACTCGCTGTTCCTGCTCGACCACGCCGACGGCCGGGTCAAGGCGCGCCGCGCGACCCAGGGCACCCCCCTTGCGGCCCTTGCCATCGCCGACTCGCTCGTGCTCGTGGGGACGATGAGCGGGCGCCTGGAGGGGCTCGACCCCGCGACCCTCGCGCCGCGGTGGACCCTGCAACTCGACGGCGGCATCCTTGGCCACGTGGCGGTGCGCGACGGGCGTGCCTGGGCCGTGACGACCGCGGGCACGCTGTGGATCGTGCCGCTGGACGCGCCTGGAGCCGCGCGGAGCCTGCCGGCGGGGCTCGTCACCCGCGCCGGACCGGCGCCCGTCGAGGGCGGCGTGCTCCTCGTGGGTGTGGGGGGCGAGCTCGCGCTGCTCGACGACGCGGGCCACCGCCGCTGGACCACGCGGCTCGGTGCGACGGTGGTCGAGCCACCGCTGGTGGCGGACCGCACCTTGATCGTGGTGAGCCAGCGCGGGGAGGTGATCGCGTTTCGATGACGAGGTGGCGAATGGCGAGTCGCGAGTGGCGAGTGGTTCGACGGGCGCTGGTCGTTCTCGCGCTGGGAGCGGCGCTGGTGCCGGTGGCTCGGGCCCAGGAGCCTGTCGCGGAGCGCCGCACCCCGCCTCTTGTGCGCACCGGGAAGTGGATCGCGCTCGGGCTCGCGGCAGGCACGACCATCCTCGGCGCCCGCGCCCACCTGCGTGCCGACGACGCGTTCGACCGGCTGCGCGACTATTGCTCCACCATCGGCTCCTGCACGCTGGGCGTCGACGGCCGCTACGACAATGCGGGTGCCGAAGCCATCTACCTCGAGGTGCGCAACGGCGATCGGGCCGCGCGGTCCTGGCTGGCGGCGGGACAGACGCTGCTCGTGGGGAGCGTGGTGTTGTTCGTGCTGGATCTCAGGAACAGAGGCAGGCCGGAGAATGAACCCCTGGGCAGGATGGTCGTAGAGGCTGGAGCGTTGGGAACAACGAGAATCGGGTGGCGAATCGGCCTGTAGCGCAGCCGATCAGCCGCAGTGCCGCTCAAATGCCGCAACCAGATCCGCCGCGATTTCCGGCGCATCCCTGCCCTCGATCTGATGCCGCTGCATCAGGTACACGAGGCCGCCGTCCTTGAACAGCGCGACCTGCGGCGAGGTGGGCGGGTTACCGGCGAAATAGCTGCGCGCCTGCGCCGTCGCCTCGGCGTCCTGCCCGGCGAAGACCGTGGTGAGGTGCAGCGGCTTCGCGCCGGCCTGCTGGAGCGCCAGCTTCACGCCCGGTCGCGCGCGCCCCGCAGCGCATCCGCACACCGAATTCACGACGACGAGCGTGGTGCCCTGGGTGTCCCTCAGCACGAGGTCCACGTCTTCCGGCGTCCGCATCTCGATGAAGCCCGCGCTGGTCAGGTCCTGCCGCATCGGGGTGACGAGGCGCTCGTCGTACATGGCGCCGCGCGCCGCCTGCCGGCCGGCGATGTCGTGTGGCTTCATGTCTGGAAGATCGTCTGGTCCCGTCGGGCGTTCAAGTCGGCCCTCCCGACTACCGAAACGCCCCGCCTGACGTCACATTCCGACCTCTCTCCCTATCTCCCCAGAGGACGCCGATGTTCGCCCTAGCGCTCGCCCTGGCTATGCAACAGCCCGCCCCCAGCCCCGTGGCACGAATCGTCGTCACGCCCGCCGAGCCGGTGGTCGTGGCCGGCGACTCGATGGTTCTGCGCGCGGAAGCGCTGGACGCGGGCGGCCGCCCGGTCCCGGGGGCGCGGGTCCGGTGCTTCGGCGGCGGATTCGAGGGCCTGGCGGACACGTCGTGCGTGGTGCGCGCCGGCTTCCGCGGCACCCTGCCGGTCCGGCTGGTGGCGACCGTGGAGGGCGCGCGGCCCAGCCGACCCGAGCTGGTCTACGTGCGGATCGTTCCGCCGCCGGCTTCGCGCATCGTCGTATCTCCCGGGGTGACTCGCCTAGTGACCGGGCAGCGCCTCACGCTTCGCCCGACGGTGTACGCCGCCAACGGCGACACGCGCGATGATGCCGTGACCTGGAGGTCCAGCGCGCCGCGCGTCGTGAGCGCTCAAGACGACGGGCGCCTCACGACCCTGGCGCCGGGCCGGGCGCGCATCACGGCCACGGCGGGCCCCGCAACCGCCACGCTCGACGTGACGGTAGTGCCGAACACGGTCCGCCGGCTCGAGATCACCGGCGGCGCGGCGACCGCCCGCACGGGCGACGTGCTCCGGTTCCAGGCCGTTGCGCGCGACGTGGCGGGCCGGCCGGTCCAGGGGCTGCAACCCCTGTGGACGCTCGCGCCGGGACTGGGCATCGTGGACCAGGACGGTGGGTTCGTCGCCGACCAGCCGGGGGCGTACACGATCACGGCGAGCCTGGGCTCCGTCAGCGCCGAGACAGTGGTGCAGGTCAGCGCCCGCAACGTGCGCCGCCCGTACACGATCGTCGGACGGGCACCGCTCACCACGCAGCTGACCGCGGAGTTCTGGCCCCACCCCAACGGTCGCAACGCCTACCTCTCGACCATCGGCGACCGGGTCTACGCGTTGGACATCAGCAACCCCGCCACACCGCAGATCACGGATTCCGTGATGGTGGACGCGCGCCACATCAACGACGTCATGACGACCGCCGACGGGCGCTGGGCCGTGATGACGCGCGAGAACGCCTCGAGCCGCCGCAACGGCATCGTGATCCTCGATCTCGCGGATCCCGCGCACCCGCGCGCGGTGGCCGACTACACCGAGACGGTCACGGGCGGCGTGCACTCGGCGTTCGTCTACACCCAGCCGCGCCACGGCACGCACGTCTACCTTACCGACGACGCCACCGGCTCGATGCGCGTCATCGACCTCAACGACCCGCTCCACCCGCGCGAGATCGCGCGCTGGCAGACCCAGCAGGCCGAAGCCGGGCGCGTCCTGCACGACATCGACATCCGCGACGGGCTCGCCTACCTGTCGTACTGGAACGACGGGTTGGTGATCCTCGACATCGGCCACGGGATGCGCGGCGGCTCGCCGTCGAACCCGCAGCTCGTGTCCCAGGCCAAGTACGATCTCGACGCGCTGTATCGCGACGTCGAGGCCGAGGGCGGGTTCGGGTTCATCCGGGGCACGCACACCGCGTGGCGCGCCGGACGCTACGTGTTCGTCGGCGACGAGGTGTTCACCGCCCGCCCGCTCGGCGTCACGATGCCCGGCATGGGGCTCGGCAAGGCCAACGGCCGGCTGCACGTCTTCGACGTCACCGACATCACGAACCCGCGCTACGTCGCCTGGTACGAGCCGCGCGACGGCGGCACGCACAACGTGTGGGTCGCGGGCGACACGCTGTACCTCGGCGATTACCAGGGCGGCCTGCGCGTACTCGACATCAGCGGCGAGCTGCGCGGCGATCTGCTCGCGCAGGGACGCGAGATGGCGCACGTGCACACGGGCGATGCGCGCGGGAGGCTGCCGAACGCGGCGATGGCGTGGGGCGCGTTCTATCACAATGGGCTGGTTTGGGTGAATGACGTGTTCTCGGGACTGTGGGCCATCAGGATCGAGCCGAGGCAGCCGGTGAGGCAGGAACCCGTCGTACCCTGAGATGCACAGACGGGCTACGAGCTATGAGCTATGAGTCATGAGTCATGCGTGATGAGTGACGGGGTGACGCCATGATCGTGATGTCGCTGTCGCTTGCGCTGCAGCAGGCTCCGGCCCCGGCGCAGCTCGCGGAGAGTCCGGTGGCGCGCATTGTGGTGACGCCCGCGACGCCGGTGGTCACGGCCGGTGATACGCTGCGGCTCGCGGCGCAGGCGCTGGATGCGGGCGGGAGGCCGGTCGCGAACGCGTCCATCCGCTTCTTCGGCGCCGGAGCGCGGTTCGAGGCCCGGGTGGACCCGACCGGCCTGGTGCGGGCGGGCGCGCCGGGCGTGCTGCCGGTGAGGGTCGTGGCCACGGTGCCGGGCGCACGGCCGAGCGCGCCGGCGACGATTCACGTCCGGATGGTGGCGCGACCGGCGGCCGCCATCGCCGTATCGCCGGCGGTGAGCCGTCTCCTCGTCGGGCAGCGCGTGACCCTGCGCGGCGCCGTGACCGACGACGGCGGCGAGCCGCAGGCCGATGCGATCACCTGGTCCTCGAGCGCGCCGCGCATCGCCCGGGTCGAGCCCGACGGCCGGCTGGTCGGCGTCGCGCCCGGACGGGCCACGATTACCGCGACGGCGGGCGCCGCGCGTGAAGCGATGGACGTGACGGTCGCGCCCAACACGATCCGCCGCCTGGAGATCACCGGCGGCGCCGCCGAGGCACGGACCGGCGACGTGCTGCGCTTCGGCGTGACCGCGCGCGACCTGGCGGGCCGTGAGACGGCGCCGCCCCTGCCCGCGTGGTCCGTGACGCCCGGCAGCGCGCTGGTGGACGACGACGGCGCGTTCGTCGCGCACGAACCCGGCATCTACACGCTGGTCGCGAGTCTCGGCTCTGTCAGCGCCGAAATGACGGTGCGGATCCGGGCCCGCGACGCGCGACGTCCCACCCGTACCGTCGGCCGACTGCCCCTTGGCATCCAGGCCGCGGAATTCTGGCCGCACCCCGACGGCCGCCACGCCTACCTCAGCACTTCGGCCGACCGGCTGTACGCGCTCGACATCTCGGACCCGGCGGGCATCCGCATCACCGACTCGCTGGTGGTGGACGCACGGCACATCAACGACGTGCAGGCGACGCCCGACGGCCGTCTCGGCGTGATGACGCGCGAGGGCGCCTCGAGCCGCCGCAACGGCATCGTGATCCTCGACCTCGCGGACCCGGCACACCCGCGGGTGCTCAGCGAGTACACCGAGACCGTGTCGGGCGGCGTGCATTCGATCTTCCTCTACCACCAGCCGCGCTTCGGCCTGCACTGCTACCTCACCGACGATGCCACCGGCTCGCTGCGGGTCATCGACCTCTCCGACCCGCGCAACCCGCGCGAGGTGGCGCGCTGGCAGCCGCGGGCCGAGCTGGCGGGCAACTACGTGCACGACCTCGACATCGAGGACGGGCTGGCCTACCTGGCCTACTGGAACGACGGCCTGATTGTGCTGGACATCGGCAACGGCATGGCGGGCGGCACGCCCACGGCGCCGCGGGTCGTGTCCCAGCTGCAGTACGACCTCGACGCGCTGTACCGCGACGTCGAGGCCGAAGGCGGGTTTGGCTTCATCCGCGGCACGCACACCGCGTGGCGCGAGGGCCGCTACGTGTTCATCGCCGACGAGGTGTTCACCGCCCGGCCGCTCGGCTTCGCGTGGCCGAACCGGAACGACCTGGGCAAGGCCAACGGGCGGGTGCAGGTCGTGGACGTGAGCGACATCCGCCGGCCGCGGATCGTGGCGCACTACGAGTCACGGGACGGCGGAGCGCACAATGTGTGGGTCGCCGGCGACACGCTGCTGCTCGGCGACTACCAGGGCGGCCTCAAGGTGATCGACATCAGCGGCGAGCTGCGGGGCGATCTGCGTGCGCAGGGACGCGAGATCGCGCACGTGCACACCGGCGACGCCCGTGGCGTCGTACCCAACGCCGCGATGGCGTGGGGCGCGTTCTACGTCAACGGCCTCGTGTGGGTGAACGACATGTTTTCGGGACTGTGGGCGATCCGGATCGAGCCCCGGGAGCAGCAACGGGTGCAGCCGGCGATACCGTAGAAAAACAGGTCTTGAGTGGTGAGTTGTGAGTTGTGAACCATGAGCTGTGAGATGCCCCCACGACTCCTACTCATGACTCACGACCAGCGCTTCCTCACCTTCCCCGCCAAACTGCAATCCCCGTCGGCTGCGCTGGAATCGCCAAGGTCGCGACAAGTGTCATGGTCGTGAGGTCGATCGCGTCCACGGCGCCCGGATCGCTCCCGACGGACTCCTGCGTGACGAACGCCCACCGCCCGTCCGGCGAGAAGGCGATGCCGTGCGGCACGCGCTTGGTGGTGCGAATGCGGGCGCGCTCGGTCCACGTCGTCGCGTCGAACACGCTCACGCTCTGGTCCTTCTTGTTGGTCACCAGCACCCAGCGGCCATCCGGCGAGGGCTCGACGTTGTAGGCGCCGTTGCCCGTGGGCACGCGGCGCACCAGCTCGAGCGTGCGCGCGTCGCGCACCTGCAGCTCGTTCGAGTGGTTGCAGGCCAGGTAGATCTGGCGGTCGTCAGGCGAGACGCTGACGTAGGTCGTGAGGCAGTCGGGGTTCTGGCCCGGCAGCGTGCTCGAGGCGGCGCCCGGCCCGGGCGGGGGGCGGGCCGCCGCCGAATCCGCGCGCGCATCGGCGCGCTGGTGCTCGGCGTGCGACATCGGAGTGCCGCTGCCCAGCGCGACGCGGCGGGCCACGGCGAACGACGAGGCGTCGAGGACCACCAGCTCGTCGGACATCATGCACGCGATGTAGACCTGCGTGCCCGCATGGTTGACCCGCGAGCCGTGCGGCATGTCGCAGGTCGGCACCTGCGTCAGCTCCAGGAGATCGGGCGTGTAGAGGACCGAGATCGTGTTTTGCCGGCCGCGGTCGCCGTGGAAATCCGAGTTGGGCACGAAGGCCCAGTCGCCCTCGGGCGAGAGGCCGATGGTCGTGGGGAACATCCCCACTTGCGCCCGCCCGATCAGCGAGTCGCTGCCCGTGGCGTACTTCCAGATCGAGCCGAACGGCGCGCCGTGCGCGATCGAGACGTACCAGAACCGCCCGTCGGGCGAGACGGCCACGTGGTGGGGGCCGTCGGGGTCGGTGGGAATCACGCCGACCGGGATCTCGCGGACTGTGCGCCAGCCGGAGGGGCCGACTTCGATGCGGGTCACGATATCGCCCGATTCGCTCGTGACGTACAGCGTGAACGGGGTCGCCGACGTGGGCTGTGCGGGTTGCTGGGCCGGCACCGATGCCGGCAGGGCGAGGACGGCGATCGTGACGAGCGAGGCGTGGCGCATTTCAGCGCCTCGCCGGCTGAGTGCGGATACCGAACTCGAACACGTCGGGCCGGCTGTAGTGGCCTGAGACGTCGAGCGTCATCGCCTCGCGGCCGATCTCCGCAAGGTCGCAGTCCGCCACCAGCAGCCTCTCCTCGTCATACACGGGATCGGCGAGGTATCGCCCGTCCGGCGCGATGACCGCGCTGCCGCCGGCCAGCATCAGGCCCTTGGGGTCCTTCACGTACTTCTCGAGCAGCGGCAGCTCCGCCGGCATCTGCTCACGCCGCAGAATACTCCCCACCGCGATCACGAAACACCGGCCCTCGAACGCGTAGTGCCGCGACGCGACCTGATGCATCGCCTGCACGCCCGGCCACACCGCGACGTGGATGGTCTCTCCGAGGTCGTGCAGGGTCTGCCGGGCGAGTGGCATCCAATGCTCCCAACACACCAAGCCACCCAGCCGGGCCCCGCCGGCCTCCACGACGCGGAGTCCGTGGCCGTCCCCGTGGCCCCACAACATCCGCTCCGTGTAGGTCGGCACCAGCTTGCGGTGATGGTTGGCGAGCGCGCCGTCGGGCGTGAACGTGAGCAGCACGTTGTACAGCGACTTCCCTGCCCGCTCGTGCGCGCCGACCACCAGGGTGACGCCCAGCTCGCGGGCCAGCGCGCCGATACGGGCGGTGGCCGGGCTCGGCACGTCGACGGCGTTCTCGAACAGCCGCCCGAACACCGCTTTCGCGCCGTCGTGCCCCCAGATGGCGGCTTCGGGGCACGAGTCGATCCACGCGGGATAGCCCGGCAGCCAGGTCTCGGGAAACGCGACGATCGCCGCGCCCTCCTTGGCCGCGCGGCGCGCCCACGTGTCGAGCTTGCCGAGCGTGCCCGGCAGGTCGAGGAATGCTGGCTCGGCCTGCACCGCGGCCACGCGGATGGTGGTCACGACTGGATCCGGGGCGGCAGCATGGGCTCAATCTGCTGATGCGCGAACGGGGGCGCGAGTCGTTGGCTGACCCGGACTGAAGCCCGGGCTCGGCCAGAACGGCCCTGAAGGGCCGCTCGCGAGGCGTGCTTCAGCACGCTTCTGGCCGAGCCCGGACTTCAGTCCGGGACCGCACGCGGACGCGCGTCGAGGGTCCCCTACGTCGCGCGCAGGATCTCCACGGGGTTCGCCCGCATCGCGCGCCGTACCGGCCCCGCGCACGCCAGCGCCGCGGTGCCCAGCAGCACCGTCTCGGCCGCGATCAACGCCGGGGCGTCCACGAAATACACGCCGTAGAGATAGGGGTCGACGAATCGGCTCGTCCACAATGCCACCAGGCCGCCCAGCGCCGTGCCGGCCAGGACCATGACCCCAGCCTCACGCCCGACGATGGCCGCGAGCTCACGCGGGGCGGCGCCCAGGGCAAGGCGAATCGCGAACTCGCGCAGCCGCCGGCTGACCGCGTAGGAGAGCACAGCGTACAGGCCGGTCGCGGCCAGCGCGAGCGCGAGCAACGCGAAGGCGATGAAGATGCGGCCGATGAAGCGCCGGGCCGCGAGGAAGTCCTCGAACCCCTGACGCCAGGGGATGAGCTGGGCAATGATGCGCTGGCCCGGATGGCGCTCACGAATCCCGCGCAGCAGCGCCATCGTGGCCTGCCCCTCGTCGCCCCGGACCCGCGCCAGCAGGCCTGCGCGGGTCATCGGCCCGGGCAGCACCGCATACACCTCGGCCGGTGGCAGCTCGTACGGGTCGCGGGTGTTGAAATGCGGGAGCGGCCGGCTGATGCCCACCACGCGCAGCCACGGCGTGTCCGTGTGATGTGCGTTGCCGAGCTTGATCATACGATCGGTCCACTGCCCGTTCGGCCAGAGCTTCGTGGCCGTCACGGAATCCACGATCACGGCTCCCGGGCCCGCCACATCGCCTTCGGTGAAGTCCCGGCCGGCGATGATGGTCATGCCGCGCGTTCGGGAATAGTCCGGGCTGACGCGGACATACCCGCTGACCCACAACGGCGCGGACGGTCCGGTGCCCTGCTCCGCCACGATGGTGTACCCCCACGGGACCAACCGGGCTTCGGCGGCGACGCTGACGACGCCCGGAACCCGGCTGGCGACGTCACGCAACACCTCGTATGGCGGCTGCGTGTAACGCCGGTGGCGGCTGGTGTCGGTCGGCGCGGGCGAAACCCAGACGTTGCCCGAGATGAGCCCCCGCGCTTCGGTGCCGTACTCATGATGGCGCACGATCGCGATGGTCCGCACCAGAAGGCTCGCGCCGACCAGCAGCACAAGGGTGACGGCAACCTCCGAGACCACGATGCCGCTGTAGCGGCTCCGGGACCGCTCCGTGGTCGTGCCGGCGCCGTCCTTGAGGACGTCGCTCGCGCGCACGTCCGAGGCCCGAAGGGCCGGCGCGAGACCGAACAGCAGGGCCGAGCCCAGGGCCGCCACGAACCCGAAGAGGAACACACGCCACCCGATCTGCGGCTGCAGCACGCCCGCTCCCTGCAGGCTCTCCGGCACGCCGCCGCGCAGAATGCTCGCGCCCCACAGCGTGGTGATGAGGCCGAGCAGCCCTCCGGCCAGCGACACCACGATGGCCTCGGCGAGCATCTGCCGTACGACGGCTGTGCGCGTCGCGCCCAGGGCCAAGTGGAGCACCATGTCGCGGCGATGGCTGAGCCCGCGGGCCAGCATGAGGTTGGCCAGGTTCGCGCACGCGATGAGGAGCACCGCGAGCCCGCCCGCGGCGAGCGCGGTTTGGATCTCCCCAAGCTGAAACGGGTCCGGCCGCACCGAGTTCAGCCGGAAATGGAACGGCGTGCGGCCGACGCCGTACGCCGCCTGCAGGCGCGCGGCGATCGTCGCGAGCTCGCGGGCCGCGGCCGCGCTGTCCTGCCCCGGCCGGAGCCGCACGTAGGGCCAGCCGCCGCGGAAGGTTGTTTCCGCCCCCGCCTCGCGCAGCGGCAGCAGCACGCCGCTCGACACCGGGTGTCGCGTGCCGCGTGGCAGCACGCCGACGACCGTGTAGCTGGCGCCGTCCAGCGAGAAGCGGGCCTCTCCGACGCTCCGGCCCGTGAACAGTTGGTTCCAGACGTCGTCCGTGACCACGGCAACGGGCTGGCCGGCATCCGAGGCCTGAAAGAACCGGCCCCGCCGCGGCTCGAGGCCGAAGAACCCGAAGTAGTCGGGCGCCACGACGCCCTGCTCGACTTCGTGCAATCGGCCATACGCCTCGATGGGCGCGGCCATGCGAAAGTCGAGCACGATCATCGCCTCGAACATCCCTGATGAGGCGCGCATCGCCTCGAGCCGCTCGGCAAAGCCGATCTGGCGCGTTGCCCCGTTGCCCAGCAGCCACACGCTGAAGATCCGCTCGGGATGACGGTACGGGACATGCGGGCGCACCACCGCGTCGAGCATGGCGAACACCGTGGTCGCGATGCCCAGACCGACGCCGAGGCAGACCACCGCCACCCCGACGAAGCCGGGACTGCGGCGCAGCGAGCGCAGCGCGTAACGAAGATCGCGGAACACGGAGCGGACGATGATCGCAACCGCCGCCCCAGCCATCAAGAGGGCTCGGCGGGGCCGGCGGCGACGAGGCCCAAAACGTTGCTCCGGAGCAACACCCCCGCCCGGGTGTGGGGCCCCAACAACGGGCAGGCCCTGGGGGGGCTGGCTACACGCGGGTCCCTGCGGGGTTTACCCCCCCGGGGGCCCGGCTCGCGGAGTGGCACGGAACATGTATGTTAAGGCCCCTGAACCACATGCCCTCTCCCAACCCGCTCCGTCGTCGCCTCAAGGCGATCGCGGCCGTCATAGTCACGGCTGTGATGGCCGTCACATGTGACCTCGTCACGTCCCCTGAATCAGGGCGCACGATCCGCGTCGAGTTCCAGATTCCCGACTCAATCATCGTGGTCGGGTCGAGCATCCACGTGCCCGTCTCCGTCACGGAGGGGGGCGTCCCACTGGAAGGCGTGACATTCGAAGTCACGTCGCTCGAACCAAGCGTGGTACAAGTGGCCGCGCCGTCCACGCCGGGAGGCGCTGTCACCTTCGAGGGCCTGAGACGGGGGCGAGCCCGGGTCAGAGCCCGCTTGCTGGGGTCCGCGTTCGCCGACAACCCCCCGACCGGCGACACGGCGTTTGTGGTGTTCGTCAAAGCGGTCGACATTGACCAGAGCAACGTAGTCCTGCTGAGCTTCGGGGATACGCTCACATTAACCGCGCGGGGCGTGGCCGCCGCGGACACGCCGGTGACCGACCAGGTCACCGTGCGGTGGCGGTCCCTGGCGCCACTGGTTGCAACGGTTGATTCAATCAGTGGTCGCGTGCGGGCTGTGAACAACGGCGCCGCCGTCATCGAAGCACGGATCGACAACAAGCTCGATACGCTGACCGTCCGAGTGGCGCAGGCGCTGCGGCGGTGGGGCCTTTCGTCGCCTAGTCTCATCCTCAACGCGATCAACGCCACGACGCAGTTCAGCGTGATCCCACTGGACTCGGCCGGCGCCCAGGTCATGGCCGCCGGCGTGCCGTTACCCGTCTTTTCCACGTCCAATCCGGCGGCGCTGCAGCTGACGGCCGGTGCCAACTCGAACACCGTGGTTCTGACGGCCCGCGCGAACGACACGACCACCCTGCGGATCGTCGGACCCGGAAGCCCGGCGGACACGACCATTGAGGTTCGCATCGCCCAGGTCGCCGGCACCGTGCTCGTCGCCGGTCCGCGCGTGGACACGATTGACGCGCTCGGCCGCACGCGCCTGAAGGTCGCCACGGCCGTGGACTCGGGCGGCACGACGATCGTCGGGCAGACCATCGCGTGGAACTCGACCCGCGGGACCATCGCCAACGTGGACGCGGGTGGCATCATCACCGCCATCGACACGGGCACCGCGCTCATTTACGCCACACTCGTCCCGGAAGCCGACACGATCACCATCGTCGTACGGAACGTGCCGCGGTCCATCCGTACGACACCGTCGGTGCGGAACTTCACCTCACTGGGCGAGACCACGACGATCGTCGATTCGATCTTCAGCAGCCTGCCGGCCTACATCGCGGGCGTACGGGCTCGCTGGTCTTCGCTCAACGTCGTGATCGCCACCGTGGACTCGATCAGCGGCCTGGTGACGGCCGTCAGTCCGGGCACGACGGGTATCGTCGGCGCCATTCCCGGTTGTACAGGTCTCGGTTGCTCCGATACGACCACCGTCATCGTCGTGAACGAGGCAGTCAACATCAGCATCGACACGCCCTCCGTCACGCTCGCCAGCCTTGGAGATGCGTTCAGCCCGCCGGTGACCATCGCGAACGCACTTGGCGCCCCGGGACTCCCTCGCTCGTCCGTGTCGTGGAGCTCCGGGAACCCCAACGTCGCCACGGTCTCGAACGACGGCCTGATCCAGGCCGTGGGCGCCGGCGTGACACGGGTCATCGCGACGGTGCCGTCGGGCAATGACGCCGACACCGTCGCCATCACCGTAACGAACGCGCCCGTCTCGCTGACGCTCACCCGTACCCGCGATACGCTCACCGCGCCCACCAGCACGCTCCAGTACCAGGCATTGGTGCGCAACGCGGCGGGCGCGCTGATCCCGGGCGCGGCGGTCACGTTCACCAGCACGAGGGGCTCGGCCGCCTCGGTGAGCGGCACCGGCCTCGCCACCCAGAACGCGCAGACGCTCGACTCGACGCTGATCATCGCCGAGGTGACCGGCGCCGCCGGCACCAGGGCGGACACCGCCGTGCTGGTGGTGCGCAACGACGTCGTGCTCGTGGTCCTGGACCGCGCCCAGGTCACCATCGGCGCGATCAACGACACTGCGCACTTCCGAGCCACGGCCCTCAACTCCGCCAACCAGAGCGTGCCGAGCCTCACGTTCGAGTGGCGATCGACGAACGGCGCCGTGGCCACCGTGAGCCCGACCGGGAGCACCAGCGTCGTGACCGCGGTCGGCATCGGCTCGGCCACGGTGTTCGCCCGGATCCAGACCGACACGCTGAAGCAGTCGGTGCCCGCGGCCATCACGGTGACCAACGCACCCGACACGATCCGCTTCGACTCGGCCATCACCGACACCGTGATCCTGCACAGCATCAATGACCCGTACACGACCACGGGCGTGTTCCGGAACCGCCTCGGCGTGAACCTGTCGCCATCGGCGGCGGCGTGGTCCAGCGACGGAACGGGTGTCGCGTCGGTGGATACCGACGGCCGCATCACGGCACTCGGCCGCGGCACGACGAAGATCCGCGCCCGCAGCCCGCTGGCCAACTCGTCGGCCGAGGATTCGCTGCTCGTGCGGGTCACGAACGCACCGGCCAGCATCAACGTCCTGCCCAATGCGGCCCAAACGCTGGCCTCGCTGGGCCGCACGGTGACCCTTACGGCCGACGTGTTCAACGGCCGCGGCGTGAGCATCCCGGGCGAGACAGTCACGTGGGTCTCGCTCAACACCAACGTCGCCACGGTAACGGCCGGCGGCGTGGTGACCGCGGCGACCGATACCGGCAGCACCTTCGTCCAGGGCAGCGCCACCGGGCCGCTGGGCACGTTCACCGATCAGGTCCAGATCATCGTGCTCAACCGCGCCGCCGTGGTGGAGTTCCTCCCGCTCGCGGTGTCCCTCAGCTCCGTGGGGGGCCAGCAATCGGTGCGGGCCCGCGCCCGGAACGAGCGCGGCGACACGATCGCGAACCCGTTCGTGACCTGGACCATGGCGAACCCGGCAGTCGCCCGGTTCCGCGTGGCACCGGCCACGCTGTCCATCGGCCCCGTCCAGACGCGCGACACGGTGCGGGTCGAGGCCTTCGGCACCGGCTCCACGACGCTCACCGCGACCATTGACGGCATCGTGAACTCGATCGGGGTCTCGGTGGGCAACCCGCCGGCCACGGTGCAGATCACGTCCGGCAACCTGACGCTCGCGAGCGTGAACGACACCGTGGTGCCGAGCGTGAACTTCCTGAACGGGTTGGGGGCCGCCCTGCCCCGTAACGCGGTCCTGTGGACCACAAGCAACGCCACCGTCGCCACGGTCTCGAGCAACGGCGACGTCGTCGCCACCGGCGCCGGCACCGCGACCATCACCGCCACCAGCCCGGTCAATTCCGCGCTCACGTCGTCGATCACAGTGACGGTCACGAACGCGCCCGTCTCGGTGACGCTGAACACGACCAGCAACACGCTCACGGCGCTGGGCCGCACGCTCCAGTACATCGCGACGGTCCGCAACGCCCGCACCGACGTCATCACGAACCCGTCCGTCGCGTGGTCGTCGAACAACGGCGCCGTCGCGTCGGTGGACCCGGCCACCGGCCTCGCCACCGCTAACGCCGTGGGCGGACCGGTTACGATCACCGCCACCGCCTCGAGCACCGTCGGACCGCTCGTCCAGGCCAGCACGAACGCGTCGCTGAACGTCACCAACTTCGCGGTGTCGCTGGATCTGTCGCCCAACGTGGACACGATTCTCAACTTGACGGCCCCGAACACGACGCAGCTTACGGCGGTCGCCCGGAACGACCTGGGCGGCGTCCTGCCGGCCGCGGCCGTCACCTGGTCGTCCGTCGGGGCGGCCGCGACGGTCTCGGGCACCGGATTGGTCACCGCTGCCACCGTCGGCACGGCCCAGATCATCGCGTCCGTCGCGACGTCGGCCACGACGACCCTCGCCGAGACGACCTTCGTGACGGTGGTGAACGCGCCGCAGACGGTCGCCTTCACCTCTGTGGATACGACCCTGGCCAGCCTGGCGAACACCTGGACGCCCGGGATCACCATTCAGAACCAGGGCGGAACGAACCTCGCTCGAACCGCCGTCCTGTGGTCGTCCTCCGCCACCAACGTGGCCACGGTGACGAACGGCGGGGTCGTGACGGCCGTGGGCACCGGCGCCGCCACCATTACTGCCACCAGCCCGTTCGACCCCGCGAAGACCACGTCGCGGGTCGTGACGGTGACGAACGCGCCGGTCTCCGTCGTCCTCAATCAGGGCAACATCGCGCTGAACGGTATCGGCGCGACCACGACCTACAGCGCCGTGGTGCGGAACGCCAACAACGACCCGATCCCGAGCGCAACGGTGACGTGGGACGTGACCGCGGGCACGTCCGCGACCATCGGGACCACGACCGGTATCGTGACCGCGGTGAGCACGGGCCTGACCACGATCCGCGCGCGGGTCGTGGGCGCGCTCACGGTCGCCGCCACCGCCGACGTGACGGTCACGAACGGCGCCGCGTCCATCTCGGTCTCGCCGGCCTCCGTCGCCCTGAACGCGGTGGGTGCCCAGCAGGTCCTCACCGCCACAGTGCGCAACAGCCTCGGCAACCCCATCGCGGGCGCGGCGGTGACGTTCAGCTCCTCGGCCGGCGCGGTGGTGGACGCGGGCACGACCTTCGCCGACGGCAACAACGTGGCCACGATCCAGGGCGCCGCCGTCGGGGCCGCGACGATCACGGCCGACGCGGGCGGGGGCGTCACCACCACCGTTCCCGTGACCGTGACGAACTTCCCGGCCACCATCGCGATCACCGACGGCACGCCGACGGCGCCCGACACCCTGGCGAGCATCAACGACACGCTGGTGCTCACCGTAACCGTGGACAACTCGCAGAGCGTCGCCTTGGGCGCCGCGGCGGCGACGTGGACCAGCTCGAACACCGGGGTGGCCACCGCGGCGCCGGGCCGCGCGATCGCGGTCGGCGTCGGCACCGCGGTGATCCGGGCCGAAAGCCCCGGGAACCCCGCGGTGTTCGACACGATCACGGTGATCGTGACCAACGCCCCGGACGGCGTCGCGATCGACCAGGCCGGCCCGGATACGATGACCGCGTTGGGCCAGCAGATCGTGTACACCGCCACGGTCCGCAACGGCCGCAACGCAATCATCCCGGGCGCCGCGGTCGCGTGGAACTCGTCGGCCACGGGCATCGCGACGATCAACCCGACCGACGGGACCGCGACGCCAGCGGGCTTCAGCGCGAGCGCCACCAGCATTACCGCCATGAGCGGCACCATCACCTCGGCGGCGCTGCTGCTGTTCGTGGTCAATCCCGACACGCTGCGGGTCAACAAGGACGCCACCGGCGCCTACCAGTTCGGGACCGGAGAGTTCCCGTACCGGACGATCCAGGCCGCCGTCGCCGCGGCGGACCCGAACGACGTGGTCCTGATCCGCAAGGCGACGACGAGCTACAACGAGACGCTCACGCTGAGCACGGCGGTCACGTTGAGCGGCGCGAACGCCGCCGGCGTGGTCTGCGGCCCCGCGACCTGCCCCGACTCCACCACCGTGCCCGTCATCGCCCACGCGTTCGGGGCCGCGGCCATCAGCGCGACCGGGGTGCCGCTGCGCCTGCGGCACCTCGCGGTGGCGCACAGCACGGACGGCCCGGCGGTGGATGCCAACGGGGCGAGCCTGCGGGCCGACACGATCTACGTGAACCCGGGCGCCACGACCCAGGCCGGGCGCGGCATCCTGGTCCGCAACGCGCGCGGCAACCGCATCGTCGGTGCCCGCGTCAACCGCGTGGGCGGCTACGGGATCCGGTTCGAGAACGCCGACAGCTCGTTCGTGATCGGCGCCACGGTGACCAACGTGGACACGGTCGCCGGCGTGAACAGCCGCGCCGGCCTGTACGCCACCGGCGGCGACTCGGTCTTCGTCACCACCAGCTCGTTCACCGCCGCGGCGACGGTCGCGGACGGGATCCGGCTCAACGACGTGGACAGCGTCGTGACCTCGGGCAACACGCTGTCGAGCGTGCGGTACGGCCTGCGGGCCGACGCCGACGTGCACCTGGTGTCGAGCAACGACGTGTTCGGAGCGGCCACGCACTCCTGCCTGCACGTCACCGGCAGCAACCAGGTCGCCTCGGTGACCGGCGCGACGGTGACCGGGTGCGCGAGCGCGCACGCCGATAGCGGTGCGGTCACGGTCAACGGGGCGTCGGCGCGGCTGTTCGTGGGCACCTCCAGCTTCACCGGGATGGACCGGCGCATCGTGCACTTCCTCAACGGGCGGACGATGTGGGTCTCGCAGTCCACGATGGTCGGCACCGGCGCGGCGCCGGCCACGGCAGGCGACACGACGGGAGGCGCGGCCGTCATCCAGACCGTCGCGGCTGATTCGGCGGTGATCGACAGCAGCACGGTGCGGGAGTTCCGCCGCCTGCGGGCCCTCACGCTGGTCGCGACGTTGCTGGTCCGGGTGGACAGCAACCTGATCACGCGCAACCGGCTGGGGATGCGGTTCAATAACCTGCCGACCACCTTCGCGGTTGCGGACAACGACGTGTTCGACCACCAGGATACGGTGAGCGCCCGCCTGGCCACGTTCGACCTGCGCAGCCAGGGCGCCCTCGCCGGGAACTGGTGGGGCGATGTGAACCGTGGTCCCGCGGAGAGCACGTTCCCTGCCGGCGTGGCGTCGCTGGGCGATTCCGTCGATGTCGTCGGCTTCGTGCCGGACTACACGGCCGCCAGGCGGGACACGCCGTTCCGGCCGCAGGCTTCGACCGCCGCGGCCACGACGATCCGACACCTGCGGGGCCACCGGCTGACCTTCCCGACCGGCGGCAGCGATACCGTCGCCGTTCGGGTGCTGGACGCGACCGGTCGCCCCGTGCAGGGATACGACGTCCAGTTCGACGACGCGTCGAATGACGTGAAGTTCACCGGAAACGTCTCCACCATCACGCGGACCACCGACGCCGCCGGCATCGCGCGGGTCGAGGTCATCAACATCACCGGCGCCGCCGGCAATCGGACCGTGACCGTCTCGCCCGTGACGACGGGGACGCCGGCGCCCATCAACTTCATCGTGACGAAATGAACTGCCCCAAGTGCGGCCAGGACGTCCCGGGCGGGTTCGCCTTCTGCCCCAACTGCGGCGAGGCGACGCGCGACCCGTCGGCCGCGACCGTGGCGATCTCGGTCCAGCAGATGGAAGACCCGCTGCTGGTCGCGGTACGTGAGGCGTTGTCGCCCTACTACACGATCGAGAAGGAGCTGGGCCGCGGCGGGATGGCGGTGGTCTACCGGGGCAAGGAAAAGGGCCTCGAGCGCGAGGTCGCCGTGAAGGTCCTGCCCCCCGAGATGGCGCTGCAGGGCGGCACGGCCGAGCGGTTCAAGCGCGAGGCGCGGCTCGCGGCCTCGCTCGAGCACCAGAACATCATCCCCGTCTATCGCGTGGGCGAAGAGAAGGGGATGCACTACATGGCGATGAAGTTCGTCCGGGGCCGCGGCCTCGACACCATCATCGAGCAGCAGGGGGCCCTGCCCGTTCCCGTCGTGACCCGGATTCTCGCGGCCGCCGCCGCGGGCCTGGCCCACGCGCACGAGCACAGCATCGTGCACCGCGATATCAAGGGCGCCAACATCCTGATCGAGAACGACGGCCGGCCGCTGGTCAGCGATTTCGGCATCGCGCGGGCGATGACCGAGACCTCGCTCACGGCGAGCGGCATGGTGGTCGGCACGCCGAACTTCATGAGCCCCGAGCAGTGCGGCGGCCAGAAGGTCGGCCCCCAGTCGGACCAGTACTCCCTCGCCATCCTCGGCTTCCAGATGCTGACGGGCCAGCTGCCGTTCGAGGGCGAGTCCATCATGCAGGTGATCCAGCACCACTACATGACGCCACCGCCGGACATCCGGACGGTACGCCAGGGGGTGCCCGAGGAGCTGCTCGCCGTCATCTACAAGGCGCTCAACAAGAAGCCCGAGAACCGCTTCGCCACCACGCAGGAGATGGCGGAGGCGTTCGAGGCCGTGCCGCTCACCGCCGAGGAGAAGCGCCGCAGCCTCGCGATGCTGAAGGCGCTCTCGCACGGCGAGCGGGTCTCGCAGGTCCGCACCGACTCGCTGCCGCCGCTCTCGCTCACCGCGTCGATCACCGGCGGCCAGGCCGCCGCGGCCGAGGCGACCGAGAAGCTCGCGGCGAAGCCGGCGCCGGCGCCGGCGAGACCCGTCCGGCCCGCGCCCGCGCCGAAGAAGAAGAAGAGCAGGACGGGGTTGATCGCAGCCGTGATCGTCACCGTGCTGGCGGCGGGCGGCGGCGTCGCGGCGTGGCAGATGGGACTGATCGGGGGCCGGCCGCAGACCGCGACGCCGGCCGGGTCCACCGGCACGACCGGCGCGCCGGCGCCGCAGGTGAATGCACCGCCTTCGGCGGCCCAGCCCGCCGCGCAGCCGGCTGTGGACTCGGCGCCTCCCTCCCAGCGTCCGCCGACACGGCAGCCGGGCACGAGCACGAGGCCGCGTCCGCAGCAGCAGGCCGCGCCGGTTCAAACGCCGCAGCAGCAGGCGCCGGCTCCCGCACCGTCCTCCTCTGCGGCCTACCCGGTCCTGATCAGCGCGGTCGACCACATCGAGGCACGGATCGTGGTCGACGGCCAGCTCCGAGGTTCCGGCCGCACCACCGTCCAGCTGACCGCCGGAACGCACCGGGTCGAGATCACCGACACGGGCTGCCAGCCGCTCAGCACGACGATCACCGTCGTCGCGGGCGTGCAGAACCGCTTCCCGTTCACGCTCCAATGCCAGTGAGCCGCGGCCTCGGCGTGCTTCCGGCCGTGCTGGCCCTGGCGGCGATCGCGCCCGCGGCACGGGCGCAGACCACCGACCAGACGCTCCAGGAAGCGATTCGCCGCTATCAGGCTCTGGACATCGAAGGTGCGCGGTCCCGGTTCAACCAGGTCCTCTCGCCGGCCTCGCCGTTCCCGGTCACCGAGACCCAGCGGGCCACCGCGCAGCTCTACCTCGGCGCCACCCTGGTCACCGGCGGCCAGCGGGATTCCGCGATCACGTTCTACTTCGCCGCCGCCCTGCAGCGGAATCCGCTGATCGACATGGATCCGCGCCAGTTCTCGGACGACGAGCGCTCGGCCTTCGCCGAGGCCCGGCGGCGGGTGTTCCGGATCGGCCTGCGGCCGATCCCGCGCGACACCATCGAGCCCCGCAGCCGCATCAACTTCACGGTCGTGACCACGCACCAGGGCGCGGTGCGGATCGAGCTGGTCAATACGCTCAACGACGATCGCTATCCGCTGTTCTCGGACATCGTGGACGGCGCGCGCGACGTCCCGTTCGCCGGCCTGCATCCCCGTCCGACGGAGCGCGAGCCGTTCATTCCGCAGGGCACGTACGACGTCGTGATCACCGGCGAGAGCCAGGCGGGCGGGGCCATGGCGGGGCGACTGGACTCGATCAGCGTGCTGGTCGAGCTGGTCCACATCCGCGACACGCTGCTCGACACCTTGCAGAGCCTGACCGACGATCAGCTCCGCCTCGAGCGCCAGGCGCCCTCGGCGGCCGTGCGCGACCTCCTGAACGGGTTCGGCATCGGGGCCGCCGCCCTCACGTCGTCCATCTTGATCGGGCGCAGCAATCTCGAGGAGGGTCGGGCCCTCTCGGCGGCCATGGCGATCGTCGGCATGGGAGCCGGCGTTTACGCATACACCAAGCGCCGGGGCAATCCGGTCATTCCCGAGAACATCGAGTGGAACAACCAGCAGCGCCGCTTGCGGGCGCAGCTGAATGAGCGGATCATGCAGGGTAACCGTGAACGCATCGCCCAGACCCGTCTGGTCCTGAGACCGCTGGCCCAGTGATCCGCCGCGCGTTCGTCGTCGCCTGCACGTTCCTCGTGATGGCCGGTTGCCGCGACCGGCCGGCCCCGCCGGCCGAGCAGCCGGCGCCGCCGCCGTCCGTGGCGGCCGTCCCCGCGCCCGAGCCGCCGCCGCCGCCCACCCGGGGCCCGTCGTTGTTGATCGAGCCGCGCTGGATCGCGTTCGACGCCGTCGGCGACACGGCCCGGCTGCGCCTGCCCCCCGGCGCGAGCTGCCTCAGCCAGAACGTCGACGCCGCGGTCGTCGAAGGCAGCGACCTGGTGCGCTCGACGGGCGTGGGCGACGCAGTCATCCGGTGCCGGCTGGGCGGCGCGGTGGGCACGGCACGCGTCAACGTCCTGCAGAAGCTCACGCGGGTCGCGGTGACGGCCGACGGCGGGCTGGTGATCCGCAAGAGCGGCGACAGCCTCGCGCTCTCGCTGGCGCGGGTGGACCGGCTTAACACGCCCATCCCGACCCTGCGGCCGACTTGGGTTTCGTTGACGCCCGACCAGGCCCGCGTGGACCCCGCGACGGGCGTGGTGGTGGCGCTCGTGGACTCCGGGGCCGCCCTGCTCGTCGGGGTGGCGGGCACGCTCGCCGACACCGTGACGATCGGCATCGGCGAGCGGGCGTTCGCCGACGTGCAGAGCCTCGGGGCGCGCCAGACGTCGCGGCCGCGGACCGACCGGTCGCTGCGCACCGCGGCCGTGCGGGGGCGCTCCACCGCGGGCGGCCCCGGCGCGCCGGTCGAGAGCCGCACCTCGATGAACGTGGTCCGGGCACGGCCCATCACGCGGCTCGACGAGATCCTCCAGGACTCGACGCAGATCGTCGGCGTCCGGCGACCGCGCACGGTGACCGTGAGCGCCATCGTCTCGACCGACGCGCACCGCGTGGTGGCGAACACAACACTCGAGAAGACGTCGGGCCTGATGTACGGCCTCTCGGCCGACATCATCACGCGCGGGTTCCTCTCATTCCATGGCCAGTTTACGACCGGGACACTCGCCGTCGACACGAACGCCCAGACCACGCGCCGGACCAGCGACGCGTTCCTGGACATCGGCGTGCTCGCGCTTCCGTGGCTGACCTTCCGAGGTGGGGTCGGCGCGCGGGCCTACACGTTCCGGTTCGGGGCCCTGGAAACCGAGGAGCGATGGTGGTTCGTTCGGGCGGGCGCGGATGCACGCGTCGGCCTGGGTGGCGGTCCGCTCACCGGCATCATCGGGCTCACGCTGCTGCCCCTCTCGAACCGCTCGTCCAGCAGCGGCGGCCAGGCCAATCCGACGATCGGCCTCACGTCGATAACCGGCCTCGACTACCGCAGCGGCCGCTTCTCCGCCGGCCTGCGGTACTTCCTCGATCGCTACAATTTCGAGCGGGGGAGCGCGATTGAGGCGGAGCAGTTCTCCGGCCTGCTCCTCAAGCTCGGCTACACCTTCGGCTGGTAGGGATTTCGGTCAGGGCGTGCCGCTCTGCGGCGCGTTCGCCGGTGCGGCCGTGGCGCGCCCGAGCCGCACGCTCAGGCGTCCCGTGAGGAAGCTCAGCTGCTCGTGCCGCTCCACCCCGCCCGACCGCGGAAAGTCGTAGCGCTCCAGCGCGTAGACCAGCTGCGCCGAGACTGGGCCCGCGGACCACATGATGCCGGCTGCGGCGCCGAAGGCGCGGTTCGGCTTCTCCAGTCCGGACACCGAGATCAGCGGGAACAGCTCGAGCCGGCCAATGGCGTGGAAGCGGCCGTCGAGCATCGGGGCGCGCGCCTCGGCGCCCATCCGGCCGGTGGTCCACCGCTGGACCGCCACCGGCGTTGACAAGGTGTGGACCCCGACTTCAGCGCGCAGCGCCAGCCACGGCATCGCGAACACGGCCGCGTAGAGGCCGCCGCGGGCGAAGTCCAGGTCGTCCGAGCCCACCGAATCCGCGGTCAGCGTCCCCGAGCCGACCCGCGCGCCGATCTCCAGGCGCGGCCCGAAGCCGAGGGCGCCGTGCCCGCCGAAGATCGTCCCCGAGCTTTGCTCGACGCCGAACCCGGCGTTCACCCGGTGCTCGACCTGGCTCGCCTCGGCGCTGCCCGTGATCCGGAGCTGCGCGCGCACCGCCCCCCCCCCGGGCGCCGCGAGCGCGAGCGCGAGCAGGGCCGCGTGCCGCCTCACGGCCCCACCCCGGCCGCCGGCAGCACGATCAACCGGGTCTCACGCAGGATCTCGGCGTTGCCCGCCACGATGGCCGTGTTCCGCTGCTCACGCGCCGTCTGGCGCCGCGCGTTTTCCGCGATGTTCACCGGAATGGTCCGATTCCGCTGGCGGGCGAAGAACGCGATCACGCCGACGCCCACGCCCGTGGCCGCCACGACGCTCCCGGTCGACGAGCGACCCAGCTCGCCGCTGGACAAGACCGTCTGCATCAGAATCGCCCCGCCCGCCGCGGCGACGCCCTTGAGCAGGTCGGTGGCGGCCGCCGACGCCGGATGCTGCTCCGGGAGCAGATCGGCCCCGCCCAGCACCGCCAGCGTATCGGCGAGCGGGTCGTGCAGGTGTCTCAGCTCCACGAACACGCGCGTCGAATCGCGCAGGGTGTCGGGCCGCGTGATCAGGTGGCTCGCCCCGAGCGCCACGATCTCGTACCGCCCGGGGGGCACGAGCCGCCCGTCGGCCAGCAGCGCGTCCCAGTCGATCTCGCGCAGGCCCTCGTTGGCCCCTTCGTAGATCACGCGGCGCACCACCCCGCCCGAGCGCAGCTCGAGCCGCAGCTGGCCCCGGTGCGACGTCAGCGCCCGGAGCCGCAGCCGCTCGGTGCGCGGATCGAGCGTGTCCGTCGCCGAGGGCTTGAGACCCACGGCGAAGGTCCGGGCGCGCGCGGTGCTGAACACCTGGACCTGGATCGGGCTGAACGTCCGGGGGTCGAGGTCGGTGAACGGATCGCGCTCGAGCGCCGCGCGGAAGAACGTGATGGCCGAGTCGCGCTTGGCCGGCCCCGCCTGCAGGGCGAGCGCCGCGCCGAGATACTTGTAGGCTTCGACCCGCTGCTCCGGGCTCACGACGTACGGCGACTGCGGCGAGATGATCTGCCGCAGGATGACGAGCGACTGCTCGATCTCCACTTCCTCGTAGAGGCGGATGGCCCGTTGCAGCATCTCGGCCGTGTTGCTCTGCGCCGTAAGCGACCGCGCGAGCGGCACGAGCACCAGCAGCAGTGCGGCCCACCGGATGATCCGCTTCATGGCCCGCCCTCCGGCCGCAGGGTCACGCGGCGCACGTTGACCGTCCCGCCGGCCTGGACGGTGACGGTCGTGTCCCACCGAACGTGGCCCGGCGCGGTGACGCTGATGCGCACGCGCCCCGCAGGGATCGGCTGATCCATCAGCATGCCCTGCCCGATCTGGCGCCCGTTGATGAGAATGTTGGCGTCCGTCGGCGACGTGCTGATGCGCAGCGCGGCGGACCCACCTGTCGTGCCGGGATCGGTGCCGGGCTCGGCGCCGCCGGTTCGGGTCATCGCGACCGCGACCGGCGTCGTGCGGCCCGCCCGCACGTCCACGGTGCGCGAGAAGCTCTCGTACCCCGTTGCGGTGACCTCGATGCGATGCTCGCCGGGCGCGACCCGGTACGGGGACCGGGCGGGCCTCCCGTCGATGACGACGCGCGCGCCGCTGGGCAGGCCGGTCAGCCGAATGGTGCCGCGGTCACTCAGCGGCGTGGAGGGTGGTGTCGAGTCCGCCGGTGGCGCAACCGCACGCGCCGAATCCGTCGCCTTGGCCGTGTCGCCGCCCACGAAGCCCTGCGGTGCGATCGCGACCTGACCCGTGTCGCCCTGCGTCCTCGTGCCGGTCGTCGCCCCGCCGTCCGGCTTGAGCAACAGGGCCGCCGCGGCACCGCCCCCGCCGAGCACCACGACGGTGCCCAGGACGAGCGGCAGCTTCGACTTCTTCTTCGGAGGCGACTTCCGCGAGATCGTGGCGGGTCGCGGCGCGGGCGCCTGAATCGTGGGCGCCGTGGCGTCGGCCGCGGCGCGCGGGATCCCCGCACTCGTAAGCGGGGGGAGCGAGCCCGTGCGCACCTTCGGCACCGCAGTGCCCACCGCCAACTGACGCAGCGTCTCCTCGGCGCTCGAGCGGTCCGCGTCGCTGAACGGTACGGCCTCGATCGCCTTCAGCATGTCCCGCGTGGTCGGGTAGCGGTTCGCGGGGTCCTTGGCGAGCGCCTTGTACACGACCTGCAGGAGCTGCGGCGGCACGCCGCCGCGAACGCCGTTGACGTCCGGGACTGGCGTGAAGAAATGGTGCTGCAGGATGCCCATCAGCGTTTCCGAATCGAACGGCACGGCGCCGGTGAGCATCTGGAAGGCCACGATGGCCATCGAGTACTGGTCGCTCTGCGGGGCGACCTTTTGACCCCCGCACTGCTCCGGACTCATGAAGTGCGGCGTGCCGATCACCGACCCGGTGGCGGTGAGCGTTTTGTCTTCGGCGGCGCGCGCGATGCCGAGGTCCGACAGCAGCACATGGCCGTCGCGCTCGATCAGGATGTTGGCGCCCTTGATGTCGCGGTGGATGACGTTCTTCTCGTGGGCGAACGCGAGTCCCGCCACGGCGCCCCGCAGCACCGCGAGGATCACCGGGATGGGCAGCGCGCCCTGCTGCTCGATGATCGCGTCGAGTGCGCGGCCCTCGACGAACTTCATCGCGAAGAAGTGCGTGCCCGCGGCCTGCCCGACCCGGTAGACCGGGATGATGTTGGGGTGGCCGAGTTGGGCGGCCATTCGCGCCTCGCGCTTGAAGCGCTCGGCCATGTGCTTGCCCGTGCCCGGCGGCAGCACCTTGAGCGCCACCGGCCGCTGCAGGTCGCGCTCCACCGCCTTGTAGACCACGGCCATGCCGCCGCGGCCCAACTCCTTCTCGACGTCGTAGTCGGCCGCCATCTCTTTCTTGAGCTGCCGGAGCAGCGCGTCGTCCTCGGCGGCGGCATGCGCGGCCATCGCCTCGGGCGTGGTTCGGGCCAGGCGGGTCTGCCCGTTGGCCTGCCCCGCGCCCACCGACACCGTCGCCGAGCCGGGGTCCGTGACCTCGAAACCGCAGTTGGGGCAGAATCGGTTGCCCGAGGCGACCGGCGTGCCGCACCTGGCGCAGTCCATCAGGTGCCCGTCGTGGTGAAGGTCGCCGTCCCGATGGACGCGGTGGTCCCCGAGACGCTGACCGTGTTGACGCCGGGGCTGCCGCCGAGCGTGAACGTCGCTTCCGCGAGCCCGCTGATGCTGCTCACGACGTCTACGACGGTCGGCCCCGCAAAGCTGCCGCCCCCGCCCGTTACCGTGAACCTCACGGACACGCTTGCAACCGGTCTGCCGTCCACGTCCACGACGCGGACCGTGAAGGGGATGGGCATCGCGGTGCCGGCGGTCCGCGTGAAGTTGTTGCCGCGCACGATCCGGAGTCCCACGGCAGTCACGCCAGTGTCGAGCGGAGCGTCGGAGTGCGTGAAGGTCTCCGGCCCCACGAACATGCTGTCGCCCGCGGGCGCCGTCAGTCCGCTGCGCGGGCCCCGGCCGTCGCCCCACCAGATGGAGTCCGGGAACGTCGAGGTAATCCCCTGCGTGTTGAAGCCTAGGGTGTCGTTGTCGTAGACGTCGTTGGTTCGGCGACCCAACGGGCAGATCGAGCACGTGAAGATCGAGGTGGTCGGCGCTGCCAGATCGTCGCCAACATAGGTGAACCCCCGGCCGTTGCGCGTGATCCGGTTCCCGCCGAAGCGGATGGTTGACGCGGCGGAGAGCCGCAGGCCCTGACGCCGGTGGAAATCCGAAATAACGCTGCGCTGGACCTGCGTCGTCACCGCGCTCGTGACGTGGACGGCCGAGAAGAACGTCGACGCGCCGAAGTTGGCCGTGTCGCCCGGGATTGTGGACGCGATGTACTGGCTGGAGTCGGACGTGAACTCGCCGCCCTGGAACTGCACCGCCGCGGTGTTCCCAAGGGCGAGAACCCTGGAGCGGGTGATGCTGAGATCCGGCGTGCCGGCTGGCGATAGGACGAAGAGGGACACGCCGCCGCTGAATCGAGCGCAGTTCTCGAAGCGCGATGTGAGGACGCTGATGGACGACGCGTCGTCGTGGTCGACGAGCACCCCGCCCACGCTCACCCTCGATGGGAAGTTCACGCACATGCTGCTGGCCACGCGCACCGTGTCGCTGTTGAGGGCCACCGTGTCGAGCCCCTCGGTCAGCAGCAGACCGGTCACGCTGTCGGCGATCGCCCGGGTCACGGTCATCAAGGTCGCGTTGTTGGTCCGGATCGCGTACCGGAGCCCCTTGAACGTGTTGACCGCCGGGCTGATGAACCGGGAGTCCACGATGCGGATCCCGTCCATGAGGCCGCCGGTGAACCCGGACGAACCCACGGTGATGGTCGCGGTGAACGCGTTGTTCGATATCGACACGGGGACGATCGTGGTGCCCCGCGTATTCTGAATGAACAGCCCGGCCCGCCCGTCGTTCGCCGACACCAGGTTGTCATTCCCGGTCACGAAGTTGAGATCGAACGTGTTGAAGGTCACGAACGAGACCGCGGTCGTCGGCATGTTGTCGAGCAGCACCTGCGTCTGTCGCCCGAAGAACTGGTTGCTCGAGAGGTTCAGCGCCGCCGAGTTGAACGCGTGGACCAGGGGCCCCTGCGCCTCGCGCAGCATATTGGAGCTGACGGTGATGTTCCCGCCGCCGACGATCCGGATGGCAGCCCCGGGCTCGATGAACGCCAGGCTATCCACGCCGACGACCGAGTCGCCGCCGACCACGGCGCCAAACACGCTCTCCAGCCGGATGCCGTAGCCGCGGACGCTCCGGATCACGCTCCGGCGGATGCCGCTCGCGGAGGGCGAGTTCCGCAGCGACACGCCCCGCCCAATGCGCCCCGTGACGCTGCCCGGCGGATTCACGTAGAAGTACTCGAGCACGACGTCGGAGCCGTCGGCGTCCAGCGCCGGCCCGTCCGAGGTGTGCCGCACCGCGAGGTACCGGATCGTGACCGGCGCCGTGGTCAACGCGAAGATCGCCGCCGAGCCGGTGTCGTGCGAGATCATGGGGAGCGTGGCCGGGTCGCGGGCGGCGAGGAACGCCGTCGAGTCGCCCAGCAGGATGATGCGCTTCTCGAACGACACGCCCTCGCGGTACAGCCCCGTGCCGCGGCGCACGAACACGGTGTCGTCGGCTTCGGCGTCGTTCATCGCGTCCTGGATGCGGGCGTAGGGGCGCGAGCCCGTGCCGACCCGGGGGCCCACGACCACGACCGAGTTGTCCACCAGCAGGCGCGACAGGTTCCGCGGCACGATGAACACGGTATCGGCCCGCGCGCCCGCCTGCGCGATGAGCCCGACCCCGACGCCGAACCCCACGACCTCCGCGGTCGCGACGCCGTTCGCCGTATCCACGCGGACCTGGTTGGTGTCGGTCGAGGTCCAGGCCGTCGGGAACCCCACGATCGGCGCCATCAGGCCGTTGCGCACGTCCGCCGTGTACGTCAGTCGCTGCCCGACCGCCGTCAGGGTGTCCACGATGCGGCCCGCGATCGTGATGCTCACCGGGTCGTTGCTCACCGAGTAGAGCACCGAGTCGGTCAGCGCCCCGCTGGTGGCGCGAATGTAGGTCTGGCCGCTGTCCACGGCGGTGACAGCGCCCTGCGCGTTGACGCGCGCGACGGTCTGGTCGTCGGACGTCCACGCCACCGCGCCTCGGCCCAGCGGCGCGTCCCGCGCGTTCTCGATCTGCACCACGGGCGTGTCCACCGCGCCCAGCGACGTGAGCGAGCGCGCCGCCGGCAGAATCTGAAGCTCGTCCACGTCGTTGCGGATGATCGAGACGCCGGTGTCGGCCGGCACGATGGATTGCGCGATGATCCGCGCGGTCCCGGTGCGCAGCGTCACGGTCCGCCCATCGGGCAGCACGCGCGCCACCGTCGTGTCCGTGCTGCGCCACGTGACCGGCGCGCCGGCGATCGAGTCGCCGAGGCCGTTGCGCACGGTGGCCCGGAAGACGATCGTGTCGCCAACGCTGGTCGCGATCGCCGTGTCCGGCAGGACCTCGACCGCCACTGGGACGTTGCCGATCAGCACCGCCGCGGTGTCGAGCGCGCCGTCCAGCGTGGCCAGCACCCGGCCCGTCCCGGCTGCCAGCGCCGTCACGAGGCCGCTCGGCGTCACCGTCAGCAGCGCCGGATCCAGCGTGAACCACGCGGCCGCGACGCTCTGCAGCTCGACGCCGTTCGCGTCGAACGCGCGGGCGGTGAGCTGACGTGTGTCGCCGAGCGACGTGATGGGTGGGACGGGCGCGGGGGTGATCACGACCAGCACGGCCGCCTGGTCCACGATGTAGCGCAGGCTGTCGCTGACGCTGCCGCGCGTGGCACGTAACCAGGTCGAGCCGTTGAGCAGGCTGGTAGTGGCGCCCGTGATCGCGTTGACCAGCCCGATGGTCGCGTCATCTATCGACCAGGTCGGCGCGACGCCGGGCAACGCGATCGCTGCGCCGCGCTCGTCGCGCGGCACGGCCACCGGGTTGAGCGTGAGCGCCAGCGCCGGGGCGGTCAGCACCCCGGGGTTGAACGTGTAGTGGTCGAGCTCCTGCTGGACCGTCACGCCGACCCGCGCGGTATCCACATCCACCACGGCGCGGATCGTCGCGGTGCCGTTGGCCCGGGCGCGGATCCGGCCCGTCAGGGAGTCCACGCTCACGATCGTCGAGTCCGTGCTGGACCACCGAACCGGCACCGGCGTGATCAGGTCGCCGTTGGCGTCGAAGGCGAACGCGGCCAGCGTGACGGTGTCGCCCAGGCTCTCGAACGTCACCGAGGCGGAATCCGCAATCAGGGTGTCCACCACGACCCGCACTCGCTGGTCGAGGCGCGGGGCATCGCTGGGCAGCACGGAGCTCGCCAGCGACACCGTGACGGTCGCCTGGCCGCGCCGAATGCCCACCAGCGAATCACCGCGGACCGCGACGATGGTCGAGTCGGAAGTCGTGTAGGCCAGCCGGGGGGCCGTCTGTACCTGCCCGCCCACCGTGACCGTGACCGACAGGCGGGTGCCGGCACCCACCGGGATGACGGAGTCGCCGGCGAGGGCGAGGGTAACCTGGCCGACGCCCGCGGCCGTGAACAGGTCGGCGCACGTGATGCCGGTCACAGCCGCGGCAATGGCCGTGACGACGCGGATTGCCCGGCGGGCCTTGGTCACGAGAATGAGTGGGGGCGCAGGTTCCCCCATGTATGTGGGACGGCGATAGTTGCCGCAAGGTCGCGGGTTCCCGGCAAACCGTGATCCGCGCCTCGCCCGCCCCCGCGCGGCGTTTTACGGCTGGGGGGTCAGGGTCCGGAGGCCGAGGTTGAGGGTCGCCCCGGGAGCCGCGACGACCAGCGTGTCGAACGTCACGTACCCCGGCGCACTGATCCGGATTCGCACCGGCCGCCCGGAAACGATCGGCTCGTTCGACAGCTCGCCCGTCACGGGCTCGCCGCTCTCGACGACGATCTGGGCGTGCGGCGGCACGGCGCGCACGCTCAGGGCGGCGCGGCCCTCCGGCAGAGGCGTTATCGGCGTCTGGCCTTCGCCGGGCACCGGCACCAGGTCGGGCTCGACGCGCATGGTCCGGCCCGCCGCGACGACGATCGTCTCCTCGAACGGCTGGAAGCCGGGGACGTGCACCTCGAGGTCGTAGGCCCCGGGCGTCACCCGGTGGGTGAGTCCCCTGACCAGCCGTCCATTGAGGTAGATCTCCGCGTCTTCATCCAGGTCCGCGACGATCACGATCGTACCCAGGCTGCTGTCGGCCGCGGCGCGGCGCGCGCTGTCCTGCGCCGCGGCGAGGGCGGCCGAATCCACTGGCGGGGGGTTCGGAGCCGGCGCGGGCGATCCGCGGCCGTGCAGCACGAAGTAGCCCGCCGCGGCGAGGCCCAGCCCCACCGCGACCCCGATTCCCGCCATGAGCGGACCCCGGCCCCGCGACGCGCGGCGCGGCGCGAGCGGGCGCCGGACGGCGCTCGGCCGCGAGGCGGGCGGGGACGGCGGGGGCAGCGGGGCAGACGGCGGTGGCGGAGCCGGGGCCGGCTCCGCCGGTGCCAACCCCCCTCCCTGGTCCCCCAGCGGCGGCGCGGGGCGCGCCGCGGATACCCGCAGTGGCGCCGGCGCGGGCGGCGCTGGCGGCACTGGCGGCGCCGCGGGTCCCTCGGGAACCAGCGCCGAACGTTCCAGCTCGCGCGCCATGGCCGAGAGCCGGGGCTCCCGAGGCGGGGGCGGTGGCTCGGGCGCCGGCAGCGGCTCCAGCAACGGAAGCATCGGCGTGTCTGGTGTCGCCCAGGGCACCGGTGCCACGAGGGGGTCGGGCGCCATCTTCCAGATGTCGTCCAGCGTTTCGGCCGTCGGCCCCGCCGCCGGTGCGGCCTGGGGCGCCGGCGGCGGCGGCGGCGCGGGTGGTGGGGGAGGGGCCGGGGGCGCCGCGGCCTGGGGTGGCGCGGCAACCGGTTGCGGCGTCACCAGCGGCGGTGGCGGAGGCGGCGGCGCCGGCGCCGGGGGAGGCTTGGGGGGGGGGGGGGGCGGAGCCGCGGG
>Ga0247727_10001694_pt1 | contig 51609 bp, 56 predicted proteins | sample WisWelCaveWW1625_FD_202498 | JGI IMG/M metagenome (GOLD analysis project Ga0247727, IMG submission 202498) | Biofilm microbial communities from Wishing Well Cave, Virginia, United States - WW16-25 | ecosystem: Environmental > Aquatic > Deep subsurface > Groundwater > Cave microbial mat | place... | reverse complement strand
CACTGCTCAACGACAAGGTGTACAACCATCACAAGTTCATGAAGTTGATCATTCGCGCCGCGCAAAACAGGCGCGACAACATGATCGCCGCCAAGTTGTTGAAGAAGGTGAAGAAACAACGCGTGCCACAGATGGCGTATACGTAAAACATATGCGTATTTCGTAATGATGAGCGGACAAACTGTCCGCTCATTTTGTTTATAATCGAATGCGGAGGCGCTCATGCTAAAAAAGAAAATCGCATTTATCGGTCCCGGCGTGATGGCAGAAGCCATGATCGCAGGTTTGCTGAGAAAAGAACTCGCCAAGCCTGAAAATATCACCGCATCGGGTCCGCGTGAAGAACGAGTGAAGGAACTGCAAAAGAAATACGGGATCAAATCAAACACGGACAATTCGTCCGCCGCTTCGCATGCGGATGTGGTCGTGCTCTCCGTCAAGCCGCAACGACTCAGCGAGGTGATGAAGGGGCTGAAAGGCATCCGCTCCGACGCGCTGGTGCTTTCCATCATCGCGGGCGCGAACATCAAAAAGATCGGCGCGGGCTTGAAACATAAATCGGTTGTGCGATCCATGCCGAACACGCCCGGTCAAATCGGCGAGGGCATCACCGTTTGGACTTCATCCAAAGAAGTGACAGAGGAACAACAAGAGCTGGCGCGTGCCATCCTCGGCGCGTTGGGCGAAGAAGTTTTCGTTGAAGATGAAAGTTATCTCGACATGGCAACGGCGCTTTCCGGCTCCGGTCCCGCCTACGTGTTCCTCTTCACCGAAGCCCTGATTGACGCCGGCGTGCACATGGGATTCCCGCGCCGCATCGCCGAGCAATTGGTCTTGCAAACGATCAAAGGCTCCGCGTCTTTCTACCAGCAGGCTGCTCGCCACCCTGCCACATTACGCAACCAGGTGACCTCCCCCGGCGGCACCTCCGCCGAGGCGTTGTACTATCTCGAGAAAGCGGGCTTCCGCACCGCCATCTCGCGCGCCGTCTGGGCGGCGTATCAACGCTCACTGGAGTTGGGGAAGGAGAAACCGGGTCATATCGATACAAGCGATGAGGAGAAATGAGTTCTTGACAAAGGCAAATTCACGTCTTACAATTCAAAGGAATTCGTAAGAAAGGAGTTTGAATGGTACTTCGACTATCATCCAAGGGTCAATTGGTTATTCCCAAAACAATACGCGAGTCCATGCGGCTGAAAAACGGCGACCAATTTCAAGTGCGGATCGAGGACGGCAAGATTGTCCTTGATCCTGTTGCAAAGGGACTCGTCGAAAAATTACATGGCAAATACGCGAGGCATAACATACTGAAAGGATTGGAAGAAGATCATAAGCGCGAGATCGAGAATGAGTAATGATTTTGCGCTCGATGCCTGGGCAGTTCTCGCATTTTTACAGGGAGAGGAGCCTGCCGCGACACGAGTCCGTGAAGTGATCGAAGGCGCGCAGGAAGGAACTGCGCGTCTTTTTATGTCGATTGTCAATGTTGGTGAGGTGTATTACCGTATCGGGAAATTACGCGATCCCAAAGAAGCCGATTCGGTACTGAAGGATTTATCCCTCCTCCCCATCGAAGTGATTTCTGCAGATGATGATACGGTTCTCGCCGCGGCGCGTTTGAAAATAACACATATCCTTTCCTATGCTGACGCGTTCGCGGCAGTCACTGCCCAACAGAAGGATGCCGTTTTACTCACAGGCGACCCGGAATTACTTGCATTAAAACGGGTACTCAAAATCGAAAAACTTCGCAGGTAATTATCCCCCCACTTTCATAAGCGACATACATGAAATCAAAACCCAGACGACACAACTATTCAGTGGATAATTCCAAAGCAGAGGCTGACAAAATTCTCAGCCTGATGTTCACGCAGGCGAAAGCGCAGTTTGGCGATGCAGTCAAATCGTTCTAGTTCTATGAAGGTGAATTTTGTCCGGGATGTCTGGCGCGTCCCATTGGAGCGATCAAAATGAAAGGCGAGAATGCGGTGGCGATCAACGGATTCATGTACCGTCCGCGCGGCGTGTTGATCGGATACTTCCTTTGTGAAGTCTGCGCGAATTACATTTTCAAAGAGGCGGAGAAGAATCCGTACAAACAAACGCCCCTCCATGCCGATATTGAACGAAACCTGGCTGATGCGTATCTCAAGTATTTGGCATCGCTGGATGCGTGAGCGTTGCTTACCCTCTCGTAAGAATCCGACTTGCAGTGTCACCCAATAAGTGCTACACTCCAAGTGTGAAATTTGAGATCGTTGACGAAATTGAGGGAATTGAAACCATCGCTGTCGGCTCCAAAATTCGCGAGCTGGGGTATTTGCAGAAAATGCACGGGCGCGGACGTTGGAGAAAACTCAAGGGCTTTGCCCATATCAAATTGCCAAACGGCAACATACGCCATGTTGAACTTCACTGGTATGAAGCGCATGGAATCGGTCGAAAAGACATCAAGATCAAACGATATTTGGATGAACCATGAGCGCAAAAAAACAATTCGTTCTTTGCATTGACAATACAGACTACGAAGCCTCCCTGATCACGAGAAAAGTCTACGAAGTCATCCCAGATGAACAGGCGGAAAAGGACGACCTGATTCGTGTGGTTGACGAAAGCGGGGAAGATTACCTTTACCACAACTCTCTTTTTGTTTTCATCCACCTCCCAGCGGAAGTGGAAAAAGCGTTGATTGCGGCGTAACAGGCTTCAGAACAACACACCTCACGAGCGGACATAGAGTCCGCTCGCTTGTTTTATAATTCGGGGACACAATACACGGTACGCAATATTCATTCCCATGTCCCTCATCACCGTCTCCTCCCTCTCCAAATCCTTCGGCGCGGATGATCTCTTCGCTGGCGTCACATTTTCGGTTGCCAAGGGTGCACGGTTGGCGTTGGTCGGCCCCAATGGAATTGGCAAGACGACCCTGCTCCGCATCCTCATCGGGCAGGAAGAACCATCCGGCGGAACCGTCACGCGCGCGAAGAATCTCCGCATTGGCTATCTCTCGCAGGAAGCAGACTTTGAACTCAAAGGTGTGCTATGGGATGTGTGCCTCGAGCCGTTCGTAGACCTCATCCGCATGTCAGGCGAGCTGGAAAGACTCGAAGGTGAAATGTCAGACCCGACGAAGCGCGATCAGGCGTTGGTCCGGTATGGAAGCGTGCAACACGAGTTCGAAGAACGCGGCGGATATTTTTATCCAATAAAAATCAAACAGGTGCTGACCGGTCTCGGGTTCGACGAATCCGATTTTCACATGTCGCTCGATCATTTATCGGGCGGGCAACGCACGCGTGCGCATTTGGCGCGATTGCTGTTGTCAAATCCCGACTTGTTGTTGCTTGATGAGCCGACCAATCATCTCGACATCAAAGCCGTTGAGTGGCTCGAAAGTTACCTCACGCAATGGGAGGGCGCGGCGATCATCGTTTCGCATGACCGATATTTTCTCGATCACGCCTGCAACGCCTTGCTCGAAATGGCGATCAGCGGCTCGGAATATTATCGCGGCAATTACACAGTCTATTTGAACGAGCGCGAGATCCGCTGGAACCATCGCTTCGAATTGTATGAAAGTGAAAAGGAAAAACTTTTAAAGGAAGTAGAGTACATCAAGAAAAATATTTCGGGGCAGAACACGTTGCAAGCCAGAGGAAAACTCAAGCGTTTGTCGCGCATGATGCAAGGCATCGAACTGGTTGGGTTGGAAGCCATGCTCAATTCAAATTGGGCGGAGCTCGGCATTAGCACGACAACCAGCCATTTTAGCGTGGAGGAAGCCGAGCGGCGTGTGCGCGGATTGAGACCTCCGCAACGCGTTACACCTGATCTGCATTTACACTTGCGCTCGACGAATCGTTCCGGCGATCTGGTCATCCGCACGAAAAATTTGAAGGTGGGCTATCTTGCTGAAGATGGTCTGCCTGAAAAATTTTTGTTCTCATCGCCCGACATTGAATTGAGACGTTTGGATTGCGCGGCATTGATCGGACCGAACGGCGCGGGCAAGTCAACGTTCCTCAAGACGATCCTCGGTTCTCTCTCCCCTTTGGCTGGCGAGGTGATTCTGGGAGCGAGTCTGCACGTCGGCTATTTCGCGCAGGCACATGAGGGACTCGACCCCGAGAAGACCGTGCTCGATGAGATCAGCGCGGCATCTGGGATGTTGCCCTATCAAGCCCGCGACTATCTCGGCAAATATCTTTTCTCCGGCGATGACGCGTTCAAACTCGTATCCATGCTCTCCGGCGGCGAACGCGGACGATTAGCACTGGCAAAACTTGCCCTGCAAGATACGAATCTGTTATTGCTTGATGAGCCAACAAATCACTTGGACATCCCCTCGCAGGAAGTGTTGCAGGCTGTGCTCGATTCCTACAAAGGGACGATCCTGCTCATCTCTCATGACCGTTACCTCGTGGATGCGCTCGCTACCCAGATTTGGGAGATTGACCCGGACGAATCGCACCTCACGGTATTCAACGGCACGTATTCGCAAATGAAAGAGGAAAGCGCCGCCCTGAGTTTATCGAAGGGAGAGAAAGAGGCAGCACGTGAAATTGAAAATAACGGTAGGGGCGGATCGCGATCCGCCCCTACAAAAGAACGCAAATCTTCTTCAACGAAAGAGGAAAGACGAAGAGTCGCCCAATTGCAGGAGTTGGAAAACACCATCGCCACGCTCGAAGCGACGCTGGCAAGTTTGAGCACGCAATTGGAGAGTCCGTTCGTGAAACCCGAGGAAGTCCGCAAGATCGGGACGGAATACGAACGTGTGCAAAAGGAAATGGATGATAGACTCGCTGAATGGGAACGAATGCAGGTTTGACGATGGACAACAGACCATGGACAATGGTCAATCGTCCACGGTCATTTTAGGAGGCAGAAATGACCGAACCAAAAACATGCCCCAAATGCAACGGCGCGATGACGCAGGGCAGGATCATGAAGCATAACGAGTATTCCGCGCGCAATCAATATCTGTACGTCTTTGCACCGGATGATGATCCAGGACCCGATCTCTCCAAATTGTTTTCAGCGAAACCCATGTCGAAATCGCGCAAGGGACTGGTTGCGTTCGCATGCGAGCAGTGCGGGTTTACTGAATTCTATGCTCAGTCCGCTGGGTGAAAAATAACAAGACACTTTCGGGGGAATGTGCCAATCCAAAATCGTTTTATAATTTTCCATCATTTCACTGTGGAGGTTTAATGAATCTGTGGATGGTAGTTGGATTGGCGGTAGGTGGATTCATAATTCTGTTCCTGCTGGCAGGCATCAGGTTTATTCCCAACACCCGTATTGCGATCGTCGAAAAGCGTTTCTCCTTTAAAGGCTCAGTGAAGAGCGGCTTCATCGCGCTCAACGGTGAAGCAGGCTTTCAGCCGAAGGTCTTGCGCGGCGGTTTGCATTATCTGATACCGATTCAATACGTGGTACGGCTCGTGCCGCTGGTAACCATCCCGCAGGGGAAGATGGGCTACATCTTCGCGCGTGACGGCAAACAGCTCGAACCTACACAGTCGCTCGCCTCGAACGACATGGCGTTCGATTTTCAGGATGTGGAAGCCTTCCTCAAAAGCGGCGGACAACGCGGACCGCAACGCCGCGTCCTGCGCGAAGGGACGTTTGCCATCAACCTGATACAGTTCATCGTGCTGACGGATGAGCGCGTGTACTCGATGCCGCTCAGCCGCGAGGAGTCGTCGGTGATTCAGGGCATGGCGCAGGTAATCGCCGAACGCGGCGGGTTTGTGCCGGTCATCATCAAGGATACCGACGACAAGATCGGCATCGCCACCGTGCACGACGGTCCGTCGCTGGGGCAGGGTGAGATTATCGCTCCAGTTGTTGGCGACAATCCCGCCAATGATGAGACCTATCACAACAAATTCCAGGACCCCGATCGCTTTTTGAAAGCGGGCGGGTTCCGCGGGCGTCAATTGCAGGTGCTGGTGGAAGGCACGTATTACGTCAACCGCCTGTTCGCCACAATTGAATTCATCCAAAAGACTGTTATCGAGGTCGGCAATGTTGGCGTGGTGGTCTCGTATACCGGCGACACCGGCGAGGACCTCTCTGGCAAGGAATATCGCCACGGCGAACTGGTGGCGCGCGGACAGCGCGGCGTGTGGGAGGAAGCCCTCCTGCCTGGCAAGTACGCGTTCAATACCTACGCAGGTAAGGTCGTTTCCGTGCCGACGACCAACTTCATCCTCAAGTGGATCAGCAACCAGACCGGCGCGCATAAATTCGACGAGAACCTGAGCGAGGTCTCGCTCATTACGAAGGACGCGTTCGAGCCGTCCCTGCCGCTTTCAGTCGTTGTGCACATTGACTATCAGAAAGCCCCGCTGGTGGTCCAGCGTTTCGGCGACATCAAGCGCCTCGTCGAACAGACGCTCGACCCGATGGTGGCGGCGTACTTCAAGAACATCGGTCAGACGCGCACGCTGATCCAGTTGTTGCAGGAGCGAAGCGCCATCCAGCAGATTGCCAGCCAGGAAATGAAGGAAAAGTTCAAGCACTACAACCTCGAACTGGAGGAAGTGTTGATCGGCACGCCCTCCTCACCCGCCGATGATGTTCAGATCGAAACCATCCTCACCCAATTGCGTTCGCGCCAAATCGCGGCGGAACAAATCGAAACCTATGACCGGCAAGAGAAAGCCGCGGTGAAGGAACGCGAACTACGCGAGGCGGAATCGCGTGCCCAAATGCAAACGAGCATGACGCAGGCTGAACTGAACATCGAAATTCAATCGAGCCAGGGTAAAGCCGATTACCAGCGCTCGATTCAACAAGCCGCGCAGATCCGCGCGCTCGCGGAAGCCGAAGCCGAGAAGGTGGCGCGCATCGGTATCGCGCAAGCCCTCGCCACCGAAGAACAAGTCCGCGCGTACGGCGGTCCGCAATTCCAGGTGACGCAAACAGTGCTCAATCGTTTTGCGGAAGCCATTGAACAATCCAAAGTGGATGTTGTCCCGCGCGTGATCGTGGGCGCGAACAAAGACAGCGGCTCTGGCAACATCATGGAAGCCCTGCTCGCCATGTTGCTCTCTGACCGCTTCGGCGCGCTCTCGAACGAGGCGCAAGGCAAACGCTCGGAAGAAGCGGAGCAACTCCGCGCTGAGATTCGCAAAGGCATGACTAGCAAATCGGATAAAGACAAGAAGGCTTAAAGTAATCGGGCGATCCAGTGGATCGCCCGATTTTTTATTTCTTGAGGTATTCTTCCATCGCGGCGAGGAGTTTTTCTATATCCGCCATTTGGATCTCGCCCATATGCGCGATGCGGAAGGTGGAATCCTTGATGGGTCCATACCCGCCGGCGATGCGCATCTCGCGTCCTTTGAGGAAGGCGTTGAGTTCAGAGACGTTGATGCCGCGCTCGTTCTTGATCGTGGTCACGGTTTGCGAGCGAAAGCCCTCGGGCGCGTACATCGAGAGATCGTGCGCATCTGCCCAATCCTGGACTCGTTTCGCCATCGCAGAGTGACGTGCAAAGCGATTCTCGAGTCCTTCGGCGAAGATGCGGTTGAGTTGATAATCGAGCGCGAAGATGAGGGACATCGCCGGGGTGGCGGGAGAAGAATCTTTGAGGCGGTGTTTCTCCATGCGGACGAGGTCGAAGTACCAGCCGCGGTTCTCCACTGATTTGGCTTTTTCCATCGCGCGGTCTGAGACGGCCCCGAGCGCGAGACCCGGCGGGAGCGCGAGACATTTTTGTGATGATGTGAAAACCATATCGAGTCCCCACGCGTCCATTTCGATTTTCGCGCCGCCGAGGGAGGAGACCGCGTCCACGAAGAGCAATGTTTCCGGCGCGACCGCGCGGACTACCTCCGCAATTTCTTTCACGGGATTCTGTAACCCTGTGGAAGTCTCGTTGTGCACGACTGTCAGGGCTTCGAATCCGCCGCGTTTGACGGCATCCGCCACAACGTCGGGTGACGCGGGTTTGTCCCAGTCGAAGGCGAGTTTCTCCACGTCCTTTCCATTTGAAACCGCGACCTCGTACCAGCGATCCGCAAACGCGCCGTTGACAATCGAGAGCACGCGCTTGTTCACAAAGTTACGGATCGCGGCTTCCTGCAAGCCGGTGCCAGAGGAGGCGGTGAGAAAGACGCGAAACTTTGTATAAAAAAGCTCCTGCGATTTTTCGGAAACGCGACGATAGGTGGCTTCGAATTCCTTGCTGCGATGCGGCAGCATGGGCGCAGTTTGCGCCTGCAACACATCGTCGGCAACGTCAACGGGACCGGGGACAAACATGCGGGACATAATTTCTCCATGAAACTGTAGGGGCGACCCGCCAGGATGGGTTAATTACTTTCATCAACCCTGACGGGTCACCCTTACATATTAGACCTCTTGCAAAAGTGCGCTAGAGAGCGCACTTCTACACAAAAATAATGATTTTGTGTAGCGGACGTTCTCTAACGTCCGCTTTCGCAGATTATGACCATGACTTATGCAAGAGGTCTATTATTTCAAAAAGAACGACAGCGCGATCAACACAACAATGAAAAATCCCGCGAGCATACCGATACGGGTCAAATCCTTTTTCACGTGGGTGTAATCAGGATTGAATTCACTGCGGCTCGGTGAAGAGGTGGTGCGGTTATTATTTTTTACCATTCGATGCTCCTTTGATTTTCAACTGGTGGTCGAGTAGGGCGAGCGCTTGTCTCGTCCGCATCGAGACCACAAATTAGACTTTATCGGTAATAAGCCGAGAGCCCGTTTGGGGACGCAGATGAACGCTGATTTTCGCTGATTCAAAAAAGAAAAATCTGCGTTTTCTGCGTGAATCAGCGTCCCGATTAATTTCTGATAAAGTCTATTATATGTTTCTGCCGCATGTTATGTGCTGGTCTCGATACGCCCCGACCTGCACGGGGCTGCTCGACCAGCAGCGCCACAATATTAATTCTGCAATCGTCCAAACACGACGATGCGCTCATCATCGACGAGGTATGGATAACACGAGATCAACGTGACCGTCGGACTGCCGGTGCCCGCCATCACCTCCACAGCCGTAGGTTCGACAAGCGCCGTGCGATCCACAACATATACATATTGTCTTTGCTGTGTGTAAACGATGATCTGATCGCCGGGCACAAGCTTATCAAGATACCTGAACAATTCGCCGTACACATCGTTGTGCGCGGAAAGAATCACATTCCCGTTTTGACCGGGGTTTGCCGAAGCCAGATTCTGTCCAACCCCTTTTTTGAGTTGCTCCCAACCGTCACCCTGCACGATCGGCGCGTCCACACTCAGCGCGGGAATTTGCAATCGAATCGCCTGATCCACCGCGGGCGTCGGTATCACAATATTTTCCAACGATTGCACCATCGGGCGCAAATGTTCGGGAATTTCCTCGATGTTCGGCCGCGTATTTCCCTGCGCGTCGGGCGGCGTATGACCTGAAGGCAACACAACTGCCATCACCAGCGGGGTAGGCGTGAGAGACTCTTGGGCAAACGCAGACGCCACTTCTTCATTTAAATCGCGCAAGACTCCGAATCCGCTGATGAGCACACCGACGAGTCCCACTACCGCGAGGACTTCCACCACCAAGAGGACCCGGTCCATCACCCACCTGCGCTTCGATTCCGGGACGGGAGGCTGGTCGCCGGTTTCCTCCAGCGTTTCCACTTCGGGAGCCCCCGCCATCGAGTCGGGTTCCACATCCACAACACGTCCCGTTCGTTTAAAATGCTCCAGCCGCTCACGCCGCGCGCCGCGTCGTTTTTCGATCAACAACCGGCGCAATTCTTCGACGGATAGATCTTCGGGTGATTTTCTTCTTGCCATGGCGGTTGGGATTATACCGCATGGTCTTTCCCCAATTCTTTCTTCAAGATCATTCATAAATAGACATGGGAAAAGGCAAAGCCTGTTCGACTTGTCCTTTCTTCAGTAAGAATTAGAACATACGTTTTGTCTTTGAAGTACAAAGGACATAATCTATGGAAAGCATGGTCATTAACCAATTCAAGGAAGGTTTGGCGCAGAAGAAGTCAAACCTCGAAAACTGGCAGGAAACGTCAGCCCCGGAAGCCCGGCAAATTTGCCTGTGTTCAGATAATGAACTCGTGCTTGACGAACATTTGCACGTCATAGACTCCTCTTTACAGAAGATCGAGGATGGGTTGTTCGGAATCTGCGAGATTTGTCATCAAGCGGTGGATACCGAGCTCCTGCAAATGGACTACACGGCCATGGTCTGCCTCGATCACTATTCCGAAAATGAACTTCGTCAACTGGAAAACGAACTGGAACTATCGCAGGTTGTTCAACGCGCAGTGTTACCCCAACGCATCCCCTCCATTTCTGGGTTTGACCTCGCCGCGTTCAGCCGCCCGGCGCAGATTATCAGCGGCGATTACTTCGACTTCCTGCAATTCAAGGATGGCACGCACGGGCTTGTAGTTGCTGATGTAAGCGGGCACGGTGTCTCAGCGGGCTTGTTGATGACCAGCCTGCAAATGGCATTCCACACCCTCGCGCCTGAAAACAACTCCCCGGTCTCCGTTCTGGAACGGATCAACCACATTTACATCCACAACATCAACTTTTCGACGTTTGTAACTGTCTTCTTTGCCAGCCTCGACCCTCAAACGAAGTTGCTGTCCTATGCCAATGCAGGTCACAACCCACCTTTGATCTATCGCCGCGCGACTCGTGAGCAGTTCTGGCTAAAACCCACCGGCGCGGCAATCGGGTTGATGGAACAATTCAACGTGCAGCCGCAAAGTTTCCAACTCATGGCTGGAGATATCCTTCTTCTATACACCGATGGCGCAACGGAAGCGTTCGATTCACACGACAATGAGCAATTTGGTTTTGAGAAACTGGCAGAGGTGATTGGGCAGAACGATAGCCTGCCCGCGGAGGCATTAGCTGGCAAAATCCGACAGGCGCTCAACGAATTTACCCGCGGTAAACTGTTCGAGGATGACGTCACACTGGTGGTGTGCAAAGTACAATGAACGAATATTGCCAAATCCACTTCTCCTCGTTATAATGTCAATCCTTCGGGCGGGTAGCTCAGTGGTTAGAGCACTGCTTTGACATAGCAGAGGTCGTAGGTTCGAGCCCTATCTCGCCCACAGAAAAGTCCCTGATTGGGACTTTTTTATTTTAGGGTTTTCGCCAAAAACGGAAATCAAATTTTTCGAAACCGAGTCGCTCAAAGAAGATGTGTGCATTTATATTGAAGCCCCAAGAATCCAGTTGAATTTTTGTTACACCTATTTCTCTAGCAAGTTCCTCCACTCGATTCATGAGGGCAGTACCCACACTATGCCGCTGTGCCTCAGGACGAACCGAGATATGCTCAATTTGTATGAAGCGATTTGTATAAGTAAATGGACCTTCTGGTCGCTCGAACGATTTGCAGAAAATATACCCAATTGCATCATCGCCTTCTTCGGCGATGAATATTCTTGTTGTTGGATCGGCAATCATTTCACCAAAGAATGCAACAGCAAAATCGTCGCTTTGAGGCATTTTGAATATTTCAGGATGATGTTCAGCGTGCAGGCGTTGCACATCCGTGCACAAGGAGGAAAGGAGCAAACTATCGCTGAGGACTGCTGGTCGAATTTTCATATCGCGATCCTTTGGCTTGACAGGCATTTCGTTCGGCATATAATACCACCTACATAAATGCATTGACCGAGACGAGTATGTGGTCACGTCCCTGACAGGAAGAAGAGAACGACGATTGAGAGTCTCTTCAAGGGCACACCACAGAAGACCCCTCGCGAGCGTGAGTCTGAAAGCGATTAGCGTTTAGCAATCAGCAATTAGGATGAACGGATGGCTCCGTTAGAGGCTGAAGAGATATTCTTATGGTGGTTGAGTAGCCTGAGTGTTCGTCGAAGGCGTATCGAAACCACAAATAGAGTAAATCGGGTGGAACCGCGTGAATCAAATTCTCGCCCCGTGTTTGGGCGAGTTTTGTTTTAACCCCCGACCTCACCCCTAGCCCCTCTCCCAAGGGAGAGGGGAAAAATGAAAGGAAGCGAAAATGGCAGGACAAGTTCAGGAAAAATACGAAGAGTCGAATCTTTATAAGATCCGTCACTCCGCGGCGCACGTGATGGCACAGGCGGTGATGGAGATGTTCCCCGATGGGAAGATCACGATCGGTCCGCCTGTGGAGAATGGGTTCTATTACGATTTCGATCTGCCGCGCAACCTTACGCCCGAGGATCTTGAAGTCATCGAAAAGCGGATGAGGCAGATCGTGCAGGGCAAGCATGAATTCAAGAAGACAGTCGTCTCGGCGGAGGAGGCGAAGAAGGTTTTTGCGGATCAGCCGTACAAGTTGGAGTTGATCGAGGGACTCGAAAAAGGCGGACTCGACGAGTACGGGAATCCGCTGAAAGAGAAGCCCGAGATCTCGTTGTATCAGCACGATACGTTTGTTGATCTGTGCCGCGGTCCGCATGTGGCGAACACGAAAGAGATCAAGCAAGACGCATTCAAATTGACGTCCATCGCGGGCGCGTACTGGCGCGGCGACGAGAAGAACAAGCAGTTGCAGCGCGTCTATGGCACGGCGTGGGAAAACAAAAAACAACTCGAAGAGCATTTGCACAATTTGGAAGAGGCGAAGAAGCGCGATCATCGCAAATTGGGCAAGGAGTTGGAAATCTTCATCTTCGACGATGAGGTGGGACCCGGCCTGCCGCTCTGGCTGCCGAACGGCGGCATCATGATTGAGGAATTGGAAAAACTTGCCAAGGAGATGGAAGAGAAAGCGGGCTACCTGCGCGTCCGCACGCCGAACCTGACGAAGGAGGATTTATTCATTCGTTCAGGTCATTTGCCATATTATGCTGAGTTGATGTATCCACCTATGGAACTCGAGGGCGTGAAGTATTACGTCAAGCCGATGAACTGTCCGATGCACCACAAGATCTTCGCCTCGAAGGGACGATCATATCGCGATCTGCCGATCCGCCTAGCGGAATATGGAACGTGCTATCGTTATGAGAAGTCAGGCGAGTTATTCGGCTTGATGCGCGTGCGCTCGCTGCAGATGAACGACGCGCACATGTACGTGACGGAGGACCAATTCGAGCAGGAGTTCCTCGGCGTCGTTGACCTGTACCTCAAGTACTTCGAGTTGTTCGGCATCGAGAAATATGTAATGCGCCTATCGCTACACAGCAAGGCGGGGTTGGGTAAAAAGTACGTGGACAATGAACGCCTGTGGCTCAAGACGGAGGATATGGTCCGTCGCGCCATGATAAATGGCAATGTGCCTTTTGTTGAAGCTGAGGACGAAGCCGCGTTCTACGGTCCGAAAATTGATGTGCAGATTTGGAGTGTAATTGGGCGCGAATTCTCACTAGCTACAAATCAAGTAGACTTCGCGGTTCCTGCCCGCTTTGACCTCAAGTTCACGAACAAGGATGGGCAGGAGGAGGTGCCACTCTGCATCCACCGCGCGCCGCTCTCCACTCATGAGCGCATGGTCGGGTTCCTGCTTGAGCATTACGGCGGGAACTTCCCCGTGTGGCTCTCGCCGGAACAGGTACGCGTCATTTCGATCACGGACAATCAGAACGAGTACGCGGAAAATATAGCGAAGCAACTCCGTGAGAACGGTATCCGCGCCCATGCCGATGTCAGCGCGCAACGCATGAACGCCAAAATCCGCTCGGCGCAGTTGATGAAAGTGTCGTATATGATCGTCGTCGGCGAAAACGAAATGAAGGCGGAGCAGGTGTCGCTACGTGTGAGGGACGGTAGCCAGCAGAATAACATCTCGCTAGGCGAGTTCATTGCGCGGGCAAAGGATCGAATTACGAGACGGGCTAAGGAACTGTAAAACCCGTCATTGCGAGCGAGTGACACTTGCACCTGGCGCAAGTGCAGGTGAACGAGCGAAGCAATCTCCAACTCGATACGGGGATTGCTTCGCCACTTCGTGGCTCGCAATGACGATGTAGGCTATTTTATTGACGATTCCCCAACGGGCATGGTATCATTCGCCCACTACCGCTCGCCTTACCTACATCAAATTTTCGGAAAATTTACAAACCGAAATCAAAAATCAGGTTTAGTCATTTATGCGGTACTCTGTCAAAACCAGCCGTTGGCTGGGTTTATCATGTACTAGGAGAAGCATATCAGCGCCTCAGAATTTCGAGTTAATGAAGGCATTCGGGTTCCCGAAGTCCGCCTGATCGGTCCCAACGGGGAAAACGTCGGGGTGGTTTCGATGAAACAAGCGTTGCAGATCGCCCGCGATGCCGAGATGGATGTTGTAGAAGTTTCCTCGAACGCGACGCCCCCCGTTTGCCGTGTGATGGATTTTGGCAAGTTCATTTATGAGCGCGCCAAAAAGGAAAAGGAAGCCAAAAAAGCGCAGACCAAGATCGAGGTCAAGGAGATCCGCCTGCGACCAAAGACCAACGAAGCTCACCGTGGTTTCAAAGTAGATGATGCCCGCCGCTGGCTTCTCCAAGGCAACAAGGTGCGGGTGACGATCAAGTTCCGCGGGCGCGAGATGGATTACCCCGAGATCGCGCTCGAAGATTTGAAGGAAATCGCCGCCGATCTCGCCGACGTCAGCATAGTAGAGTCGGCGCCGCAAATGGAAGGGCGCACGATGCTCGTAGTGCTGGCGCCCAGCAAAGGCAGCCCCAAAAAGAAAGAGAAGGCGGAACAAGCCTCCCCTGAGAAAGCGAGCGCTGAGCCTAGTCGAAGCGAGGCTCAAGCCTAGTCCGACACCGATGACGGCGTCGGGAGCAGAGCAAGTCCCAAAGATGTTGAAGAGTCCGCGGGCGAGAAAGTTTAGTCCCGCGGTTTTGTTTGTCTGAAAATTTGTTGAAAGGAGATTTCGCGAATGCCTCGCAAAGCAAAGGCTGGCAAGATCAAACTCAAGACCCACAAGGCGACCTCGAAACGGTTTCGCCTGACGGGTTCGGGCAAGGTCGTGCGCACCAAAGGCGGCAAGAGTCACTTGCGCCGCAACACGTCCAAACGCACGAAGTCGCAGTTGAGTGAAATGCACGATGTGAAGGGCCGCAAGATCATCAAGCGCATCAAGCGCCTTGCGCCGAACATGAAATAAATTTTGAACCGCGAAGACGCGAAGCGCACGAAGAAAATAATTTCTCTGAGTTCTCTGTGTCTCTGCGGCAAACATTGTATCCAAATTTTTAGTTGCGGCTTACGGGTGTACGCAACTGACGGCGCTAAAAGCGCCGCCGACGCCCGCGAGTTGCAGGAGTGTAAAACATGAGAGTTAAAGGCGGACCCCAGGGGTACAAACGTCATAAGAAGGTTTTGAAGATCACGAAGGGACAGCGCGGCGCGAAGCATCGCCTGTTCAAGCGAGCCAACGAGGCAATGCTCAAAAGCCTGTGGTATGCGACCCGTGATCGCCGCGTGCGCAAACGCGACCTGCGCAAGTTGTGGATCGCCCGCATCAACGCCGCGGCTCGTCTGAACGGAACCACGTACAGCAAGTTGGTGGCGATGCTCAAGAAGGCGAACATTGACCTGAACCGCAAGATGCTGGCAGACATCGCCGTCCGCGACCCGCAGGCATTCGCCGCGGTGGTGGCGCAGGCAAAATAGGCAAATCAACAAATAAGCAAATTGGCAAATGAGCAAATAGGCAAATCAGCAAAAAGCAAATAAGGAAACGCCCGATAAGATTATTCTTGTCGGACGTTTTTGTTGTAGAATCAAATTATGAATAGTGTTGTTGCCCAACGTTCCCTCCCAACAGGTCAAGTCCTTCTCCTCGTGCAAGGCGACATTACCATAGAAGTGGTGGATGCTATTGTCAACGCGGCGAATGAGGATTTGCAACACGGAGGCGGGGTAGCGTGGGCAATTTCAAAAAAGGGCGGGGACGCGATTCAAAACGAATCGGATGACTGGGTCCGCCAGCATGGACCGGTCTCGCACACGCAGCCCGCGTGGACTTCGGGCGGACTCCTCCTGGCGAAATTTGTCATCCATGCAGTGGGTCCGGTTTGGTTGAACGGCAGGGACGAGGAAGACCTAAAACTTGAACAAGCCGTGACCGGTTCCCTGCGCGTGGCAGACGAGTTGAAGTGCGAATCCATTGCCTTTCCCGCTATTTCGACCGGCATCTTCGGCTTCCCCAAAGACCGCGCGGCGGGGATCATCCTTTCGGCGATTGAAAATTATTTTCGGAGCAATGAGTCGAATATCAACGTGGTGAAATTGGTTTTGTTCGAGAAGGCAAACGTGGACGTGTTCGTGAAAACATGGCATAGCAAGTGGGGTAATTGAACAAATTGGCAAATAAGCAAATAGGCAAATAACCAAATAGGCAAATAAGCAAATAGGCAAATGAGCAAATAGCAAATGATTACGTCGGCACAAAACGCTAAGATCAAACTTGTCCGCTCGCTGATGGGACGCGCCAAGGAACGCCGTGAGGCGGGGATGTTTGTCGTGGAAGGCGTGAGGCTGGTTGAAGAAGCGGCAAAAGGAGACTGGAGTCTCGTGACTGTTTTGTTTGATAAATCATTGAGCGAAAGAGGAATGTCGCAAGTCGAAGGTCTAAGGTCGCGGGGGGTTGAGGTGGAGGCAGTTTCGGAAAACCTGATGAAGTCGTTGAGCGAGACCGAAACCCCGCAAGGCATTCTCGCAATCCTCCAATTCTCTGAGTTACCAATTCCCGATTCCTCGAATTTCATTCTCATCCCCGATCATATTCGCGATCCCGGCAACCTCGGCACACTGCTCCGCTCTGCCGCAGCGACGGGGGTGCAGGCCGTGTTGCTTCCGCCCGAAACGACGGATGCCTTCGCGCCGAAAGTTCTGCGGGCGGGGATGGGCGCGCATTTTCGAGTGCCAATTCATAAGATGGCGTGGGGAGAGATCGAGCAAGTATGCAAATCGGCAAATGGGCAAATGTGCAAATCGGCAAATGGGCAAATGAGCAAATTAGCAAATCTGCAAATTTACATCGCGGACATGGACGGAAAGTCTTGTTGGGAAACTGATCTTCGTCAACCACTTGCCCTCATTATCGGCGGCGAAGCGGACGGTGCGAGTGAGCAGGCACTCAAATCGGCAAATGAGCAAATCAGCATTCCGATGGCGGGAAATGTCGAGTCGCTGAATGCGGGCGTGGCCGGGTCGGTGTTGATGTTTGAGGTGGTGAGGCAAAGATCAGCAGGCAGTGATCAGTTATAAAAGACCCACGTTCATTTATCGTCTTCTGAAAGAATTTCCCGGGCAAGTTTTTGCAGTTCTTCCTTGTCCTCCAACTTTGCTGAATCAAAATACTGCCCAAGCAAATCGAGCGGAGTCATACTGCTGATCACCTGCCCTTCAGGGATACGAACACGCGCCTCGGCTTTTGGTTTCTTCACCAGATGGAACTCGAACGCCTCCGCGGCGTGTTTGCGCAACGCAGATTCGTCAATCAACGCGTCCCACTCGCGTGGATATTCCACTGTCAACTTGACGATTGCCCCGGACAACTCCTTCGGCAACTGGGATTTCAAAAACTCGGTCACGTTCTCGCTCGACGTTACAACTGCCCGCCGCTCCACAAACGGGCGCGTCCCTTCGATTTTTTTCCACTCAACCTTCGCTTCGCCGCGCGTGATCTCCGCGATGACATAAAACTTGTCGTCCTTCGCTTCGCCAAAGTCAATCCGCTCAATGGAGCCGGGATAAATCACGGGCGGATGATTCCCCTCATTTACATCTTGTGGTTTATGAATATGCCCCATCGCCACATAATCGAGTCGCGTGTCTTTCACAAGCGATGTTGGCAAAACGAGATCGCTTCCCAGCATCACCATCCGCTCCGCGCCAAACGTCGCGCCTTCGACAGAAGCATGCGCGGTGAGAATCAGAGGCAGAGATTTATCCGCTTCTTCGATCCACCCTTCGACCAGTTCCGATATTCGCGATTCGATATTCGAGAATACTTCCTTCGTATCCGCCGCGCTCGATTCCATGGACGCCATAAACCCCGAGCGCGTGATCCACGGCATGGCAATGATTTGAACAGGCAAATTCCATAAATCGCCTGGCTTCAAAAATTCAGGTTTCTGCAACACCTTCACATACGGCACTTGCAACGTGTCAAACTCTTGAATCGCGTGCGCGCGACCCGCGGCGGGAGATAAATCGTGGTTGCCCACCAAAAGCAATGTTGGGATCTTCGCTTGTGATAACCGCATGATGCGTTTACCCCACTCGCGTTGAAACGTCGGCGCGGGGGAACGATCCTTGTAGGCGTCACCCGCAAAGATGACCATGTCCACCCTTTCCGAGATCGCCGCGTCCACGATGGTATCGAGCGACTTGAGGAAATCCAACACGCGCAGGGGCAATCCTGTTTCGGGGTCATGGCGTCCGTAGTTTGCCATATCTATGTGCGCGTCGGCGAAGTGAAGTATTTTCATGTTGAAAGGTTGTTAGGTTTAGGGCTGGAGTCCAAGGTCTTGAAGGGCTTGAGTAGCTGGCAACCATTTCGGGTGAACTTTCAACGCGTCGCGATAATCCTTGATTGCCAGATTTGTTTCGCCAGCCATGTAGTAAGCTTGTCCGCGCCAGTAGAGAGACTCTTCCAAGACAGGCTCAGAAATTGTATCGTTCAAAGTTGTATTGGCAAGGCTGATGACATCTGCAAAGCGATTTGTATAGAAGTAGGCTTTATAGGGTCCCGTTTGAAACCACATCATACGATATGGGCGTATTGAATCATTGGAATCTAGGTCGGCATATAAAGAGAAAGCATAATCATAAGCAATTGCAGCATCTGCATATTGGAAGAGAGCAACATGGCTTGTTCCAGCATTGAACCCTGCAAAGAATTGATCAACGCCACCTAAGCTATTTCCTTCAGCCTGGGCAACACTCAAGGCATGACGATTTGCCTCCTCCTCATCTGCCAACGGACCGAGCAGGGTAAACACGTCGTTTTGTTTCTCCACAGGATATACCGCGATAAAGACATAATTGAACGCACGCCAACGTTCAATAAAGGTTTCATATTCGATCTTGCGATTGGGTCCAGCTGGCGCGCCTTCTGGCTGATAAGAATCCTGATAAATGATCAGTTTGCTTGCCTCATCATAACCAGTGACGAAGGCATAATGCCCCATCCAACCATATTTGCCGTTGACATCCAATTCGTAGATGCCTATTTCAGCCACAACAGGGAAGCCTTCCGAGATGAGTCGCTTGAGCACTTCAATATCACCGCCATTGCGAATCACCGAAGACATGCCAGGGACATTTTCGGTGATGTAGTCCTGCAGTTCGTAGGGCATCACGTTCTTATCCTTGTCGTTTATTGGCATGACCATCTTGCCGATCACATCGCGGTTGCCTTCCCAACCCCAGAAGCTGAGTGCCATTGAGAAGTTGGCGGGACCACAATAATTGAGTCGTCCATGCTGGTTTTCATATTTGACACCCTCCAACATGACTGTGGCGGGCAGAGGCGTAGTCGTAATTTTGGGTTTGAGTATAGGAACTGGTATCGGAGTCAGAGTCGTCTCTGGATTTTGAGCCGCTATATGAACTTGCATCATTTGTGTAACGGCAACATCAACTTGCGATTGCTGTTGAGGTTGGAAGACAGCTTCTTCAGGAGGATTGATTAAGTATTTAATTCGTGTACGCGCTGAATCAAGCCGCCACGCGAGACGGGCGTTAATGGGGGGGATGAAATAAACACCGATGCCCAGCACAATGAGCAAGGGAATCACCAGTTCATAGTTCAAACGCTTTCGCTTTTGCATGTGAATGATTATAAAACAAAAAGACCCTTGAGATTTGCCGACCCAAGGGTCTATTCAACCATCAAACTATCATGGTTGCACCCCTAGGTCTTGCAACGCCTGCACCGCGGGTCCCCAATTGGGATGCAACCTGAGCGCTTCGCGATAATCGGCGATGGCGCCTGGCGTGTCGCCGATCATATATTTTGCCTGCCCGCGCCAGTAGATGCTTTCTTCCAAAGTAGGTTTTGATATCGTTTCAATCAAAGTGACATTTGCGAGGTCAATCACATCCTGATAACGTCCCGTGTAGAAATATGCCCAATAGGGTCCAGTCTGATACCACATCATACGATAGGGACGTTGTTTGTCATCCTTGCCGAGTTCGTTGTAAATGGCAAACGCCTGATCGTAGGCGGTCGCCGCGTCGGCGTATTCCTGCAACGCGACGTGACTCGTACCTTTGGCGAACCACGCGAAGTATTGTTCGATCCCTGTCAATTCACGGATGCCTTCCTCGGCGATCTCGCGGGCGCGTCCTGCCGCCCAGCGTTCATCGGCATACGGACCTAGCACAATCAACAATTCGCTTTCGCGTTCAGGCGCGTACACGACGATAAAAATATTGTTGAATGAAAGCCAGGCTTCACTTGAAGTAAACTCTTTATAAGGGATGGGGAAGTTGGGACCATCGTTCCAGGTATCCTGAACGATCAGGACTCCCTTTGCATCGTCATAGCCGGTGACGAATTGATAATGCCCAAGCCAGGCAACTTTGCCTGTGTAGTCTTTTTCGTAATAGCCTTTTTCTGCGATAAAAGGGAAACCTGCGGCGAGCAATCGCTTCGCCAGATCAACATCCCCGCCGAGGCGCGACAAGGCGCGGAACCCGGTTTCGTCATTGACAAAATCCACCATTTCGTAGGGCATCACGTTGACATCGCTTCTGCCCTGTTGGATGAAATCTAATTTCGGGTCTTGCACGCCAGGTTTGATGGAGTGAGCCACGTCGTCGCGGTCGCCATCCCAGCCAACGAAGTTCAATGCCATGCTTATGTTGGCGGGACCGCAATAATTCCAGCGGTTCTTCTGGTCTTCGTAGCGGAAATCCGTCCACGAAACAGAAGCAGGCAGAGGCGTGGAAGTGAACGTCGGTTTGAGGGTTGGGCCGGGCGTAGGGGTGAGAGTCGCATTGGGAGTTTGAGTCGCCACAAAGGTCTGCATCATCTGCGTGAGCGCCGCGTCCACTTGCGATTGTTGTTGCGGTTGAAAAATGGCTTCGTCCGGCGGGTTGATAAGGTATTTGATCTGGGCGTACACCGAATCGACGCGGGGGGCGAGTCGGGTGTTGACGGGCGGGATGAAGTAGACGCCAATCCCCAATACAACGAGAATGAGAATCAGCCATTTGAAGTTCAAGCGTTTTCGTTTTTGCATGGGGAGGATTATATCGCACCAAATAAGTCGGACATTAACTTGTTACAATCAGGATTATGAACAACAGACAAAATATTATTCAATGGATCGGGGCGACCCTGCGCGAAGCGGCGTGGGCTCCAACAGCCGTGTTCGGTTTTTATCTCATCGGTCTTGCGTTTAGGCTGTACGACAAATACCCCCCGCTCGATGTCCCCACGCATTTGATGGGCGGCGTGTCCATCACGTATTTTCTTCGATCCGCTATTCGAAATTCACAAAAATTCATTGGCGATATTCCGCCGCTCGTTCAAATTCTGTTTGGTTTCACCTGCACCGGGACAACAATCATCCTGTGGGAGTTTTACGAGAACGCGTTTGATTTCCTCTTCGGCACAACCATGGTGCGCGGATTGGAAGATACGGTTACGGATATGCTTGTCGGTTTGACAGGCGCGCTGATTCTTTCAGTGTTTTACAGGCGCGGCTAAAACAGATCCCTGTTCGCCTTCACCCAGTCGAACATCAAATCGAGACCCTCTTCGAGGTCAATCTTCGGTTCCCAGCCGAGTTCGTTTTTTGCCTTGCGTAAATCTGCATAGAAGACGCGCTGATCGCCGGGACGCCAGTCTTCGCGCGCCACTTCGATCTTCTTCCCCAATAATCTTTCGAGAATAGGACCAAACTCTGCCCAGATCGCCATCACGTTGCGTTTGCCGCCGCCAACGTTGTAGATCTGTCCTTTTGCTGTGTCGATCTTTTCGATCGCGGCATCATACGCGTCGAGTAAATCATTGACGTGCAGGATGTCGCGCACTTGTTTGCCGTCGCCGTAGATGGTGATCTTGCGACCCGTCACTGCCGCGATCATCATCCACGCGAGCCAGCCCTGATCCTCGATGCCAAACTGTCGCGGACCATAAATGCACGATTGGCGAAACACCACAGAACGCAAGCCATAAATGCGCGAATAATCGCGCGTGTACTGGTCCCCCGAACCTTTGCTCACGCCGTAGGGCGAATGAAAATCAAGCGATTGCGATTCGGAACAGCCGTATTCAAGATCGGCATACAGCCAGCGCGTGTTGTCTTCCTTTAACTTCACATCCTCCATGCCGCCGTAGACCTTGTTCGTGGACGCGTACAAAAAGATCGGGTCGCGTTTGGACAGCCGCGCGGCTTCGAGCGCGTTGAACGTGCCGAGCGCGTTCGCTTCGAAATCCTCGCGTGGATTCGTCACGGACGTCGTCACTGCGACCTGCCCTGCCAAATGAACAATGACATCCGCGTCTTTGGCGGACTCTGCCAGCAGGTCAGCGCTTCGTAAATCACCGACGATGAGTTTGAATCCGTTTTCCCCAAATTGGTCCTTCAACCAAGCGAGGTTGCGCGGCGCGCCTGCACGCGACAGATTGTCGAAGATAGTGACGCGCTCGCCACGTTGAATCAGCCTGAATGCGTAGTTCGATCCGATGAATCCCGCGCCGCCTGTGATTAGGTAATGTCGACTCACGTTGTATCCTTACGAGTAATAATAGCTTGTTCTCCTTCGCCTGAAAAAGAAAGCGATGAAAATGCCGAACACAAATCCGCCGATGTGCGCCCACCACGCGACGCCGCCCGCACTGCCCTGCAATGAGAACAAACCCGAATACAACTGAGAGATGAACCAGAACACAAGGAAAATGAATGCGGGAAGTTCAACGAGAGTGAAGATGAAGAAGATGGGCACGAGACTTGCGATGCGCGATTGCGGAAATAAAACAAGATACGCGCCAAGCACGCCAGCCACAGCGCCGCTCGCGCCGATCATCGGAACTTGACTCGAGGGAAGCACATACGTTTGCAAGAGAGCCGCCGTCACTCCGCTCAGCAGATAAAAAACGAGATATCGAATCCCGCCCAAGCGCGCTTCGATGTTATCGCCGAAGATGAACAGCACCCACATGTTGCTGAGGAGGTGGAACCAGCCGCCGTGCAGGAACGTGGACGAGAGGATCGTCATCCATTCGCCGTTCATGTTCGCGAGAAATTGTGCGGGGATCAAGCCATTCGTAAAAATAAAATTTTGCAGTTCAGCTGGTTCCATGCCGGTCTCTTGGAAGAAGAACAGCACGTTCACACCAATCAGCATCAGATTGATGACGGGAAATTTATGCGAACGTGCCGTATCGTACAGAGGAAACATGAATTATTTTCCAACTTGCTTGGGCAGGGTCTGCAACCCTGCTGCGGACTTGTGAAACGCGGCAGTCGCAGACCGCCTTGGAGCAAAGAAGGTAAGGAACATGAGTTAGTCGGTTGACTCTGTTTTCTGTTTGTTACGAAAAGCGGTCAACTCCTGATACACCCCGGAGAGAGTCTGTCCTTCGCGCAGGAGGGCGATGCCGCCGATCACGCCGCTGTTGATGTAGTTATACAAACGCCCGGTCAACGCCGCGGCAAAGGATGTGGATTGGTCGCCGGTGAGCAGGAACAACGCGCCGCCGAACGCGCCTTCGAATGTGCCGACCGCGCCGGGCAACGCAGGCACCGCCCCCCCGAATGCCGCCATGCCCAACCCAAGCATCGCCCATGTCAGTTGAGTTTCAGGGAAGAATACCAGAATGATGAAATAATACGCGACAATGGCAATGCCCCAGTTGAGAGTCATCCAGAAGAGGAAGCGCAGGAAGAGCCAGCCATCGGTGAGCACGCTTAAGCCAGCGAAAAACGCTTCGAGGAAACTACCGCCGAGTTGTTGCAGTTTAGGAAAGCGCGCGGTGATTTTGTGAAAAAGATCGAGCGCCCACTTGTTACTGCGCGCCAGAACGTACAACAAAATGAAGCCGATTAACACAATCACACCGACGATCATCCCGATTCGTTCCGAGCCTTCCGCGCCGACGACGAACGGCAATGCCGCGAGCAGGACAATTGCTGAATAGCCCAGGTCCATGGTGCGCTCGATGACGATGGTGGGCAGAATTTCCATGAAGATCATGCCTGATTTGCGGCTGAGCAAAAACGCGCGCCCCACTTCACCAAGGCGGAAAGGTAAAAAGTTATTTAGCAAATACCCCTCGCCAACGGTCCAAAATACATCGCTGAACGTGGCGCGGTTGCGCAAGAGAGTCCGCCAAACGACAGCGCGTACGCCCATCCAGATAAAGCCGATGACGAGTGCGATGCCGAGATAGACGTAATTCGCGTTGCGGAGCGCGTCCACCATGGCGCGCAGGTCAACGAAATATAAAATCGCGGCGATCAAGCCGACACTGACGATTGCTCCGGGTAACCAGCGTTTCCAATCTTTCATAAATGATTCCTTTTTAAACACGAAGGACACAACGTACACAAAGGAAAATCTGTGGAGAGGCTATTTGCTCATCGTTCGTCCAACCTTGGTGCTCTTCGTGTCACTTCGATAAACTCAGTGCAAGCCTTTGTGTTTAAGATTCATTCCTCATTCAGTTTCAACACCGCCATGAACGCGTCCTGCGGGATTTCGACGTTGCCGACCATCTTCAAACGTTTCTTGCCCTTCTTTTGCTTTTCGAGCAGTTTCTTCTTGCGTGTGATGTCGCCGCCGTAACATTTCGCCAGCACGTCCTTGCGCGTGGCTTTGACGTTTGCGCGCGAGATGATGCGTCCACCGGCGGAGGCCTGCACCGCGACATCGAACAACTGGCGCGGGATCAACTCCTTCAGTTTGGTGATGAGACGCTGACCCTTATAGAACGCGTCCTTCTTGTGGACGATTGCCGCGAGGGCATCGAGCGGCTCGCCATTGACGAGGATCTCCAGTTTCTGTAACTCGTCGACGCGATATTCGAGGAATTGATAATCGAGCGAGGCGTAACCCTTCGTGCGCGATTTCAAATCGTCGAAGAAGTCCACGATGATCTCGGAAAGCGGAATTTCAAAATCCAATTGCACGCGATGCGGCGCTGGATATTCCTGTTGTTTGAAAATACCGCGGCGTTTCGTGACGATCTCCATAATCGCGCCGTAGTAATCAATGGGTGTGATGATCTCGATGGTCATCCACGGTTCGCGGACTTCGACGATCTTCGATTCATCGGGCAGGTCGGCAGGCGAATCGACCGGCACCACTTCATTATCAATCATCAAGACCTGATATTCCACCGACGGCGCGGTGAACAACACATCAAGGTCGTATTCGCGTTCGATGCGCTCCTGGATAATTTCCATGTGAAAGAGACCGAGAAAGCCGGCGCGGAAGCCGAACCCCAACGCCTGCGAGGTTTCGGGTTGATAGGTGAGCGAGGCATCGTTGAGTTGCAGTTTTTCGAGCGCCTCACGCAGGTTCGAATGATCGTCCGCTTCGACGGGGTAGATGCCGGCGAAGACCATCGGCTTGGGGTTGCGGTATCCGGGTAGAGGGTCTGAAGCAGGCTGATATGTGCGCGTGATCGTGTCTCCGACGCGGCACTCGTGCACGGTTTTGAATCCCGTCGCGATGTAGCCGACTTCGCCGGAGCCGAGTCTATCCACCGGCTTCATGCCGGGCGCGAAGATGCCGATCTCGACCGGGCGCATATCCGCTTTGGTGGCGAACAGATGCAAATTGTCTGTGGATTTGAACGAGCCTTCGAACACGCGCACGTAAGCGATGACGCCCTTGTAGGAATCGTAATGCGAATCGAAGACAAGCGCGCGCAGGGGGACATCGTCCAAATCTTTCGGCGGTGGGACGCGCGTGACAATCGCTTCGAGAATTTGCTCGACGTTTAACCCATCCTTGGCAGAGACCTGCAACACCTCGGTCGGGTCAATGCCGAGCAGCGCGCCGACATCTTCAGCCACTTCGTCGGGGCGCGCCGAGGGTAAATCAATTTTGTTGATGACGGGGATGAGGGTGAGGTCGGCGTCGAGCGCCTGATAGAGATTCGCCAGCGTCTGCGCTTCGATGCCTTGCGTGGCGTCCACCACCAGCACCGCGCCTTCACAGGCTTTGAGCGCGCGGCTGACCTCGTAGCCGAAATCTACGTGACCCGGCGTATCAATGAGGTTGATTTCGTATCGTTGATTGTCCCCATGGGCCGTGTAATACATGCGGACAGCAGACGCCTTGATCGTGACGCCTTTTTCGCGTTCGAGGTCCATCGTATCGAGCATCTGCTCGGACATATCGCGTTCCGAGATCGTGCCCGTGAGTTGCAACAGGCGGTCGGCAAGCGTGGATTTGCCATGGTCAACATGGGCGATGATACAGAAATTACGGATGTGGTCGGTCATACTGCTTTCAGGGTACAATCTCTTTTGGGGAGGAAATTTATTGCGAACAGGTTATTGCTGATTGGACTTAAATCTCTGCGCAGTACCCTGTAGGCGGGGAAAGTATAACCGAGATTATTTTGCCACAGAGATGCAGAGAGATTTCACCGCTAAGAACGCAAAGAGCGCGAGGTTAAGGACTTTTTCTTAGAGAGTGTTTTGAAATTCTGTTCAGGCGTGATTGGTTTGCCTTTTGAACAAAATTTAGCCACGAATTTCGCGAATTTTCACGAATTTTTTCCTTCACGGGCCAAACCTTTGTGTCCTGCGTGTCACTTCGACACTCCTTTCAGTCGCAGTACAAGCCTTTGTGGTGAATTATTAAACACTCTCTTAGCGATCTTAGCGTGCTTTGCGGTTCAAAAAGTGAAGGTTTTTGAACCGACCCGTGTCTAATCCAGTAGAATGACCGTCATGGACAGCCACTGGCTTGAACAATGCCGTGAGGGAGATTCGCTGGCTATCGAACGACTGGTACAAACCTATCAAGGGGATGTGTACCGCCTCGCGCTCTCCATCCTCGATGACTCAGATGAAGCTGACGACGCAACGCAGGAGGTCTTCCTCTCCGCCTTGCGCGCGCTCGAGTCGTTCCGCGGTCATGCCTCGTTCAAGACCTGGCTGTTCAGTATCACCGTTAACGTGTGTCGCACGCGCTTGGGACGCCGCAAAAACATTGGGCGGCTGGGACAGATTCTGCAAAGTCTGTTCCTGTTGAACAGCAAGCAGACACACCCTGAGAATGTAGCAATGCAAAACGAATCGGGTGCCGAGTTGTGGCGAGCCATCCACACCCTCGATGACAAACATCGCATCCCCATTGTCCTGCGCTACTTTCACGAACTGCCCGTCGCTGAAATTGCTGAAACGCTTGGGGTGCCAATCGGAACAGTACACTCCCGCCTGAACCATGCGCGTGAACGATTGCGCACGCTGTTGAAAGAAGAGCCAAGATGAACGAGATTACGCACAAACAAGCCCAACGTTACATGCGCGCGGATTTGGATGGACTGCTCACCGACGTGCAACGCCGTGATCTCGAGACGCATCTTTCTTCCTGTGAAGCCTGCCGCCTGGAATCTGAATCATTCTCCACCCTGACAGCACGCCTGCGTACGGAACTACACGCCCGATGGGATACCCAACACGGTCCTTCTACAAATGTGATCGCAAACATTCAATCACAATCACGGAGGATCATCATGAACAACCGCATCAATCTTGTATTCAGAGCACTTGGCACTGTGGCGGCATTGCTCGTTTTTGCCTTCATCATCAATGCAGTGATCTCGCAAATGAAAGACAACTCCACCGCCGCAAGCGAAACAGAAATCAGCACCAGCACGCTCGCTGTGCCCACCGAATTGAGCTATGTGCCGTTGCTCGCTTTCACATCAACAAAGGACAACAACACAGACATCTACACCATCCGCGCCGATGGCAGTGACTTAACGAGGCTTACAAATTACCCTGGATTCGATGGCAACCCTGTATGGTCATCTGATGGCAGACTTATTGCATATGAAAGTGGCGGGCAGGGCGGAGGTATCAATATCTTCTCCATGAATCCAGATGGAAGCGGCAAACGCCCGTTGACCGCAAACGATGGCATTAATAGCGCAATACACTGGTCACCTGATGGACAAAAGATTGCCTATATTTCAAGCACAACTGGAGAACCACGCCACGCCCAACTGATGGTTATGAACGCTGATGGAAGCAGGGAGACTAATTTAATCGAAATTGAGACTGCAACTCACTATTGGCCTTTAAGTTGGTCGCCTGATGGACAATATATAGCCTTTATTGCTCCTGAACCACAAGAAAGCCTGCCCGAAAATCGCGAACTGTCTCGCATTTACGTAGTGGCTGTAGATGGAGGCGCTCCTACAAATATCACCAAACTTCTTCCAGCAAATGAAGATATTTTTAATTGGAGTTATTCCTGGTCAAGCGATGGGCAGTCTATTACCTTCATCGCAGATCGCTATCCCTATGAAAACGGAAATGGCAAATCCACCTTGTATGAAGCCAGTCTGGATGGCGCTACTTTGACTGAGATAGATCATGTCGGCACACACATGTGGGATTGGTGGAACGGTACATCACTTATCCTGTCTTTAGCGGGCTCGCAACCGTTTACATGGTTACGCCCCGATGGCACCCATAGTATTCTTAATCCATTCGAAAACTGCGCTGATGCCAATATTCAACATGGTGTTGGCGCCGAAAGATCAATCACTGGTGACCTGATTATTGGAGCGGGCTGTGCCAATGATGAATGGTGGTTCTATTGGGCAAACCCAGATGGCACAGTGATTAAACCATTGCTGAATTATCCAATACAAACCAAGGAAGGTTCTTTTGAATTTATCTGGTCGCTAGACGGGAGCTATGTCATCTTGCATCTTTTTTCTTCTGATAACGCTGGTTTTTACATCGTAAATATACAAGAAGCGCTGAAAGACCCGTCTGATCAACCGACGCAATTAATAGAAGACAATATTTTCTATTACAGTCCGTCATGGCAACCCATCCCCTAAAACAACCTGTTGACCATTTCCTCCAGGGATGCGCTTTGTGTCGCTGTTGTATTTAACCACGCCAAAAACTCGGCGTTGCCCTTCGGTAAAAGTAAGGGCACAGCGAAACCTTCCATGAAGGTGACGAGAGATTCTCTCGCTGTGCCCCTACGAATCTATTTCAATCCCAACTTCTGCCTGATAAACTTTCGCACCGTCCCAGCCGCGGCGTAGGCAGTTCGAGCATCTTCCTTTTCCGCCGTCTCACCGGGGTAAGGTCCGCGCACGGCATAACGCTCCATCGTAACAAGATCGGCGCGCAACATTTCAAAACTGCCCTCAATCTCTTCGCAAAGCAACATCAATTCGACCAGATTGTGAATCTTGGGAATCGATTTATTGTTTTCCTGCAAAACGGCTTTGAGATATTTCTCGGCGGATTGTTGGGAATGGAAACAGACGGCATCGTAATTTGGAGACTTGCGCGCCCGCAGTTCGCGTCCCGCTGTGAGGAAATCGCCTTCCGCTTTTTTCACCCACTCAGTTGTTGCGGGTTTCATACAAAACCTTGCCATCTTTCAGTACGTCGCGAAGAAACCAGTCGCCCATTTTTACCCGCTCCGCCAGATACTTCGGCGTGTGAACGATCAAATCCAGACCAAAGCGATATTCGATTTGCTGGCAGATTTGAATGGCTTGCTGCACTTCTTTGAGCGGCGTATCCATCACGACCAGCAGATCCACGTCACTTTCCGGGCGTGGGTTCCCGCGCGCGTACGAGCCGAACAAGATGATCTTCTGCGGCTTGAACTTTTCCACGATCTGCTCCACCACCTGGTCAATGGCTGCTTGTGGAATGCGCTTGCGCTTGTCAATGGTGGGGACGTTTACAAGGACCATCGTGAGTCCATTATACAACCACTTTTCATCGTCGAAGTGAGTTTTCCAGTCCGTGCTGGGCATAGACTCTCCCTAAAAATACAACCCGTTCGACCTTGAACGGGCTGTGAGTATTTACTTCTTGAGCAAAGCGCGAAAATCGTCCGCTGAAATATCCGCATCGCGCAATATGCTTCTTAATGTGCCAATGGGAACTTCCCGGTTTGCATGAATTGGAACGGTGACTCGTCTCTTGTCCGATTCGCGCCACATTGTAAGGTGGCTCCCTTTTTGCCTCTTTTCGGCAAAACCAGCCTTTTTCAATAGGCGCACTAATTCATCGCATTTAACGCGTGGGAATTTATCGCTCATACCGCCACTGGAACGGTAAGCCTTGTAATAAACACCGGTTCGCGCTGAAGAGGGACAGGTTCACCATCTTCAAGCATTGATTCAATGTGGACTTCGATGGCTTCGAGAATATTGGTTTGCGCTTCTTCCACGGTGTCGCCGAACGAGTGACAACCGGGCAAAGAAGGCACAAAGGCATGATAGCCTTTTTCGTCGGGTTCAATGACAACTGTAAATTGATATTCGCTCATCTTTTGCCTCTTGCTAACGTCTTCAGCCGCTTGATCTCGGCTTTCATGTCCGCGATGCCTGTCACCGCAAGTTCCCAATCGAAGTAATCCTGCTCTGCGTCCGATTTTGGCTTCGATGCAAGAATTTTCTTGTGGAAAGTTTCGAAGTCGCGTTCGTATTTCTTTTCGAAGTCACGCGCCATTGCCTGGTACTTGATCAAATTGCGCTGGGCGCGTTCGAGGAGCAATTCCACGATTGCCTGTTCTGGAGACAGGTTGGGGAAGAGTCGCTTTGCGCTGGATTCGATGGTCACGGGTAAAACCATGCTTAGATTATATACCCAATTTTCTTATCAAACCTTCCAAATCGCTTCCTTCTGGACTTGAGGTTTGATCCATTCACGCCAAAAACTCGGCGTTCCCCTTCGGTCCCAACAGGGGGATAGGTTTCGAGCGAACACCGAGATATTCCCAGAAATCTGATAAAATATCGAAGTGACTGACAAAACCTAATTCTGTCAGTCACAGGAGATTTCATATGTTAGCCACAAGAGTTGGGCGTCGCGGACAGATCGTCCTGCCGAAAGAAGTGCGGACGAAAATCAAAGTCGCGGAAGGCGACCAAATCGCGTTCGTCATTGACGGCGAACAGGTCGTGATCAAGCCCATTACCCACACCCTGCTGGACCTGCGCGGGCGTGTGAAGGTTTCGGGCAGGCAGGATATTGAGTCCATTCGCAAAGTAGTCAAGACGAAACGCGCGGCAAAACGGGGAAATCGAGATGAGCGCTGAAACTGTCTTTGCAGATACCAACCTGTTCCTGCGGTATCTTACCAACGACGTTCCCGTTCAGGCAGATCTGGTGGAGTCCCTGCTTCACCGCGCGGCAAAAGGAAAAGTTGATCTCGTTACGACCAGCATGGTCATTGCCGAAATCGTCTGGACGCTCGAAAGTTATTATGAACTCGATAAAAAGGAAATCCAGGCAATGGTGCTGGGGATTCTGAACACCGACGGCTTGGAAGTGATCGATTCAGATTTGGTCTTGCAGGCAATTGTCCCCTATGCCGATAAAAACGTGGACTTCATTGACGCCTTCAACGCGGCATGGATGGTCAAGAATGACGTGGATAAAATCTACACCTTCGACCAAAAGCATTTCAACAGGTTCGAGGGAATTACAGCAGAACTCCCGAAATAACCCGAAGGATTTTTATGATGTGGGATTGATTGCCTTCTTGATCAGACTCTCAAAATCGCCTCCCTCTAGACTTGAGGCTTGATCCATCCACGCCAAAAACTCGACGCTGCCCTACGGGCGTGCCTCTACGCCGATTCGCTTTATTCAATTTCCAGGTTTTGGAATTTCTCGATCAATCCAGGGATTTGCGTTTTTATCACATCCCAAATAATTTCATGATCCAGCCCAAAGTATTCATGCGCAATTACGTTTCTCAAGCTGGCAACTTCACGCCACGGGATTTCGGGATGGGCTGATTTAAAGCCGGGTGGCATTTGTCGCGCCGCTTCACCGATCACTTCCAAACTGTGTACAACCGCTAAAAACGTGCGTCGGTCTTTTCCAAATTCTTCGGCGTTCGGCACTTCGCGCGTAAAATCGAGTATCTCCCCGCAGGCTTGCTTGATGTCTTCCACGTACAAGCGCGGGCTACGAGACGACATACAGCAGGTCTCTCTCCACAGACGGGCGCACAGCAGGTTTCAGCCCTTTGGGCGTGACCAAATCCACTTCGCGGCCCAGTAAATCCTCCAGATAAAATTTCAACCCGATGTAATTCGCCCACGTTGGCTGGTCGAACTGCACCAAAATATCCACATCGCTGCGTTTGCGCAAACGATTCCGCGCCGCAGATCCGAACACAGCCAGCGACTGAACGCCATACTGCTTAATGGCGGTACGTCTTGATTTTAGAACAGTGACTACATCGTTACGATTAGTGGTAGCCATGCTTGAATTATACAGCAACTCAGAATTTGGAATTGATTGCCTTATCTATCAAACTATCCAAATCGCTTCGCTCTGGACTTGCGGCTTGATCCATCCACACCAAAAACTCAGCGTTGCCCTTCGATCCCAACAGCGGACTTTTCACCAGCCCGCGAATGCCGAAGCCCTCGTGTTGGGCGAAGGTCAGCACAACGAGGAGCACTTGACGGTGAATCTCAGGGTCGCGGATGACACCGTCGCCGCGCGAGACATCCTTTTTACCGGCTTCGAATTGGGGTTTGATGAGGGCGAGGACTCTGCCCTCACCCCTAGCCCCTCTCCCAGCGGGGGAGGGGAACCAACCCTTGATAACGGGCAACAAAATCTTCAACGAAATAAACGATGCGTCAATCGTGACAAAATCAATTTGTTCCGGCAGGGATTCGACAAAGCGCGCGTTGGTCTCCTCCATCACGACGACGCGCGGGTCGTTGCGGAGTTTCCAGTGCAGGATGCCTTTGCCCACGTCAATGGCGTAGACTTTCGCCGCGCCGCGCTGGAGCAGGCAGTCCGTGAATCCGCCGGTGGACGCGCCAACATCGGCACAGACCAAGCCAGTTACATCGATCTTGAACGATTCGAGAGTCGCATCCAGTTTTTCGCCGCCACGTGAGACGAAGCGCGGACCGGAGTCAACTGTCACGGTGGAGTTGCTGTCCACGGGCGTGGCAGGCTTGAGCGCGACCTGATCCGCCACGCGCACTTGTCCTGCCATGATCATCGCTTGCGCTTTCGCGCGCGATTCAGCGAGTCCGCGTTCCACGAGCAACACATCCAAACGAACTTTTGGCATGTTGGTATTTTACTTCCATTGCTGGTATAAAGTGCAGACAGGTGATTCCATGAAGAAACAATTGCTTGCCATTGCTTTGTTATTGATGTCCTGTAATTTGTTGACGGGAACACCAACCGCCACGCCGGTTGGTGTTCCAACAGCAACTGTTTCAAGCCCAACTGAATCTATCGAAGAAATTGCACATCCTTTCCCTCAACATGTGCAGTATGCGCCTGGGAGCATTCTGCCGAGTCATCGTTTGCAGAAGCAACTCGATGATGACGTGCGCGCGTTTTACGATCAATGGAAGCGCGAGTTTGTGGTCGAGGCGGGTACGTCACCAAACGGAAACGCGATGTATCGCATCGCGTTTGGCAAAGATCAGCCCGGTTTCGATACGACCGTGTCTGAAGGTCAGGGCTATGGCATGATCATCGTGCCGATGATGGCGGGTTACGATGAAGACGCGCAGAAAAATTTCGACGGCTTGTGGGAGTTTGTCCGCGCCCATCCCAGTGAAATTGATTCACGCCTGATGGATTGGAACATTCCATTGATCGAGGGCAATGCCAGCGCCTTCGATGGCGATGCGGATATCGCCTATGGACTGTTGCTCGCAGACGCGCAATGGGGAAGCAACGGGCGCATCAATTACAAAGCGGAGGCGGATATGCTGATGCTGGCGATTCTCGAATCAACGATCGGATCGGAGAGTCATCTGCCGATGTTGGGCGATTGGGTGGAGCAATCCGGGGAAGTCTACAGCCAGTACACGCCTCGCTCTTCGGACTTCACGCTGGTCAACTTCCGTGCGTTCGGCAGGGCTAGGCAGGATCCCGTGTGGACTGACATCGTTTGGCGGAGCCAGTATGTGATGAATGAGATACAAGCCAATTACAGCCCGGTATCGGGGTTGATGCCCGATTTCATCGTGCTGGCTGGCGATGCGCACATTCCGCAACCCGCACCTCCCGATTTTTTGGAAGGTCCTACCGATGGGCAATACAACTACAACGCGGGCCGCGTTCCGTGGCGTGTGGGTAGCGACGCCCTGCTGAACAACGATGCCGCCTCGCGGGCTATCGCGCAAAAAATCTCACACTGGATCGAAACCTCGACGAACGGCAACCCGGCGAACATCCGCGCGGGATACGACCTCGAAGGCAATCCATTGCCCGATAGCGAATATTTCACCACCTTCTTCATCGCGCCGATGGGCGTCGCGGCAATGACCGACCCGACTCAACAGGCATGGTTGAATGCAGTGTACGACGCGATCTACGACCAGCACATTGACTATTATGAAGACTCGATCAATTTGCTTTGCCTGTTCGTGATGACCGGCAACGCATGGACGCCGTAAGTGTCATTGCGAAGCGTTCGTCACCCCTGCCAAAGGGAAGTAATCATCTCTATTTAACGCATCGCTCAGACAGGGTCTGAGACCCCGTCCGAACATAATACAGGTAAAATTGCATCCATGAATTCCGTTCGAATCAAATACGAAGGCTGGCTGTATTGGCTAGCCTTTCTTCTCGCCCTTGGCATTCGATTCATCCAACTCGGCGCGACGCCGCTCACCGATTCCGAAGCGACGCTTGCCTTGCAAGCGCTCGCCATTGCGCGCGGTGACAGTCCGTTGCTCGCGCCGCAACCGGCGTATATTCTTCTCACCAGCATTTTCTTTGCGATCCTTGAAGGCACCAATTTCCTCGCGCGTTTCATTCCCGCGCTGGCAGGGAGCGCGCTGGTGTTCGCACCCTATTTTTTCCGTGAAAAACTCAAACCGCGTCCCGCGTTGATCCTCGCGTTGCTCTTCGCATTTGACCCCGGGCTGGTTGCGCTCTCGCGGCAGGCAAATGGGACCATCCTCGCGGTGACGTGCCTGCTCTTTGCCATCGCGATGTGGATGAACAAACGATTCGTCCCCGCCGGCATTTTCACCGGTCTTGCGCTTCTCTCCGGACCTTCGCTCTGGGCTGGCATCCTCAGCCTTGCCCTCACATGGGTATTTTTACAAGGCACAAAATCATCCACCACCGATGAACAACACGAAATCGAAAATCAACACTCTCCAATCCGCCGCACTGAGCCTGTCGAAGTGTCCACTTCTCCAATTCTCAACCCTCAACCACAAATTACCAATTACGAATTCCCCATCGCCCTCCTCTCCACCTTCCTCCTCGCCGGCTCCCTGCTCTTCCTCGCCCCCAATGGACTGAGCGCCGCGCTTGCCTCCATCCCCGCGTATTTCAGCGGCTGGGTGGCACAGATCACCGTCACACCGACGCGCGTTCTCATCACCTTGCTCGCGTACGAGCCGCTGGGAATTTTTCTTGCCCTCCTCGCCATCATGCGCGGCTTGAGGACGAACGGGAAACGCGCGAAACGATTGATGTTGTGGCTTGGTGTTTCACTTTTGCTCGCCGTGTTTTACCGGCACACCAGTGAACTCGTGTGGGTCATCATTCCACTGCTTACGCTCGCCGCGCTCGAACTCTCGCGTGTTTTCAATATCTATCGTGAAGAACTCGTCGAAGTCGGTGTGGTCGTGCTTGCCATCCTCATCCTGCTCATCTACATTTCATTCACCCTATCCAACCTCGCGCTCAACCCGTTCAATCAAGTCACCACCACCCTGCCGATCTTTGGCGAGGTGCAAAATCCGCAACTCGTGGTGCTGGTCAGTTCGTTTGCGATTCTGCTCGTGTGCATCGCGCTGGTCGCGCTCGGCTGGTCTGCGCGCATTGCGCGGCTCGGCGCCACCATCGCGCTCACCGCGTTCATCGGCTTGTACACCGTTGGCGCGGCATGGGGCACCAGCGGACTCCGCAACCCGAACGGCTTCGAATTGTGGATGACCGACTCGCAGCCGGCGCAAGCGGACTTGCTTCTCGCCAGTGTGAACGACATCTCGGAATTCAGCCTCGGTCATACGCAGTCTCAACCTGTGACCGTAGTGGGAATCGTTTCCCCCGCCCTCGAATGGACTCTGCGGAATCACCAGGTCGAGGTTGCCTCCGCGCTCGACCCGCAAATCGCACCGCCGATCGTCGTCACGCCGGTGATGGATGATCTCGGTCTGCCCTCCGCCTATCGCGGGCAGGACTTCACGTGGAGAGTCCAGCCGCAATGGGAGATCGTGCAAAACACCGATTGGATCAAATGGTTTGTCTTCCGGCAACTGCCGATGGAAAGTGAGACCATTATCTTGTGGGCGCGGGACGATCTCTTCCCCGACGCGCGCCCGAGCGGGCAACCATGACTCCCTCGATCATCGCCATAGACGGACCCGCCGCCTCCGGCAAATCCACGCTGGGGTTGAGGCTGGCGAACGCGCTGGGTTATTTATTCTTCGACACCGGCATCATGTACCGCGCCGTCACGTGGATCGCGTTGGACCGGAAGATTGACGTGCGCGACGAAGCCGCGGTCACCGCGCAGGCTGAGAAAACGCAGATCGAGATCGCGCCAGCCTCCACGTCAGATGGACGCGCGTGCGATATCCTGGTGGACGGAAAAGACATCACGTGGGAAACGCGCACGCCCGAAGTCGAGGCACATGTATCTGTTGTCTCGGCATATCGCGGTGTGCGCAGTGCGTTGAGTCAACAACAGCGGCGCATCGGTTTGCGCGGCAGGGTGGTGATGGTCGGGCGCGATATTGGCACGATCGTGTTGCCTGAAGCGGACTTGAAAATCTATCTCGATGCCTCCGCCGGTCAACGCGCCCGGCGGCGTTACGATGAAATCCTTGGGCGCGGCGGCACGGCAGAATACAATAAGATCCTCACCAACGCGCTCGAACGCGACCGGATTGACTCAACGCGCGATGTGGCGCCGCTCAAAGCCGCCGAAGACGCCGTGATCATTGACTCCGATGCGCTGAACGCGGATGAGGTGTTCGAGAAAGCGCTGGCATTGTGTAAATGAACGGAACGTATCACATCTCCTTGAAATATCGAATCATACGCCCGATCATGAAGTTGATTGCGCGCGGTTTTTTTCGTTCGCTCGGGCCGGTAAAGATCAGCGGTGTCGAACACATCCCATACGGGAAACCGTACGTGGTGGCGATGAACCACGTCTCGATCTTCGATCCTCCGTTTGCCGGTGCGTTCTGGCCCGAGCCGCTGGAGGTCATTGGCGCGGTGGAGGTGTTCGACAAACCGGGGCAGGGCTTGGTGCTCAAGGCGTATGGCGTCATCCCCGTGCATCGCCGCGATTTCGACCGGGCGTTGCTGGTGAAGATCGTGCGCGTTCTCAAATCGGGTTTGCCTCTTTTGATTGCGCCGGAAGGAGGACGCTCACACGTCAAAGCAATCCAGCGCGCCATGCCCGGCATCTCATACATCATCGAACAAACCGGTGTGCCGGTGGTGCCTGTCGGTTTGGTGGGTACCACGCCAGATTACTTCCATCGGGCGCGGCGACTGGAACGACCCGCGCTCGAAATGCGGATCGGCAAACCGATCCTCTTTCCGGAAATGGTTGCAAAAGGAACCGAACGACACGCGGCGAGGCAGAAGAATGCCGACCTCGTCATGTCGCATATCGCCGGCTTGTTGCCGGATGAATATCGAGGAGTGTATGCAGGATCAGCCATTTGACCCGCCTAAACCGGTGACGGAAATCTGGAGACCCGACCTGATCGTATTGCCGCGCCTCACGTTTAGCCGCCGGGCATTTCGTTTGATCTTCCGCGGCGCCATGCGGTTACTCGGCGGGTCGCTTATGAAAGTCACCGTGAAGGGCTTGGAGAATTTTCCAAAAAAGGGGCCGGCGCTGATCGTCGGGAATCATTCCGGGAATGCGGATGTGGTGATTGGGTCGGGTTTTCTTCCGTATTCCATAGATTGGATTGGGAAAATCGAAAACCGGGACGATCATTGGCTGGCTGGACCAGCGTTTCGCGCCTACGGGTTTATCTGGATTCACCGCGGCAAGCCGGACCGCCGCGCCATGCGCGTGGCGCTGGAAGCGCTTGCCGAGGGACGCATGATCGTCATGTCCCCGGAAAGCCGGCAAACGTTGACCGGCGGTTTGGAGGAGGGCACCGATGGCGCGACCTTCCTCGCCCTCAAGTCGGGGGCGCCGGTGGTGCCGGTGGCAATGACCGGGACTCAAAATTCAAATATCTACGGGAGCCTGAAAAAATGGAAGCGCGCCGAGGTGGGGCTCATGGTGGGAAAACCCTTCTACATCGAGGAGCAGGCAGTTCGTCGCAACACGATGCGGGAGGGCACGCGCCGCATCATGGAGGAGATCGCGCGTCTCTTGCCGGAAGAGTATCGAGGGAAATACAATTACGTTTCCCAACCGGATTTTTGAATTAACCATTGAGGACTCCGAGCGCCCATGGAGAATCAATCGCCTGCCCCTCCCAAACCCATCGCGGAAATCTGGAAGCCTGAAATGGTTTCGCTCCCGCGCCTGACTCTGGCGCGGCGGGTATATCGGTTTTTCTTTGGTTATCTGGTGAGGCTGTTTGCCATTTCGATCATGCGCATCACCTACAAAGGGCGCGAAAATAAACCGAGGAAAGGTCCGGCAATTGTTGTATTCAACCATCTTGGCGATGCCGATGCGGTTGTGAACCTCGCTTCGTTTCCCTACACCGGCGAAATAATCGGAAAGATCGAAAACAGTTACGACCACTGGCTGGTGGGACCGGCGCTCCGCGCGTATGGCGTGATTTGGATTCACCGAGGTATGCCGGACCGCCGCGCCTTGCGCGCCGCGCTGAATGCGCTCGCCGAAGGACGCACGGTTGCCATCGCGCCGGAAGGCAGGCAAACCGTAACGGGTGGGCTGGAGCAGGGAACCGATGGCGCGGCATTCCTTGCGTTGAAATCGGGCGCGCCGTTAATCCCGCTCGCGTTGACGGGCACCGAGAACAAGAATGTATATGGTCATATGAAAAAAAGGCGGCTCGCCAAAGTGACATGGACGATGGGGAAACCCTTTTATTTGAATGCCCAATCCGGTCGCCGCGACGCCATCCACGAAGGGACACGGCAGATCATGGAGGAGATCGCCCGCTTGCTTCCTAAAGCATATCGGGGGATATACGATTACGTTGAATGACGGATTGATTTCCACACTCGCATAGCATGGCAAGTGAATCGCCCGAACCCAAACCGGTCGCGGAAATTTGGAGACCGGACCTCGTATCCCTGCCGCAGTTGACTCTGGCGCGGCGAATCTTTCGCGCGTTCTTTCAACGGTTTATAAGCTTGGTGGTGTTTGTCATCATGCGCGCGAAATTCAACGGGTTGGAAAACCTGCCCAAAAAGGGACCGGCGCTGATCGTGTTCAATCACCTCGGCGATGCGGATGCCGCGTTGATTCTTGCCGCGTTGCGATCCCCGGCCGATGTGATGGGAAAGATCGAACTGCATAATTACGGCTGGGTCGGTTTGATCGGGCGCGCCTACGGGACAATTTGGGTGCATCGCGGCTCACCGGACCGACGCGCGCTCCGCGCCGCGCTGGATGGTCTCGCGGCAGGGCGCGTGGTCGCGCTTGCGCCGGAAGCGAGAGAATCGCTCACCGGCACCCTCGAAGAAGGGACGGAGGGCGCGGCGTTTATCGCGGTCAAATCGGGCGCGAGGGTGATACCCATCGGCTTGACCGGCACACAGAATGAATTCATCCATGGGCGCAAATGGTTCCAGCGCGCGCCGGTGACGCTGACGGTGGGAAAACCGTTCGGGATTCGGGAGCAGGCAAAACGTCAGGATATGATTCGAGAGGGCACGCGTCAGATCATGGAGGAGATTGCGCGTCTGCTCCCCAAAGAATACCGGGGAAAATATGAGTACGTTTCATCTGAGTAACATCGCCGCTCTCGCCTTGGATTAACGCTATAATCCCCACCATGCAGTTCGTCGCAACCTTGTTGACGCGCCTTGCCTACTTCAATCCACTTTCGCTTGCGGGGTGGCTGGTGTGGTTTGGGCTGGCGGGACTGCTCACATTCTCACTGTTGAACTGGCGCAACTACCATTCAAGATTTTCACAGCGTGCGCGGGGGATGCTTATCGCGCTGGCAATTCTTGCACTCATCACAACGTTATTTCTCGGGCTTGAATTCACCGGCGGTTCAACCCTGCCTGTGCCTGGCGTTCCGGCACAAGCGCGGGGAGGGACCCTGATGATGTTCTCCGCCCTGCCATGGACTCTGGCAGGCGGCTTGCTCGGTCCGATTGCGGGCGCAGGCGTGGGCATGTTCAGCGGACTCTTGCGCGGCGGATGGGATACACACACCCTCTTTTCAATGCTTGAGTTCGGGCTTCTCGGCGCGATCTTTTCCGTATCTGCGCGGCAGAGGTATCGCACAGCGTTCTTTCGTTTGCTCCGTCAGCCGCTGTTCAACGTGTTCTTTCTCACGTTGATTCACGCCGTCTTATTCATAGTCAGCGCGTTCTTTTCCAGTGCCGCCTCCACAGCCGAACGGCTTGACTTTGCCTTCAGCAACGCAGGCTTGGCAAGCCTCACCTTCGGCATCGAAATGTTGATCGCGGGGTTTGCCGCGCAGATTTTGATCACCGTGTTCCCAAACTTTTGGGGTGGAAGCGGATCACTCCAACCCTCCCCCGCGGAGCGCAGCATCGAGATGCGTTTCGTCTCCGGCGCAGGCGCGATCATTTCCATTTTGTTGATCCTGCTCCTCGCAGGCGCGTGGATCGTCTCCGGTTCCGCCGCGCGCAGATTGCTGGAGGAGCGCCTCGCTGGCGCGGCGCAAGTGAGCGCGCAGGCAATTCCGCAGTTTCTCGAAGCCGGGCAAAGCCTCTCCTCACAAATTGCCTCCGACCCGCGCCTCGCGCAAGTCAGCGATGCTGACCTGCAACTCCTGCTCAGCGAACGCATTCAATCCATCCCATTTTTCAATCAACTCGCGGTCGTGGAGGTTTCGACAAACGTCGTCGTGACGAGTTACCCACCGGAACAAACCTTTCAATGGACGGATCAGGAGGCGACCGGAGTGCCGCTCATTTTTCAGGGGATTCTGAATCAACAGCATTCGCTTCCTCCCGCCACCCCCGGCGACGCGGCGCGCATTTCATTCATCGCCGCCATCCCCAACACTTCCCGCGCGCTGATTGCCCGTACCGACTTGAACTCCAACCCAACCCTGCGCGCGCTTGTGACAAGTTTGGATAGTATGCAAGGAATGAACGGCACCGGAATCCTGATTGACGGGCAGGGGCGCATCCTCCATCACTCGCAAAATGAGTTGATCTTCACGCAATACACCGGTCAACGAAGCGACGCGCCATCCTTTTTCGATGAAACCTCCCCAAGCGGAACGCGGCAGTTGGTGTATTACCAGCCTGTCGAGGGTCATCCGTGGGCGGTTCTGCTTGCCGTACCGGCGCGGCAGGTGCAACAGATCGCGATTGACATTGCCCTGCCGATCGCGTTGATGATTCTCCTGCTCGGCGCGATTGCGCTGATGGCATTACGCGTCAGTTTGCGCGCGGTGACCGGCTCCCTGCAAGACCTCGCGGCGGAGGCAAAATATATTTCCACCGGCAGGTTGGATCGTCCGCTCGCCACCGAAGGCGCGGATGAACTCAGCGACCTGCGCAACGCCTTCGAGCAGATGCGCGCCAGCCTGCAAGCCCGCATGGACGAACTCAACCGCCTGCTCACGGTGAGTCAGGGCGTGGCATCGAGCCTCACGCTCGGCGACGCGTTGCAACCGGTGCTCGAAGCGATCGTGGCGAGCGGCGCAAGTTCAGCGCGCATCGTTTTGATGCGCGACCTGCTCCCCGCGGATACCCCGCTCCGCTTTGCCGATGGGCTGGAGCAGGATGTGTACATGCATCTCGATCACCAGATCGTCGCGCTCACCGAACAGCAGGAACGGGTGGTGATGGCGACTCTTTCCGGGAACCGCGGCTTGCTCCTCGACCCCAACCTGCCGCAACCTGAATCGTTGATCGCGCTGGCATTGCGCAACGAGAACCGATTCTATGGCACGCTCTGGGCGGCGTATAACAAACAGCACATCTTCACCGAATCGGATTTGAAGTTCATGTCCACACTTGCCAGCCAGTCCGCGCTGGCGGTGGCGAATATCCGCCTCTTTATGACAGTGGAGGTCAGTCGCCGCCAACTGGAGGCAATCCTCAATTCCACGCCGGACCCGGTGCTCGTCACCGACGCGTCGAATCGTCTCATTTTGGCGAACCCAGCCGCGGGTCACGTGTTTGGCGTCACCATCCGCCGCGGTGAACGGGTGGATGTCGAAAAGATGATTCAAGTCAAAGCGCTGAACGACATCCTGCAGGCATCCTCCACCGAACAACTCTCGGCGGAGGTCGGCATGCCCGATGGGAAAACGTATCTCGCCATGACCTCGCCCATGATCGCGGAAGGGAAGATCACCGGGCGCGTGTGTGTCCTGCGCGATGTCACTCAACTCAAGGAGATTGACACGCTGAAATCGGATTTTGTCGCGACGGTGAGTCACGACCTGCGCTCGCCGTTGACGTTGATGCGCGGGTATGCCACCATGCTCGAAATGGCGGGAAGTTTGAACGACCAGCAAAAGAACTATGCCAGGATGATCGTGCAGGGCGCGGATAACATGGCGAAACTCGTCAACAACCTGCTCGATCTTGGGCGCATCGAGTTCGGGGTGGGCTTGCAGGTCGAGCAGATCCCCATGCTCGATATTCTCGAACGCGTGACCGGTAGTTTGCAAATGCAGGCGAAGGAAAAGAACATTTCACTCGGCGTGGAACTCCCCCGCGACCTGCCCAATGTCATCGAAGCCGATCAGGCGTTATTGCATCAGGCGTTGTACAACCTCATTGAAAATGGGATCAAATATACGCCGGAAGGCGGCACTGTAACCGTGCATTTGAAAACGCTTCCCGACGCGCTGGTCTTCGCGGTGCAGGATAGCGGCATCGGCATCTCGGAAGAGGATCGCAAACGACTCTTTGAAAAGTTCTTCCGCGGCACCAACCGTGAAGCGCTCGCCCAACGCGGCACCGGGCTGGGGCTTGCCATTGTCAAATCCATTGCGGAACGTCACAATGGAAAAGTCTGGGTGGATAGCGAGTTGGGCAAGGGCAGTGTTTTCTTTTTGCAGATCCCACTGGCACAAGAGTAGACCTCTTGCGAAAGCCTTTTCGCCACACACCTGCCCTGGTACGGCTTAAGCCGCACGGTGCCAGGGGAGAACCCACCGTTCGTGCCGCGAGTACGTCGGTGCGAGACGGCAGAGCAAATGAGTTTTTCTCAAAGGTCTCAGTGGGCTCTGTGGCTAGGCAAAGAGTCACGTATGCAAGAGGTCAAGTAAAGAATCTTCGTGCGCGTAAGGATCGAATTAGGCGTATAATACCAACTCCTCGCCTCGAGGAGTTATTGTTGCCAACATGATTGACCCGCAGACCAAACAAGAATCACCGTTCATCCATCGAAACGCCGCTAAAGCGCCAACCCCCAATTTCAAAGACTATCTTCTGGGACGCCCTCTCCCCACCGCAGATGCCGAACACGAAACCATCGGCAAAGGAGTGGGGCTGGCTGTATTCGCGTCTGACGCATTGTCCTCCACCGCGTATGCCACGCAGGAAATTCTCGTCATCCTTGCCGGAGCCGGGACGCTTGCCTTCGGCTACGTCTTCCCCATTTCCATCGTCATCGTTGCGTTGCTCGCCATCGTTGTCATTTCCTACGAGCAGATCATCCACGCCTACCCGGACGGCGGCGGCGCATACATCGTTGCTTCGGATAATCTCGGCAAATTCCCGGCGCTCGCCGCCGCGGCGGCATTGCTGACTGATTACATTCTAACGGTCTCGGTTTCTATATCTTCGGGTGTGGCGCAGATCGTTTCGGCGTATCCGCAATGGTTCGAGTATCGCGTTGCCATCTCGGTGTTTTTCGTGTTCTTCATCATGTTGATCAACCTGCGCGGCGTGCGGGAATCCGGCGCGGCGTTTGCCATCCCCAGTTATTTCTTCATCGTGATCATGTTCCTGACCATCTGCTTCGGTCTGTTCCGAATAGTCAATGGCTCGCTGGGCGTTGTGATTGACCCGCCTCCCCTTGAACATCACGGCGAAGAACTTGCCGGTATCACGCTGTTCCTGCTTTTGCACGCGTTCTCCAGCGGGACCACGGCATTGACCGGCGTGGAAGCCATTTCGAACGGCACTACTGCCTTCAAAGAGCCGCGCGGTCGCAACGCGGGCATTACGCTGATCTGGATGGCGTTCATCCTCGGCATCCTGTTCACGGGAATTTCTTTCATTACACGCGCGATTCACGCCGTGCCCTCTGAAACCGAGACGGTGATCTCACAACTGGCGCGCACGGTCCATGGCGGGCAGGGAATTTTATATTTCAGCGTCATTCTGGGAACGACGGTCATCCTTATCCTTGCCGCGAATACAGCCTTTGCCGGCTTTCCGCGGTTGAGCGCCATGCTCGCCAGTGACGGGTATATGCCGCGTCAATTAACGTATCGCGGCAGTCGGCTTGTCTATTCCTACGGAATCGTCGCGCTTGGCGGTGTGGCTTCCGTTCTCATCATCATCTTTCAGGCAAGCGTCACGCGTTTGATCCCACTCTACGCGATCGGCGTATTTTTATCGTTCACGCTGGCGCAGGCTGGCATGACGCGGCGCTGGTGGCGTTCGGGGAAAATGGACCCGGCGATTCAACCCAAAGACCATGACCACGCGCACGGCTTACATTACGATAGAGGCTGGTTCATCAAGATGGTCAGTAACGGGTTCGGTGCAATCTGTACAGGCTTCGTCATGCTGGTCTTTGCCGTGACAAAGTTCACCGATGGCGCGTGGATCGTTCTCATCCTCACCCCAATCTTGATCGGCATCTTCCTGTGGATTCATCGCCACTACACGAGCATGGCAAGCCGCCTCTCACTGGAAAAGTATGGCGAGCCGCCCCCGTACAACCTCCGCCACCGTGTGCTCGTACCGGTCAGCAACGTGCATCAGGGCGCGCTTGCCGCGCTCCGTTATGCGCGCATGATGTCTGATGATGTGACCGCGATCCATGTCTCGCTTGAACCAGCCGACACGGAAAAAGTCCGTGCCAAATGGGAAACGTGGGGACGCGGCACGCGCCTCGTGATCGTCGATTCTCCCTATCGCCTCTTCGTTGAACCGTTGCTGGCTTACATCAAGGAAATTTTATCCAGCCGGCAACCCAACGAGACGATCACCATCGTCGTCCCACATTTTGTGCCTGGGCAGAGGATCTACAATGCCTTGCACATGCAAACCGCCGAGTTGCTTCGCCGTGAATTGCTTTCGACACCCGGTGTGGTCATCACGGAAGTACCCTATCAAATTCCATAATTGAATGTCGCTTATAAAAGAAGGATTAGTTCCATGAATTTTATTGTCGTCGGATGCGGCCGCGTAGGCGCGGAACTTTGTTACCACCTGTTCAAAAGCGGACATAGCGTTGTGGTTGTGGATAGCCGCAGGGAATCGTTCAACCGTCTGCACCCCGATTTTCGCGGACGCACACTTGAAGGCGAAGGCTTGGCGGAAAGTGTGCTCGAGCGCGCAGGCATTCAGGAAGCGGATGGCCTTGCCGCCGTAACAAATTCAGATACCTTGAACGCGGTGGTCGCTCATGCCGCGCGCACGTATTACAATGTGCCCAATGTGGTCGCGCGCAACTATGACCCGAACCTGCGCTCGGTGATCGAGGCATTTGGGTTGCAAACTGTCGGATCCACCTACTGGGGGGCGCATCGTGTCGAAGAGTTGTTAATGAACCCGTCTCAAAAAATGGTCTATTCCGCGGGCAACGGCGAAGTGGAAGTCTACGAAATCCTCATCCCCGAAGCGTGGAATGGCAGGACGCTGGGCGATCTCATGAACCCGCTGAAGCAGTGTTATCCGGTTGCGTTATCCCGGGCCGGCAGGGCGTTCCTGCCGGATTCATCCACCATGCTGAACACCGGCGACCTGCTCAACGTCAGTTCCACTTTCGAGGGCATCGGCGCGTTGACCGTGCGACTCTCCGGAAAGGCGGAGGCTTAACATGTTTGTACTCATTGCCGGCGGCGGACGCACCGGAACGCGTCTCGCCAATTTATTGCTGACTCAAAACTACAAAGTCCGGCTGATCGAACATCGCCGCGACGTGTTGACGCGCCTGCATCAGGAACTGCCCACCGAGGTGGTCTATGAAGGCAACTCGGTTGACCCCAGCGTGCTCGAAGCGGCGGGCATCCGTGAAGCGCATGTGATGGCGGCGGTGGCCAGTGAGGACGCAACCAACCTCGCCATGTGTTTTGTATCCAAAACGTTGTTTGAGGTGCCGCGCACGATTGCGCGCGTGAACAACCCGGTCAACGCGTGGCTGTTCAATGACAAATTCAAAGTGGACGTGGCGTTGAACTCGGCGGATGTGCTGGCGCATTTGATCCAGGAGGAAATGTCGCTGGGCGATATGATGACGATCTTCAAAATCCGCCGCGGACATTACTCGGTGGTCGAGGAAAAGGTACCGGCAGGCGCGAAAGCCATCGGCATCGAACTCAAGGACATGGGGTTGGCGGAACATTGTGTGATTGCGGCGATCATCCGCGACGGGGTGATGACCCTGCCGCGCGGCGACAGCGCCTTGCAGGAAAACGATGAGATCATCGCGGTGACCAGCGTGGAAGGCGCGAAAAGGCTGGCTGAAATGTTGGCGTTCCCGGTGTACCCGGTGCGGAATGGGAAGAAAAAGGAATAAACCGGCTCTCGAGGGGCAGGGTTTTTACTTGAATGGAATCCGCAGCATTGAGATAGACTAATTTATTAGCTCAACATCATCTGCAATGTCAGAATCGACTTTAAACAAAAATCACGGCGTACGCCGTGATTCTCGTTACGAAGCCTTCCTCGTTACGCGACGGACTTGCTCATCGCCTTGATGCACTTGGTGCACAGCACCTTGTGGACCACGCGTCCCTTTTCCATCACAATCGTCTTCTGTAAATTCGGCTTGAAGGTTCGATTGGTGGCGCGCTGGGAGAATGAGCGATTATGCCCGAATGCCGTAGACTTGCCGCAGTTTGCACACTTAGCCATTTTCTTGCAATTTCCTTTCCTACGATAATTCCGAAACGTTCCGCCTTTTTGAAGGCACGGCATTTTACCACGTGACTTAACTGCGGGCAAGATGCTAAAATAGAGACTATCCTGTCATTGCGAGGGCTGGTGGTCGAGTAGGGCAAGTGATGGTTTCGCCCGTATCGAGACCACCAGCCCGAAGCAATCTGCAAGTCAATTAGGAGATTGCTTCGACCTTCGGGTCTCGCAATGACGGAACTGAGAGGAACTCATGGGCGAAGATACGACGACGCTGGGAGGCATCCACATCTCCCCGAATGCTGTAGCGACGATTGCCTACCATGCCACCTTGCAATCCTACGGCGTGGTAGGGCTTGCCGCGCGTAACATCGCGGATGAATTGGTCAAAACCATCACGCGCGACCCTGCACGCGGCATCACCGTGAAATACAACGGTGAGGATATTGACATCGAAATTCACGTCATCATCGAATACGGCACGCGCATCAGCGCGGTGGCGGAAAGTGTCTCGAATACGGTCCGCTTTCACGTGGAGAAGGCGCTGGGATTGAAGGTCAACAAAGTAAACGTCCGCGTGGCGGGACTGCGCGTGAGCAACACCGACTAGAGGAGAAAACCATCATGGCTGTGGATAACGAGCGCGTCGAGAAACTTCGCAGGAAAACCATCAATGGGCAGTCTATGAAACGGCTGGTTGAGGCTGGGTTAACCTGGCTACGGGTCAACCAGCAGACCGTCAACGCGCTGAACGTGTTTCCCGTCCCGGATGGCGACACGGGCACGAACATGGTGCTCACGATGCAGTCGGCATGGAATGAGATCAAAGATTCCGGTCATCGCAAAGTCAGCGACATGGCGGCGGCAGTGGCAAAAGGCGCGTTGATGGGCGCACGCGGCAACTCGGGCGTGATCCTTTCGCAGTTGTGGCGTGGGTTTGCGCGCGGTGTGCAGGGCAGGGAAATGCTCGATGGGGAATCTCTTGCCAAGGCATTCGGCGAAGCGCGCGACACCGCGTATAAAGGTGTCGTCAAGCCGGTGGAGGGGACGATCTTAACCGTCGCACGCGGCGTGGCTGACGCAACCGAAGCCGCGTTACAGTCCACGAATGATACGATTACGATTCTCGAAGTGGCGGTGCGCGCGGCGGACGAAGCCGTCCAACGGACTCCCGATTTGCTTCCCATTTTGAAGCAGGCGGGAGTCGTTGATTCCGGCGGCAAGGGTTTCTTTTTCATCCTCGAAGGCATGTTGCGACACGTGTATGGCGAATCGCTTGAAACGCCGCTCATGAGCGTGCAGCCGATCTCGGCGATGAATTTGCAGGGCGCGCTGGAGGAAGTGGAAGAGGGGCAGGATTACGAAGTGGTCGTGGATTTCATGCCACCCACAAATTTTGATCTGCAAAAATTTTACGGGCGGCTCGAGGAGATGGGCACGTCCATTCAGGTGGGCGAAGGCGAGGGCATGTATCGCATGCACATCCACGTGCCGCTCGAAAAACGCTACGAGCCGATTGATTACATCATGGGGTTTGGTACGATCACGAAGGTCGCGATGGAAAACCTGCTGGCGCAAATGGACGATATCCAAAAAAGCAAATCGGGCAATGTTTCGTTCGCCGCAGTGGAACCGGGGCAGATTGCAGTCGTGGTCGTTTCGCCCGGCGCGGGTCTGAGCCGCATCTTTGCCAGCCTCGGCGCGGCGGCGGTCGTCGAGGGCGGGCAGACGATGAACCCGTCCACGCAGGACATTTTGAAATCGTTCGAAGACCTGCCCACCGATAAAGTGATTATTCTGCCGAACAACAAAAACATTGTGATGGCGGCGAACCAGGCAAGGGAGGTGACGGTCAAACAAGTGGCAGTGGTGCCGACGCGCACCGTCCCGCAAGGACTCACCGCCATGCTCTCGCTTCAACCCGACGGGGAACTTGATTCGGTTGCTGAGAAGATGAGCAAAGCCGCCGGCACTGTGAAGACCGGCGAGATCACCGTCGCCACCCGCAGTGTCGAAATTGACGGCGTGCAATGCGAAGACGGGCAGGTAATCGCCCTGCTCGATGGCAAACTGGTCGCCGCCGCATATTCCACTGACGAAGCCTGCGCTCTGTTGCTCGGAAAGGCAAATGCCTCCGAAGCCGAACTCATCACTTTCTACTATGGGCAGGATTTGCCTCATGCCGAAGCCAACCGTATCGCGGACATGATGCGCGAGAAATATCGAGAGCAGGAAATTGAAGTGCAGGACGGCGGGCAACCGCACTATCAGTTTATTATTTCGGTGGAGTAGTTTCACCGCCAAAAGCGCGAAACGCGCAAAGAAAAAATAGAATCTTCGCGTTCTTAGCGTGCTTCTCAGTTGAAAAAATAAATGCGCCCTGCCCTAAACTTCCAAAAATATAACATCGCCGTTGTCGTTCCCTGCTATCGCGTAGAGAGGGAGATTCAATCCGTCCTGCATGGACTGCCTAAATACCTCAAATACATCATTGTCGTGGATGATGCCTCCCCGGATTCAACCTCTGAGGTCGTAGCCGCTGTCGCCAAAAAAGACAAACGCATCACGCTGATTCGTCATGCGTCGAATCGCGGTGTCGGCGGCGCGATGGTGACAGGCTTCCGTAAAGCCCTCGAATTCGGCGCGCAGATCGTGGTCAAAGTGGATGGCGACGGGCAGATGGATACGACCCGCATACATGAATTGATCATGCCGCTGATTCAAGGTCAGGCAGATTACACCAAGGGGAATCGCTTCCGTGATTTTCAGTCCTTGCAACAAATGCCGTTGATCCGCCGCGTCGGCAACATGGGACTGGCTTTCCTCTCCAAAGCCGCGACCGGCTACTGGAATCTCTTCGACCCCACGAACGGATTCGTTGCCATCCGCGCCGAAGTCCTTGCGCAACTTCCCACGAATCGAATTGATCCTTCGTATTACTTTGAAACTTCGATGCTGGCGAATTTATATCTGCTTGGTGCAGTCGTGAAAGATGTGCCGATGCCGGCGCGCTACCGGAGCGAAGTCTCGAATATGCTGATTCACCGCATCCTGTTCCAGTTCCCCTTCAAGTTGTTGGGGACACTGGTCAAACGGCTTATCCTCAAAAATTATATTTATGATTTCACGATGGAGAGCATTTACATCCTGGTTGGTTTCCCCTTGCTGGCTTTCGGCTTGACCTTCGGCATTGATAAATGGATCGAGTACGCGATTCAGGATGGTGTTACCGCTCCCACAGGGACGGTGATCCTCCCGACACTTTCGGTCCTGCTGGGCATTCAGTTGTTGCTCTCCGCGATTGAGATTGATCTGCGCTCCGTGCCGAAAGAGCCGTTATCTTTCCCCTTGTAATTTTTACAGCCTTTTTACTTCAAAGTCATAAGCCGATTACTTCTCCAGTCTACAATGCTGGTAACGATTCAAAGGAGGATCGTGCTCATGAAAACCATTAGATTTCCCCACCTGTTGTTCAGCCTTGCCGTGATCGCCGCGCTCGTCGCCGCGGCGATTCCTGCCGCGCCCGCGTATGCTTTATCCGATTCGGCGCCGCAAGCAGTGAGCCTCACCGCAACCGATGACGCGTCAGCCGTACTGACCGCGACCAGCGCGGTTGAGTGCCGCACCAAGTTCATCTGGCGTGATGGGCATTACATCTGGCGTGATGGGCACCGCATCTGGCGTGATGGCCATCGCGTCTCCATCCGCGTATGCAAGCGGGTGCATAGCCCCGCCACACAATAGGCAAACAAATCCGGGGATAAAAACGGGCTGACGTTGTCAGCCCGTTTGATTCATTCCCCTTTCGTAATTTCGATCAAATTCCCGTCCGGGTCGCGCAGATAGGCGGACCTGCCCCAATAGTAGTCCTTTGCCGGGGTTTCGAGAGTCAGCCCACCCTGAGTCAATGAAGCGCAGGCCGCGTCCACATCGTCAACAGCGAAGGCGGTGTGATTTTCGGGCGGGAGTTCCCCCTCCGAGGCGGGATATTTCTTGTGGATGAAAATTTTTGTTTCGCCACACATGAAGATCGCCATGTCGTCTGACGACGCGACAGGCTCAGAACCAAGCAGGGCGCGATAAAAGTTTCCCATCTCTTTGACGTTATCGGTGAAATAGGCAAGTTCGATAAGTTTCATTATGCAAACTTTTCCTGTTGCGACGGAGTGGCGTTGGTGCATGAAAAGAATGAAAGGTTTGACAAAAAAGGCGTGACCATGTAAGTTTGGTTTATGCCTAAACAAAACAAGAAGCCACAGCCACGCCAAAAAGCATTAGACCGTGTCAAGAACTG
>Ga0247727_10001693_pt1 | contig 51611 bp, 43 predicted proteins | sample WisWelCaveWW1625_FD_202498 | JGI IMG/M metagenome (GOLD analysis project Ga0247727, IMG submission 202498) | Biofilm microbial communities from Wishing Well Cave, Virginia, United States - WW16-25 | ecosystem: Environmental > Aquatic > Deep subsurface > Groundwater > Cave microbial mat | place... | reverse complement strand
TTCGTCCGCAAACCGATGGCCCACATCGACCGGCCACCCGCCGTCAATCCCAGCAAGCCGATGACAACATGCTCGCCCAACCAACTGGAGCTCTCCTATGCCTAACTTTCCCCGGACAGCCCTGCGCCTTCGCGGGAATGACGTGAGTTGAAAGCGCATCATCCCGCCGCGAGCGTCAACCCGGCGATGCGCGAGTGCGGCCGCCGCTAACGCCGCTCTTTGGCACGGCGCAGTGCGGCGGCGAGCGCGCTCTCGGGCGGTGGCGGGGCGCTGCTGCGCGGACCTAATGCCGAGGCCGGGCGGGCGTTGCCGGCGGACGACCGGTCGATGGCGCCGGAGCGCATGGTGAGGCCGATGCGTTTCCTCGCCACGTCGACCTCCTTGACCCGCACCTTCACCACGTCGCCTGCCTTCACCACCTCGTGCGGGTCCTTGACGAAGCGGTCGGCGAGCTCCGAGACATGCACCAATCCGTCCTGGTGCACGCCGATGTCGACGAAGGCGCCGAACGCCGCAACGTTGGTGACGACGCCCTGCAGCTGCATGCCGGGCTCGAGGTCGGTGATCTTCTCGACGCCCTCCTTGAAGGTGGCGGTCTTGAACTCGGGGCGCGGGTCGCGGCCGGGCTTCTCCAGCTCGGCGATGATGTCGGTGACGGTCGGGATGCCGAACGTGGCGTCAGCGAAGGTCGAAGGCTCGAGCGACTTGAGAAACGCCTTGTCGCCGATCATAGACTTCACCGGCCGCCCGGTCGCCTCGGAGATCTTCTCCACCACCGGGTAGGCCTCGGGGTGCACCGCGCTGGCGTCGAGCGGGTTCTTGCCGTTCATGATGCGCAGGAAGCCGGCCGCCTGCTCGAACGCCTTGGGGCCGAGCCGCGGCACCTTCTTCAAGGCGCTGCGTGACTTGAAGGCGCCGTTCCCGTCGCGGTAGGCGACGATGTTGGAGGCCAGCGTCTTGTTGAGGCCGGAGACGCGTGTCAGCAGCGGCGCGGAGGCGGTGTTGACGTCGACGCCGACCGAGTTGACGCAGTCCTCCACCACCGCGTCGAGCGATTTAGCAAGACCGGCCTGGTCGACGTCGTGCTGGTACTGGCCGACGCCGATGGCCTTGGGTTCGATCTTGACCAGCTCCGCCAGCGGGTCCTGCAGGCGCCGCGCGATCGAGACTGCACCGCGCAGGGAGACGTCGAGGTCGGGGAACTCGCCGGCCGCCAGCTCGGAGGCGGAATAGACCGAGGCTCCGGCCTCCGACACCATCGCCTTGGTGAGCTTGAGGTTCGGCATCTTGGCGATCAGCTCGGCGACCAGCTTGTCGGTCTCGCGGCTGGCCGTGCCGTTGCCGACGCTGACGAGGTCGACCTTGTGCTTCATGCACAGCGCCGCCAGCGTGGCAAGCGCCCCGCGCCAGTCGTTCCTCGGCTCGTGCGGGTAGATGGTGTCGGTATCGACCAGCTTGCCGGTCTGGTCCACCACGGCGACCTTGACGCCGGTGCGGAAGCCCGGGTCGAGGCCCATGGTGGCGCGCGGCCCCGCCGGCGCGGCCAGCAGCAGGTCCTTGAGGTTCCTGGAGAACACCGAGATCGCCTCGGCGTCGGCGCGCTCCTTGAGCCGCGCCAGCAGGTCGCTCTCTAGGGAAGCCGCGAGTTTCGTCTTCCACCCCTGACGGGCCGTCTCGGCGAGCCAGGCGTCGGCCGGCCGACCCCTCTCGGCGATGTTGAACGCTATCCTGATCTTGGCTTCGGCCGGATGCGGCTTGTCGATATCGTGCGCCACATCGAGATCGAGGTCGAGGATGCCCTCGTTGCGGCCGCGCAGCATGGCGAGCGCCCGGTGCGAGGGCATGTCCTTGATGCGCTGGCCGAAGTCGAAGTAGTCGGAGAACTTGGCGCCCTCTGTGGCCTTGCCCTTCGTCACCTTGGAGGCGAGCACGCCCTCGCTCCATTCCCACTCGCGCAGCGTGCCGACCAATTTGGGCTCCTCGGCCATGCGCTCGATCAGGATGTGGCGGGCTCCCTCCAGCGCTGCTTTCGCATCGGCGACACCCTTGTCCACGTTCGCGAACTTCGCCGCCTCGGCATCGGGCGTCAGCGTCGGGTTGGCCAGCAGCGCCTCGGCGAGCGGCTCCAGGCCCGCCTCGCGCGCAATCTGCGCCTTGGTGCGGCGCTTGGGCTTGTAGGGCGCGTACAGGTCCTCCAGCGCCACCTTGGTTTCCGCGCCGTTGATCGAGCGCGCCAGCTCAGGCGTGAGCTTGCCCTGCCCCTCGATGCTTTTGAGCACAGTGGCGCGCCGCTCCTCCAGCTCGCGCAGGTAGCCGAGGCGCTCTTCCAGCTTCCTCAGCTGCGTGTCGTCCAGTCCGCCCGTCCTCTCCTTGCGGTAGCGGGCGATGAACGGCACCGTGGCACCTTCGCCGAGCAGTTCCACGGTGGCCGCCACCTGGGCAACGCCGACGCCGAGTTCCGTCGCGATGCGCTGATTGATCTTGTCCATGTCTTGGCCTCTCGCGCTGGGACCCCGCCGGTTGGGATGCTGCTACATGGCTTGATTCTCAGGCGCTCTGAAGGGGCAGCGAAAATCCTCACGCCGCCATCCCCACCAAGCGCGCCTTGATGATGGCCTCGGCCTCGCCGACGATGCGTTCGACTAGGTCTTTGCAGGTCGGGATGTCTTTGATGAGGCCCATGCTGGTGCCGGCCGACCAGATGCCGTGCTCCAGGTCGCCGGTCTCGTAGACGACGCGGCCCTTCTTGCCGGCGACATAGGGGCCGATCTCGGCGATGCTTTTGCCCTCTCGCTCCATCTCGATGGTCTTCTTGGCGATGGAGTTGCCGAACACGCGGGACGTGTTGCGCAGCGAGCGCAGAATGAGCGCGGTGGAGCGTTCGTCGGCGGCGACGATGGCCTCCTTCACCTTCTGGTGGATCGGCGCTTCCCGCGTCGCCATGAAGCGTGTGCCCATGTTCATGCCCTCGCAGCCGAGCGCCAGCGCCGCCACCAGCCCGCGGGCGTCGGCAAAGCCGCCCGACGCGAGCATCGGAATCTTGATCACGTTGGCGGCGGCCGGCAGCAGCACGAGGTTCGGGATGTCGTCCTCGCCCGGATGGCCGGCGCATTCGAAGCCGTCCATGGAGATGGCATCGACGCCCAGGCGCTCCGCTGTGACGCCATGGCGCACGCTCGTGCATTTGTGGATGACCTTGACGCCGGCAGCCTTGAACTTGGGCAAGAACGACTTGGGGTTGTTGCCTGCCGTCTCCACGATCTTGATGCCCGAGGCGATGGTGGCGTCGATGTACTCCTCGTAGGGCCGCGGCACCAGCGTCGGCAGGATCGTCAGGTTCACCCCGAACGGCTTGTCGGTCATGTCGCGGCAGCGCGCGATCTCCTGCACCAGGTCCTCGGGCGTCGGCTGCGTCAGCGCCGTGAGGAAGCCGAGCGCGCCGGCGTTGGCCACCGCCGAGGTCAGCTCCGCGCGCCCGACCCACTGCATGCCCCCCTGCACAATGGGGTGCTCGACCCCGAACATCTCCGTGAATCGCGTGCGGATCATCGCCTGTTACCCTATGCTCCCGTCGTTCGGACCGGCACCATACCGGCTCGATGGCCGGAGCGCGAGGAGGAGGAGCGTGTTCGAGAAGGGGCTGCTCGCCGGCAAGCGCGTGCTGATCACGGGCGGCGGCACGGGGCTCGGCAAGAGCATCGGCCGGCGCTACGTGGAGCTTGGCGCCGACCTCGTCATCTGCGGCCGGCGCGAGGCGGTGCTGGAGGCGGCCGCGAAGGAATTCGACAGCGCGCTGGGCGTCCGCATCGAGACGCATGTGTGCGACGTGCGCGGCGCCGATGCGGTCGAGGCCATGATCGCGCGGGTCTTTGCCGAGCGCCCACTGGATATTCTGGTCAACAACGCCGCCGGCAACTTCATCGCCCAGACGCACAAGCTGTCGGCCCGCGCCGTCGATGCGGTGCTCAACATCGTGCTGCATGGGACCGCGTACTGCACCATTGCCTGCGGGCGGCGCTGGATCGACGCCGGGCGGCCCGGCACAGTGCTGTCGATCGTCACGCTCTCGGCCCTACAGGGCTCCCCCTTCACGGTGCCCTCCGCCATGGCCAAGGCCGGCGTGCTCGCAATGACCAAGAGCCTGGCCGTCGAGTGGGGGCCGAAGAATATCCGCCTCGTCGCCGTCGCGCCGGGGCCGTTCCCGACACCGGGTGCGTGGGGTCGGCTGATGCCCGACGAGCGGCGCGCCGAGGCCGAGGGCCAGATCCCGCTGCGCCGCTACGGCGAGCACATCGAGCTTGCCAACCTGGCGAGCTATCTTGTGTCCGATCAGGCCGGCTACATCACGGGGGAATGCGTCGTCATCGACGGCGGCAAGCGCTATCTGGGCGGGGCCGGCACGGCGAGTGCCGCCATGCTGGACTGGAGCGACGCGCAATGGGCCTCCGTGCGCGACAAGACGAGAGGAGACAAGGCATGAGCTGGCAGGAACTGCTCTACAAGATCGAGGACCGGGTTGCGACCATCACGCTGAACCGCCCGGACCGGCTCAACGCCTATACGGCGGTGATGTCGGCCGAGCTGCGCGAGGCCTTCGCCAAAGCCGACGCCGACGAGGCCGTGCGGGCGATCGTGCTGACGGGCGCCGGCCGCGGCTTCTGTGCCGGTGCCGACATGGAGCGCCTGTCATCGGCCGCCGCGGGCAAGACCAACCTCAGAAACGACGGCGAATGGCCGACCGAAGGCCTGGCCGCCAACTTCGCGCAGCGCTGCAGCTATATCCTTGCCGTGAGGAAGCCAGTGATCGCCGGGATCAACGGCCCCGTCGCGGGTATCGGCCTGGTGCTCACGCTCTACTGCGATATCCGCTACATGGCGGCCGGTGCCAAGCTGACCACCGCGTTCGCGCGGCGCGGGCTGATCGCCGAGCACGGCATCTCCTGGATGCTGCCGCGGCTGATCGGCCCCATGAACGCGATGGACCTGCTGCTGTCGGCGCGCACGATCGCAGCAGAGGAGGCGGGGACTATGGGCCTGGTGCGCGTGCTGCCGGCGGAGGGATTCACGGAAGCGGTGCAGGCACGCGCTGCCGAGGTCGCCAACCTGTCCTCGCCGCGCTCCGCCCGCATCATCAAGCGCCAGGTCTATGAGGCGTTGTTCCAGTCGCTGGCCGAAGCCACCGCTATTGCCAACCGGGAACAGGAGATTTGCCGCGATACCGAGGATTTCCGCGAAGGCGTGGCCCACTACGTCGAGAAGCGCGCGCCGCACTTTACGGGGCGTTGAGTAGGCAGACCGAGGGCGCGATGCCAAAACGGCATCGCGCCCCAAGCCCCGCACTAAACTCGGGCGACAGCACCGCAACGTTGGCACTGCGCCCAAGGGCCGACGCGACGATCAACCCCGCAACGCGGGGCGCAATTGCCCCGCACGCGAGTCCCGCCACAGCGGCCGTTCTGCCCGCCACGGCAGCCGTTCCGAGATTGCGGCGCCGCAATTGCACCCTTGCCCGGAGCGCTTCTGGGGATGGCGAGTTGCCGTCATCCACGCGCTGCCACGATGGCATGTCGCCGTGATCTGCGCGTGAAACGCGGGTTCACGCTGGAATCACGGCTGTTGGATTCACGATGTGCAGCATCCGACGCAGTCGATCTGCAATCTTAGATAGAAATGACACGCGGTCTCAATCTGTTTCGGGCTCTGATATGTGGCTGTGATCAGGAGGGGATCGTCAGCTTCTCTGCGCAAAAGGGCAGCCCAAACGCCTCACGCCCTGATCCGGCTCATGTCGGGATCATACAGGGGCCTGAGCGAAGCTGCAGCCGGGTAGAGCTTGCCGGCGATGTCGACTTCCCAGCGGCCCTCGTTCAGCCAGGCGGCGTCGATCGGCTCGGCGGTCTCGATCATGGCGAGGCCCACCGCCCCGCCGAGGGTGTGACCGTAGGAGCCCGCGCGCACGTAGCCGGCCGGCTTGCCGTTGCGGCGCACGATCTCGGCGTGAAAGAGCAGCGGCTCGGGGTCCTTCAGCAGCACCTGCACCAGCCGGCGTTTCAATGGGCCGGCGGCCCTTTGTTGGAGCGCGGCATCGCGCCCGATGAAGACTGGCTTCTCGAGATCGACGAAGAACCCGAGGCCGGTTTCGAAGGCGTTGTCGGTGTTATCGATGTCGTGGCCGTAGTCGCGGTAGCCCTTCTCCAGACGCAGGCTGGCCAGAGCCTTCAAGCCTGCGTGGCGCAGCCCAAAGCCTTGGCCCGCTTCGACCAGCCGATCATACACATGGGTTGCATGTTCGCTCGGGATGTAAAGCTCGTATCCCAGCTCGCCCACATAGGTGATGCGAATACACAGCGCCCGCGCGTAGCCGATGTCGATCTCGCGCGCGGTTCGGAAGGGAAAAGCTACGTTGGAAAGGTCGGCGCTGGTCAGGGTCTGCAGCAGCTCGCGCGATCGCGGCCCCTGCACGTTGAGCTGGCAGTACCCCGAGGTGACGTCGGTGACGAAGGCGTGCGCCTCGGCCGGAGTGTGGCGCCGGACCCAGGTCTCGGCGTGGCGGTGCATGGTGTCGGTGACCACGACCAGGAAGCGTGCCTCGTCGAGCTTGGTGACCGTGAGATCGGCTTCGAGCAGGCCCCGCTCGTTCAGCCACGGGGTGTAGGTGATGGTGCCCGGCTGGCCGTCGACACTGTTGGCGGAGATATGATTGAGGACGCGGCCGGCATCCCGCCCCTGCACCAGGAACTTGCTCATGAACGACATGTCCATGAGGATGACGCCCTCGCGCGCGGCCCGGTGCTCCGCCTCCCACCACGGGAACCAGTTCTGCCGGCCCCACGACAGCCTCTCGACCCTGGGCTCGTGGCCGGGCGGCGCGTACCAGTCGGCCCCCTCCCAGCCGCTGACATCGCGGAAATAGGCGCCGGCTGCGGCCAGACGGTCGTGGATCGCCGACTTCTTCACGCCGCGCGCGGTCTGCGGCGCCATCGTCGGGTAGTGGTACTTGTAGACGAGGCCGAGCGACTCGATGGTGCGCTCGCGCCGGTACTCGGGGTTGGCCTGGTAGCGGTGCAGCCGGTCGATGTTGAAGGCGGTCACGTCCATGTCGGGGGTGCCGTGGACGATCCAGTGCGCCACGAGGCGGCCGATGCCGCCGCCGGTGAGGATGCCGATCGAGTTGAGGCCGGCGGCGACGAAGTAGTTCTCGAGCTCGGGCGCCTCGCCGACGATGGGGCGCAGATCGGGCGTGAAGCTCTCCGGGCCGCAGAAGAACTTCTTGATTCCGGCCTGCAGGGTTACGGGGACGCGGGCCATCGCCTTTTCCAGATAAGGGCTCATGCGGTCCCAGTCGGGCTCAATCTCGCCGAAGGAGAAGTCGCGCGGGACGCCGCCGACGTTCCAGGGGGCGCAGACCGGCTCGAACAGTCCGACGAGCAGGCCGCCGCTCTCCTCGCGGAAGTAGGCGAAGGATGCCGGGTCCTCGAGCACCGGGAGCCCCGGCGGCAGGTCTGGGATCCTCTCGGTGATCAGGTAGTAGTGCTCGGCGGCCTGGTTCGGGATGGTGACGCCGATCTCCTCGCCGAGCTGGCGCGCCCACATGCCGGTGCAATTGACGACGTACTCGGCCTCGATGTTCCCCAACGCGGTGCGGACGCCGGTAACACGGCCCTTCTGCTGCAGGACGCCCGTCACGGGCACTCCTTCGATAATGCGGGCGCCGGCGAGCCCCCCGCCCTTGGCCAGGGCCATGGTGACATCCACCGGATTCACCCGGCCGTCGTCCTCGACGTAGAAGCCGGCCAGAATGCCGTCGACATTGGCTGGCGGGAACAGGCGCTTCACCTCCGCCGGCGAGATCTCCTGCACGTTGACGCCGCACCAGCGGTTGAACGCCGCGACCCTGCGATACTCCTCGAGCCGGTCGGTGTCGGCGGCGACCTCGATGAAGCCGACGGGCATGAAGCCGGTAGCCTGTCCGGTCTCGGCTTCCAGCCGGCTGTACAGGGAGCGCGTGTACTTGCGCAGCTCCGTCGAGGTCTCGGAGGTGGAGCCGAAGGTCACCATCAGGCCGGCGGCGTGCCAAGTCGAGCCGGACGTCAGCCGGTCGCGCTCGAGGAGCACCACATCCTTCCAACCCATGTGCGCCAGGTGGTAGGCCACCGAGGTGCCGATGACGCCGCCGCCGACCACCACGACGCGGGCGCGGTCTGGCAGGTCTGGCGTTGGCATCGGCATCTCCCAAAGCAGCTGCGCCGACAATGTCGCTCCTGGAAGCTATGCACCGACAACTGCGCTACTAGCCCCACTCGGTCAAGCCACAGGCGCCTTCGACCTGACGGAAGCTGTTTACGATGACCGCCCTTAAAAGCATTGAAGAATCGTCGCTGCGCTATGCCGGCTGGCGCGTCGTCGTGGCGTGCTTTCTCGTCGAGCTGTTCGTCTTCGGATTCGGCTTGTACGGCCATGGCGTGTATCTTGCCGAGCTGCAGCGTCTCCATGGCTGGTCCACCACCCTTATCTCCACGGCCTCCACGCTGTCCTTCCTCCTCGGCTCCCTTCTGGGCGTGTTCACCGGCGATGTCATGGCCCGGCTGGGGCCGCAGCGCGTGGTGCTGCTCGGCCTTTCGGCTCTCGCCGCCTCGACAACGCTGTTGGCGTTCGTAGCCACGCCTTGGCAGCTCTTTGCCGCCTATATCCTGATGTCCTTCGGCTGGGCCGGCATGGGCACCGTTGCCGTCGCCACGATCCTGAGCTCCTGGTTCGATCGCCGCCGCGGGCTCGCCATCAGCCTCGCGTTCAACGGCGCAACCTTCGGCGGCATGATTGTCGCTCCTGCCTTGGTGCTGCTCGCAGCCGAGGTCGGTTTCGCCCGCGCGATGCTGGCCGCCACCGCCGCCATGGTTGCCATTCTACTGCCGACCGTAGCTGGCTTGATCAGCCTCCCGGTCTCCGCCAACGGGGATACCACGCGGAATTCATCGACCCCGCAAGTCGAGGCGACGCCCCAAGGCCGGTCGCGCTGGCAGCTCTTGGGAAGCTTTGGGTTCTGGACGATCTCGGCACCGTTCGCCCTCGCTCTGCTGGCGCAGGTCGGCTTCATCGTGCACCAGATCGCGCTGCTGGAGCCGGCCATGGGCCGCTCGCTTGCCGGGTTTGCCGTCGCCCTGACGACGACCACGGCCGTGATCGGGCGCGTCTGCCTCGGCCTGGTCGTCGACCGCGTCGATCCACGCCTGGTGACGGCCGCATCGCTGGTGACCCAGGCGGCGGCTCTCTTCGCCATCACTCAGACGGCCGACACGAACGGCCTCTTCCTTGCTTGCGCCGCCTACGGCTTTTCGATCGGCAACCTCGTCACGCTGCCCCCGCTGATTATTCAGCGAGAGTACGAGCAGGCGGCATTCGGCATTGTGCTGGGATTGTCGACCGCCGTCTGGGGTGTCGTCAGCGCCTTCGGGCCGGGGTTGTTGGGCCTGGTGCGCGGCGCCACCGGGGGCTATGCAGCCGCACTTTTTCTCTGCCTGGCACTCAAGCTCGTCTCGGCAGCGATCGTCCTCCTGCGACCCCGATGAGTGCCTGCGGGCCTCCCACGGCGCGGCCTTTTGCCATTCGAGGCTCGACTGGGTGACCGCACCACAGGCGCTCGTGTAGCATGGCACCCAAGCAACAACGACCGTCAGCAGCAAGCATCAATAACATCCACTCCGGGAGCGAGAACGCGTGGAAGCCAGACCACTCAAGGACGACCCGGCACGCCCGGCCGCGGGGCTAACGGCGGATGCACGCGAGCGGATCGAACGATACGTCGAGGCGGAGGAAGGCGCGTTCAATCGCCTCTCGGGCTGGATCGGCGTCGCGATCACGGCGTTCGCCGTGTTCGTCTCGCTGTTTCACCTCTATGCCGCCTTCGAGATCGTGCCGGCGCACGTGCTGCGGCCAACCCACGTCGGCATGGTGCTGGCGCTCTGCTTCCTGCTGTTTCCGATGGCCAGGCGGTTCCGCGACCGCATCCGCTGGTGGGACTATTTGCTCGCGGCGGCCGCGGCCGGCACCATGCTCTATGTGCTCTCCCAGGGCGCCGACTTCGGCGACCGGGCCACGGCGCCGACGCGGACCGACTGGCTGGTAGGCCTGGTGCTCGTCGTCCTGCTGCTGGAGGGGACCCGGCGGGCCACTGGCTGGATCATGCCTGGCGTCGCCATCGCTTTTCTTCTGTATGCTCTGTTCGGCAACCATCTGCCGCTGCCGTGGACGCATCGCGGCTACGCGCCCGAGGACCTCGTCGCTCACCTTTACATGACGCTGGAGGGCATTTTCGGCACGACGGTGGATGTGGCCTCCAGCCTGATCATCCTGTTCACGGTGTTCGGAGCGGTGCTGGCGCAATCCGGCGCCGGCCAGTTCTTCATCGACTTCTCGTTCGCGGCGATGGGAGGCCGGCGCAACGCCGCGGGCCGCGCTGTCGTACTCTCCTCGTTCCTGCTCGGCGGACCTTCGGGCTCGGGCGTCGCCACTACCGTGACGATCGGCACCGTCGCCTACCCGCTGCTGGACAAGGCCGGCTACGACAAGAACGCGGCCGGCGGCCTGTTCGCCGCCGGCGGGCTCGGTGCCATCATCTCGCCGCCCGTGCTCGGCGCCGCCGCGTTCCTGATCGCCGAGTTCCTGAGGATCTCGTACTTCGACGTGATCCTGATGGCGACGCTGCCGACGCTGCTCTACTACTTCGCCATTCTGGTGATGGTCGAGATCGACGCGCGCAAGCAGGGCGGTGCGGGCGAGATGCTGGTGGCGAAGGGTGAGGTTTGGCGCCTCACCAAGGGCTACTGGTTCCACTTCGGCTCGCTGATCTCCATCATCGCCTTCATGCTGCTCGGCTTCTCGCCGGTGCTCGCCGTGTTCTGGGCGACCGTGCTGGCGATCGTGGTGAGCGCCCTGCGGTCCGATACCGCGATTGTGCCCTGGTGGGCGGCGATCCCGCTGGTTGTCGCGCTCGCCCTGGTGGTTTCACACCTCCTGGGCAGGCCGATCAGTCCTGCGCTCGTTCCCTACAGCTGGCTGCTGCTCGTTGTGCCGATCGTCGGCGTGGCAGCGCTCGGCCTGCTTGCGCCGCACCGCTCCCCGGTCTCCCAGCGCTTCGCGACGGCGATGAAGGAAGGCACCACCGGTGTGCTGAACGTCGCCGCCACCTGCGCCACAGCCGGCATCATCGTCGGCGTCACCACCCTCACGGGCCTGGCGCAGCGCTTCGCCGACATCATCATCGGCTATGCCCAGGGCAGCCTGCTGCTCACCGCCATCTTCACCGCCGCCATCGTGTGGATCGTCGGCCTCGCGGTGCCGGTGACGGCCTCCTACATCATGTGCGCGGTGATCGCCGCGCCGGCCATGATCAAGCTCGGCGTGCCGGATTTCGCCGCCCACATGTTCATCTTCTACTATGCGGTGCTGTCCGAGGTGTCCCCGCCCACTGCGCTGTCGCCGTTCGCCGCTTCGGCCATCACCGGCGGCAATCCCTACCTGACGACGCTGCAATCGTGGAAGTACACCATGCCTGCGTTCCTCGTGCCGTTCGTGTTCGTGCTCGACCCGCAGGGCATCGGCCTCCTGTTGAAGGTGCCGCAAGGCGGCAGCTGGCTCGACATCGTGCAGATTTTCTTCGAGACCGCGGCGGGCATTGCCATGCTGGCGTTCGCGGCCCAGGGCTGGTTCCTGAAAAGGAGCACGTGGCTCGAGACCGCGCTGTTTGCCGTCGCCGGCCTGTTCCTGGTGTTCCCCGCCGTCCTCGGCGCGATCCTGCGGCCGCTGCTGGGCTTCGACGTCGGCGCCCAGCTTCCAGGGTTGTCCGATCTCGGCATCAGGGTAGGCTACAACGTCTTCCTGGGCCTGATGGTCTTCGCGGCCACCGCAGCGATCCAGCGTGGACGCGCGGCATAGGTTGACGGCCCAACGCCGGCACGTCTGGCCGTCCACAGATGCGGCCGGCCGGCGGGTCCAGGCGGCCGCCAGCGCGGCGGCCGCGAAGACCGGTCAGCAGGCGATGAAAACCGCGCAATTCTGCGAGAGATCGGCCCAGTCTTCGTTCGAGCCGGGTTGCACGCAGAACGTACGGCCCCCGAACCGGCGATAGGGTTCATGATAGCCGCTGTAGCCCCTGCACGCGTGGGTGTGGCTCCAGGGACAGCACCAGTTCAGGCCGGCGCAATATCTCGGGCTGTCGGCATGGCGGCAGCGCGAGTCCTGCGCCGTCTGGAATTCCTGCTTGGGTTGGCGCGAGAGCTGTTGCGAGAGTTTTCCCTCCGGCGAGGAGAGGCGCGACATCTCTTCTGCGCTGGCGCCGCCTATTCCACCCCACAGCGATATCGCGGCAACCAAGGCGATGCGCGCAAGGACTTGCGCTAGCTTCCTGTCAAAGTACATGGCCTGTTCCTGTTCTCGACGACGCAAGTGCACCAACGGGCGCAATCCCTCTGGTGCGAAAAGATAGAGCGCGATGGGCGCCCACCAGTTTGGGACGCCTTTCCCGGAAGAACACGCCCACCACACTAGGACCGCCGGCCGGCAGGAAAGCAGCACTTGCTTCTGGCAAAGGACTTTTTCCTTGGGGTACCGTGGCTCGCCGGACGCTTCGGCCTTCGCCGACGGCCGGCTGCCTCACGGCGCTTCGGTAGCCGCGGGGCGGCCCTGGGCGGACAGAACCTCATCGAGTACGGCGAAGGGGCGCGGGCACCAGCTTCGACGCGGAGGCGCCGGCGCGGCTCATCTATCCGCAGATCGTTCAGTGCACCTGCCTGTTGGCGGGGGCACGCGACACCGTGCTTGCGGGACTCGGCCGCCGCGATCTTCGAGAGCTCATCTTCCGTCGCCTGCTCTTCGGCGGGCTGCTGCGCACCTCGGGGCTTACCGCCTCTGTCCTCGCCAGCGTGGCGATTTTCGGTCTGCTCCACCCGCCCGTCTCGGTGATCCCGGCGTTCGGGCTCGGCGTCGCCGCCGCGCACGCGGTCTACAATGCCGCCGTCGACGGGATAGCCGGCGATGCGGAAGCTCCGGCTTTACCTCGGCGCCAGCGCCGCATAGTGTCCGTGCCCAGGCTCGCGCGGGGCCGTCGCAAGCGACGTTGGAGAAGACACAGAGATGCAACTTTCAAAGGATATTGCCGCGGTCGTGACTGGTGGCGCCTCGGGCCTGGGTGCGGCAACGGCAAGGGCGCTGGCCGCCAAGGGCGTCAGGGTGGCGCTCCTCGACCTCAACGCCGCGGCCGGCGAGAAGCTCGCCAAGGAGCTCTCCGGCGTATTCGCCAGGTGCGATGTCACCGACGAGGCGGGCGCGGACGCCGCCCTGGCGGCGGTGCGCAAGGTGCACGGGCAGGAGCGCATCCTGGTCAACTGTGCCGGCATCGGCATCGCCAAGCGCATCTCGCGCCGCGTCAAGGAGACGGGCGCGATCGAGCCGCACGACCTGGCCACCTTCGCCAAGGTCATCCAGGTCAACCTGATCGGCACTTTCATGATGATGGCGAGGTCGGCCGCCGGCATGCAGGCCACCCAGCCGGTGAACCAGGACGGCGAGCGCGGCGTGATAGTCTGCACCTCCTCGGTGGCGGCGCAGGACGGCCAGATCGGCCAGGTGGCCTACGCCGCCTCCAAGGGCGGCGTGGCGTCCATGACGCTGCCGGTCGCCCGCGATTTGTCGCGCGACGGCATCCGCGTGGTCACCATTCTGCCGGGGCTGTTCTTGACGCCGATGTTCGACGGCCTGTCGCAGGAGGCGCAGAAGTCGCTGGCGGCCTCCGTGCCGTTCCCGGCGCGGCTCGGCAGCCCCACCGAATATGCGGCGCTGGCGGTGCACATCTGCGAGAACCCGATGATCAACGGCGAGTGCATCCGCCTCGACGGCGCGCTCAGGATGGCGCCGCGGTGAGGGCCGGCCTGGCTTGTCGGAAGCTGTTGGGCATGGGGTAGACCCCTCGCCCCAACCGTTGTCCTTCTGCTGATCCGCAGAGGCGAGGGGTCTGCCCCAACGGCGCCCTCCTGTGACACATCGGCTACAGGCGCCGCAACAATGGCCGACAAATCGTGACCAACCAAGATTGCGTCCCAGGCTTGCAATAAATTTACACCCAATCGAATATCACAGGGACGCCGCACCGAGGAGAACGCCCAGATGCGCATCTCGCCGCTCGCCCTTTCGCTTGCGATCTCGACCGCCGTCTTCGCGATCAACACGACGGCGGAAGCCCGATCGCGGCGCGGACCCGCAGAGCCCGCCGTCGGCTATGTCACGGCCGAGAGCCGGTACGGGCCGCAGACGATCACCGCACCGGTGCGCATCAGCGCGCTGGGGCGCCGTGAGGTGCGCCTGCCGGGCGGAACCTGGATCGAGTGCCGTCAAAGCTGCAGCAACACGCTGCGCCAGGAGACGATCGACTTCTGGCACATCCGCAGCAACCCCTCCAACGCCGGCGACGACGGCCCGGGCTATTTCACCTTTCGCTTTCGCTGGTAGCGCTGGGAAAGTCGTCAGACTGAGCGCCCGCTCGACGCAGGCGTGCCGGACCCCAATTTGATGACGGCATCCACGGGGCTGTCGAGGTCGCGGCCCGAGCGCTCGAAGCCTGCCTTCCAATCGCGCAAGTGCCGGTCGACCCACAGCCGGCCTTTCTCCCGGTCGCGGCGCCGGAGCGCGTCGAGAATGTGCGCGTGCGCTTCGATCAGGCGCGGGATGCCTCCGGGGTTGCTGGAAATGATCAGCGCCGTGGTGGGCCGCACCAGCATGCTGGAGGGCTCCTTGGCAAGCTGCAGGATCCGGTTGTGTGTGGCCCTGCCGATCAGCTTGTGAAACTCGGCGTCGAGCTCGGCGACCGCCGGGGCGTCGTGCTGGACACCGTGTGTCTGCGCAACGTTGTCATCGAGCGCGGCGAGGTCCTCCTCCGTCCTGTGCTCCATGGCCAGGTCGACGGCTGCCGGCTCGAGTGCGCGCGAGGTATGCCACAACTCGCGGAACGTCACCTGCTGCAGGATGAGCGCGCGGCTCATGCGCGTGGCGAGGCCATGGTAGTGCGGCACCGCGACCGACAGGCGGCGGCTGGACTCGCGCGCCACGAGGCCCGCTTGCTCCAGCAGCCGGATGCCCTCGCGCACCGTCGAGCGGTTGACGCCGAATTGCTTGACCAGCGCGGATTCGGTGCCGATGGGATCGCCGGGGCGCAGAATTCCGGCCATGATCTTGCGCTCGATCGCCTCGGCGACCAGCTCATAGGCCGGTCGAGCCTTGATGCGGTCGAACGTGGCGGTGATCTCTGTCATTCGATGTTCCTGGGCGTGCAATTCCCGAGCGTGCAACATGGGTGAGCGTCCCGCCGGCCAGCTCGTTTTGCGTTCGTATTCTGCATATCGGGCAATCGTCTGACAATCGGACAATTATTTGACGTTGCGTGCCGACGATGCAACAGTCATCGCTGCAACACCGCCAAACTGGAAGGAAACTTGATGGCTCAAGCGGGCTGCCTCGCCGGCAAGGTCGTCGTTGTGACCGGTGCCGGTCGCGGCATCGGCAAGGAGATCGCCACGCTCTCGGCCAGCGAGGGCGCCAAGGTCGTGGTCAACGATCTCGGCGGCTCGGCGGAAGGCGAAGGCAGCGATCTGAGCGTTGCCGGCGAGGTCGTCGGCGAGATCGCCAAGGCCGGCGGCGCGGCGGTTGCCAACGGCGACAGCGTGGCCGATCCCCAGGGGGCCGAGCGCATCATCAAGACGGCCGTCGACAACTTCGGGCGCGTCGACTGCATCGTCAACAACGCCGGCATTCTGCGCGACCGCATTTTCCACCGCATGAGCGCGGTGGACTGGGACGCCGTCATCAAGGTGCACCTGTACGGCGCCTTCTACATGTCCAAGGCGGCGGCGCCTTATTTCAAGGAGCAGGAGTCCGGCTCCTTCGTCCACTTTACGTCCACGTCGGGCCTGGTCGGCAACTTCGGCCAGGCCAACTACGCGGCCGCCAAGCTGGGCATCGTCGGGCTGTCGAAGTCGATTGCGCTCGACATGGCGCGGTTCAAGGTGCGGTCCAACTGCATATCCCCGTTCGCCTGGTCGCGGTTGATCGGCACAATTCCGGTCGACACACCCGAACAGAAGGCACGCATTGAGCGCATCCAGAACACCATGACCGCCTCGAAGATCGCACCCATCTGCGTGTTCCTGGCGAGCGACCTCGCCAAGGACGTGTCCGGCCAGATCTTCGCCGTGCGCAAGGACGAGATCTTCCTGATGAGCCAGTCACGGCCGATCCGCGTGGCCCACAAGGACGGCGGCTGGACGGCGCAGGGAATTGCAGAGACGATGCTGCCGGCCTTCAAGAGCGCCTTCTATCCGCTCGACCGTTCGCAGGACGTGTTCAACTGGGAGCCGCTGTGACATTGTCATCCCGGCACTCGTTGCCGGGATCCATCGTGCCGCTTGCTCCGGCGATTGTGGATGGCTGGATCCCGGGCACAAGGCCCGGGATGACAAGCAGAGGTTCGATCGATGGCTGAAGAGAAGGACGTCGGCATCCTCGCCTACGGCGCCTACCTGCCGCGGCTGCGGCTTGCCCGCAAGGCCGTCGCCGAGACCAATGCCTGGTTCAATCCCGGCCTGAAGGGCCTCGCCAAAGGCGAGCGCACCATGTGCAACTGGGACGAGGACCCGGTGACCATGGCCGTGGAAGCGGCGCGCGATTGCCTGAGCGGCCGGGATCGCGGCGCTATCGCCTCGCTCTCCTTCGCGTCGACCACGCTCCCGTTCGAGGACCGCCTCAACGCCGGCATCGTGCTGGAAGCCTTGAACCTCGCGCCGAGCGTCAACGCACAAGATCTGACGGCCTCGCAGCGCGCGGCAACGTCGGGGCTCGTGGCCGCGTTGCAAATGGCGCGCGGCGGCGCCGGGCCGATCCTCATGGTGGCCTCGGAGAAACGGCGCACCAAGTCGGCGAGCCCGCTCGAGCTGCAGACCGGCGACGGCGCCGCGGCGCTCCTTGTCGGCACCGGCCCCGCGGTGGCGAAGCTCGTCGCCCACGCCAGCCGCACGGTCGATTTCGTCGACCACTATCGCGGCGAGGGGTTCGAGTTCGACTACACCTGGGAGGAGCGCTGGATCCGCGACGAGGGCTACAACAAGATCGTGCCGGCGGCGCTGGCCGACTTGTTCAAGGCGACCGACGTGAAGCCGGCCGACATTGCGCATTTCGCCATGCCCTGTGTGCTGCCGCGAGTGGCGGCCGGCATCGCCAAGAAGGCCGGCATGCCCGATACGGCTGTGCGCGACAATCTGCATGCCGTGTGCGGGGAGACCGGCGCGGCGCATCCCCTGGTCATGCTGGTGGACGCGCTGGAGCGGGCCAAGCCTGGCGACAAGATCCTGGTCGTAGGCTTCGGCCAGGGCTGCGACGCGCTGCTGTTCGAGGCCACCGAGCACCTGCCGAAGCTCGCCCCCAGGCTCGGCGTCAAGGGCTATCTGGCCAGGCGCAAGGAGGAGACCAACTACGGCAAGTTCCTCGCCTTCAACGACCTGGTCGCCATCGAGCGCGGCATGCGTGCCGACGTCGACAAGCAGACGCCGCTGTCCTCGCTCTATCGCAACCGCCGCATGCTCACGGGCTTCATCGGCGGCCAGTGCCGCAAATGCGGTACACTGCAGTTCCCCAAGTCGAAGGTGTGCGTCAACCCCAACTGCAACGCGTTTCACAGCCAGGACGACCACCCGTTCGCCGATACGCCGGCCAAGGTGCAGTCCTACACGGCAGACCGTCTCACCTACTCGCCCGACCCGCCGCACTACTACGGCATGATCGTGTTCGAGCAAGGCGGGCGTGTCATGATCGACTTCACCGATGCGGACGCGGCAACCGTGGACGTGGCAGCGCCCATGCGCATGATGTTCCGCATCAAGGAATACGACCCCCAGCGCGGCTTCACCCGCTACTTTTGGAAGGCAGCACCGGCCGCGCGGCAAGGGACAACCTGAGTATCGGATCGTGGAGTATCGCGGCAGCGATATGCAGCGTGAATCCGATTCTCAATAAGGGAGAAGTGACATGGCCACTGGTATCAGAGACAAGGTCGCCATCCTCGGCATGGGCTGCTCCAAGTTCGGCGAGCGCTGGGACAAGGAGGCCGACGACCTGATGGTCGAGGCCTTCGAGGAGGCCATCGCCGACGCCGGCATCGAGAAGAACCAGATCGAGGCGGCGTGGCTGGCCACGGCCATCGAGGAGCAGCACGTCGGCAAGTCGGGCGTGCCGCTCGCGGTGGCGCTGCGGCTGCCCTACATCCCCGTGACGCGGGTGGAGAATTACTGCGCCAGCGGCACCGAGGCCTTCCGCGGCGCGGTCTATGCCGTGGCCTCCGGCGCGGCCGACATCGCGCTCGCGCTCGGTGTGGAGAAGCTGAAGGACACCGGCTACGGCGGTCTGCCGCAACGCGGCCGCGGCGCCCTCAACTCCATGTACTGGCCCAACATGTCGGCGCCGGGCTCGTTCGCCCAGCTCGCCGCCGCCTACCGCGCCAAGCACCACAAGAAGCCCGAGGACCTGAAGCGGGCCATGGCACACATCTCGGTCAAGAGCCACGACAACGGCAACCGGAACCCCAAGGCGCATCTGACCAACAAGATCACCATCGAGACCGTGCTCGAGGCGCCGACGGTGGCCGAGCCGCTCGGCTTGTACGACTGCTGCGGCGTCAGCGACGGCTCGGCCTGCGCCATCGTCACCACGCCCGAGATCGCCAAGAGCCTCGGCAAGAAGGACATCATCGCGGTGAAGGCGCTGCAGCTCTCCGTCTCCAACGGCACGGAGGCCTCGCACAACTCCTGGGACGGCAGCTATTTCGCCACCACACGGGTGGCGTCCAAGCGCGCCTACAAGGAGGCCGGCATCGACAAGCCGCGCGAGCAGATCGACCTGATCGAGGTGCACGACTGCTTCTCGGTCACCGAGCTGGTGACGATGGAGGATCTGTACGTGTCGCCCGAGGGCGGCGCCATCAAGGACGTGCTCGACGGCTTCTACGATGCGGACGGCCAAATCCCCTGCCAGATCGACGGCGGCCTCAAGTGCTTCGGCCATCCGATCGGCGCCTCGGGCATGCGCATGATCTACGAGATCTACCTGCAGATGCAGGGCAAGGCGGGCCCCAGGCAGCGGCAGAAGACGCCGCGCTACGGCTTGACGCACAACCTCGGCGGTTTCCCGCACCAGAACGTGTGCTCCATCTCGGTGATCGGGAGGCATGGGGAGTAGGGGTTGTCAGCCCCCGCCGCCTCCGCGCCTGCGCCCAGTTTCTGGCGCGATCTCACCGCCGGCCACGCCGTCAACGGGCTCATCGGATTTCTGTTCGCGGTCAGCGGTCCGCTGGCCATCATTCTGGCGACGGGCGCGCGCGGCGGGCTGTCGGAGGCGGAGCTGGCGTCCTGGGTGTTCGGCTCGCTGTTCTGCAACGGCGTCATGAGCGTGGGCTATAGCCTGGCCTACCGCCAGCCGCTCGCCTTCTTCTGGACCATCCCCGGCACGGTGCTGGTCGGCCCTGCGCTCGGCCACCTGTCGTTTCCCGAGGTGGTCGGCGCCTACATCGTCACCGGCCTGCTGATGGCCGCACTGGGCGCGCTCGGCCTGGTGCGGCGCGCCATGGCACTCGTGCCGATGCCGATCGTGATGGGCATGGTGGCCGGCGTGTTCCTGCAGTTCGGGCTCGATTGGGTGCGCGCGTTCCAGCTCGATTTGTGGATCGCCGCCGCCATGACGGCGGTGTTCCTTCTGACCAGCGCCGTGCCGGCGCTGGCGGCGCGCCTGCCGCCCATGCTGGTTGCGCTCGTCGCAGGTGCGGCGGTGATCTGGCAGGCGGGCACCTTCGCGCCGGGGCTCGACCAGGCGGGCGTTCTCGCCGCACCGGTGCTGCAGGCACCGCAGTTCACCTGGCCGGCCATCGCCGAGCTGGTGGTGCCGCTCGCCATCACCGTGCTGGTGGTGCAGAACGGGCAGGGCATCGCCATCCTGAAATCGGTCGGTCATGCGCCGCCGGTCGACAGCATTGCCGTCGGCTGCGGCGCATCCTCGATCGTCTCGGCGTTCGTCGGCGCCGTGTCGACCTGCCTCACCGGCCCCGTCAACGCCATCATCTCCGCCGGCGGGGAGCGGCGCACCCAGTATACCGCGGGCATCGTGGTCGGCCTGCTGGCACCCCTGATGACGCGCCTGATGCTGTCCACCCCGCCGGCGTTCATCGCCACCTTGGCGGGCCTCGCCATGCTCAAGGTGCTGCAGTCGGCGTTCACCATCTCCTTCCAGGGGCGTTTCACGCTGGGCGCGCTGGTGACGTTTCTGGTGACCGTGGCCGGCATCCCGATCTTCAACATCGGCGCGCCGTTCTGGGCCCTGATCGCCGGCACGGCGGTATCGCTGCTGTTGGAGCGGGCGGATTGGCGCCCATCCGAAACCGCCGACCCTCGGCAGTAGGCTGGTCGGCGGATGTCAGCAACGGTGGCCCGATAGCCGTTCAGCGGTTGCCGAGTCGCCGGCCCGGGCCATATATCTGGCCGATGCCCCGCCCCCCGAAATCCGACTCGCCCGATCGCGATTCCACCCCCCGCCCGCGCGCCTCGCGCGGCAAGTCGGGCAAGCCGCCCCCGCCGCCGGTAGAGGGCGCCGCCGGCACGCCGGAGACCAAGCAGTCGTCCAGGGGCTTCGCCGAGGCCAGCGCGCCGTTTCTGCCGTCGCCTACCGCAGGCGTCCCCTCCCCCCTTGTGGGGGAGGGACAGGGTGGGGGGGACTCCAGAACGTCGGCCGTGGGGGTTCCCCCCACCCCTAACCCCTCCCCACAAGGGGGAGGGGAATCCGCGCGCCATCCGGGGCAAAGCGGGCCCTCCACGCTCCCCGCGCTGCGTCAGGTCGGGCCGCCGTCGCGGAGCATCGAGAGCATGACGGCGAGCCTCAATGCGCTGCTGGCCAAGCCGCACGAGCGCTCCGAGAAGGCCAGGCAGGTGCTGGCCGAGCAGCCGATGATTGCCGGGCACCCGCTCGTGTCGGGCAGCCTGCCGCAATTCATTCCGCACCGGCCGCCGCGGCCGGAGAAGAGCGAAGGCGGCGTCGCCTTCAAGCTGGTGTCGGAGTACGAGCCCAAGGGCGACCAGCCCACCGCCATCGCCGAGCTGGTCGAAGGCGTGAACCGGCTCGAGCGCGACCAGGTGCTGCTCGGCGTCACCGGCTCCGGCAAGACCTTCACCGCCGCCCAGGTGATTTCGCGCACCCAGCGGCCGGCCCTGGTGCTGGCGCCCAACAAGACCTTGGCGGCCCAGCTCTACGGCGAGTTCAAGGGCTTCTTCCCCGACAACGCGGTGGAGTACTTCGTCTCCTACTACGACTACTACCAGCCCGAAGCCTACGTGCCGCGCACCGACACCTACATCGAGAAGGAATCGTCGGTGAACGAGCAGATCGACCGCATGCGCCACGCCGCCACCCGCTCGCTGCTGGAGCGCGACGACGTGATCATCGTGGCATCCGTGTCGTGCATCTACGGCATCGGCTCGGTCGAGACCTACACGGCGATGACGTTCACGGTGCAGACCGGCGAGACCCTGGCGCAGCGCCAGCTGCTGGCCGATCTGGTCGCCCTGCACTACCGCCGCAGCGACGGCAATTTCATTCGCGGCACCTTCCGTGTGCGCGGCGACACCGTGGAGCTGTTCCCGGCCCACTTGGAGGACCGTGCCTGGCGCATCTCGCTGTTCGGCGACGAGGTGGAAAGCATCACGGAGTTCGACCCCCTCACCGGCCAGAAGACCGATGAATTGAAGCTCATCAAGGTCTACTCCAACTCGCACTACGTCACGCCCAAGCCAACCCTCCAGCAAGCCATCAAGTCCATCAAGACGGAGCTGAAGGAGCGGCTGAACGAGCTGTACACCGCCGGCCGCCTGCTGGAGGCGCAACGCCTGGAGCAGCGCTGCATTTTCGACATGGAGATGATGGAGGCGACCGGCTCCTGCGCCGGCATCGAGAACTACTCGCGCTATCTCACCGGCCGCCAGCCGGGCGAGCCGCCGCCGACGCTGTTCGAGTATCTCCCCGACAACGCGCTCGTGTTCGTCGACGAGAGCCACGTCACGGTGCCGCAAATCGGCGGCATGTTCCGCGGTGACTACCGGCGCAAGGCCACGCTCGCCGAATACGGCTTCCGCCTGCCATCCTGCATGGATAACCGCCCGCTGCGCTTCGAGGAGTGGGACGCCATGCGGCCGCAGACCATGTACGTCTCGGCCACGCCCGGCGGCTGGGAGCTGAACCAGACGGGCGGCGCCTTCGTCGAGCAGGTCATCCGCCCCACCGGCCTGATCGATCCGCCGGTGGAGGTGCGCCCGGCCAAGAGCCAGGTCGATGACCTGATCGACGAGGTGCACCAGGTGTCCCGCAAGGGCTACCGCACCTTGGTCACGACCCTCACCAAGCGCATGGCCGAGGACCTGACCGAGTACATGCACGAGCAGGGCATCCGCGTGCGCTACATGCACTCCGACATCGAGACGCTGGAGCGCATCGAGATCATCCGCGATTTGCGGCTCGGCGCCTTCGACGTGCTGATCGGCATCAATCTCTTGCGCGAGGGCCTCGACATCCCCGAATGCGCGCTGGTGGCGATCCTCGACGCCGACAAGGAAGGCTTTCTCAGAAGCGAGACCAGTTTGGTCCAGACCATCGGCCGCGCCGCGCGCAACCTCGACGGCAAGGTGATCCTCTACGCCGACCAGATGACCGGCTCCATGGAGCGCGCCATCGCCGAGACCGAGCGCCGCCGCGAGAAGCAGCAGGCCTGGAACGAAGCCAACGGCATCACGCCCGAGTCGGTGCGCAAGAACATCGCCGACGTGATGTCCTCCGTCTACGAGCAGGACCACGTGACGGTTGACACCGGCCTCGCCGAGGAAGGCAAGGCGTTGATCGGCCACAACCTCGAGGCGGTGATCGCCGGCCTGGAGAAGAGGATGCGCGAGGCCGCCGCCGATCTCGAGTTCGAGACCGCCGCGCGCCTGCGCGACGAGGTCAAGCGCCTGCGCGAGACCGAACTCGCCGTCGCCGACGATCCGCTGGCGCGCCAGTCCGACGTCGAGGACCGCGCCGGCGCCTTCGCCGGCGAACGCAAGTACGGCAAGGCGCCTACGCGTCGCCCCAGCGTCCCCTCCCCCCTCGTGGGGGAGGGACAGGGTGGGGGGGACAGGGAGAGGTCCCCCCTTGGGGTTCCCCCCACCCCTAGCCCCTCCCCACAAGGGGGAGGGGGACAGGTTGTGCGAGGGGACGCGGGCTCCCGCATCCAGCGCGAATACGAGCCCGTGCAGCCCACCTACGCCCAGAGCACCACCATACCCGGCACCCGCGCCCGCAAGCCCGCGCTCGACGAGATGGGCTCCGCCGCCAACCGCCCCATCCCCGCCCGCGCTCCCGAAATCGACCCTCGCGCCAAAGCCGGAGCCTACGGCGAAGCGATCAAAGGCCCGCACAAGCCCACCCTCGACGAGATGGGCCCCCACGCCGAGCGCGGCCTTCCGGTCGATCAAAGGGGGTCAGCCCCCTCGCGCCGTCGGTCCGATGCAACTCGAACCGTTGGAGGCGAGGGGTCTGACCCCCTCCGCCATGAAACCAAGAAAAAGCATCGCCACGGCCGCGCCCGCAAGACCGGCAGACCCGGCGCGTAGTGACTTGATGTCGTGTCTTGTCGCCCTGTCGGTTGTGGCGGGGATCTCCGCTTCCGCCAACGCCACATTCAAAAGTGACGGCAGCACGCAGGAGAGATTGAAGAAGCTCGAGATCCCCCAGCCGTAATCGAGCCGCGCACTCGCGAATTGGCCGTAATACGACGTCCGGCTGAATGCTTCCTGCAGCACGCGGGAAACAGAGGCGGCGCATCGAGGCGCTAACCTTAACCCCGTCCGACCTCGGTTTATTACGCGGGGCGGGCATTTTTTTCGCGTGGACCTGGGGGTGCACCCCTCCTACCTGGAAGCCCGCAAACCCCAAAAGAAAGCCACCGCCGTGTTACGGGAAACGGCACTCTGGCGAGCGGTACCTCCCCCGCGAACCGATCGGGCGGATTTGGTATAAGTGGGCCGAATGGGCGCCTCGTTTCGCGAGATGCGAGACGGGCGCTTCGCTTTTTCTGAAGTGCGGCGCACCCGGGGTGCCGCGACCATTCGGATCGGGGAAATATTCCTGTGCACCTGCACATGAAGTTCGCAATGCCTGCGGTCGCGTTGCGAATTGACATCCGGGTGCTCCTGCTGGTCCACTGCGGGGCACAGGAGCGGCGCACGGCGCCGGACACGGGATTTGGGGAGGAGCACAACAATGCCGCTGGCGAATGCGATGCGTCTGGTTGCAGCCGCGATGATTGCGCTGGTCGTGCCAGTAGGGGCGCACGCGCAGAGCTATCCAAACAAGCAGATCACCCAGATCGTGGTGTTCGCTGCAGGCGGGCCGTCGGACACCCTCGGGCGTCTGCTCGCCGACCACATAGGCAAGCAGTTCGGCCAGCAGATCGTCATCGAGAACGTGAAGGGCGCCGGCGGAACGACCGGCACCGAGCGGGCAGCAAAGGCCACGCCCGACGGCTACACCATCCTGACGCACCACAATGGTCTGACGACCGCGCCTGCGCTCTATTCCAACCTGCGGTTCGATCCCAAGACCGCGTTCGAGCCCATGGGGCTCATCAATACGGGGCCGATGGTTCTGACGAGCCGCAAGACGCTCGAGACCAACACGCTCAAGGAGCTGGTGGCCTGGCTGAAGGGCAAGGGCGACAAGGCCACGATCGGATTCGCCGGTGTGGGGTCGAATTCCTATGTGTGCGCCATGGTGCTGCAGCAGCAGATCGGCGTGAAGCTGGCCATGGTGCCCTATACCGGCACCGGGCCGGCCATGCAGGACCTCGTCGCCGGCCAGATCGACGTGCTGTGCGACCAGGCGACGACGGCTACCAACCAAATCCTTGGAGGCAACATCAAGGCCTACGCGGTCACGTCCGACAAGCGGCTCGCCGGCTTGAAGGATGTGCCCTCGAACGTGGAAGCCGGCCTGCCTGGCCTCCAGCACGTCGTTTTCAATGCCGCCTACGCTCCCAAGGGCACGCCGAAGGCGGTGATCGACAGGTGGACCGAGGCGATCGGCAAGTTCATCTCCGATCCGGTGACCATCGAGCGCTTCGCGGCGACCGGCACGGTGCCGTTCCCGCCCGAGATGCGGTCGCCGGCGGCGCACGCCAAGTTCCTCGAGGAGCAGTTCGACTTCTACGCCAAGCTGTTTGCTGCGGCCAACATCAAGAAGGAAGAGGCCAAGTAGGCCGCGCCGAAGCGGCGGGCGCCCTTGGGCATGCGGCTGACGGCTCGCCTCTCCATTGCGAGGCGAGCCGTCGATGCGAGCCGATCAACACAAATCACGACAGGGTGAGGGTGCCATCCGCGGTGGTGCGCGCCGCGTATCTGCTTGCGCTGACAGGCGCCACGACGGCGACCTCGATTTCGAAGGAGAAGCAGTCATGAAGGTTCTGATGTCCACTCTTATCGCCCTTTCGGTTCTGGCCACCATCACCGCTCCGGCCAGCGCCACCTTCCAGGGCAACGGCTCGCGGGTGCTCAAGGAGAAGCTCCAGAATTGCGCTCCGGCCACGGAGTGCCAGCCGATCCGGCTTTAAGAGCGCAGTTGGTGAAGCGGGCGCCCTGTTTCGCCCAAGGCGAGATGGGCGCCCCTCTTTTTTGGTGATGCGTGACCTGATGATGGCGCAGCTCTGCGATCCGGCAGCGCCTCGGCATTACGCCGCCCGCTGCTGCCGGAGCAACTCTGCGAGCGCCTCGGGCTCAGTCACCGGGAGCGAGCATTGCGGCCCCAGGCAGGCGTAGGCGGTAGGCTTGCCGCCGATGGCCGCCTTGCCGGCGATGGCCGGCCCAAGGAGGGGCTGGCCGGGTGCCGCGACCTGCTGCACGGCGCCGGGCAGCGAGAGGTCCAACATGGCGCGCGCCAGCGGCGATGCGGCGGAGTCCGTGAGGGAGGCCGTGTCGCGAGCGCGCGGGTCGATCACCACCACGTGCTGCGGGGCGATGAGATCGAAGACGCCGGCGATCAGCCCGCAGTGGCCGAAGACATTCCGGGCGAGGTCGGCGGCGAAGGCCTTCGGGATCGCATGCGCTCGATCCAGGTAGGGTGGCTTGCCGGTGAGCAGATTGAGCGCCACCAGGTTGGAGATCATGACCGCGTTGGCGTTGGGCGTGGCGTCGTCGTGGGCGGAGCGCATGCGCACGATGACGTCGGGCGTATCGTCGGCCGTGAAGGCATAGCCGCCGGCGTCGGCGATCCAGTAGCGCGTGTCGAGAACGCCTACCCAGCGCTCAGCAGCCGCGAGATAGTCCGCGTCGTTGGTGGTCAGGTAAAGCCGCAGCGCGGCCCAGATCATGTTGGCGTAGTCGCTGGCGGTGGCGGGCGCTCGCGCCTGACCGGCGCGATGGGAATGGATGAGGCGGCCGCCCTTCTCCATGTGCCGAGTGACGAAGGCGAAGGCTGTTCTGGCGGCATCGAGCCAGGCTGGCTTGTCGAATACGCGGGCCGCGTGGGCGAGCGCGGCGATCATCAGCCCGTTCCAGTCGGCCAGCACCTTGTCGTCCCAGCCGGGGCGGATGCGGCCGGCCCGCCGTGCGAGCAGTTTGGCGCGCATGCCGGCCAGCGCCCGCTCATCCTCCGGCGAGCGCAGCTCGAGACCGCCGAGGCGGTTGAGGATGGTGTGGCCTTCCCAGTTGCCCTCGGCGGAGACGTCGTAGACCTCGCAGAACAGCTTCGCGTCCGCCTGGCCCAGAACCTCCTCGATCTCGGCCTTGGTCCAGACGTAGAACTTGCCTTCCTCGCCCTCGCTGTCGGCATCGAGGGATGCCGCAAAGCCGCCCCCCTCGGCGATCATCTCGCGCAAGAGCCAATCGACGGTCTCCTCGATCCGCACCTTGTAAAGCTCGTTGCCGGTCTCGCGCCAGGCCTCGCACATCAGGTCGAGGAGCAGCGCGTTGTCGTAGAGCATCTTCTCGAAGTGCGGCACCAGCCAGCACTCGTCGACCGCGTAGCGGGCGAAGCCGCCGCCGAGGTGATCGTAGATGCCGCCCTGGCAGATGTTGGCCAGCGTGACATCGACCGCGCGCAGCGCGGCGTGGTCGCCGTAGCGGATGGCGCCGCGCCACAGCAGCCAGAAGAAGCTCCACTGCGGGAACTTCGGCGCCCCGGCGAGGCCGCCGCGCGCCATGTCCACGGCATTGACCATGCGCCTGGTGAGATCGGCGAGTGCGGCGTCATCGAGATTGAGAGTGCTGCCGCCCGTCTCGCGCTCGGAGAGCGCCTGGACCAGGAGGCCGGCATTGTGGCCGACCTTGTCGGGTTCCTCCCGATAAATGCGGGACACCTCGCGCAGCACGTTCTTGAACGACGGCCGGCCGAAGCGCGGCTCGGGCGGAAAGTAGGTGCCGCCCCAGAACGGGCGCGCCTCGCTGTCGAGGAACATCGTCAGCGGCCAGCCACCCTGCTCGCCCAGGCTGTGCAGCGCCCGCATGTAGATGGCATCGATGTCGGGGCGCTCCTCGCGGTCGACCTTGATGTTGACGAACAGCTCGTTCATCTGCGCCGCAGTGGCCGCATCCTCGAAGCTCTCGTGCGCCATCACGTGGCACCAGTGGCAGGCGGCATAGCCGACCGAGAGCAGGATTGGCTTGTTGGAGCGCTTCGCCTCCGCCAGCGCCTCCGGCCCCCAGGCCCACCAGTGCACGGGGTTGTCCTTGTGCTGGAGCAGATAGGGGCTGGTCTCGCGGCCGAGGCGATTTTCGTCGGGCGGGGCGGGGCTCATGCGGGACAGGGTAGCCCAGATTGGCGGCCGGCAGAACCCAGCCGAGCTACGGAGGCCACGGGTGCCATCCCCGGCCAGCGCTCAAACAACAATCTGGGTGCCGATCTCGACGACGCGATCGGGCGGAATCTGGAAGTAGGCGGTCGCATCCTCGGCGCTGCCGGCGAGCCAGATGAACAGCTTCTCCTGCAGACGGCCCATCCGCGAGCGAGACGCCGGGCGCAAGGTGCGCCGGGACAGGAAGAACGAGGTCGAGCCGGGGTCGATGTTGAGGCCCTTCTTGCGGCAGAGTTGCAGCCCCTTGATGACGTCGGGCGTCTCCATGAAGCCGTAGGTGAGCGTCACCGTCGTGAACGTGTCGGAGAGGCGCTCGATGGCGGCGCGCTCGCTGTTGGGCACGCGCGGCACCTCGGCGGTCTTGACCGTGAGAAGAATATTGCGCTCGTGCAGCATGCGGTTGTGCTTGAGGTTGTGCAGCAGCGCGGTCGGCGCCGCATCGGCGGTGGCCGTGAGGAAAACGGCGGTGCCGCTAACGCGGAGCGGAGGCTTCCTTTCGAGGGCCTGCACGACCGCCTCGAGGTCGGCGTGCGAGCGTGCATCGGCGCTAACAATGCCCATGCCTCGCCGCCATGTCAGCATGACGACCATGAGCGACGCGGCGAACGCCAGCGGAACCCACGCGCCTTCGAAGATCTTGATGACGTTGGCGGCGAAGAAGACCAGCTCGATGAGCAGGAGCGGAACGAGAATGAGAGCGACGCGCCACATCGGCCAGAGCCATCGCCGGCGGAAAACGACGAACGCCATCAGGGACGTCACGATCATGGTGGCGGTGACGGCGACGCCGTAGGCGGAGGCAAGAGCACTCGAGCTCTTGAAGATGACGACCAGCAGCAGCCAGTTGACGCGCGGCAGATAGATCTGACCGGCGACCTCATCTGATGTATGGCGGATGTTGAACCGCGGCAGCAGGCCCAGCTGGATCGCCTGCCGGGTGAGCGAATAGGCGCCGGTGATAACGGCCTGGCTGGCGATAACGGTGGCGGCGGTGGTGAGCAGGACGACAGGCCAGAGGGCCCAGCTCGGGAACATCAGGAAGAAGGGGTTCTCGATAGTCTGCGGGTTGGCGAGGACCAGCGCGCCCTGTCCCAGGTAATTGATGGTGAGGGCGGGCAGCGCGACGAACAGCCACGCGACCTGGATCGGGACGCGTCCGAAGTGGCCGAGGTCTGCGTAAAGTGCTTCGCAACCCGTCACGGCGAGGAAGACGAGGCCGAGCACTGTGAAGCCGATGAGGCCGTGGTTGGCGAGGAATGCGAGGCCATAGAGTGGATTGAAGGCGGCGAGCACGCCCGGGTGCTCGACAATGCGAACGACGCCGATGGTGGCGAGCACCACGAACCACACGAGGATGATCGGCCCGAAGAAGGCACCGACCTTTGCCGTACCTCGGCTCTGCATGGCAAACAGCCCGATCAGAATCGCGATCGAGAGCGGGATCACCAGATGCTCGAATGCGGGGGTGATGACCTTCAGACCCTCTACAGCCGATATCACCGAAAGGGCCGGCGTGATGGCCGCATCGCCGTAGAGAAAGGCGGCGCCGGCAATGCCCAGCAACAGGACCACATGGCGGCCTCGCTGCGCCACCGCTTGCGCCAGGGCCATCAGGGCAAACGTGCCGCCCTCGCCATTGAGGTCGGCGCGCAGCAGGACGAAGACGTACTTCAGGGTGACCAGCAGCATCAGCGACCAGACGATCAGGGAAAGGATGCCCAGCACCGCCGCTTGCGTGACCTGGCCGCCAGCCGCGGCCGCAGTTGCCGCCTCGCGGAAGGCGTAGATGGGGCTGGTGCCGATATCGCCGTAGACGACACCGATAGCGCCAAGGGTGAGGGGCCAGAACCGCCCGGCCTGGGCCTGGACGCTCTGGATGTTCCTAGGGAACGACGCGGATGCGGCTGCTGCTGCCATGGATGCCTCCTTGCGAGGCTGGTTGCGCTGCAACAAAGGGGTCTACTCCCTGTTCAACGGACGAGGAAGCCCGACCATGGGCGCGGCGCCGCTTCAGGCGTCAGGGCATCGAGAAGCCTAGTTTCAAGCTATTGATCTGCAATGTTATTATGTCGACGGCGACTTATGACAGACCAGGCATGCGAGCGGCGCAGTAGTGCCCGTGATGTCCCTAGCGCATGCAAAAGCGACGCGATCAGTCCGGCAGCACGCACGGATCGTCCGGCGGCCAAGGCGGCGGTAGATGCGGAAGTCGGCGTCGGTGGTGAGAAGGATCGGCCCGGATAGAATCTCGGTCATGCGCACGAGGCAGGCGCCGGCGAAGCTCATCGGCACGTCGGCATCGGTGGACACCACAGTCCTGGTGCTGCAGGAAATGGGGCTCGCCTTGCGGACGAGGGAGCGATCCGATGACGAAGGTCGACGTTCTGAAGCGCATGATCGCGGGTGCGGAAAGCATCGTCGCCTTTACCGGGGCCGGCATCTCCACCGAATCGGGCATTCCCGACTTCCGCTCGCCCGGCGGCATCTGGACCAAGTACCGGCCGATCGAGTTTTCCGACTTCCTTGCCTCGGCCGAGGCCCGGCGCGAGTCCTGGCGGCGCAAGTTCGCCACCCACGAGACGCTGCAGAAAGCAACGCCGAACGCCGGACACCGCGCCTTGGCCCGGCTGGTCGAGCAGGGCAGAATGACCGCGGTCATCACGCAGAACATCGACGGCCTGCACCAGGCCTCCGGCGTGCCCGACGACCGGGTGATCGAGCTGCACGGCAACACCACCTACGCGGCCTGCCTCGACTGCCGGCAACGCTACGAGCTCGATTGGGTGCGGGAGGTGTTCGCCGCCGGCGAGCGGCTTCCCGTCTGCACGGCCTGCGGCGGTCACATCAAGACGGCCACCATCTCCTTCGGCCAGTCGATGCCGGAGGCGGAGATGGAGCGCGCGCAGGCGGCAACGCTCGCGGCCGATCTGTTCATCGTGCTCGGCAGCTCGCTGGTGGTCTACCCCGCAGCCGGCTTTCCTATGCTGGCCAAGCGCAACGGAGCGTGTCTCATCATTGTCAATCGCGAGCCGACGGACCAGGACGAATTGGCCGACTTGGTGATCAATGCCGAGATCGGCGCCACGATGAGCCGGGCCGTCGGGGTGAATTGACGGCCTCGTTGCCATCGGAGGGACGACACCGCTGTGCTATGAAGCCAAGTAAGACCGCCGATAGGGTAGGCAGCATCACTGAAGAGTAGAGACCGATGCGTACCGACCCCCTCGGCCCCGTCCATCCCGGCGAAATTCTTCGCGAGGAATTTCTCGTGCCGCTCGCCATGAGCGCCTACGCGCTTGCGGCAGAACTGCGCGTGCCGCGGACGCGCATCGAGCGCTTGGTGCGAGAGGAAACCTCGATGACGCCGGACACGGCTCTGCGGCTAGCCCGCTATTTGGGAACCACGCCGGAGTTCTGGCTCGGCATTCAGGCTCAGTTCGACGTCGAGACAGCGCGCGACCAAGGCTTGAGCGCCGACATCGCCGCGATCAAACCGCGCAAGACTGCCTGACCAAAGAGGCAAGCGGTACTTTGAACCTGGCCAGCAACACGATCTATGCGCTCTCCAGCGGACACGGCCGCGCTGGGGTGGCTGTTGTTCGCATCTCCGGCCCGGCGGCGGGCGAGGCGCTCGATCGGATGGCGGCGCCGCGGCCGAAGCCCCGCTTTGCGGCGCTGAGAAGCGTTCGCCATCCGCAGACGGGTGAGGTGCTCGACCAGGGCCTGGTGCTGTGGTTCCCCGCGCCCAACAGCGAGACCGGCGAGGACATGGCCGAGCTGCAGGTGCACGGCGGCCGGGCCGTGATCGCCGGGGTGTTGGCCGCGCTCGGCAGCATCGAAGGCTGGCGCCTCGCCGAGCCGGGCGAGTTCGCCCGCCGCGCCTTCGAGAACGGCAAGATCGACCTCACCGCCGCCGAGGCGATCGCCGATCTGGTGGATGCAGAGACGGACGCGCAGCGGCGGCAGGCCCTGCGGCAAGCCGGCGGCGCCCTGGCGCAGCTCTACGATGGATGGCGCGCCGGCTTGATCCGGGCGCAGGCGCTGACCGAGTCTGCCATCGATTTCTCCGACGAGGCAGACGTCGGCGACAAGGCCTCCGCGGAAGCACGCGAGCTGGTGGCTCGGCTGGCGCCGTCGCTCCGCCAGCACCTCGACGACGGGCGGCGCGGGGAGATCCTGCGCGAGGGCTTCCGCGTCGCTATCGCCGGCGCGCCCAACGTCGGCAAATCGAGCCTGCTCAACGCGTTCGCGCGGCGCGAGGCGGCCATCGTCTCCGACGAGGCCGGCACCACCCGCGACATTATCGAGGTGACGCTGGACCTGGGAGGGGCGCCGGTCATCCTCAGCGACACGGCGGGCATCCGCGAGGCCGAGGGCAAGGTGGAGCGCGAGGGCATCCGCCGCGCCGTGGCGCGGGCCCGCGACGCCGACCTGGTGCTGTGGCTGATGGATGCGACCGACCCTCAGCGGGAGCTGCCGCCGGACCTGGCCGCCCGCACCGGGGTGATGCTGTGGGTCCTCAACAAGATCGACCTTTTGCAAGCGCATCGCGCCTACCCGATGCTTCAACCGGGCTGGTTCGGGCTATCTGTCCTGACCGGCGAAGGGCTGCCGGCGCTGGCCAGGGCCATCGAGGGCAAGGCGGCCGCCGCGGTGGGCACCTCCGAGGCCCCGGCCATCACGCAGGCGCGCCACCGCCAGCAGCTCGGGGCCGCCATCGAGGCGCTGGAGGCCTACCTAGCCGGCGCCCCCGCCGATCTGGAGCTGCGGGCCGAGGACCTGCGCCGGGCCGCCACGGCGCTGGGCCGCATTACCGGGCGCGTGGATGTGGAGGACGTGCTGGGCGAGATTTTCAGCCGCTTCTGCATCGGCAAGTAGGTTGGGTCAAGCGAAGCGCAGACCCAACGCTTTGCTGTGATGACCTGCATTTTGTTGGGTCTTCGCTGACGCTCGACCCAACCTACATCACTACATCACATCCTCAGATAGGCGGGCAGCCACAGCGCCAGCGCCGGCATCCAGATCAGCAGGGCGACCAGCACGAAGTCGGCGACGAGGAACGGCAGCGTGCCGAGGTAGATGCGCGCGACCGGGATCTCCGGATGCTGCGCCTGGATGACGAACACCGTCATGCCGGTGGGCGGGCTGATCAGGCCGATGGTGCACATCACGGTGATGAAGATGCCGAACCAGATGCCGTCGAAGCCGATGCCGGCGACCAGCGGGAGCGTGACGGGAACGGTGATGAGGATGGTGCTGACCTCATCCAGGAACGTGCCGAGCACGACATAGAGCGAGATGACGGCGATCAGGATCCAGAACGGCGACAGGCCGGCCTCCTGCACCAGCCTGGCCAGCTCGTTGGGGAACTGGGTGAGGACGATGAAGCGCGAGAATATGAACGCGCCCGCGACGATGAAGAAGATGGCGGCGGTGGTGTAGACCGTCTCGAGCAGGGCATCGACCAGGCCGCGCCAGCCGATGGCGCGGGTCGCAAAGCCGATCAGGATGGCGACGAACGCCGCCATGGCCGCCGCCTCGGTGGGCGAGAACCAGCCGAGGTAGATGCCGAACACGGCGAAGAAGAACAGCACGCCGAGCTTCCACATGCCGATGGCGGAGCGCAGGCGGGTGCGCAGCGGCATGCCTGCGACCTTCGGGATCCAGGCTGGTTTCGCCCACGCGACGGCGAAGACGGCAAGGACATAAAGCACGGCGAGAACGATGCCGGGAATCATGGCCGCCGCGTACAGCTTGGGCAGGGACTGCTCGGCCGCGATGGCGTAGATCGCCAGCAGCACGGAGGGGGGAATGAGCACGTCGAGCGTGCCGGCCGAAGCGACGGCGCCCGCCGCAAACGACGGCTCGTAGCCGTGGCGCCGCATCTCCGGAATCGCCACCTTGGAAAAGGTGGCCGCTGTCGCGATCGACGAGCCGCAGATCGCGCCGAACAGCGCGCAGGCGCCGATCGATGCGTTGGCCAATGCACCGCGAATGCCCGAAAACAAGGCGTTGCACGCCTGAAACAGCTCGGTCGCCATGTTGCTCCGCGAGGCAACCGCCCCCATCAGGATGAACAGCGGAATGACCGAGAAGGAATAGGCGCTGGCCAGCTGGTAGGGCACGAGGCCGACCATCTTCAGGGCCGGCGACCAGCCGTCGAGCGCCGCGTAGCCGGCGAGGCCGCTGACGGCCAGCGCGACGGCGATCGGGACGCGGGCAAAGATCAGCAGCAGCAGCGCGGCGACGCCGAGCAGCCCGATGATGGCGACGCTCATCGCTGCGCCTTCCGCCGCAAAGCCATGGCGAACGCGGCGATGCCCGCGCCGATCAGGCCCACCAAGACGGCGATCCAGTGCAGAATGCGCGAGAGGCCGAGGTCGGCGGTGACGTCATTGAACGCGAGTGCGTCGCGGGCGGCGAGCCAGCCCTGCCAGGCCATCACGGCGAGAACGACAACGGCGAGCAGCGCGGCGCCGCGCGAGAGCGCAGCCACGGCTCGGGGCGCGAGATCGTCGATGATGTTGACGATGATGTTCTCGTCGCGCAGGAAGACGGCCGGAAGCGCGATGAAGAACGTGTAGGCCAGCAGGATCTCGACCAGCTCGTAGACGCCCCTGATCGGGGTGTTGAAGGCGGCACGCAAGGTGACGTCGGCAACCGTCAGCAGCATCATCGCAGCCAGGAAGACCGCCGCAACGAGTCCGCAGGCTGTCGAGGCGATGCGGCGCCAGCGTTCCATGGCTCCCTCCGGACAAACAGGACAACGCTCGGTCTCGAACGGTCCAACCTAGCCAATGTGCCGGGCGGCGCACCAGCAGCGAGACACGTCAGGCCGCGGCAGCATTGCAGCCGCATTTGTTTCACGTGAAGCAAGACGGCCGAGCTTTGAGCCCGGGATCAGCCTCGCGAAAGCCAGCGTTGCAGCTCCGACACACGGTTGCCGAATTCCCCCGCCACGTGATCTGGCGGTGCCAACTCCATCGCGCTGCTTGGTAGGTTCTCCTCGTAGCGCCTTGGGGGGAACCAAATGAACACTACGGCCAAATTTGTGCTTGCTACTGCCGCTGCACTGTCGTTGTGCGGCTATGCGCTCGGTCAGGACACCAAATTCGCGAAGAAGGGCGCGTCCTCGGCAGTCCAGAAGCGTGACTCCGCGCAGTGCTGGAAGATTGCCCAGGAGGCGAAACTGACGGACGAGCAGGCCCAGCAGAATCTGGTCACCGGCTACCTTATCGGCGGTATTGTGGGGGTTCTGATCGCTTCATCCTCCAATGAGGAGGCAAACAAGGATCCGAAGAGCGCCTTCAGGCGCCAGGTTCACGACGAGTGCATGGCCAAGCGGGGCTACAAGACCGCCGAGTAACCCATACATGCGGCGCTCTCGCGTGCTTCGCCGAGCGCACCGCAGTCGTGTCGACGACCCGGAGTTCGGCAAGCGGGGACGCTTTTCGTCTTTCCGCCCCCCGCCATTGTAACGTGGGGGACGGCTATTTTTGCCACTTCGGCCCACGGCTACCCCGGTACGGGCGCCCGCAGCGATGGCAAAAAAACCTCGGGCCCGCGTTACAGCGAAAGGCCATCCGCAGGCGCTGGGCCAGACGCCAAGCTTCCGACCGCGGAGCCCTCCTGGCGGCCGCACGCGTTGCATCTGCGCTTGCTTCACGTGAAGCAATCCAGCGTTCAATTCTCTGCGCTGCGCAGAGCCAGCGCGATTGTGGCTTGCAGGCGATCAAATAGTGCCGCGTTCGCAGCGGTGTGCCAGCCGGCGCTCATTGTCTGTCCGGCGGACGCCAATTCCCGTGGGTCTCTGCGCGCTCCTGCCATTATTGCAGGGCACCGTGTCTGGCCCAAGCAGAGGGGTAAACAACGCGCGAGGGCTCCCGCAAGACCAGCCACCGAGACCTGAAGGGACAAACCGCGGGGAATGTCACAGGTCAGGCGATGGTAAACTGCAGGAGCCCCTTTGCACGCGAACGCGATACTGTACGCACAACGACAGACGCACTTTACTGACGGGAGGACGCTAGTAGCATGCACAACTCGTGTCGTCTCCTTTGCGTGCGAAGAGGCCCCATTCCTGTGGATAATCGGGCGCGCTCGCTTGCTGGCGAATCACCGCGGTCCCCGGTTCCGCGATCAAGCTATGCCCAAGCCGTCGGCTGCCTGGCGGCCGCCCTTTTGACCTGCATGCTTTGGTTTTCCGAGGCGGCTGCGCAAACGCCGGTCGATCTCGAGCTCGTGATCGCCGTCGACGTCTCCCTGTCGATGGACCTCGACGAGCAGCGATTGCAGCGGGAAGGCTATGTCGCCGCCTTGCGCGACCCCGAGATCCACAAGGCGATTGCCGCGGGGGCTTATGGCCGCATCGCCGCGGTCTACATGGAATGGGCGGGGTCGCACTGGCAGAGCGTGATCGTCCCCTGGACGGTGATCGACGGCCCCGAGGCCGCCCGCGCGTTCGCCGACCGGCTGGAGGCGCAGCCGATCACGCGGGAGCGTTGGACATCGATCAGCGGTGCGCTGCAATTCGCAAAGGTCCTGCTGGCCGGCAGCGGCGCCAAGGGCACGCGACGCGTCGTCGACGTCTCCGGCGACGGCCCCAACAACGCCGGCCCGCCTGTGGTAGCCGTTCGCGACGCCCTGCTGGCCGACGGCATCGTCATCAACGGCTTGCCGATCATGCTAAAGGCCGCCTCGCCGAGCTTTTTCGACCTCTCCGATCTCGACCGCTACTACACGAACTGCGTGATCGGCGGCCCGGGCGCCTTCATGGTGCCGGTCAAGCACGTGGCCGAGCTCAAGGAGGCCATCCGCCGCAAGCTGCTACTGGAGATCTCCGGACTCGGCGCTCCGCCGCATCTCGTACCCACGCAGGCTGCGCCGCCGGCGGGCTACGACTGCATGATCGGGGAGAGGCAATGGCGTTGGTACCTGGACCGGGGGCCGAATTGATCATCTATCCCTTGCTGCCTCGGCTAGCAGCCGGAGCCGCTTCTCGCGACGTCATTGCGACATGGCCGCTGCCCGTTTGGTCTATCCTTGTCCGGACAGCGACTTGACGAGGCGGTACAGGTATTCATGGCCGTCGTGGAAGGACTTCACGGGTACGCGCTCGTCCTTTCCGTGCGCGCGAAAATCGTCCACATCGTCGGCGAGACCTGAATGGCCGTAGGCAGGTATGCCGGCATTGCGCAGATACGCGCTGTCGGTGGCGCCGGGGCTCATGATCGGGATGACTGGAACGCCGGGCCAGAACTCGGCAGAGAGCCTCTCGATCGCTGCCATGACCTCGCCGTGCAGGGCAGACGGCGGGCTCTGGCCCGGCATCCCGAGCTGCGTGATCGATATCCGATCATCGGCGAGCACTCGTTTCAGGGTCGCCTCGACCTCCGCGATCGGCTCGCCCGGCAGGACACGGCAGTTCACCGTGGCCCGCGCCATCTGTGGCAGCGCGTTCACCGCGTGCCCGCCCTCCAGCTGGGTGGCAACACAGGTGGTGCGCAGCTGCGCGTTATAGAATGGGTTTGCGGATAAGCGGGTGATCGCCAGCGTTTCGAGTTCGGGGCGACCGGCGACGATCGCGCGCATGTCCGCTGCCGTCTGCGGGCTCTCCGTCTCCGCCGCGCGCAAGAAGAACATGCGCGTGGTGTCGCTGAGCTTGAACGGGAAGCCGAACCTGGAGAGGCGCACGAGGCCTTCAGCCAGACGATAGATCGCGTTGTCCTTGGTCGGCAACGAGCTGTGGCCGCCCTTGTCCCGCACTTCCAGCTTGTAGCTGACAATGACCTTCTCGCTGACCTGCACGCTGTTCCACACCGGTTTGCCACCCTTGAGGCCCACGCGGCCACCCTCATTTAGGGCGAACTCTGCGTCGATGAGAGGCCTGTGGTTGGCGAGGAGCCACCGTATTCCCATGCCATAGGCGTCGAGGATTTCCTCGTCGGTCTCCAGCGCGACGATGATGTCTCGGTCGGGCGTGTAGCCTTCCTGCTTGTAGCGGATCAGGTTCGCAACGAAGGCGGCGGCCATGAACTTGTTGTCCGTGGTGCCCCGACCGTAGAAATAGCCGTCGCGCTCGGTGAGCCGGAACGGATCGACCGACCAGTCCTCGCGCTTCGCGTCGACCACATCGATGTGAGCGAGCAGCAGGATTGGCCGGCGCTTGCCTGTGCCGCGAAGCCGGGCGACCAGATTGCCCTTGCGCGGCGCGGACACGAGCACCTGCACGTCGGCTCCGCCAAAGCCCGCAGTCCGCAGACGGGCAGCCATCGCCTCCGCGGCACGAGCCGTGTCGCCAATGCCCACAACTGTGTTGATCTCGACGAGTTCCTTGAAGATGTCGAACGCAAGCTGCTGATGCGATGCAAGGGTCTGAGGGCTTGCCCTCCCGATGGTGGTCAGGAGAATTGCACAGGCTGCGAATAGTCTAAGCGACATGTGACCCCTCCTGAACTCAGAAACCGATTTGCGACTCCGCCAGCGAAAAGGACTACGTTCGGGGAACGACTGTTTGTTGCGTTTGCGCCCCGCACTACTTTGTGACTCGAATGTCGACATGTCGTCGAGGTCCCGAATGCTCCACCTGCGCCTTCTGCTGATCCTGACGGCCATCCTCGCGCCGTTGGCCCTCCCGGCGCCAGTCGCGGCGCAGGCCGCCGATCGCTGCTTTGCCCTTTCGGAGGCACCGCGCCCGATCCGGCCCGTTTCGCTGCGCCCGGTCTCGCTCAAAGCGACCGAGGTGCGCCTGACGTTCGTGGGCCATGCCACTTGGCTCATTGAAAGCGCCGGCGGGATCAGGGCGGCCACGGACTACAACGACTACATCCGCCCGGCCGTCGTGCCCGAGATCGCCACCATGAACCGGGCTCACACGACGCACTACTCGTTGGTCCCCGATCCGGGCATCAAGCACGTTCTGCGCGGCTGGAACCCAGAAGGCGGCCCGGCCAGGCACGATCTGACGCTCGGCGACGTGCGCGTGCGCAACGTCGCGACCAACATCCGCGACTGGGCCGGCGGCGCCATCCCCTACGGCAACTCCATCTTCATCTTCGAGCTTGCCGGCATGTGCATCGGCCACCTGGGCCACCTGCACCACACGCTGACCGATCAGCAGGTCGCCCACATCGGCCAGCTCGACGTGGTGATGGTGGCGGTCGACGGCAGCTACACCATGGATGTGGCCGGCGTGGTCGAGACGCTCAAGACATTGCGCGCGCGGCTGATCCTGCCCATGCACTACTTCAACCCGTACACGCTGAACCGCTTCCTCGACCGCATCCGCGACGACTTTCCCGTCGAGATGGCGAGCCAGCCGAACGTCGTCGTCTCGCAGATGACCTTGCCACGCGAGCCGAAGGTGCTGGTGCTGCCGGGCACCTGAAACTGGCGAATGAACCGTCGGCGTTGCTACGGAGCACCCGGCCGCTGGCTGGGCGCGCCCGCCCTGGCCGCGGCATCCGGGCTCCGCTGTTCGGCGGCGGCCTTGAACTGAAGCAGAAGCTCCCTCAGCTCGGGCTCCCTCACAGCATCGGCCGCGTCGCCGAGGGTGAACCACGCTCGCTGCCGCCGCTCGCACTCGGGCCAGGTCTCCAGCTCCTGCTGCACCTCGAGCAGGTAAACCGTGACCCGTACGGGCACCCGGCCCGACTGCCGCCGCTTCTCGTAGGTGTAGGAACCGATGCTGCCGGCACGCGCCTCGCCCAGCACGCCCGCCTCCTCGCGAGCCTCGGCGGCGGCGGAGGCGCAGTCCTGCTGGCCGGGCCATGGCCAGCCTTTCGGGATGATCCAGCGCTGCGTCTGCAGCGTGGTTACCAGAAGGACGAGCAAGCAGCCGTCCGGCCCCCGCCGCACCGGCAACGCTCCGACCTGGCTGGAGAATTCCATCGCGCCGATCATGAATTTATTTGTGACTGCGTCGCCGCCCCATGACAAGCCTTTTGAGTAGGAATTGGCTTCGATCATCCGGCACCCGGCCGGCAAGGTATCCCGCGAGCAACTTGCCGGAACCGTTGTTGCGCGAAACCGCGACGCCGCACGTCAGACGAGCGATGTGGCCACGCGTGCCGTCTCAAGCGCCGTATCGCTTGGCGAACTCCCGCTCTGCGTCCTGCTTCCAGGTGCGCGACAGCGCCTCGTATTCGGGGCCATCCCAGGCGCGGTGGTCGCCCCGCGCGTACGCCAGCGCGTTGCGGTGATAGAGCATCGCGTTGACGCGGTTGGCAATGAAGCCGTTGTGCGTGCGCACGACGCGGGCTGGCGTGCCCATGACGATGGAGTTGGGCGGGATCACCGTGTTGTCGGCGACGTAGCTGTGGCCGGCGACGATCGAGTTCTCGCCGACCACTGCGCCTTCCATGATGGTCGCGCCGATGCCGATGAGGCAATTGTCGCCGATCGTGCAGCCGTGCAGCACCGCCCGGTGCGTGATCGAGCAATGGTCGCCGACGATGGTCGGCGCATGGTAGCCGACGTGCACCATGACGTGGTCCTGCAGGTTGGTGCAGCGGCCGATGCGCACGCTGAAGCCTTCGGCGCGGATAACGGCGTAGGGCCACAGGCTCGATCCCTCGCCGATCGTGACGTTGCCATAAATCCGCGCGGCGGGGTCGATGTAGGCGGCGCCCGGAAATCTTGCCTTCAGTTCTCGGTGCATGGAGCGATATCCCGGATGTGCGCAAGCTCATTAGCATGCGGCGGCCCGCTTGACATGGCATGCGGCGGCGGGAGAAGGCTTGGCAGCTCCGCAGCGAGAACTCGTCGATGGCCGACACCCGAGCCGCCCGCAGCCGCCTCATCGAGATCGCCAAGGCCCGATCCCTGCGCACCGGCGCGGCAATAAAGCTGGCATCCGGGCAGACCTCGACGTTCTATGTCAACCTGAAGCCGACCATGCTCGACGCCGAAGGCGCGCATTTGATCGCCTCGCTGATACTCGATGAATTGCGGGGCACACCTGTCGACCTGGTCGGAGGGATGGAGATGGGTGCCGTGCCGCTTGCGGCATCCGTTGCCGCGACCAGCTACGCGCAGGGCCGCCCCCTCCGCGCTTTCTTCGTCAGAAAACAGGCGAAGGACCACGGGACCAGGAGCCTGGTGGAGGGACTGGCCGTGGGGGAGACGCTCGATGGCAAGCGTATCGCCATGCTGGAAGACGTGACGACAACCGGCGGCTCCACCATGAAGGCGATCGAGGCCCTCAGGGCCGAGGGTGCCGTCATCGCCCGGGTGATCACGGTGGTCGACCGGCTGGAGGGCGCCGCCGAAACCTTCAAGAGGGCCGGCATCCCGTTCACGGCGATCTTGACGGCCGCGGATTTCCGCTGATTTTCGTGCACTGCCCTCACCCTCGATCCGCTGCTGGACAGGGACCCTCAACTCGGACGGCCTGATCTGGCGACTGCTGGCGGCGGTTCTCGCCGCCGCCGCGCTACGGCTGCCATTCAGGGGTTGACCGAGAAAGCATCCGGTGGCGTCATGCCATCGCGAAAAAAAACCGGGGAGGCTAGCGATGTCGTTGCGGAAGGGACTTGGAGCTGTTGCAGCGCTTGCGCTCTTATGCACGCAACTACCGGTGGCGGTTGCCCAGGACTGGCCGACCAAGCCGGTTCGCATCCTCATCGGGTTCGGGGCCGGCGGTGGGACCGACATAGCCACGCGCATCGTTGCGGACGCACTGTCGGAGGTCCTGGGCCAGCAATTCGTGGTGGAGAATCGGCCTGGTGCCGGCGGCACCATTGCCGGCGACGCGGTGGCCAAGGCGCCGAACGACGGCTACACCGCCCTTTCGATCAGCATGGGCCACGCGGTATCGGCAGTCATGGTCAAACGGGTGCCGTACGATCCGGTGAACGACTTCGCGCCGATCGGGATTTTTACCAATTCGGCGTTCGTGGTCGCGGTGCCAAAGAATTCTCCCGCGACCGACCTCAAGAGTCTCGTCGAGCACATCAACAAGGAGCCGCACAAGCTCAACTATACTACGGTCGGGCGGGGCTCGACCCAGCATCTCATCGCCGAGGACCTGCGCCAGCGCACGGGCATGAATGCGCAGCAGGTCTCGTTTCGCACGACGGGCGAAGTGGTCACCGCGCTGCTCAGGGGCGATGCCGCCTTCGCGGTCGAGCTCTACCACGCCTTGCGTGGCCAGTTGGATTCAGGGGATTTGCGGTTGATCGCAGCGGCGACGCCCAAACGCTGGCCGGCGATCCCGAACGTGCCGACGCTCGCGGAGAGCGGCCTTTCCGGCCTCGGGTACCTCGGCTGGTACGGGCTCGTTTTCCCGGCCGGCACGCCGCAGCCGATCGTCGGCAGGATGCGCAAGGCCCTGCAGGAGGTCTTGGCGCGCGAAGCCGTCAAGAGCCGCCTCGAAGGCGTGGGCGCGGTCGCCAGCCTGTCGACGCCGGCGGAGCTGCGCGAGCGGATCGTGTCGGACATCAGCAGTTTCCGGGAAGTCGCGAAAAAGGCCGGCCTCGAACCGCAGTAGTCCGCGGCGGGCAGCCACCCGGTGTGGTGCGCGCACAATGTTGGGTTGGTGGCGCCCCGACTCGTCGGGGGCCGCCACGCAATGCTCGGCGCGGAATCCGGCAGGCTTCGCGGACAGCACCTTCCGGTAGCTGGCAAGTTGCGCCGCCATCCGCGCGCCGACGTAGTCCTTGGTATAGCTACCGCCCATCAGCATCTGTTTTCGTCCTTATTGGTCCGTCCGGCTGAGCAGCGACTCCAGCCGGTCGAACCGCTCGCGCCAGAAGGCGCCGTAGAGGCTCATCCAGTCGATCAGAGGCGCAAGGCCTTGCGGTTCGGCGGTGTAGTGGGTCTGTCGCCCCTCGCGCCGGTCGCGCACCAGGCCGGCCTGTTTGAGGAGGCCCAGGTGCTTGGAGACGGCGGGTTGCGAGACTCCCGAGTGGCCGGTCAACATCCACACGGTCTGCTCGCCATCCCGGCACAGCCGCTCGAAGATCGCACGGCGGGTCGGATCGGTCAGGGCGCTGAAAACCTCGTTTGGCGTGACAGACACGACGCATTCATAACCAAGCAGTTATGGATTTGTCAAACGCCTGGACCGCCCTAGGCGAGGGTAGCTTGTGGATGGCCTTTTCCCGTAACGCGGCGCGCTGGTTTTTTTGGCCTCGACCGCCGCGCCGGTACGGGGGTAGCCAGGGCCGCTACAGCAAAGAAAAAGCCGCGCCCCGCGTTACAAATCGGAGGGAAGGGTAGAAGCATCCGCAACCCGGCCGCCGGCGGCGCTGGCGCCCTGTCAGCCTCCCGGCGGCCTTGGCTGCAAGTGCAGGCGTTGTTCCGCTATTCAGCCGCCTGCTTGAGTACAGGAGCCGCGGCCTTCACGTCGGCGTCGACATGCACCTCGAACTTCTCGAAGTTCACCCTGAACATGTCGACGAGCGCGCGGGCCTGGACATCGTACGCGGCCCTGTCGGGCCACGTCTCGCGCGGATTGAGGATCGCCGGATCGACGCCGGGGAGAGCGGTCGGCACCTGGAAGCCGAACAGGGCGTCGGTGCGCATCGGCTGCGACGCCAGCACGCCGGAAAGGGCCGCATCGAGGAGAGCGCGCGTCGCCTTGATAGGCATGCGCCGGCCGGCGCCGAACTTGCCGCCGGTCCAGCCTGTGTTGACGAGCCAGCAATCGACCTTGTGCCTGGCTATCAGGTCGCGCAGCATGTTGCCGTAGACGCTGGGGTGGCGCGGCATGAACGGCGCGCCGAAGCAGGTGGAGAAGGTCGCCTGCGGCTCCTTGCCCAGGCCTTTCTCGGTGCCCGCAACCTTGGCGGTGTAACCCGACAGGAAGTGATACATGGCCTGGCTCGGCGACAGCTTGGCAATCGGCGGCAGCACCCCGAAGGCATCCGCGGTCAGCATCACGAGGTTCTTGGGATGTCCGGCCGTACCCGTCGCGCTGGCGTTGGAGATGAACTCGAGCGGGTAGGCCGAGCGCGTGTTCTCGGTCAGGCGGCCGTCATCGAAGTCGGGAACCCGCGTCACCGGATCGAGGATGACGTTCTCGAGCACCGTGCCGAAGCGATTGGTGGCCGCCCAGATCTCCGGCTCCGCCTCTTGCGACAGGCGGATGGTCTTGGCGTAGCAGCCGCCCTCGAAATTGAAGATACCGCCATCGCCCCAGCCGTGCTCGTCGTCGCCCAGCAGCGTGCGCTTGGGATCGGCTGACAGCGTCGTCTTGCCGGTGCCCGACAGCCCGAAGAAGATCGTGGAGCGCCCCTTGTCGTCGACGTTGGCCGAGCAATGCATCGGCATGACGCCCCGTTCGGGCATGACGTAGTTGAGGTAGCCGAAGACCGACTTCTTGGTCTCGCCCGCGTAGGACGTCCCGCCGATCAGCACCAGGCGCTTGGCGAAGTTGCAGGCGATCACCGTCTCGGTGCGCACGCCGTGCCGTTTCGGGTCGGCCCTGAAGCTCGGCAGGTTGACGACAGTGAACCCGGGCTGGAAGCTCGTCAGCTCAGCGAATTGCGGCTTGCGCAGCAGGTTGCGGATGAATAGGGCGTGCCATGCATACTCGGTGAAGATGCGCGCATTCAGCCGGTGTCCGGGGCTGGCGCCGGCGTGGAGATCCTGCACGAACAATTGCCGCGCCTCGGCATGCCGGCGGAAGTCGCCCCACAACAACTCGAATTGCTCGGGGGACAGCGGCTTGTTGTTGTCCCACCAGATCGTCTCCTCGGTGGACGTATCGCGGACGATAAACTTGTCCTGCACCGATCGGCCCGTATGGACCCCCGTTTCGACCGACAGAGCGCCGCTGGCGGAGAACTGCGCTTCGCCCCGGGCAATGGCCAGCTCGATGAGCTCGGCGTCGCCCGTGTTGCGACTAGTCTTGGCGGGGAGGCTCAGGGGGAGGGTATCCATCGTCATGTATCAGCCGCTGCTTATGGTAAACGCGATGCGCACTGTGCCGAGGCAACGCCGGCACAGCCTGGATTTCTCTGGCCGCTGCGGAGAGAGCGGAGGCGCAAATGTACACAAATCGGCCACCTTGTGTGAGTTAAACCCCGGGCGCCCCTGTGCCCCTAACGCCATACTTCCTTAGCCAAGCTGGCAGCCAACCTGAAGCCTGCCAAACGCCGCACGACGGTTGCCGTGATCGTCATGGGCCGGCGGCAACCATGGCCCAAAACATTCGGGTTTACCAAGTTTTTCCGTCCCGTTGCGCTCGGCCTTGCCGAACCAGGGCAACAAGGGCAAGCCGGGCTTCATCGGCCGTCCGCACCGGGGTCGGGAACTCGACGCGCGCGGCGTTGTTGCAGTGCAGCAGATCGGCGCCCTCGGGATCTAGCCCGGACATGCGCCAGGCTCCCGGAGGGCACCCTGCGATCTCGGTCGCACAGAGGGCAACGGCCTCTGCATGGTCCGAGTTCATGTGGCTAACGATATCCGGCTCTGCTGCAACGAGCTCTGCGGCTCCAGCCACGGGAGTGACGAGCGCAGCCGCCGGGAGATCGACAATCCGGCCGAAACCGGCAATGTAGTGGCAACTGTCAATCTCGAGCGCGAACGGCACGAAGTCCGGCAGGCCCGCATAAGCTTGAGCGTAGGGATGGCGTGCAAGGAAGCGCCGTCGCGCGGTGGGGCTCTCGGTCGGGCGCGCCCCGCCCGTCAGCGTGAGGCGGCCGCCGGTCATGGGGTCGCCGAGTCCGGTCGTGCCATCGATAAGCAAGCTGGCGCGTGGATCGTGCTGGAGATTGCGGGTATGCCGGGCAAGCTGCGAGATCAGGGTCAGAGGCGTACCGTCGGGGTCGGTTGCAATCAGCACCAGGGACGCGTATGGATGGCCTGGGCTGCGGCGGTCGAGCGTAGCAAGCGCACCCTTGAGCGCCGCGCGGACGAGGCGGCGGGCAGCGCGCCCTGGGTCCACAGGACCGGAGACGAGCGCCGGTGTGGGGCTATCAACGGACATTTGGTGTCTCGGCTGCTTGTTGAGGGGCCCGGCTGTTCAGATAACACTATGCGCCAGTTCGCCGAGCATGCCACAACTTCCGGACTTGCACGCCAAGCGGGCGCGTTCCTGCGAACGACGGCCAGGATGCCAATGTGATGAAAGAGAAAAGCACGATCGCCCTCGTCGACGACGAGCGTAACATCCTCACCTCCCTTAGCATTGCCCTTGAGGCCGAAGGCTACAAGGTGCGCACCTACAGCGACGGCGCGGCCGCGCTCGAGGCGCTCACCGAGGAAGCCGCGGACCTGGCCATCCTCGACATCAAGATGCCGCGCATGGACGGCATGGAGCTCCTGCGCCGCCTGCGCCAGCAGACGGACATGCCGGTGATCTTCCTGACCTCCAAGGACGAGGAGATCGATGAGCTGTTCGGCCTCAAGATGGGCGCGGACGACTACATCACCAAGCCTTTCTCCCAGCGCCTGGTCGTGGAGCGCGTGAAGGCCGTGCTGCGGCGCTTCCAGCCGAAGGATCCGGCGGGTGCGGCGGCTGAGGCGGCGCGCGTGCTGGAACGCGGCAAGCTCAAGCTGGATCCCGAGCGCCACACCTGCCACTGGGACAACAATCCGGTGATGTTGACCGTGACCGAGTTTCTGATCCTGCAAGCCCTCGCCACTCGGCCCGGCGTCGTGAAGACGCGCGATGCGCTGATGGATGCGGCGTATGACGACCAAGTGTACGTCGACGACCGTACCATCGACAGCCACATCAAGCGGTTACGCAAGAAGTTCAAGCAAGTCGACGATAGCTTCGACGTGATCGAGACGCTTTATGGCGTTGGCTACCGCTTCAAGGAGGCGTGAGCCGGGGGACAGCGAATGGCAATTCAGACGGGCAGGTGGCGGCCTGCCGCCGGCGGGGCGGAGGTCGTGGTCCGGGCCGTTTCGAATGCGGCACGGCGTGCCGGCGGCTATGGCAGGCGATTCCTTGACGACCTTCGCATCTCCGGGCGCCGCATCGCACTAGGCCTCTACGAGTTCCTGACCTACGGGCCACTGATCCGGCTGGTCGCGAAGACGCTTCTGCGCCGCATCATCGTTGCCAATCTGATTGGTCTCGCCATTCTTTTGAGCGGCGTCTTCTACCTGGCACAATACCGCGCCGGTCTGATCGAGGCGCAAGGCGACAGCCTCAAAGTTCAGGGTGAAAGTTTCGCTTCGCTGATCGCCTTCAATGCCACACGCGATGAAGGCACCGGTCGCATCGTGCTCGATCCAGACGTACTGCCGGAGACAGAAGGCGCACACAAGCTGTTGAATGACGAGGTCCTCGCCGGCATGCAGCTGTCCATACGCCCGGAGAGAGTCGCTCCATTGTTCACGCGGTTGCCGGAGACGACGCGTGCCCGCGTGTACGGCACGAACGGTGTGCAGATCGTGGACTCGGACCGGCTGTTGAAGAGCGGGCAGCTGATAGGCCGCGATACGGCAGAGCCTGCTGAGCAGCGCGATGGTCGGCAGCGCGTCAGGACCGCCTGGACCCGCCTCATGGCGTGGCTGCAGCGGGGACAGATACCGGTATACCGGGAGATCGAGGGTGCAAACGGCAAGGCCTACCCCGAGGTGCGCGCGGCTTTGACGGGCGGGCATTCAACCGCGATTTTGCTGGTTACGGAGCTGGGCCAGCGGATTGTTTCGGTGGCGACTCCGATCATCTACAAAGGCGAAGTGCACGGCGTCCTGCTGCTTTCCACCCGTCCAGGCGTGATCGACGAGGTCTTGCAGGCGGAACGCAATAACCTTCTCGGTTTCGCTTTGACGGCGCTGGCGGCGACCTTGATCGCCTCCGTGCTTCTCTACCGCACGATCGTCGGTCCCATGCGGAGACTGTCGGAGGCCGCGGAGAATGTCAGCCGGAACATTGGCGCGCGCGCGAAGCTGCCCCAGCTTGCAGGCCGTACCGACGAGGTGGGCCAGATGAACGCCGCTTTCAGAACGATGACAGAATCGCTTTACCGGCGAATCGAGGCGAGCGAGCTATTTGCGCGCGAGGTCGCGCACGAGTTGAAGAATCCGTTGACCGCCGCCCGCTCCACCGCGGAGTCCCTGGCCTATGCCAAGACCCCCGAGATGCAGGAAGAGCTGGTGCGTCAAATCCAGGGGGAGCTGGCGCGGCTCAACAGGCTCATCAGCGACGTTTCCGATGTATCCAGGCTCGACGCAGAGCTGGCCTATGGCGAGACCGAGCCGGTAGACATTCGCGAAGTGCTGCGCGGTGTGATGGCGATTTTCCAGGACCGCTTCAGCGGCGACACATGCGGGTTGGTCCTCGAGATCGAGGACGCGTGGCTGCCTGCCGGGGCCTTTGTCGTCATGGGCCACGAGGCGCGTCTGGGTCGCGTCATCACCAATCTGCTCGACAATGCAATCTCGTTCTCGCCCGAAGGCGGTATCGTCACGGTGCGAGCGCGGCGGGTTGACGCTCAGATCGAGATCGTCGTCGACGACGACGGGCCAGGCATCCCGCAGGACAAGCTGGACGACATTTTCGAACGCTTTTATTCGGATCGCCCGCAGTCGGACAGCACACGCGGCAAGAATTCGGGACTGGGCCTCAGTATTTCTCGCGACATCATCGACGCCTACGGCGGTCACGTCGCGGCAAGCAACCGCACGGCTGCGAATGGTGCCACAACAACGTATCTGGATCATCCCACCCTCAAGGAGCGGCGAGAGCCAGGCGTCGCCGGCACGCGTTTCACCGTGCGGCTGCCCGCGGCAAGCGCGGCGGGCCCTAAGGGAGCGCAACAGCTTGCAAGACGCAGCTGAGCTGATTCACGGCACGTGTGTTGCGCTGGGGCAACGCGCGGCGCTGTTGCGCGGCCCGTCCGGCTCCGGCAAATCCGATCTCGCGCTGCGCTTTCTGTTCCTGGCCCGGCGCGGCCCGGCTGCCCTCGAAGCGCCGGTCCTCGTCGCCGACGACCAAGTCAGAGTCGTGCGTGACGGCATGCGCCTTCTGGCGGCCTCGCCCGAGAATATTCGCGGCAAGATCGAGGTTCGGGGCGTTGGCATCGTCGGTGTCAAATCGGTTTCCGAGGCTGAACTGGTCCTGGTTGTCGACCTCGTCAACATCGGCGAGACTGAGCGGCTGCCGCGGTCCGATGACAGGGTCCGGCTCCTGGGTGTCGACCTCCCCCTGCTGCGCCTGGCGCCCCTGGAGAACTCCACCCCGATCAAGCTGGCCCTGGCCCTGGCGCACGCGGGCCGCAGCTGAATGCAGCGCTTGCGTACGAAGGCGTCTTTCCCCTTGCGTCGCGCCCGCGGCCTGAACCATCATGCGCTCCCCTGGCCCAGCCGCCGCCCGCCAGAGAACACGTTGCCGGCCGGAATGCCTCCGCAGAGGACCTGCGAATTGACATGATCGGCGTCGTCATCGTCGCCCATGGTGGCCTTGCCGGAGAATTTCGCGCCGCGCTGGAGCACGTCGTCGGGCCGCAAGACCACCTGGAGCCCTTCTCCATAGGTCCGGACGACGACGTAGAGGCCCGCCGTATGGAGCTCATCGACACCGTGCGCCGCGTCGATAGCGGCAAGGGAGTGGTGCTGCTCACCGACATGTTCGGCGGTACACCGTCCAATCTAGCGATTTCAGTGATGGAGGAGACCGGCGCAGAGGTTCTGGCCGGGATCAATCTTCCAATGTTGATCAAGCTGGCGAGCGTGCGGGGCGAGGCATCGCTTGGCGCTGCCACAGCAGCGGCCAAGGAAGCCGGGCGCAAGTACATTAGCATCGCCAGCCAATTGTTGTCGGGCGAGCCCTGATCGGCAGGAGCCTCCGTGCCGGAGAACGACAACAAGCCGCGTGCTCGCGTGACAATTTGCAATCGCAAGGGCCTGCACGCGCGCGCGTCGGCCAAATTCGTCAAGTGCGCCGAGGCATTCAATGCGACCATACGTGTCACTCGGGACGAGCGCACGGTCGGCGGCACCTCGATCATGAGCCTGATGGCGCTGGCGGCCGGCCCGGGCACCGAGATCGTTCTGGAAGCCGAAGGCCCCGAAGGACCGGAAGCCATCGAGGCGCTCGTGGCACTCGTTGAGTCGGGCTTCGGCGAGGAGCACTGACCCCGCGAGCCGGAGATGGGCGGCCAAATCTCCCGGTTGGTCGCGCAACTCGCGCTTGCCCCGCCGAAACTGGCGGTGGCTTCTGGAATGCTGTTTCCCGTGGCCCGGGGCCGGCCCTTTTTTTGGCTTCGCCGCCGGGCAGGTAGGGGTGTAGCCAGCAAAATTCCACCGATCCTAGGCGACGCCAGGCGGCATAGCGGCGATTTGCCCAAAAGGGAAATAGCCGGGGCTTCGCGGCCCTCCGTAAGGCGCCATGTACAACTGCGGCACCAATCAACCGGAGTTCGTACCACTGCCGCGGCGATCCAGCCCGCTCGGTTTGCCCCCAGTGCCTCCCAATAGGCACGCACGCACGCCAAACAACGCACCGCTTCCGGCTCGCTCTCGACATTTGCAGCCCACCGCATAGTGTTGGCTAGGGTGCGTTTGAGTCTCGCGGTGGGGGTGCACTCGAATGGAAGCGCTGGGATGAAACGGCTTGCCATTTGTGCTCTGGCTTGGATTGGCCAATCGCTGGCGCCTGCCTGGTGCCAGCAGACCCCGACGCCCCTTGCCAAGGGAATTCAAGACAATTCTTTTCTGATCGAAGAGGCTTACAACCAGGAACCTGGCGTTGTTCAGCATATCGGCAGCGTTCGTCGTCAGGGCAAAGATCGATTTTTCTCCTTCACTCAGGAATTGCCGCTCGGCAGCCAAGCACATCAGTTTTCTTGGAGCCTGCCCTACGCTTGGCTCCACGACGACATCGTCGGTGACGTAGGGAGACTCGGCGCAGTGCAGCTGAGCTATCGCTATCAGGCCCTCACGGAAAGCGCGCACCTTCCCGCGTTCGCGCCCCGCCTCAGTCTCATCCTGCCGACCGACGATCCGAAATCCGAACTCGGAGACGGCGGCTTGCAACTCAACCTGCCATTCAGCAAAATTGTCGCCGATCGTGTGACGGTGCACGCCAATGCCGGAATGACGACTTTCTTTGACGTGCAGGGCCAGCAACCGACGATCTACAATCTCGGCGGCAGCGTTGTATACGCCCTTTCGCGCGAAACCAATCTGCTGTTTGAGACCGTGGCCGAGTGGATCGAGTCGGTTGGCGCAACGCGCGACATCGAACGCCAGTTCGTGTTGCTCCTGGTGCCGGGCATCCGCCACGCCTTCAACCTGCCAGACGCTCAGCTCGTTGTCGGCATCGGCGCGCCCATTCGGTTCACAGGAGGAAGTCCGGAGTACGGCGTGCTTCTCTACGCATCCTTCGAGCACAAGTTGCTGCAGTGATCGAGCTCTAGACTAGAGCAAGTTCCGTTCGGACCGGCTCAAGACGCTCTGTTGTCATGCCGGAATTTCGCGGCAAGCGAAATATCCGGTACCCAGGGGCCGGGGGAAGACGTTGTCAACCTGCCCTGGGTGCTGGCGCTCAGGCTGCCGCCCTCGGCCGGTATGACAAGAAGATTCTTTCCCGTGTCGGGTGTGCGTCAAGTCAAGGCGGCGATTCGATCAGATCGGAATACGCTCTAGAGCCTTTCCGACTTAAGTGGAACCGTAGCCGGCGTTTTGCAGGTAGTTGGCGCATTCGTCTGGAGAGAAGGTTTGGATCAGGCTGCCGATGCGGCGCCACACGGCTTCGACCGTG
>Ga0247727_10001692_pt1 | contig 51621 bp, 32 predicted proteins | sample WisWelCaveWW1625_FD_202498 | JGI IMG/M metagenome (GOLD analysis project Ga0247727, IMG submission 202498) | Biofilm microbial communities from Wishing Well Cave, Virginia, United States - WW16-25 | ecosystem: Environmental > Aquatic > Deep subsurface > Groundwater > Cave microbial mat | place... | reverse complement strand
ATGTCATCAATGAAGTGCGCCGTCAATTCAAAGAGAATCCCGGCATTCTCAAGGGAACTTCAAAACCATCTTATCGTCAGTGCGTCGACATTGTGACGGCGGGCGCGTTGAAGCAAATGGTGTTGCCCGGCGTGCTCACCATCGCCATGCCGATTGCGGTTGGCCTCATTTTTAAGCAATTCGACATGGGCGCTGAGGCGGTCGCAGCGATGTTGATGGTCGGAACGATGGTCGGCATTTTGGTGGCGACGATGCTCAACAACGGCGGCGGCGCGTGGGACAACGCGAAAAAATATATCGAGACCGGCGCGTACGGTGGCAAAGGCTCCGAAACGCACAAAGCCGCGGTCGTCGGCGACACTGTTGGCGATCCGTTCAAAGACACCGCCGGTCCCTCGCTGCACGTGGTGATCAAACTGCTCAGCACCATCACGCTCGTGCTGGCGCCGCTGTTTATTTAATTTGCAACGTTCGTAGTAGTGCCTTCAGGCGCCAAATTTGCAAATCCAAGCAATTTTTTAGCTTCTCAATTTGAGCGCCTAATGAGTTTTGACTTTCAAGTTCGGTAATATTCTTCAGCCTGAACTCATCCCCCTGCCCCCTTCTCTTGGGAAGAGAAGGGGGAGAAGCAGGTTTGAAGCTCTGAAAGCCCCCTTCTCTTTTTAAGAGAAGGGGATTTAGGGGATGAGTTCTGATTTGTTCATTACCGAATTTGATCGTCAAACTTCTTAAGTCACTACTACGAAATTAGTGCAATTTTATATTTTCAATTGAAAATTTAAAATTGTAAATTTTTAAAATAAGGAGGAGTTGTCATGGCTGGAGAACGCAAGGAATCGTACAATTTCAGAAATCGCGCGATCAAGCTCATTGGCCCCGAGATCAAAATCGGCGACAAAGCGCCGGCGTTCACCGTGTTGGCGCAAGACTTCACTGAAGTTGGCTTGGATGCCGTGAAAGGGAAACCAACAGTGTTGGCCTCCGTGCCCTCGCTCGATACCGGCGTGTGCGACGCCGAAACCAAACGCTTCAACGACGAAGCCGCTAAACTCGGCGACAAAGTGAATTTTGTTGTCCTGAGTTGTGACTTGCCGTTCGTCCAAAAGCGCTGGTGCGGCATGGCGAATGTCGATAAAGCCCGCGTCTATTCCGACCATCGCGATCGCTCGTTTGGACAGGCGTATGGCGTTTACGTGAAAGAAACCGGCTTTCTCTGGCGCGCCGTGTTCGTGCTGGATAAGGACGGCGTCGTGCGGCACGTTGAGTACGTGCCGGAAATGGGCCAGCATCCGAATTACGACAAAATTCTGGAAACGGTCAACAAGCTCAGCGCTTGATTTTTACAAAAGGGCTGCGTTCGTAAAAGGGGCAAGCCCCAGCGGGCGAAGCCCTTTTGCTTTTTGCGCATCACCATGAAGGGCAAAACAATTGACCTGATAATTTTTAGACGTTTATGGATGCCCGCCTTCGCGGGCATGACGCAAAAAACAACCGTAAACGAGAATAATAGTTTTGCCCAAAATTGTTTTGCCTTGGGGATATGTCTATGCTAATCTCACCGACGATCTGGAGTTTTGTGGCCGGTGCGACACTCTTTTTTATTGTCAGTCTCGTGTTCATTTATCAGGGGCGCGCCGGCAGGGAATCGAGTTTGCGCCGCGGCGCCGACATGGCGATATGGGCCGTGGTGTTGATCTGCGGCATTTATATCGGCCTTGCCATAGTTAACGACTTGCACGTTTACGCCAGAGTCGAGTTAATTTTTAACGGGGTGCTCATTGCCACGCTGGTGATCATGCGCTGGCAAGGCGTCTCCCAACGCCTCGCGGTTGCGATTCTTTTAATCGGCTTGCACGGCCTGTGGGACGTTCTGCATCTCTTCGAATTGCCGTTGGCCAACGATTTGGTGCCGAGCTGGCACGCCTGGACGTGCGGCATTCTCAACCTCGGCTATTTCATTTTGGCCCTGCCCATTTTTATTGTGATTATGCGTTTTGGCCGTGTAAATAACAACAAATAAGCTTGGTGAAATCTTGATCGCGTCCGTTGAAAACATCGCGCTGCCCGGTTTGCGTGACCGCACCGTGCTCATCACCGGCGCCAGTCACGGGATCGGACGCGCCACCGCGGAGTTGTTCGCGTGCTGCGGCGCTACGGTGGCCGTCAACGGCCGCGACGCGGCAGAAACTCATCAGCTTGCCGCGGCATTGAGCGAGCAGCACGGCGTGCGAACTTTCCCAGCAGTTGCGGATGTGACCGAAATGGGTGCCGTGCGCGAGATGTTTGCGCAATTGCAAAATTGGAGCGGCAATCGCCTCGATGTGCTCGTCTGCTGCGCGGGTTATCCGCTGGTCGAGGAATTATGGCGCACGCCCTTGCACGAGATGAGCGAGATCGAAATCGATCAATGGTTCCGCCAAGTTCGCGCCGTGGATCTCGACGGCAACCGCTTGTGCAGCCATCACGCCCTCAAAATCATGGTGCCGCAGCGCCGCGGCAATTTGATATTCATCAGTTCCACCCCCGCGCTTTCCGGTTATCACGGCACCCCTTACACCGAAGCCAAAGCCGCGCTATTGGGCCTCATGCGCGACCTCGCGTTCGAATATGGCAAGCATGGCATCCGCGCCAATGCCGTCGCTCCAGGAAACATCGCCAGTGGCTGGTATCATCAACTCCCCGAGAGCCAAAAGCAAGAGCTTGCCCGCGAAGCGCCATTGCAACGCTGGGGCCAAGCCGAGGAAGTGGCAGGAACGATTCTTTTTCTCGCTTCGGATCTGGCGGGATTTATCACCGGACAAACAATCGTGGTTGATGGCGGGAAGGTGAGGCGATGAGTAGCGGTCGTAACCCAGACGGCCTCGTCTGGGCCTTTACGCCGATGCCAAAACCTCGTTAGTAATAGGAATGGCTTCAGTATCGAGAATTTCCTCCCAAAACGCCGAAAGATCGCGCTCGCGGTTTTGCACCTCTTCCGGTGTGAAACCGTAGGCTTCAACAGACTCCGGCACATTACGCCGTGCCCGTCCCAAAATATGCAAACGCTCAAGCAGTTCCTTGTCTTTGAAGTCTTCTGATACAACAATTATATCGATGTCGCTGTCGCGATGGGCTTGGTTTTTTGCATGAGAGCCATAAAGGAAAACTTGTTGAACATGAATGCCGCTCTCTTGCAAAGCCCTGATATATTTTCTTATAGCACGGAAAATCGCGGATGATTTTTTAGCCATTGTAACGTTGCCTCGGTTTGTTTAACAAGTTCCGAGCAATACTTTTTTGTGTATTGTGCCAAGCTTTTTTGCAAGTCTTCGGGATAACGGGTTGGGATACTCTCTTTGTTTAAGTCAAGAATAACATCGTTCAAGGCCTCGGGAATATCAAGCTTCGCACGCGTGGCTAATTTTACCAAATCGTGAATCTTTGGCGGAAATTTGTTCTCTTCTAATTCCACATGCGCCTTGAGCATCTTTTCAAGCGACAGATGGCACATAAACACCACGTAGATATAGCGCTTGGTTTTCAGCATATGCTTTGCCGTTTCCAGATCATATTCGGCACCAGCGACCCAATTGCGGATTGACTTGAGCCGTTTTTCTTGTGTCATTACCCCACCTCCTCAGTTCATCATCCTTTGGAACGCTTTTACAGAAGAAGATACGCACCTTTTTTTTAAAAGTCAAGCTTCAGAAAGCGAGTGTTGCTGTCATTAGCGTTTTGCCAAAAGCTCTTTTCTTGCTTCCTCGATTGCTCTCTGCGCCGTGGGACTAAACCAGGCGTCTAAAACTTTTCTCTCATTTCCTCGGTGTTTTCACGAATGCGCGCCAGCGTATCTCTGCGCAGAGCCGCTTTGAGAGAAGCCGCCGGATTGCCCGCATGGCCGGTAAATTCTCTCAGACGCGCCAACGCTGCCTCGAGAAGATTCTCTTGATGAACGACCTCGTTAACGAGCCCACGCTGCAACGCCTCGTCAGCATTAAAGAGCCTCCCGCTATAAAGTACATAAGCTAATTGCGAAGCCGGTATTCCATCGCGCAAAATCTCCAACGCCGCTGCGGGCAACGTAATGCCAAGCCGGATCCCGTTCATCCCGATCACCGCACCCTCCGCCGCCATCATGCGATAATCGCACGCTATCGCAAGAATGCACCCACCCGCCGTCGCCGCACCATTGATGGCGGCAACCACCGGCATGGGAAACTCAAGCAGCCGAATCATCGCCGCTTCCCACTCGGCAATAAAGCGGCGCATTTGCTCGCGGTCAAATTCAGAGACCGCCAGCAAATCCAATCCTGCTGAGAAGAACCGGTCATAGCCGGTGAGGACCAGGCCGTTGAGATTTGATTTTTTTGCCTCCTGCAAGCCTGCTGATATCGCCTGCAATACCTGCTTATTCATTGCGTTGGCGTTGCTGGCGTGGAGGTGCAAGATGCCGAGGGCGTCTTTTTGTTCGAGATGATGAGTGTTCATCGCCTTTTTGATGATAACGTTTTTTGCTCTCCGAAGTTAAGTTTTTGAAACCAAAAATTCTTTTGCTCGTTTAAATGGTAAACTGGCTTCGAACTTTAGCGAACTTTTGCCCCGGCTAACACTTTATAGATTTCGGTTTTGTGGTCACGAATCGTCCACACTGTGCATAAAATACTAATTTTATTTCAAAAAACAAGCGGCAATTGTAAGTTACAAATGCCGTTTTCCGGCCCGTCATATTTTTTATAAACTTTTCTTGACAAAATCGTGCGATTTTTATATATTTGCATAGAGGCATTTTTACAGGGGCCTTACAACAAAAAAAATCCTGCCCATTGCTTTTCACCTGTGACTCTTGGTAGCCGGGCAAAGTCGTCTATGTTGTTGAGAATAGGATGTAGTCAACAGCAGAGCAGTTGTAGTGGTTTTTATCTTTGAACTGGCTGTTTTGAATTCGGTAAAAATCTTTTCATGCTAACGAATGGAAATTAGATTTTTGTCTAATTTCTATCGGGAAGTTATTTCGGGACTTCTGTCACAGTTGGGAGCAATGTTATGGGTATTCCTCATCATCTATTTGTTCCAGAATCATCCGCTGAGGGGCAGCCACCGGCCTTGCCAAATGGCACTCAAAAGACAAATGGAGAAACGGGCAATGTAAGAGGTTCCTTTAACTTCCGCGATCCGCAGTGGTGGGCTGTCTATGTTGCCGCATTAGCCTTGATGGTGGCTTTAATTTCTGAGTGGAAACCTTGGCAGAGTGAAAGAGAACGGCCAAGATTTAGGATAGAGAATCCTAACACAAGTTGTGATTCTACTATCCTTATTGAGGCGATGAACCATACAGCAATGCGTCAAGAGCCATTAAACGTTAGACTCGATAGTACAATTTTGCCCTACCACGGCATATTGGTTCCGAACCGTAAGCCAACTCGCTGGCAAATAAGACTGACTAAAGATGAGCATCCGTCTTTGCGACGTGATGGCCGGCATTGGATGGAAATGGGCTTTACAGACACAGAATGGTCCGAGCCGCTGGCATTGTATTTTCAAAATTCACCGTCATCAGCTAGTGAAGGTTCAACTTCTCCAGCGACCTCAAGCCATGCCGTTGAGAGCAGCACCAATAAGGGGTCAAGTAGTTCAAGCGGCTCGAACGGATCAAATGGTTCTGGGAAAAAAACTGAGCCAACTATTCATCTGCCATCCGAAGTCGAGATCATCATTAGCTACGGGGGAACTACAAACGAGAATCGCGCTCGATATGCCGAGCCTGCCTCCCATCTCTTGACGAAATTGAATGGCCACACCGCAAGTGAAATTGACAATCTTGAAATTAAAGACTTCCTAACTTCGGCAGGTGAGTCCGATCTTTTAGATTTTCTTAGCGCTCACAAACTTTACATTAATAAAAGCAAGATTGAAAATGCCATTATTTCTTACAAAGACATATTCGTCGAGGTGCGCCCGATACCGGTCTATCGTATTCCAATAGATCCAACGATGGGTAAGACCGACACTATGTTTATTGTGCTCGGGTTCAACAAAGAAACGCCTCCGAAATTGGCGTATATCATTCATGATCAAATTGCTTCTCTCGGATACTTGGTGCTCGGCAGAGATCCAATTCCATCAAATTCTGCCGAATATGCACGGCTAGTCAGTTTCTTTAAAGATTTCGAAAATGCATATAACACTCGAGATACCGCCTTTTTGTCCAGTGTTTATGCGGATAACGCTGAGATTGTCGTCGGAAGGGATATAAGTTTATTGGTGCCACAAAGCAACTTCGAATTCTATACGCGCAACAAGAAAACTTACATGGATAATTTGACTAGAACTTTTAATACTTACAGAGATCAAGTTTGGGTCAGATTCGACAAGTTTGAGTTTAGGCGTGATCCGAATAATAAAAACCGAATTGTTGCTCAATGTCATCAAGCTTGGCGCGCAGGTACCTATCATGATTATGGCAAACTTTTTATTTATCTTGAAATAGATGTTCAGGGACAAGGGCTTATCATTAAACGAATGTGGCATCCGCGTATATGGAACGATGCAATGAGAACTTATTATTTGCCAGGGTCAAATCGACCTTGATGGTTTATATTTTAAAGCGCCGAGTTCTCCTTGTTTTCCTTATCTTTTTGTCGAACGCCAATTTCTCACTGAGACCGGCGATCGCACAATCATCCCACGGGGTGAAATATGCCGAGATTAAAGGCGAATTTTTTACTCCTGACAATGACACCTTAAAGCAAACAGCGGAAAGCTTAGCAAAAGAAAAGCCAGGTTTCGGAGTGCTGGTTTTTCAAGCCGAAATTAATGAGATTCAGTGTCGAACTGCGGCGGGAATCTCGCCGGCAGAGAAGGATAGCGGCAAATTTGATGAGAATAAGGGTGTCTGGTGGTATCGCGTGCCTCGATCTTTTAAAACTTTTACTTTTAAGACGCCGCATTCCAGTCATATCACCGTCAAAGCCCCGTTTTCAGACTCTATGCAAGTTTTTTACTATAAAATCACCCCAGTAGAGCCTGGTTTTAAAATGGCCTTTATCCCTCGGAGCTCTAAGTGGGCGGATACAACTCGGCATGGCTTACAGCAGTCAGAGATCAAAGGCTTTTTTATGAGCCTTACCGAAATCACCAACGCTCAATTTTGCGATTTCATGAATGATACGAGCAATGGAAATAAAATCGACCCTAATTGGTTGGAAGTGAAAAGCGAACATTGCCTAACTGTGAACAACAACGGTCATTACTTACCCAAGCCTAACTGCGAGAATCATCCGGTCGTCGAAGTCAGTTGGCACGGCGCGAAGGCTTTTTGCGATTGGTTAACTGAAAAAGAACGTCGAGTTAGTAGTGCTTATCGTCTACCGACAGAAGACGAATGGGAGTATGGGGCGCTAGGTAACGGTCAATTTGCTGCCAGCGATACTGCCACCCATGAATACGGCAATTTCCGATTACGAAATGGCTTTGATCGATGGCCGCGAACTGCGCCGGTTGGTAGATTTAAGGCTAATGCTTTCGACGTATATGACATGCTTGGCAATGTCTGGGAATGGTGCGCAGGCCCAATTATGGAAAGAACGCTTGACGCCAAAGAAAAGCGTGTTGTGCGAGGCGGCTCATGGCTCTTCTCGCCGCGTGATATCTATTTATCCTCGCGTGCGCAGCTTGATCCGGGCTTTTGCAGCTATGCAGTTGGCTTTCGCGTAGTTTTGTCATGCAAAGAATAATCGTAGCTTCATCTATGTTTTTCAATTTCAACTGGGGCAAACCCTTGGAGATGAAACCATCGACATTGTCAAAGACCGACTGTAATGACCTTCGAGTCGGCGCTCGCCACAAGCACCTCCGTTTGCCAATCATTTTGGCAGTTTGGATAATTGTTTTCTGCTATTTCGCAAACCTCCATGCACAATCGAACCCCTCCAACAGTCCTTGGCCCATTTATCGTTCAGATGTGGCGCTAACGGCACAAGCAAAGACTAACGGCCCCACCTCGCCGGATTCGATAAGAACTTTCAGCATGATCGGCGCCCGCGAAATGATGTCGCCAGTAGTGGCTGAAGATAGCTCCATCATTTTCACCCTTTTCAATGCCACGACGGTTTACGCCGTGAAACCGCTGCGGGACCATAAAGCGAATTTATCGTGGATTATTAAATGGAGATACAGCGTTCGTGACACTTTGGATTGTAATCCGGCTGGATTAATTCAAGCGCCGCCGGTAATTGGCAAAAATAACGTTGTTTACGTTGGAACAACCGGGGGCTGCTTTTTTGCTATTAAAGATGGAAAGTTTAGATGGGTGGCATTGTTAAAAGGAGAAATAATAAGTTCTGCCAACGTTTCCAGCAATGGGATGAATGAGTTGATCTATGTTACGACAAACGATGGCAACTTTTATGTCCTTAGGGATGATGGCACACGCGCTACGGAAATTAGAAATCACAATTTTGGAGGGCGAGCACGGAGCAGCACTCCTGCTATTGATTGGAGGGGTTACGTGTATGTGGCCCATGACAGCATCGTGCACGTCTTCGATCGTGTAGGGCAACTTCGCAATCCACCCGTTAAAATGGTTCATCCCAAAGGCGGCACGTTTGAATGGGTGGTTGTTAGCCCATATCCTTCGTCCATCGTGCTTGCCGGGTCGAAGAATGATCCGGCGCTGGTTGTCTTTCACATGGATAGTGGCGACACGGCTTGGACTTTAGCCAAGCAAGCTTTTGGCTCGTTCAAAATGCCGGCTTTGGCAAATGATGGCCGGTTGTTTCTCGTTAGCGAAGCGCCGGCTGGTCAACTGATAGCATTGAATGCCGGCAACGGCGATAGGCGTCGGGTTTATGATGATTTAGGGGGTTTTACTAATATGCCGGTGGTAGATGCGGCAGGCCGTGTGTACGTCGTTGCCAAAGCCGGCAACGAGCACGTGCTTTATTCAATCATGCCCAATCGACCCGCCGGCAACAACGTTGTCTCGTGGAAGCGGACGCTCGAATCGGGGGTTGCTGGCAACGAGTTCCTTAGACAATCGCCGGCATTCGGACCTGACAGCACAATTTATGTTCCGGGCTATAGCAAGCTTTACGTCGTCGCTATTCAGCCTCGACTCCCTGATAGTCTTATATATCAATCTGGAAACGGTCAACAAGACTGTATTGGTAGTACCTTACCAATGCCGCTTAGAGTGAAAGTTCAAGACCAATATCGAAGGCCATTGGTTAACTGCCCAGTACGATTTCTTATTCGTTTAGGCGATGGTGGTACGGCCAGTGCTCCCACAGATTACACTGATAACAACGGTATAGCGGAAACGTTTTGGACTCTTGGCTCTAAGCTTGGCGAGCAGGAAATTGAAGCTACTGCTGAAGGCGCAAACGGGCCTCTTAAGGGCTCTCCGGTTATCTTTACAGCCACGGGAACTCTTCCGCAAATTGGTGTCACGCCGGCTTCTCTTGATTTTCATGAAGCATGCCTTGAAAACTCCGGGACAGACAGTCTGAAAATTACGAATTTTTGTAGCGTACCCCTTGAGGTAAGCCTTATACCCTCAGATACGGCTTATCGCCTTGATCGCCAAACTCTTCAAATTCCCCCAAATAGAGAAAGTGAATGGGTAAAAGTCACGTTTTCTCCAACCGAAATCAAGCCTTATCCCGCTACTATCCGCATTACCATGAACGATCGCAATAGATATGTCTTAGATAGTATAAATGTAGCAGGCGTAGGCATCGGGCCGAATATCCGCGGCGATACCACACTTCAATTTGACTACACCGCTGTTAATGCGGTTTCGGAAAAAGATTTTTTTATTTATAACAACAGCCAATGTACACTTCGAAATATCAGCTTGGCGATTAAAAACGGCGAGGACTCGACATTTTACTTTTGCCGACCAGACACAATTGAGCGCCATTTTATCGAACCCAATGGCAGTTTGGAAGTTTGCTTGCGGTTCGCGCCGCGAGAAACCGGAAATCATACCGACACTTTGTTCATTTTCAGCAACGACTCTTTAAACAACCCCTACAAGGTGCTTTTGGAAGGAACGGCAGTTCCCTGCCTTCCCGAGATTACCATAAAACCCGACTCGCTTATTTTCGGCGAAGCCTGTATTAATAGCTCAAAAAAGTTGAATTTGACTATCTCTAATGATCGCTGTGCTGACGTTCGTGCCATTCTTTTTTCATCTGATTCGGCTTTTCGCGCCGAACCGGATACCGTTGAGCTCGCTCCCAATTCGAGCAAAACGGTAGCGATCACGTTTTATCCCAAGCTCGCGAAAGATTATCCCGGCACCCTGACAATCACGATCAACGATCCGAATCAAAGCTCCTGGCAAATAAACCTGCGTGGTGAGGGAATTGGAGCAAAAGTCAATCGCGATACAACAGAAGTCGTTTTTGCGCCTACAGAGCTTGGACAGAAAACCACCAGGGCTTACACTATTTCGAACCGCGGCCAATGCGATTTGCGCATCGATAGTCTCAGGATTAAATGTGAAAATCCGGATGATTTTTCAATTATTTCCGGTGGAAATGGGCCTCCGCTCCCTCCAGGCCGCTCGCGCTTGGTGGAGTTGCAATTCTGGCCGAAAGCTCTTGGTGAACGAAATGCCTGCCTGTTAATTTACAGCAATGATCCGACTGGCGAGGCTTTTTCAGTTCGTTTGCGCGGCAAGGGAACTTGCGCACTCCCAACGATCGTTCATTCTCAGCCTGCGCTACCTTGGCTTGGTGATTCGGTAAAAATTGAGGCGACTGTAAACGCGGGATGCTCCAATATAGCATCTTTTAAGCTGTTGTACCGGCAAGGCGGCAAGTCTGGTTTTTCCGAGAAAAACTTTTCTGGCAACATAACAACTATTCCAAATGGTTCCGTCACTAGGCGCGGTGTGGAATACGCTATCATCGCGAAAGATAACTTGGGCAACGAAACATGGTTTCCGTCTGAAAACAAATTTTATTCTCTTCAAGTCAGGCTTCCCGCCGATTCCGTATGGACGAGACATCACGGCGGCGCCACTGAATCCGCCTATCGCATTCGCTCTTTTCCCCTGGAGCTGGACGAACCTTCGGCCAAAGCCATCGTTCGCCACAATTTTCCTTTTACCAATCCCGATCATCTCGATCCCCGGTTCGAGCGGTTGTGGGACATTGATCCTGCAAAAGCCGAATCGATGGATCCCTACCGCGAATATCCCGAGGTGGGGACTTTCGCGCCAGGGCGGGCCATGTTTCTCATCACCCGTGGCACGATCACCTTGAAAAATACCGCGGCACGCACGGTGAGAACCGTCACCGCTTTTGTAATTCCGCTTCATCAAGGTTGGAATCTCGTCGCCAGCCCGTTTAATTTTGAGATTCCTTTCCAAAACTCTTCACTCATCCGATTTCTGGGACGGGCTTGTGCTTACCCGGGAGCGTGGCAGGAGATTGGCCCCTCATTCAAATTCAAGCCCTGGGAGGGCGTCATGATCAAAGCCCGCCATGGCGAGTCGTTGACGATTTTACCGTCGGAAGAAGCTCTCAATGCGATACCGAATGCCAATGATGCTCCGGCCAAAGCCGGCGCCGACTGGTTCATTCGCATCAACGCCTTTTGCCGGGGCGCCAAAGATGTCATCAATACCGCCGGCGTCGCACCGGATGCGGCGATGGAATGGGACGCTTACGAGTCGTTGGAGCCGCCGCCGATCGGGGACTATGTGACGGCCTATTTTTCCCATCACGATTGGCAAAAATATCCGGATTTTTATACCACCGACTTCCGGCCGCGATCAGATGATGGATACGAGTGGAATTTCGAGATACAAACCAGCTTTCGTGGCGAAGCCGTGAATCTCCAATTTGAAAATATCCAATCGTTGCCGCCGGAGTTGCAAGTGCGATTGATCGACGTCGATTTGAATTTCCCACAAGACCTTCGTCGTGAGCCGGCATATCGTTTTCGCTCTTCCGATATCGAAAAGAACAAGCATCGCTTCCGGCTGATAGTGGGAAAAGACGAATTTGTCGAGAAAAAGCTCGTGGGCATTTTCCAGACGCCGCAAAAATTCGAATTGGCACAAAATTTCCCGAACCCATTCAATCCGGTGACCACCATCAAGTTCGGGCTGCCAAAAACGGCGAGCGTGTCACTGATCGTTTACAATGTCAAAGGCGAGGTTATTCGCCCGTTGATCGGCGCGCAGGAGAAGGAAGCAGGTTATCACGTCGTTTTATGGGATGGCCGCGATGAATCGGGAAATAGCGTCGCCAGCGGTTTGTACTTCTATCAGCTCAAAGCCGGAAACTTGACTTTGACACGAAAAATGATCTTGGCAAAATAGCTACATCTGAGTGGTAATTTTTAATCAAAACGTAAATGCGCATGTTTACTCGAAAATCACTGGTGAGATTGCTGACGCTCGGTTGTTGCATTTGCATCCAAACGATTCTGGCCTCTCCCGTTGGCGCGGGGCAAAAGGGAAAGGACCGCATTGCCGTCATCAAGGTCACTTACGAAGGCTTCGATTCAAATCAACAGGAACTGACCAGTTCGATGCTCCAAAACGTGCTAACCAACGAAGCCGGGAAACGATTGATAACTGAAGAAGCGACGAAGGCCAAGCTCCTGGATTTAGGCATATCGGTGGATACGTTGCGATATCCGCTCCACTATCTTCAAGCTCGTGGAGCTTTGCACATCAGGCATGCGCTCGTCATTAACTTTGAGCAGCTTGGCAAATTTGTGCATGGAATTTTTCGCTTGTTTACCGTCGAGAGGCCGGAGCCGTATGAACCGTATGAATACATCGTCGGCACGACCGTTGATTCCTTGCCGAACGAAATTGAAAAGGCGATTCAGGAACTTTTGAAACACATTCCACCTAAAATAAATCCCTTGCCGTCGATTATTGCAGTTAGCGGAGGTAGCGTGATTTTAGTTAAGATCGCACTTTGGGTTCGTGACCCCCAAACTACTATCGGCGACCTGCCTGTACCGCCAAAGCCTAAAAACCCCTGACTTGCTTCAAATTTATTAAACTGCTTCCCCCATAATAACCTGCGTCAGCGCCGGTACGCGGCCGAGCAGCCGCGCGTACAGCGCCAACTGGCCGCGGTGATATTCCTCGTGGGAAACGCCGTGTTGCATCCACGCCAAGCGCGTGCCTTTGAGTCCGTCGAAGCGGGTGATGTATTGCAGCATCAGCAGCTCACCGGCCTCGCGAAATTTTTTCTAAAACCTCGCCGCCAAATTTTTCCGCACCTCGGCTTCGCTCAGGGCGCGATTGTAGATGGCGATGAGATAATATTCGCCGAGCCAGGGACGGTTGCCCGTCATTTCATTGGCCAGCGCAAACTCAAAAGCGGTGCTCCAATTGTCGAACGTGCCTTCGATTTTGGGACGGCTTCCGCCGGCGGGATCAATGCCGTTCAAATAAAATTTCACTTTGCCGCCGGCGTCGCGTGTGTAAACCACGTGGCATAAATCTGCAACCACGTCGATCTCTTGCGCCACGCGCTGATTGTTGTCACGCCGATTCACGCCGTCGTCGTCCGTGGCGGTGGTGCGCAAGCGAACCTCATAAAGATCTGCCTTGTCTTGTGCCAGCATAAAATTGCGGCTGCCAAAGTCGGCCGAGAAAGTCACGATGCGGCCCGGACTTTGATCATCGGCAATTTGCGGCGCGCGCTTGATCCAAGCTTCGATAGTAATCTCGTTGGTGGATTTCATCGCGTCAACCAACCGGTTCGCCGGTGTGATAGGCTTCAATATCGTCGGCGCGATAATGCGCAGGCCTTTTCCCAGCCAGCGCAACGCCGCGGCATTCCCCAAATTTTCCAGCTTCAAATCGAGCGGGGCTTCGACGCCGGAAACATCGTGTACCACCTCGCCGGCTCGTTCTTGAAAAACGTACAACGCCTGCAAATTTTTGGTGACGCGAGCTGACGGCAACACTTTGATCTTTACTTCGTCGCTGACTGGAATACCATCGACGTAATCTTTGGCGGTTAGCCGTAAAACATAGTCACCGCTTTTATCAAATCGCGCCGTGGTGAAAGCGGCATTTTCATTGGCCAAAATGATTTGCCCCGATCCACTCACTTTCGTCCATTTCGTGGTGACGATTCCTGGAGGAACGGGCAAGCCGTCGTCACTGACGATACCATCGAACACGGCGAACGCCGGCAGCACAAGCTCCAAATCCGGACCGGCATCGACGATCGGCAACTCATTAACCGTAATTGTCACGTCGGCGCTGGCCATCAACTCGGGGTTGTCGCGATTCGTTGCAGTGAGCCGCAGCACGTAAACACCGCGTATCGTGAATATGGCGGCGGTTTGTAATTGTGTCGCCTCCGCGAAGTCGACTGCAACTCCGTCCGGCCCACTGATCTTTGCCCATTTGAACAGAAGCGATTCTTGCGAATTGCCTAAACCGGTATTTGTCACCGCGCCGGCGAGCGTTGCCTGCACATTGGGCGTTGTCCCTTCGACGGGCAGCGTAACGATCTGATTCGATCCCGCATTGACAACCGGTTTTTGATTGACCGTGACGGTAACCGGCATACTGGTCGAGAGACGGCCGTTGCTCGCTTCGAGTTTCAGCTCGTAAACGCCGCGCTGCGTGAAGCGCGCTTTGGTTTGCAATTGCTGCGGATTCTCAATTTGCATCGTTGCCGGTCCGCTCACACGGTTCCAAGTGTAGCTCATGTTGTTTGCGGCGTTCTCGTCGCCCAAGCCACTGTCGAGTAACTCTCCGGCAAGCTCCAACACTGCCGCCTGTTCGGTGAGCGCGAGCTTCGGTGTCGTGCCATTGTTGATCCGAACTTGCGGCGGGCGATTGACGACGACCATGACTTCGTCACTCATCAGCAGCTCGCCGTCGTCGGCCGTGAGCCGAAAAACATAGCGGCCTTTTTGATTGAACTCGATCTTCGTGCTCGGATTATTTTCATTTTCAAATGCAACGCCGTTGGGACTGCCCGGCCCGCCGACCTGCGTCCAGTTGATGCTCATCACTGGCGTCGGGCGATCATGCGTGACGCGCCCGTCCAATGTCGTGGCGATCTTCGGCAGTTGGATGTCCTGCCAATCAATGATCTTATCCGGCCCGGCGGAAACGATCGGCGGCAAGTTAGCATCTGCGCCGAAATCAAAATTTTGTTTGACTTCGTCCGGACTCAGCGCGCGGCTGTAAATGGCGACGAGATGAAAAGTTCCCTGCCATGCGTGGTTGATATGTCCGTCAAACAATCCCGGCTCATTGCCGAGCGCCAGCGTGAACTCGGTATCCCACGAGGCGGCAAAATTGCCGTCAACCACACGGCGGCTCACCTCATTGCCGTTCAAACAAAGCCTGGTTAAACCGGAAGCCTCGCGCGTGCAGACGAGATGCGACAACTGATTCGCATTGACCGGGCCGCCAGCGAGCACTTTGTTGCTGGCATTGGCATTGGTTGTCGTCGTGCGCCAGCCGGCGTGAAAACCGCTGTTGCGCTGTCCAAGCAAAAAGTTGCGTGTGCCCGCACCGCTTGCGAGCGTAGCGATGCGCGCCAATCCCTCATTATTATTGAGACTCGCCGGTTTGATCCACGCTTCGACGGTGATTTCATTCGACGATCTAACCGCCTCGACGAGTCGCGTCGCGGGACCAGTCGTCGCCAACAGTGCCGGCGCGTTCACGGCGAGTCCTCCCGCGACCCACTGCACCGCCGCCGGATCGTTGATGAAGAGATCAAGCGGTTCTCCTGCTCCCGCCACGTCGTGGACGGTCACACCATTGTTTTCTTCAAACGCATACAGCACTTGCAATCGATCCGTGCTGCGCGCCGCTACCGCGATCATCACCTCGTCGTCGGCATCGAACGTGCCGTTGCTCACCGAAAGCTTGAGCAAATAATGGCCGCGCGTTGTGAATGTTGCCGCCGTCGCCAGCGCATTTTTATTGTCAAAATTCGCTTCGCCGGTGCGGCTCTGCTTCGACCACGTCACCGTCAACGTTCCGGTTTGCGGATCGCCGAGGCCGCTGTCGATAACCTGCCCGGCGAGCAGCGCTTGCAGCGAATTGACTTGTTGATCCGGCCCGGCCGAGATGATCGGCCGCTCGTTGACGATGATGATGAGATCGCCGCTTGCCGTGAGCAAGCCATCGCTCGCCGTGAGCCGCAGCACGTAACGGCCGCGTTTCGTGAACGTCGCTTTCGTTTTCATGACGTGCGGATCGCCAAACGTGACGTCACCTTCGCCGCTGATTTTTTCCCACGTCACAAAAATCGCTTCCGCTTTCTGCAAACGATCATCGATCACGCCCGCGTCGAGATCGGCGGTCGTCGATGCGCCGTCGAGGCCGATGATTTGATCCAGGCCGGCGTTGACGATCGGCGGCTGATTGGGCGCCAGCTCGAACAGCGAGCTTTCACCGAATTTGTCGTCGCCGGCGGAAGGCATTTGCCCGTCCGCAATGCCGAAGTACAAGCTCATGTACTTGATGACTTCCTCGGTGTGCGGCTGCAGCTCCGGCAAATTCTGCTGGATCGTCCCGCGCACCGCGTCGGCAAAATCCGCAAAGCTCGTCAGCTTGTTGTTGACATACGGCTCCAACTGTTTGATCAATTCGTAGTTGCTATCGATGTCCAACGTTTGCAGCGTTTTCTCGAGTGAGGGCGGCGCCGCGTCGTCGAGCGGCGGCAACACACGACTCACGTACGTCACACGATGCATCAGGCGCCAGCACGCCGGCTTTTTGCCTTCGTCCCGCGCTTCGCGTAACGCCACCGCGGCCGGATCGTCGCTTTGCGCCAGCCAAATCGGATCGACGACGCGATTGAAAAATAAATCGAAATGATCCGAATCGGGCTCGAGGTAAAATGTCATGAAGCGGTAAGCATCGACTTTGTACGGGCTTTTTATCGGCCTCGGGCGTTTCGGATCGCTGTTGTCGATCAACACCACCCGGCGGTCATTCGGATCGCGCTTGTAAATGTCGCGCTCGACTTTTTCGAGATTGACATTCATCTGGAACGCGGTTTTGGATTCTTTGCTCTTATTGACGCTCAAGTGATGGTGGCCGACAAACATGGCATTCAGCTCGAACACCGCAGCGACCTTCGCAATCGCGAAGGCGATGGCGAGATCGATGCCGCCTTTTCCCGTGAAGTCATACGAGCCGCCAAACGTTTCCGCTTGCACGTCCATCGTTTGCTGCGTTTCGGCAAAAAGGCCGCCATCCGCCGTCCAAACATAAGCGTTGACGAGATTGCGGCGCAGCTTGTTCCGCAGCTCGGAAGCCTCGGCCAGCTCCAGGGCGCTATCGGACGGAAAATAAGCCAGGCGTCCCTTGTCTGCCGCCGCGAATTGGTTAAAGTACGTTTCCAATTCCGTTTCTTCACGATTGATCCGATTTTTGAGCGCGTACGCCTCGAGCGGTTTGAAATAACTGCTGTCATTGCTGTAAGTCAGCGCGTTGGGATAATCCACGTCCGGCAGCGGCCCCATCTTGCCGTCGAGCGTGCCCTGTTTGATATAGCGCGGATTGACCGGAAAGTTGATGATGTTCCAATCTTTGGGAATGTCGGGATTGGGCCGCATCTGAAAAGAGATCAGCGCATTGTTATGACGCAAACGCAGCGCAAACACGTCGGCGGTTTCGGATTGCACCAGCGCCAGACCGACGTTGTCGGGCAGAAAGCGCCGGCCGAACGGCTCGCGCTCCGGCGTCGTTTCTTCCGGTGAGGTATAACGGCCGCGCAACTCCAGGCTGGTCGTCTTACCGGTGGTGCGGCTGACGCCGGTACTGGCTTCCTCCATCCAGCTCCACATGGCTTCAAATTGCGCCCGCAGGCCGAACAGAACTTTTGATTCCTCCACACTCGTGATAAAGCCGAGGCCGGCCTCGCTTTTTGATTTAAACCCGAATTTAATCGCAGCCTCGACCTCCAAGCCAAAGCCTTGCTCTTTCGAAGCGGAGTACGTGTAGGTGGTTTCCTGCGCCTCGGCCAGCTCGATGACGCTCGCTTCGTTGTAATCGTCAAGGTCGCCGATCAGCTCCACGCTCGGCTGCGTCAAATTTTCGCTCGGCACCGGCGGCGCGCCCTCGATGTAGCCGATGAGCTGCGGCGCGAACTGCACCTGGCCGATCCACTCGGTGGCGAGATCGCCGACTTTGAAACCGGTGATCAAATGCCAATCAGCGTCTTTCACCAAGCCATAACAACGTTTGAAAACGCCGATGAGGTTGCCTTGATTGTCGTATTGCAAATCGCCGTATTCGTGCACGCTCGGGCGGCTGTGAATGACGCCGCTGAAAGGCGTACGAATGCCGGCGAGCGCGCTGCGGACTTGCGGCGCGTCCTCGCCAATCGGCGCAGTGGAAAGGATAAAGAACGGCGCTCCTTCAACAGTGAGATGATTCCCGGCCAGCGACTGATCCGTCAATTGGTTTTGCGTTTCAGCGTCGAATGTGTAATACGCGATGAGGCTGTCCAACTCGCCATTCAAACGCCGAAAGAGCGAATCTTGAATTTGCTCCGGCGTGCGCGCGGTTTTCCAAATGCGCACTTCTTCCAATTCACCTTGAAAAAATTCTTGCGCGGACGAATTGCCGAGCGCGGCGCCGAGCGAAAATTGGTTGCCGGCGGTGCGGAAATCACCAGCGCTGCGCGCCTCCGTCAAAAGAGAGTCACTGTCATTGCAATACAGAATCAAACGCGAACGCGAGAGATCAGGATCTTTTGCCCATTTGACATTGCCGTTGAGCGCCGCATGATTTTGGCCGGCGGAGTCGGCGGCTTTGTTGCCTTCGCGCTCTTCAAAGCGCCACCACGAGACCAGGCCGCTTTCTTTGCTGTTGAGTTGTTTGCCAATATCGGCGGCTTCGCGGCTGGCATTCCAAATGCGCACCTCGCTGATAATGCCTTTGAAGAAGCCGGTTGAATAAGTTCGCCCAATCTCCAACGCCTGATCGCTGCGGCCAACGTCGGCAGGCTTGAGCTTGCTTGCCGAATACGATCCGACCAAGCGGTTGATTTCCGTGTCGCGGGGATCGGCCTTTTGCGCTTCTTCGATGGCTTGCTTCACGTTGTCATCGTATGCGTACTTATAAGCTTCCGGACTTCCGGCGTCGAGGTAAATTTTTACATCATCCCAGGCAAACGTATAAGTTCTATTATCTTCCCCAAAAGATTCTTCGCGATGGGTCAGCGTCTGCCGTTTGCGCGTCACCGCAACGCGATGCGGCGTTCCCGGCGCGAGAGCAGCGCTGGAAGTGAACGCGTGATTGTCGCCGTCCGTATCCTCGAAAGTGAACACAAGATGGCCGCTGCGATCGAGGGCCAGCGCATACGGCACCTTTTGATCGGTGCCATTGTCGATTTGGCCGCGCGTCAAAATGCCGCGCTCCTGGCTCAGATCATCCGCCTGCAAAAACGCTTCGATGGTCAGATCGGTATTGATATTCAGCGTGTCGTCTTTGCCGCCATCGAGATAGCCGCTCACGCCGTCGAATTTCAACCCGTAATCCTGCGCGAAAACCACGGCCAAATGCGTCCAATCACCGACGGGAATGATTTCGCGGCTTTGGACGAATTTTCCATTCACCCCGGCAAAAAACGCGTAAACCGGCAGCGCCGAAGGCGCCGGTGTGAGCTGACCGTTCAAAGCTCCATCGTTTCGGCTGCGCGAGTAATCTTTCGCGCCCGCCTCGAAATGCCAGTAGCCAACGAGATCGGCCTCGTTGCCGCTGAGCCGGCGATTCATGTCCGCCTGAATTTCTTGCAAGGTGCGGGCGCGTTTCCAAATGCGCACCTCGTCGAGCCGCCCGTTGAAATAATTGTCCACTCGCCCGATATTTTTGATCGGCGTATTGGCTGGTTGCTTACCGGCGAACGCAGTAGTTTCATGTTTGAGCAGGCCGTTGATATAAACCTTGTACGTTGTTCCATCAAAAGTCACGGCCACGTGATTCCAGGCGTCGAGCGCCAACACCGCGCCGGTGATGAACGAATTCCAATTTTCGCCGTCACCAAAGCCGGCGTGGATTCTATTTTTTTGAAAGACCCAAAGCGACGGCGAGCGCTGATTCGTTCCATTCGGTTGATTTCCCAGAAATCCGTGAAAGTTCTCATTATCCGAGGTCGGATAAATCCAGGCCTCTTGCGTGAACGACGCGCCAACCGTGACGCCATCTCCCAGATCGATGTAACTGTCGCCGTCGAAGATCAACGCCGACATCGGCCGGTGCAATCCCAGCGTATAATTCGACCGGCCGGATTGATGCTGAATCACCCGCGCATTGCCCTCACTGTAGTTTGGCCGCACCCAGGCTTCGAGCGTCACATCGTCAACCACGTCGAGTTGATTCAACTTTGCGGATTCAGCGAGGCGAGCGTAATTGCTCTCGCCGTCGAACGTGAGCGTGCTGCCCGGCGCCGCCGCCGTCCATTTGGAAGTGACCGTCGCGCCGCTGGTGACGCGTTGATTGCCCGCTGCGGTTGGCGCCGTGGGAACGGCGCGAATGAGCAGCGAGCCGCCGAACAAATCGTTCGGCACTTTCGTGGTGCGCGCATTCGCGGCGTAATCATATTCCATGAAAAAGATCGGCAGCTTTTTCGTTGCGAAAATGATTGCGTTGCTGGCGATGGAAATGCTGGTTGCCCCATCGCTCACCGCTTCCAGCGCCGTCACGCGAGTCTCGCCCACCTGCAAGGCCGCGCCGGCCTCGAGCGCGCGCCGCACGCCATCGGGAACGCGCAACGTCAACTGCTGACTCTCGGCAACGATAAAACCCGCGCCGATATATTCCCGGTAACCCACAAGCCGCTTGTTTTCCTCATGTCCGGCCTCGCCATTGAGCACGCGCGAAAATTTTTCGGACGCGCGCGGCACTTGCACCCATTTCTCTTCAAGGCCCGCGCCGTTGATCGTGACCGTGCAGGTGCTGCTCTCTTCGTCGCCGCTCACTTCGAGCACGATCTTGTCCATATCGAGATCGGTCGAGCGCGCCACACACATCACGCTTTCTTGTTTGCTCTTGTCCGTCAGCGGATAACGCGCGCGTTCGCTGAACGTGTTGAAGTAGGCAACGAAAAATTGATCGTCGGCGCCGCGAAAATAAAGCGCCAGCTTGCCGGTGGCGCTATCGAACAGCAGCGGCGTCTCGTTCGTCCACGCAAAGCCGAGCAGCCCGCCGGAGAGACTCAAACCGAACGCGTCGATATGCACGAGCGGCATGGTCACCTCGGCGCCGCTGCGGAGCACGGACTTGAGGGCGTCAAGAGTTTTTTGCGCGTTGTTCAGCAGCGTCTCTTGCGCCGTCACCTCGCTTCGCGCTTGCCGCAGCCGCGCTTCGGCTCTTTGCATTTTGGCGTCGTACTCAGGCTTGGTCGCAATGCGCAAACCGGAAACATTGGTTCGCCAAAATGATCCCTCCTCGAAGGTGATATTGGTTTTGAACGTCTCACTTTGTCCCTGCCAATTTGCGTGCTCGTAAACGGTAACTTGCAACGGCTCGAGGATATTCAGAGTATGAACGCGATCATTCAAGCCGGCTTGCAAAAGATCGTTGTAAGTGATCTCGCCAACGCCGTGCCGGAGCGTCAACGAATCTCCCGCCTGTGTAAGCCCGGTGGCACCTACTTCCGCGGCGTCCAAAGCCTCTTGCAATTTTTGATATTCATCTTGCCGCCAATCGCGCTCGCGCTTCGCATTCACCACGGCTTCGCTGTACACGCGCACTTGCACTTCGGCGTCGCGAATCTCCTCGAGTTGATCGTTGATCGGCTTCTGCGCCGCGCGGTCGGGATTGATCACGTTCAGGGCGAGACGATCAGGCGCCTGCGCGATTCGCCCCGAGCTTGACACGCCGAAATCGAGCGTGGCAATATAATTCTTGTCATCTGCCGCCACGCCTTTTGGCGCGACCGCGAGCATGACGCGCGCATTCTGCTTGAGCGGTTTTTCCTTGCCCTCGTAGCCGCTCGGCACATTCGCTTGTTGATAATAGAGCATCGCGGTCATGCCCGACTCGAAACTGCGGCCTTCGAGCTGGCCGCCGGTTTGGCGCGTGGCCATTTGAAAGCTGCTGCGATTCACGCCCGGATTTTCACCCACCGGCGCGTCGGAGGTGATCCACTGGCCGCCGTGCCTCGCGCCGTTCGCGCCGTTGTTGGTTTGATCGTACACCGTGTCACCCTCAGCTTCGTCGAATCGCCAGTAACCCACGAGTCCCGGCTCCAATCCAGTCAAGCGCTGGTGCATGTCCGCTTGCAACTCCCGGCTCGAGCGCACGCGATTCCACAGACGAATCTCATCGATCGTGCCGCTGAAAGAATTGCTCGCGCCGCCGAAAAATTTAATGGCTGCGCCACCGGTTTTGCCGCACTCGGCAAATCGATTTTGTCGCGCAAATTGCCGCCGACGTAAAACCGATACGCCGCGCCGTCGAAGGTCACCGCCAAATGGTTCCACGTGTTCGGCGTTAAAATGCTCTTCGAGGAAAACTCCTGCCAGTTCTGTCCATCACCGAATCCGACGCGAAGCCGAGTTTGTGCTTCGCGCCAGATTGCAGGGCCGGAATTTTTATCTGCACCGTCACTGGTGATCAACGCCTGCGGTAATGTGCTTTGCGCGCGGGTTGGAAAAATCCACGTCTCTTGCGTAAACGTCTCGCCAATAATCACACCAGGATTGAGCGCGACGTGATCACTGGCGTTTTCAAATTTCAGCGCGGACTCGGCGTAGCCCTCTTTGCTGAAACGTGGAATCAAATTCTTGTCACAGGGTTGGCTTGGATCAGCGAGACTCGGTTCGACGCACGTTCCGGCTTGCTTGGCAAAAACTTCGGGATGATCGACGCAGGTGTAAACCTGTGAGCCGCGCGTATTGAACAAACCTTCAGCCGAGCGCTCGACATTGAACGAGTCGAGCAAGCCGGTGTGCCGATTCTGCGCGAAGATTTGCCAACGTTGCAACTCGGCGACTTGCGTCGGCAGCAATAGAACCGTAAAACGCCCGCCGGTCAAATTTCCCACGAATTTCAGCTCCTGCGTCGGCTCGAAAAAATCATTGCCATCCAAATCCTTCGCGCCGAGGCTGTCTTTGCGGCTCTGCGGTCGCGTTTTGCTACGGCTGCGTTGAAAGCGCACCTCCAGTTTTGGCGCAAGTCTGGTTCCAACTAATACAAAGCGATCAACGAGCAGAGTCGCATCGACCAACGGCACCGGATTGCCGTCTTTGTCTGTCACGAGACTGCCATCTTTTTTATCGCGTTTGAACACTATGTCGGCGTGATTCGCGCCAATCGCTTGGCGGAAGATATAAACATAACGGCCATCCGAAAGCGCTTGAAACGACGCCTCCGCAGTCAGTCGGGCCGTCGTTGAGAGAAAAAAATCTTTGTCTCTGGCATCCAAGCGCGTTCCCGGATCAACCGGTGTGCGGCTGCCTTTTTGATAGGCCGGAAGCATCGTCTGATCGGCGACGCCGAATCCCACTTCCGCAATTTCATTTGGAAAAATCAATTCTGTCGGACTGGCCGGCCAGTTATTGATGTCAAAAGGAGATTTGGCTGCCGCGCCATTTTGCGGGGCGGGATTCATGTCGAGCGCCGCGTAAAAAATCCGGCGTTGATCGTCCATAGCGAAAGCGATCACCACGCCTTTGTGGCGAACCATCGTGGGGTGTTGGAATTGGCGTCCGGCAGGGGGAAGATAAGATTTGATGAATTTGCTGTCGAAGTTGGACATGATGCTTGCTCCATGGATGAAGTGCGAATTCTACTCGTTTCGTGTTGATTTGTATGTCATTGCGAGGCGTTTTTTGCCGAAGCAATCCTACGGACGCAGTCTCTTGACTTTTAAAGGATTGCTTCGCTGAAAAACGCTCGCAATGACCACTACAAAATAACCCTTAGCGAGTATAAATAAAAAGCCCACACTTTACGCGCCGGCATGGGTTTGCCCGGCTCTTAAAGTATGGACTCTATATGATTGATGCTATGTGAAACTTTGACTGCATGAGGTTTTCCTCAAAATCTCCTGTCAGCAACTTTCGTGTTGCCTTCCCAAATACCTTGCTAACCGGCGCGCTGAATTGTAAACTGATAATACGAAAAAAGACTCGCCATGTCAAGAGAAAATTTTAAAGCGATTCTCAATCTATGCATTCTAATTTGCCAGGCCATTACTCCATCCGATAATCCCACAATTTAATCGGAAACTGATTGGGCAAAACGACGACCTCGTTAATGCGCACGCGATCCGGCAACGAAGCCAGAAAGAGAATGACTTCGGCCACATCTTCGGGGTGCATCACAGCGGCGCGGACTTCGGCGGACAACGGTTTTAATTTTTTGTCCCAAATCGTCGTGTTCGTGGTGCCGGGAATGACCATGCAAACTCGAATGCCGTGGCGATGATTCTCTGCGATAAGGGCCTGCGTAAGCCCGACGACGCCAAACTTGCTCACGCCGTAAGGCGAGACATAAGGCGGCGGATTTTATGCCGGTGATGGAGGCGACGTTGATAATCGTGCCGCGCCGGCGTTCGCGCATCGCCGGCAACACGGCGCGACAGTACAGAAACGTGCCGCGCAAATTGACAACGAGCACGCGGGAACGTTCTCGCGCCAGCACAATTAATTCATTGGCTTCAACCACACTCATCGTCAATGGCTTTTCAACAAAAATCTCGCGTCCGGCCAGCAGACAATCGCGTACCGGCGCGACGTGAAGATGATCTGGCGTGGCGACACTAACGGCTTGCAGCTCGCCATTGCCGGCGGGTCCCAGCGCGCCGATCATTTCGTGATAATCCGTGAACCAGCGCGCGTTATATTTTTCAGCGACCTCGCGCGCTTTGGCGGCTTTGGAGTCGGCACCTGCCAACAGTCGCGCGTCCGACTGTTCCGCATACACCCGCGCATGCCGGGAACCGAGAATACCGGCGCCGATCATAGCGACACCAATGGGGTGATTCAGTTTATTCCTTCTTTGATAAGCTATGCAATTTTTTCAGAGGGTGTTTGAAAAGTACAAAATGAGACTGACCGGTCACTTAAAGTGGTTGAACTCTCGCATATTTTGTGTGTAAAAAGTGACCGGTCAGTGACTTTCCAAACGTGCTCTCAGCTCACCCACCGCCTTCAGCGCCTCGGCAAATTCTTTCGCCGTGGCGAAGCGTTTGGTTTTGTCTTTGGCCATCGCTTGCACGAGCATGGCGTCGAACGCCGGAGACAACTTGGGATTGAGATCGGAGGCGTGAACCGGCATTTGCGCCAGTATGCGGCTGGAAATCGTCGCCAGCGATTCACCGAGAAACGGCCGATTGCCGGTAGCCATTTCGTAAACGATGATGCCAAGCGAGAAAATATCGGATTGGCCGTCGACTTTGTCACCGCGAATTTGCTCGGGGGACATGTAGCTCGGCGTGCCGAGCACCGCGCCCTCTTGCGTTAGAGTCGAATATTCAACGTGCGCGATGCCGAAATCCATCACTTTGACGACGCCGTCGTGGGTGATCATCACGTTCGCCGGCTTGATATCGCGGTGTACGACGCCGTGGTGATGAGCATAATCGAGCGCGTCGCAAATCGACGTGACGAGCCGGCAAATTTCTTCCAGCGGCAGCGGCGCGCGCTTTTCAATCACCTGCTCGAGCGTCTCGCCTTCGACATATTCCATGGCGATGAAGGAGTACGGTCCGGCCTCGTCGGCCTGATAAATCGTGACGATGTTGGGATGATTCAGCGTGCCGGCCGCCTGCGCTTCGCGGAGAAAACGTTGCCGGAGGCGCTCACCGCCAATGGCGGCAATGTCGGTGCGAATGGTTTTGATCGCGACGCGGCGGTTGATGGTGGGATCGAAACCTTCATAAATTTTGCCCATGGCGCCGGCGCCGATTTCACCGATGATTTCAAATCTTCCCAAACGAACGAGCCGTCCCTGCGCATCCGTAACCACGGCATCTGAGGTGTCAGCAAGTGAAAACGCGACGCGACGCTCGACGCCGAAACGCCGCCGCAACAACGCGGTGACGCTGCCCGTTGCTGCAATCGCGAGAATGATGCCGAAGCTTTTTATCCAAACGAGGCCGAGCGTGAAAAATCCGAACGCGCCGACCCACGCCAACAAAACAAGGCCAAGCAACGCGACCCCGATGTATAATCGCGGCAATCGCAACGCGATCAACAATGCGAGCAGGCCGGCAGCGATAAGCGCGATCGTCTCGGCCATCTCAATCGTCGTATTGCGCACGAGCGCATTCTGCTGCAAAATATTCGAAGCCGAAGTGGCCAATTTTTCCACGCCCGGCATTTGTGATGACAGCGGCGTTTGCAAAAAATCGAGCGTACCGGCGGCGGCGACGCCGACAAAAACTAATTTTCCCGCCAACTCAGCCGGCGCACCTTGCTGCAAGATCGTTGCCGCTGAAGTTTGCGGAAAAGTTTCGGCGGGGCCGTAGTAATTGATCAACGTCCAACCGCGACGATCCGTGGGCACGAAAATTTCGCCGATTTGAATGCCCGTGCCGACGCGCACTTGCACTTGGCCGCGTGTCAATTGCAGAAAATGCGCCGCGGCTTGCACCGGCAATGATGGCAAGTAAGATTCGCCATAACGCACGATCTGTGCTTCCCATCTCACGGTCGATTCACCCAACGACTCTTCCCGAAAAAGATTGATGTGGCCGCCAGGTTTGCTGACTTGAAGCAGTGTATCAGCCGCGTGGATGATCGTCGCCGCCTCCACCGGCGGATAGTTCAACAGCCGGTCGCGAAAATCAAACAGCACGTATTCGCTCGCAGCAATGCCACTTGGCGATACGGCGTTTTCCGCGTGTTGTCCAATTCCATCAAAATAGTATGGGAACATCACATTTCCGGATATCGTCACCGCATCCGCGATGGTCTTGGTACCGGCAAGATCATCCGGTTTATTCGGCAAAGAAAAATCAAAAACCACCAGTGCGGGTTTGGCGTCGAGAATGCGCTTGAGCAATTGCGCCAATTGCTGTCGCGGCCAAAGTCCGCCGCCGGCTTTCTGCAAGCTGACGTTGTCGATGGTGACGAGGTGAATGCGGGCATCCGGCTGAAGCGGTCCCCGCAGGCGAAAGAAGAGATCGAGATTAGCGCGCTCCAGGCGCTCAAAAATTTCGGCAAGAGGAAAAAGTTGTAGATGAATCAACACGACGAGGAAGAGCGCGGCGGCGCCGGCGAACTGCGGTAGCCTGGTGCGCCAGAAAAGATTGACGCGCCGCCGCGATCGTGCTGCCGGCTCGGAAGCAGGAGACTTTGCTGATGACAGATTGGCGTTAGCGTTCGGCATCGAGGTCGAGATCGCGTTGCTGGTTCCATCGCACCCAGTCGAGCTCCGCGCCCTGGTCGGTGAAGCGGCCCGGATCGGAGGGCCGGCCATCTCGGCCGATCACCACTTGCTGGTTGGCGCGCACCAGGCGCACCCAGGCTTCCAGCCCAATTTGTTGCGGGCCGGGCACTTGTTGCGGCGGCGGCACGCGCTGCGGCGGGCCGACTTGCTGCGGGCGCATCAAATCGCCGCCGCCACGCACTTCCACCGCGCCTTCGTAAACGCGCACGTTGGTCGTGCTGTCAGCCGCAACGCTGGCGCGATAGATCGTTCCTTGCACGCCGGCAATGGCCGTCGGAAATTTGACGTCGACTTTGGGCTGGCGATTGAATATTTTGTTGACGCGCGTCCATAACGATCCCAGCGAAAGGTCGAATTGCGCTTGCACGGGCTGGGCCTTGGCGCTCGGCTGCTCCTGGCGCAAGAGCTTGGTGATCTTCAAACGCGAGTTGGCGGCGAGACGAATGACGCTGCGGTTATCCAGCACCAGCTCGGCGCGCGCCTTCTCGCGGGTTTCGATCTCGTCGTTGGGCGCCAAAAACAAATTCGGCTGCACCGGCATAAACTCGCCCCTGCCGCCGCGGCGATATTTGACCGGGCCTTCGTGGAACGTAAGCACCGCCTGCATGGCCGAGGTGCGAAGCTGCTCCAAACGCGGCTCCGGCGCGGAACGAATCGGAAACAGCAGCGAGTCGCCGGGGTAAATCAAATTGAGATCGGCGATGTGCGCATTGGCTTTTTTCAGAACCGTGAGCAGTGAGTCGTTGAAAAAACCGTAGTAACGCAACGCCAGATAGCTCGCGGTATCGCCGCGACGGACGGTGAATTTTTTGTGGGAAATCTGCACCGACGCGGAAAAAATAAATGGGAGGAGGACAATGCCCGTGATGGCGAGCAGACGGTTGCGTGAGGGTTGTGATTGGTGCGGCATGTCAGTAGTCTCAAAAATAATGGAGATGTCATTCTGAAAGAATCTTTTTTTATTCTAAATCTGAATTTGGATTGTAACAGGATTCTTCCAGAATGACATCCAACCAGGGTATGGGGTTCCATTAAATTGTGCATAATTCAATATCAGAGGCTTGCTAATTTCAAACAGCCCATCTCATTCATTGTCTTTGAGCATTGCCACCGCCGTGCGCACCGTCGATGGGTCGCCAACTTGCGTCCAAGCAAGAACAATCTCATTTTCATTCCGCGCCAGGCGCGGGAAGCCGCTGGCTCTGCCGGCGCTTGATGGCGCGACGGTTTGCGATTCACCGCGCCAGCCATCCGCGCGAACGCGGCGCACGCGAATCTCGCCGTCACTTTCCATCTGTTCCATCCAGGAGAGGAGCGCCGAGTTGTCCGGCAACAAAATCAAATCGACGCGGCCAATCGGGTCGCCGCCGCCGACCTCGAACGGTTGGCCAAAGGTGGCACCTTCATCATTGGAGAATGCCACTCGCACGTGCGGCGTGTCTTGCGCCGCGGTATACCAAGCTACTGCCACGAACGCGCCATTCGCAGCGATGGCCGGGCCGTTGACCGGACAGCCATGATGCACCCAATTGTCGGCGTGCAAAATCTTTGGCTCGGTCCAACTGGCGTTGTGAAAACGCACAATGCCGATATCACGGATTTCCTGCATGGAACGATCGCGATAGACGGCCACGGCGCCATTCGCCGTCAGCGCGGCGTCGGTTTGGCAACATTCACACACGCGCGCATCCAAAATCGCTTCATCGTGCAGTCCGCCGTTCTTGTCCATCATGACGCAACGCAGCGTCATTTCTTCCGTTGGTGTGGCGGCTTCGTGATGGCCATTCGACAGCTTGGCGAAGTTGCGTCCATCCAACCACACGACCAGCGCGCGCTCATCCTGCCACGGCAGCATGGAAACAAAGCCGTGCTCGGTTGGCGTGCCGTCTTGATGCGGCACGATGGCGTTGCTCCAATTCTTGCCGGCATCGTTTGAGAGCGCGATATTCACGTTATAAGCGTAAGCGCCCTCGCCGAATTTTGCCAGCCAATGGGCCACCAGCGCGCCATCCACAAATGCAACGAGCGAGGGGAAATCTGCCCAGTTGACAAACCAGCTGTCGCCTTCGGCAATCGTTTGCGGAGTTGACCAAACATCATTTTTATAAACCGCAAAACGCAAAGCGTGGCGCTTATCGCCAAATCGCTCGGTCCAGCTTAAAAAAATCCGGCCGTCGTTGGCAGCAAAAAGATTTGGGGTGTTGCTGCCAAGCCCGGCAGGAGAAGCGATCTCGCGCCATGGCAACGTCTCATTCTTTTTTTGACTACAACCGGTGACGAAGACGATGAGGCCAAGGCAAATGTATCGAGCATGCATAAAAAAATAAAAGCTCTATTCGATTTTCAGCTTGACCCACAACGGCAAATGATCACTCGCCTGGCTGTCTTTAAAGGTTCCAACGCTGAGCGCACGCATGCCGCGGGCAAAAACGTGATCCAACGTTTGGCTGAACGGCTTCGGCTTGTTCGTTGGTCCCGAACCTTTTGACGCTCGCGCAAGTCCATGCTGAAGAAAAATGTTCTCGGTTTCAGTTATGTTGCCTTCGAAGACGGTGTTAAAATCGCCGCCAACGATGACGTGCTTGACATCCGGCGGAATGCTTCGCGCCACGGAATCCACTTGCGCGAGCCGTTTGGATTCGCGTTGCACGATGGTGGCCGTATGAAGACTGTATGCCAAGACTTCAAGATTGCCAATCATAATGGCTGCGACGACCGCGATTCTTCTGGTGTTGTTTCCCGGCGCTTCAAAGGGCAGAAGAATTTTTTTGGTGTAACCAATCGGCCATCGGGTTAAAATGGCGTTGCCGAAGTTACTATTCTCGCGCGTATAACGAATGGCCGGATAATAGATGAAGTTATATTTCAGCGCTTGCGCGATGCGCTCCGAGCCTTGCTCGTCCATCTCTTGCAGCAGAATCACGTCGGCATTTTTGAGCTCTTCGACCGTGCTCAATTCCAGGATGGCCTGATCGATTTTTTCGGCAAACTCGATGTTGAAGGTGACGATTTTGACGGTGTCGCTGAAAACGGCGTTGCCCGGCGCAAAGTTGCCGGAGAATTTCGGCCCCTCGGGGTCGAGATAATTGACCGCCGGATGACAGGCGACCACGAGAGCGCTACCCACACCGAGAAGGCGGAGCAACAAAAGAGATTTGCTTGTTGTCATAAAATTGCTCCAATTTACATCATTTTAGATGAAATTGCAAGCTTTATAACGCGCGTGCGGCTTGTTCAACCAGCACGCCGTATCGCAGCCCCCGATCACTGACCAATATTTCCGCGAATTGATAGAGATCAAGAAATATTTCGAGAATCAGCGCACCGGCAAGGATCACATCGGCGCGAGCAGGGGACAAGCCCGGCAATTTTTGGCGTTCCGCAATTGTGCGCCGTGTCACTTCGGCGGTGATTTCGCCGAGTTTTTGCCGTGTCAATAAATAGCCATCGATGCGGCGCGGGTCGTATTCTTGCATTGCCAGCGCCATCGCGGCCAGTGTCGTGATCGTGCCGGCGGTGCCAAGCATCGTTTTCACCGAAGTGAGACTTTCCGGCGGCCAGGTGGCGCGCATCATCGTCGCAGCCTGCTCGCGCATGCGTTGCACTTCGTCGGGCTGCACCGGATCGCTTTTCGCAAACCGTTCCGTCAAACGGACGGAACCGATATCGGCGCTGCGCGCGTTGAGAGCAAGCTCGTTGCCAACCCACAATGACCTCATCTCGCCGATGACGACTTCCGTGCTGCCGCCGCCGATGTCTAAAACCGCTATCGGTCCAGGCAAGTTGATTTTGTTCGAGAGCGTGCCGGAAAAAGTGAGCCGCGCTTCTTTTTCGCCGGAAATGATTTCGATGCGAAGACCGGTTTTATCAAAAGCCGCGTCGAGAAATTCACGACGATTGGCGGCGTCGCGGAGCGCGCTGGTGCCGACGGCGAAAATTTGTTCAGCGCCGTGTTGCCTGGCGAGCGCGACGTATTCTTGCAAACACGCCAATCCGCGCTGCATCGCTTCGGCATTCAAATTTCCCACGGCGTCAACGCCTTTGCCGAGGCGGACGATGGTTTCTTTTTCATACACCGGCTCGACCCGGCCCTCTTCGACGTCGGCGACCAGCAGAAGAAAGGTGTTGGTGCCGAGGTCGAAGCTGGCGAGGCGTTTTGGGGTTATATTTGTATTGAACATTTTCAGTCACGGTTTAAATTTTTTATCTATCAAACACAACGCGAATGAGCCGCAACCCAACAGGGGCTGACTTAACCGCTAATGATCGCGAATTTCCGCGAATGAACAAAATTAGCGTTCATTAGCGTTGATTCGCGGTTTTAAAATGTTTGTCGCAAAAGCACAGATTTTACTTTATAGAGCATAAGCCGGACGAGCCGGAACCAAAAAGATTATGGCTCACGGAATGGAACTCTCACGGAATTTTTTTCCGTGAGCCGTTCCATTTCCGTGAGCCATATTTCTTTGCTTTTTTTTGCACAGATTCAACTTTAAAATGACTAGTCAGGCCGGCTGGGTTAAACCTTATTTCTCCCATTCAATCTCCCCCTGCTCGGTAATCCGAAAATTGGAAGATTTCGCCGTGATCACGCGCTTGCCGAAGCCGGTGACCGTGACGAGAAAATTCAACAGGCGATCCGGAATGTCTCCGCGCTTCTCTTCGGTAGCATTTGACGCGCCGGTGGAATCGGGCTTGTTGGCGCCCTTCACTTCCCCGGCCAGCCAGCCTCGAATCTCGTTGAGGCTTTCTTTGGATACCGGTTCGACCTGCAGATCGATGGTCACAAAATGCCGGCGGGAGGGATGGAGGTCTTTCAATTCAGCAAGCGCGACGCCGTGATGCTGCTCCCACCAATGTCGCACCAAATCCAACGCGCTTGTCAGTCGCCGCTCCGCAGCGGTGATGATGACGTATTTTTGCTCCCAGGGATCGTACGTCGATTTGATTTCGTATTGCCGCTCGGCGAGCAGCGTGCTGCCGAGCAAAAAGCCGCGCTTGCGCCAGAGCTGGACGCGATACTGCGCGGACGACGTCAGCCCGCGCTGCATGCCGTTGAGAAGCTGGCGCGTCAACAAGCTATCGGCGTGAAAATCCACCAGGAGATAATTTTCTTTCAAACGCAGGGAATCAATCACGAGGCTTGTTTCTTGCGCCAAGCTGGAGGAGGGGGCCAGCCCTAAAAATGTAAACGCGGATAAAAAGAAAAAAATCGCAGATGAGCTGGAGCGTTCACCGCGCTTGTTCTTCGATATCCTGCTTTTGTTGTGTAACCGTAAATGCGCTACACTGGCGTTTGCAGACCGGCGGTCTGCGCTACGGCTGCGGCCAACGTCAGCCATTCTTCCTCTGTGCGGGTTTCGATACATTGCAAGCCGGAACTTTCCAAAGCCGAGCGAATGGACTCACTTTCTTGTACGAGCAATCCCGAGAGCAATAAGGCGCCGCCGTGCGATAACCTTGATGAAAAATTTGCGAGCAAAGGCAACAGCGTTTGATGCTGCAAATTGGCTAAAATCAAATCCACCGGTTGGACGCGCAAAGCGGCGAGCGGGCCGGTGTATAATTTAATACAATCTTGCACGTGATTCAAATTAATATTTTCGCGTGCGGCCTCCACGGCAATGGGATCGGTGTCCAGCGCCACGACTTGCACGTCCGGCTGCAGCTTGGCCGCAGCAATCGCCAGAATGCCGGTTCCGGTGCCCACGTCGACGGCGCGCGTGCCGGGCCGCAAATATTTTTCGAGCAATTGCACCATGCTGCGCGTGGTGGCGTGATGGCCGGTGCCAAAAGCCTGTTTGGGATCAATGATGATTTCGATCTGGCCCGGCGCGAGCGCGATGGCGGCTTCCCAGCTTGGTCTGATCAAAACTCGCGCCGAAATAAAAACCGGCTTGAAGTAGCGTTTCCAAGCCGAGTGCCAATCCTGCGCTGCGATCTGCTGGTTCGTGATCGTGATCTCCGGCAGATTCATGCCGCCCGCGCGCAGTTGCGCCAGAAAATTTTGCAAGCCATTTTCGATTCGTTCGATTTCGCAAGGTTCGGGAAAATAAACCAGCAGCCGGTCTTCGATTTGATGCGTGCCGACAGCACCGAGATCAAACAGAAACGCGGCCAATATCTCGTCGAGGCCGGGGCCAGGGTGCAGCGAGATGATTTGCCACGATTGTGGAGCAGGTTTCATAAAAAATGATGTCGATGTCATCAACTCGTTTGAAGTCCTGGTCCATTGTCGCGATTTTTAGGTTGAAATTCTTGGCAATGGCGTGTTGATGTGCATCGTCGAAATCCAAAGTAACCTTTTGAGCGGCATCGATGAGGGATTCATAGGCATTTGTTGGCAGGCTCGAGATTCTGAGGGTGGCGAGCGTGTCGTTTAGGAATTTCCGAAAAACATCCAGCGCATTGCATTTTAGCAAAATCAATCCAATAGAATGCAGAGAGAAGTCGGAAATGAAAAGAGAAGAAGAATTATTGTCGAGAAAGGCTTTGCAGATATCGCTCTTCTTCTGCTTGAGCAGAATTTCCAGAAAAATATTCGTATCGGACAGAATCATAAGCGCCAGTCCATTGCCTTGTGTTGCAATTCAACCGAGGTGAATTTATTGGCCAGATTGGATAAACCGCCTTCCCAATCGAAAGTGAAGGCTTTTATTTGCTGCTTCGACTGACCATGCTTGTTCAGCAAGAAATCGACGTAATCCATGATTTCGGGAAGCAAATAGCCGGGCAATTGTCTGATCTTTTGTTCAATCTGTAAAGTGCTCATTTTAGCTTCTCGGTTAAGTTTATCATCAAAATGGGTTGATTACAACCCAACATAATAAATTGCTTTTAAATTATCAAGAAATTTGAGCGCCTATTTTGATGAAATAGACGAGCAAACGATCTTCCATCTGCTGGGCGCCAACGGCGCCGAGATCGAAAAGCAGCGCGGCCAGCATCTCGTCGAGACCAAAGCCGGGGTGAAGCTTAAAGACTTGCCAGGTTTGTAAATTGTCTTTCATTCAACAATTATCCGCAGAAACGATCCAAAGCATGAGCCTTTTTTCATCATCGCGAATTCGTATCCAACCGATCGGATCGACTTTGGGCTGATCGTTCAAATAGCGGATCGTTCCCACTTGAATAAAACCGGCTTTTTGATCTATTATTTTCAACCAACGAAATTGCCGTGCATTTTTTGAAATTATGGCAAACGCCACGTTTTGATCCGGTTGTTGATACAGCTTGCGTTTGCCATTTTGTGTAAAGTGGAAGACATCGGCAAAATCATAGCTGCTTTGCTTCGCCACCAGGGTATCAACCATAACACCGTTGGCAATATCATCGTGGATGACGTGATATTGCTCAACGGGCGCATCAGCCAGAGCGGCCACGACGGCCAATTCAAACAAAACGATCACGCAAAATATCTTTTTGAAATCTTTTGGGAGCATGGCTTGAGAAAACGCTTCGATTTACATAACACACTTTTTTGTTAATACACAATACCAACGCCTAAAGGCGACACTACGAACGAGTCAGGGATTATAAACCGCGGCCAAAACCACGCGCCCGACTTTTTCGAGGCTCTGGGCGCTGCATTTGTCGGGCGTGTCGGAGGTTGTGTGCCAGTGGTCGTAATCAAAATCAATGACGTCGATCACGGGAATGCCGGTGTTGAGCAGCGGCAAATGATCGTCGGTGACTGCGTGCTTGGCCGTCGGCATAAATTCGGCGACGCCGATCCGGCCGGCCAGGCTCCACACGCGATCGACCACGCCACCGGCATAATGCACCGAGTTTTCTTCCTTATAAATTTGCAGATCGGCGTCGCCGACCATGTCCAGCAAAATGCCCATCATCGGATTGAAGCGCGCATCTTTGGTTTGGGCAAAATAACGCGAGCCGGCCAGATAAGTTTCGGACTGGCCGCTAATGCCGGCGTCCTCGCCGTCGAAGAAAATAATATCGACGCCGACGGGCGGCGGCGTGCGTTTGAGTGTTTTGGCGACTTCGAGCAGGACGGCAACGCCGGAAGCGCCGTCATTGGCGCCGAGCACCGGCTCTTTGCGCTTGCCGGTGTCCGGATCCTGATCGGCCCACGGCCTTGAATCCCAATGCGCGCAGAGCAAAATGCGCTGCGTCGCCGCCATGTCGAAACTCGCAATAATATTAGCCAGCTTGACCGTTTTGCTCAAGGTCGCGAGGTGCTCTTCAAATTTTTGCTCGGCAACGCGGTCGGCATATTTTTGCAGCTCGCCAACGAGAAAGGCACGGCACGAGTCGTGCGCCGGGGTGCCCGGAACCCGCGGCCCGAAATCGCATTGTTTGACGAGCAATGCGTAAGCGGCCTGGCCGTCGAATGCCGGAACCGTTAAAGATGATTTGGGGGCCTTCTTGTCACAAGCGGAGAAAAGCAGGAGCGGAAAGAGCAGGAGTAATGGAGCAATGGAGTCATGGAGTAATGGTATGACAGGTCGACGAGTCGGGAAGAAATTTTCCCAACGGATAGAAATCCCGCCGTAGGCGGGACAACGGATGAAAGAGCAATGTGGTCTTTTTAAAAACTCGCGGTGTATTGACTTCGCTGCGTGCAGCAAAATCAGCTTTTTCCAACGATCCAACAATCCAATAATCCAATAATCCATTACTCCAATACTCCAAAGGTATTTGTTGACAGTCGGGCCGACTGCGTTACGTTACTCGCCGCGGATCGAGATGTTGACGTCGATGCCGAGTTCTTTGATGTTGGTGGTGCCGCTCAACAAGCTCTTGGTTTGGCCGATCTCGAAATGCGCGCCGCCACGCACGCGATTGCTGAACGAATAGGTCATGCGCGGGCTAAAGGACCAACGCGTGGTTTTTTGCCCGCCCACTTCGCCGCCGATGCCGCTGCGGCGTTGCGCCGTCTCACTGATGCTCCGCAGAAATGTGATGGACAGGTCAACGGAGTTGCGCAGCTCCTTGTTTTTGAGAAATGGGATGGGCAGGCGAAAACCCGATTGCTTGGAATAAGTGGTGGTAAAAGAAATATCGGTATTGCGCGTGATCTGGGAGCCCTGTTCGATCTGCGCATTTTGCTCGCTGCTGAAAATATAGGTCGGCCGGTCGCCGCTGGTTTTATTGTATTGGAAGGTCGAGACCATGCCGTTCTTCCAGCTCAGGTTGACTTTGATCAGCGGCCGAAAATTCAATGAAAAATCCCGATCGGTGATATTGTTTGGATTGTCCCGCCAGGTTTGTGTCAGCTTGCCGCCGAAGCCGTGGCTCAGGCTCAAACTGCTGGCAATCTTGTTAAACGGGTTGAGGCGCTCCAAGCCGCTCACCGTGACCGTCCATTCCGGAAACGGTATGCCGCTTTTTTCATTTGCTGAGCTGTTGGGTTTGCCAAAGAGCATCCAGGAATCCGAGCTGCTGCCGGTTTTGGTCGTGCTCTCATTTTTTCGCTGGTCGTGCTCGAAGCGCAGGGTGATGTTGAAATTTCGTCCAAGATCCAAGCCGGAACTGAGCGAGTAGTTGTCGCCGCGTTGGTAGATTCGCGGCGTGGTGGCAATGCCGCGCACCGTGGCGACGCCCGGCCGCGGCAAGAAGCCGAGCTGATAGATGAATTTCGGCGTTCTCGACGAATCCAAGGCGGAATGCGCGAAGCTCTCGCTGCGCGTGTAATTCATGCTGACGTCTTTGAATTTGCCGAAGAAGCGCAAAATTTCCACCGGAGAAATGCCGCGCCCCGGCTTGTCCTCTGCGGCCTTTTTTTCCGGCTTTTCTGGTTTATCTTTTTTGTCCTGCGGCTGGGGTTCCGGTTGCTGTTCCGGCGGCGTTTGCTCGGGCTCACGATCTTCTTCTCCCTCTTCACGCGGCCGCTCCGGCTTTTGTTGCCCGCCGGGCGGAATTCTCGGCGCCTGGCGCGTGCGGCCCGGCGCTTCACGGCTCGGGGTGGATGCTTTCCTTTTAAAAATGCTGAACAGATCGGCAAAGCGCAAGCTGCCGTTGGCCGTGAGACTGGTATTGGTGCCGGCCCGGCGGCCGATGTTGCCCTGCTGAATAGTATTGGTGTAGTTGTAATTGGCGCTGTAGCTAAAATTGGGGTTGAACCAATTGAACAGATTCGGCGTGTATCTGGCGCCAAAAGCTTGGGTCATGCTCACCACTTCATTGTCGCCCGTGAGCAAACTCATCAGCCCGGCCTTCGGCGGAGCCAGGTTGGAGGCCGTGTTCAAGGTGTCCCGGTTCCGCCGTTGGTTATAAACCCTGAGCCGGTTCAACAAATCGCTGGTGAAAGAGCGGGAAAAATCGAGGCTGAGGTTTTCCACCAACTTCATCGAAGTGCGATAGCTGTGCGTGGAGGTGTAGGTCGAAACACTGCTCAAAAGGCCTTTGTTGATGGCGTAGGTGCGCGGATCCAAAATTTGCGTTTGCGAGGAATCTTTGGTGTTGGAAGCTAGCAACTGGGCGCTGAAACTCTGGAACGGTATATAATAAAGCTTGGTGCCCGTCAGCTTGCTCAAAAGCGGCGCCTTGCCGATCCATTTAAACGGTTGGACAAAGTTTTTGCTGCCGAAGGTAAGGTTATAACTGGCATCGCCGGACCAGCCGGTGCGCTTCGACAGCGCGATCTGCGAGCTGGTCGCGCTGCTTTGCGTGTAGCTCAAGCTGCCGGAAAGATTGTCAATGGTATTTTTGATGAAGAAATTTTGCGAGCGCAAACGCCGCCGCACGGAAAGATTGACGCTCGATTGCTTGGTGACGGTGCGAATCGTATCATCGACGAAGGATTCGCGAATACGGTCGTTGTTGATGACCTGAATATCCGTGCCGGGCACGTACTTCGGCGTCTTTAAGCTGTGGCCGTAAGTCATGCTGACCGGAACCGACAAGCCCAAACTTTGGGGCAAAATTTTCTCGAGGGCGATGTTGCCGTTGAACGAGTAGCTTCGTTCATCATCGCCCCGGCCAAAGCGGTCCACGACATTGTGAAAATCGGCGTCGCGTTGATTGATCTCGCCGCCGAAGTTGACGAAGTCCGCCAGTTTGAGGTCGACCCGCGCCCGCATGGCGATGCCTTTGTCCTTTTTCACATTGGTGACGCGCAATTCGTTCATCCAAATCTCACCGGAAAAAGTTTTGGCCTCCAGCGCGGCAAAATTTTTGATGCCTACGATCAACGTCCGCACATTGGTGAGCGAAGGATTGCCGCGGATGCGCATCTCCTGGTTCGGCTTTAAACCGATCGCCTGGCGCAACTCCGGATCCGCTTGCAGGCCCAGGCCGATATAATTCCTGAGGCTGGTTCCGGGGACGCGCGACAATTTCAGCGAATCGAGCTTCAGGCTGGCCATGGCAATCAAGCTCAGATCCATGGCGTTTTGCGGATCCCAACTAAAGAAAACCCGCTCGCGAAATTCGTAATAATTGCTCGTATCCGCGCCGAAACGGATGAAAAATTGCACGCTATCGGCTAGCGACACGTCTTTCCCATAGACAAACATCTTGACGCGGTTGTAGTTGAGCAGATTGAGCGGCTGATAAAACGTCTTTTGCGCCACCGCGATTTCGCCGCCGCGCAAATTGGTCGCGCGCACCACCTGCGATTGTTCTTTCACCCGGATGCGTCTGATCGGATCGAGCTCGCCGGCAACACCGGGGAGAAGGTCAAGACTTTCTCTATACTCCGTATTCTCGTCGGTATTGATGACGGTGACTTCCAGGCGCTCATCGGCCTTAATATAATTGGAAACCGTGCCATCCACCTTGCCAATGCCAACCTCTTTCCATTCGTTGCCGGCAAGATTGATTTCGGCGATCATGATCGAATCCCGTCTGGCAAATCCATCCACCCAAAGCCGCACGTATTCAATGCGCGAAAGCGTCGGATTGCCGGTGCTGTCACCTTGGGTCAGGGGAATCCGGTAAAGCTTCCAATCGTTTAGCGTCCCGCCTTCCAAATAAGCGGTGTCCGGGCTGGTCGGGTTCAAATCAACAATATAAGAAAAATAATCATTGTCGCGATCGACGTCGCCATTCGCGTTGATGTCTTCACTATCCGGGCGAATCGAGCCGCCGGACTCATTGCCGTCGTTCTTGCTGTTTTCCGTGCCATTGACCGTGCCGTTGACCGTGGCGTATTTGTCTTGCTCGTTCTCAAAGCGATAAAACCAATCGTCGTTGCTCACCGGCTCACCCCAGTCGCGTTGGCCATTGCCGTTTAGATCCCAAAAATCGGCCGGGTCGTTGCCGGTGACGCCGTCGAGACCGACATCCTCGCCGTCGTCCAAAACGCCGTTACGCACGCCGCCCTTGGTGTCCTCGGTGTTCAATTTCCCATTCGGAATGGCGTCCTCGGAAATTCGGCCGAGGTCGATGTGCAGCCATCCGGCCGTGCCCTTGAACCAAATTTCGATGAATTTGCTCTCGTTCTGGTCAAAAAATCCCGGCGAAAACGCCCGCATAATGCCGCCCCAGGATTTTGACAATTCCAAACCGGTATTCTCAACCGTCTTCGTGGGATCAAAAACCATCGCCAACACTTGCGTCGTGGCATTGCCGGCGTCGATCTGATCCTGCGTCCGGCCGGGGTAAATGGCGAGCGTCGCCACGCCGCGAAACGGATTATACCAGAACAATTTGCCGCGTCGCGCCAAAGCGCTGCGCTCTTCTCGAAAGCCGAGAATATCCGGGGGGATGGGGTTGATTTGATCTTTGAGAATGGAAAACGGAATCGATGACTCCACCCAGCCGCGGCGATTGACGCCCAATGAGGTCGTGCGCTTGGTGGCTTCGAAATCATCGATGTAGGCAAGGCCATCCTTGTCGCCGGGGATGCGGTTTTCTTTGGAGAGCTTGCTGTCGATGGTGTTGGGATTGGGGATGATCTGTGCGATCTCGCCTTCAAACCGCAAATCGCTTGGTTCCTGGGTCGAAATAAAAGGCAGCGCATTGAGGCCGCGCGTCAAAAAATTCGGCTGAAAGCGCAGCGCCGTGTTGAAATCCCAAATCAAATTGCGCATCGGGCCTTTGTCGACGCTGCCGAGCCGCACGCGCTGATCCAACGTCGTCGCGTTCAAATACATCAACGTGCCGCCGATGAAAGAATTGGGGTTGATCCGGTATTCCGCGCGCGTGCCGATGATTGTTTTCTTCTCCAACTGAAAAAGCTGGTTGCCCTGATAGGAGATTTCGAGGTTGTGGCCCGGCTTGGTCGCCTCTTCGTTCAAAACGACCAAATTGCCGGAGAAATAATCGATGTTATAATCCACGTCCCGCGTCAGCTTGCGGCCGTCGAGCAGCACCTCTTCCGACCCTTCGATCACGTTGAAGCCGAGATTGTACGAGCTGCTGCGATTTTTTGACTTGACTTCGATATAAAATTTGCTGTCGCGATAAATATCGGTCTGCACGCTGCTCCGATACATGGTGGAGACGTACAGTTCCTTTGGCAACCGCGAAAGTTCCGGCGTGTTGCCCACGATGGTTCCATCCGGCTCGAACGGCTCGAGATCGGGAAAAATCAGCTCGCCGCGCGCCAGGTTGATGATGGCGAGATCGTTGTCGATAATGTTATCGGGCCGAAAGGCGCCGCTGTTATCGCGCTCGTCCAAGCCGAACACAGCCAAAAAAGATCTGGCCGTGCCCTTGTCGGTAAACGTTTCTTGCGGCTCTCCCGCCGGCGGCTTATAAAAAAGTTTGAGCTGAAAATCCTCCGGCGGAATATTTCGGCCGCCAAGATAATAAACGTTTTTCCACTCGAGATGCCAGGTATGGTTCCTATAAGTAGGGTCTGTTGGCGGCGGTGGCGTCGGACCGCGCGGCTTGAGCAGTTTTAGGCGAATGGTTTTGGGATTCTGCGGGTCGGTGCCCGGCACGTAATCGACATCTCCGACGGTTCTTGGCGTCCGGTTGTAAAAACTGCCGGAATCCTGATAGGCCACGGCCAACACTTCCTCCGGGCCCAAGGGATTGGTCATGAAAATGTAGCCGAGCGTTTTCTCGATATAATAATCGGTGCTCGGATCCAGGCGAATGAAAAATCCGGAATAAAATTCAGTTGAATCCCGCTTGGCGGGATTGGGATCGCGATAGGCCGCGCCGGGGATCGCTTTGGGGTCTCTGTCATCGCCGCCGCGTGAACGATAAACTTCGATGCGATTCACCCCGGTTCCCCGCTGGCCGTTGAAAACTGACGGCACGTCATAAGTATGCACCCACTTGCGCGCATAATATCTGTACTGGGCGCGATAAAGCGTATCAAGAAAAAAATAGGTAAAGCGGCGATATTCGTAGTCCTGAATTTTCTGCGAGCCTTCGGTGGCGCCGCCGGAGAGCGACAATTTTTTGTTCTCGCCTTTTTCCTGGCTGGCGATTGCCGTCAGCGCCAGATTGCCGAGCTGCATTTCCGACTTGATGCCGAACAAGCCGGCGCTGTTGCCGCCATACGTCACGAAGCGCGTACCCGGCAGCGACAGCGAGACGTTGCCGGCTTCGATCTTTTGCACGATGTCGTCATCGAAACCGGTGTAATTCAGCTTGATGTTGTTTTCAAAATCAAACGCGCGCTCGCTGTCCTGGTCGACGTTGACGGTGACCTTCTCGCCGATGCGGCCGGTTACGGTGAAGCGCTGCGTCTGCTGCATCTTGAAGCTGAAATCGGAGCCGCGCGTGTAAGCGGTTTTCACTTCGCTGCGTTTCTCGTTGCGGAATCCGCCCTTGATGGTGATGTCACCCTGCACGTTCAAGCCAACGGTGTTGCCGCCAAAGATTTGCTCGAAGGCCCGGCTTTTAATGGGAACCGGAATGTCGATGCTCACACCGCCCGGGCCGCGCCGCTCATCTTCGTTGGCGCGGTAAATATTTTCTGCCGCGGCTTTATGCCACGCCAGCGCCTGCTCGTAAGCCAGGCGCTGGCTGACGATATTTTTGACGGGAACGACGTAAGCCGGCCGCAACGGCAAGCCGTTGATCTCCTCCGCAGCGACGAAAAATTTTCCGGTGGAATCGATTTCAACACGACGTTTTAAAGAGAAGGGTCGCCAATCCGTGGAAGGGGACACCTCTCCTCGCAGAGAGAGGCCACGATTGGGCGTTTGCTCGAAGGGGAAAACCCGTGGATCAAATTCCTGCACCCACCCGGGCAAGGTTTGTGGCAGGCGCATGCCGATCGCCGGGCGGGAGTTTTCCTCTTCGAACTCCTGGGCGCGAAGAGCGGCTACCTGAGCGTAAAAACAAAAAAAGACCGAAAAGCACATCAACAACTGCGGCGCAGCCTTCAGTCCTCGAAAATTGATCGAATGCTCGTTCACTTTAAATTTAACCATACGTCAGTCCCGCGCGTTAAGTTTTTGACAACCATTTATAGAATTATAATTTCGCGCGGGACGGATTCTGGCTCAGAATCCCGTAGCAAGCTTGTCAATAATGTACTCCCAAATTGGTTCAACGGCCCGTTTAAATTAAAATAAAAAAATGCATGCTCATAATCAAGTAAAATCTGGACTAAGCGTGACATTGGCCTTACGCTTGGGCGGGTTTTGAAGTTCCCCGTTTAAGAAAAAAAAGTGGCATGGCAACTCCGATTTGGCTATATTAGTGAAGTCGGACTTGCGCGTGTAGGAGCATGTGAAGTCCGACTTGGGCACACAATTTTTAAAATTTTATAAAACTCCGTTGCCCAAGTCGGACTTCGCCTCTCGTCGTGCGCAAGTCCGACTTCGCCTTTAGCCATGAAAAAATATATACTCCAGCGCTACGTTTTGCGTGAGCACTTCGGCCCGTTTTTTTTCGGCTTCTCGGTCATCACGCTCATCTTTTTGCTCAACCTGCTCTTTCGCGAGCTGAGCCGCATCTTGAGCAAGGGACTGGCGTGGAACGTCGTGCTGGAATTTTTTGCGCTCAACATGGCCTGGATCGTCGCCCTGGCGGTGCCGATGGCCGTGCTCATGGCCACGCTGATGGCGTTCGGCCGTTTGTCCGCCGATAATGAGCTTACCGCGATGAAAGCCGGCGGCGCCAGCCTCTATCGCATCATTGCCCCGGTTTTGCTCGCCGCGGTTTTTGTTGCCGCCGGCATGATCTGGTTCAACAATGCCGTGCTGCCGGATTTCAACCATCGCGCCCGCCTGCTCGCCGGCGACATCGCGAGAAAAAAGCCGGGCGTCAGCATCGAGCCGGGCGTTTGGTACGATCGCATTCCCAATTATGGCCTGCTCGTGCAAAGGATCGAGGACAGCCTGAAAACGAACGGCGTCGAGGCGAGCAACGCCGGCGTGACCATCGCGCATAATTTGCTGATCGTCGATCAAAGCGACGCCGAACACAGCCGCAACATCTCTGCGCAACGCGGGTACATCGAGCTTAACCCGCACCTTGGCGCGCTGGTGCTGACGCTGTTCGACGGCGAAGTGCAGGAAATCGACATCCGCAAACCGGAAGAATTTCGCCGCATCGCGTTTCCCAAGCACGTGCTGTCGATCGCCGTGGACGACATGTTTCTGCGCCGCAGCGAGTCGGAATATCGCGGCGACCGCGAGAAAAGCGCGCCACAAATGCGACACGAAGTGAGAGCCGCGCAAGAACAAATGACCACGAGTTTAAAACAACTCAACGAATATGCCGGCCGCGATTTGTACCGGGCGTTCGGAACGAGCTTCGCCGTCGCCGGCCAAATGTTTGACTCATTGTTGGTGGGCACGCCGGTTTTTCCCTTGGCCGCCAATCAACAAACTGATCCCGATGGCTCAGGTCGTTGGCGGCAAGGCACTTTCGGCAACGTTTCGCCGGCAGCTCGTTTCGAGGCTTCGCAATCCATGTCGCCAGGAACAACCGCGGCAGCGCGACAAAATGTTGGCAGCGCCGCCGGTGCTTTCGAAAAAAAATCGGCGCAGCAAAGGCAACAGCGGCTCGCCAATTTGCTCAGCCACGAGCGGCAGATTCTTTACACCATCGACAACCAGCTCAGTCTCGTTCGCAGTTTCGAGCGCATGGCGAACAGCTTGTTGGTGGAGATTCACAAAAAATATTCCATTCCGGTCGCCTGTTTGGTGTTCGTCGTCATCGGCGCGCCGCTCGGGTTCATGGCGCGCCGCGGCGGCATTGCCACCGGCAGCGGCCTGAGTCTCGGCTTTTTTCTGCTCTATTGGACTTTCCTGATCGGCGGCGAGGACTTGGCGGATCGGCAAATCATTTCGCCGTTCCTCGCCATGTGGGCCGCCAACTTCGTCGTCGGCGCCGCGGGATTGTATCTGTTATGGCGCGCCGCCAAAGATAACATTGCAATGGACTTCGCGAAGTTAATGTGGTGGCGGAGAAAGTGAGCAGTGATCAGTATTCAGTGATCAGTAATTAGTGATCAGTATTCAGTGATCGGTATTCAGTAATCAGTGATCGGTATTCAGTGATCCAACAATCCAATGATCCAATAATCCAATAATCCAATGATCCAACAATCTAATGATCCAACAATCCAATGATCCAATGATCCAACAATCCAATGATCCAACAATCCAACAATCCAATAATTCAATAATCCAACAATCCAATAATCCAATAATCCAACAACAAGGCATGCGTTTACTCGATCAATACATCTCGCGAAAATTTCTCTTCAACCTGATTTTTGCGTTGACGGCGTTTGCGAGCATCTTCGTCACCGTCGATTTGGTGGAGGCCTTGTCGGACTACATCGACAAGCGGGTTCCGGCGATGGTGATTGCCAGCTATTATTTTTACTTTCTGCCGTACATCATCGTGCTGACCATGCCGGTGGCGATGCTGCTGGCTTCCATGTTCAGCGTCGGCCAGCTCAGCAAATACAACGAGATTACGGCCATGAAAGCCGCCGGCCAGTCACTGTATCGCATTTTGTTGCCCATTTTAACCATCGCCTTTTTGGCGAGCGGCTTGATGCTCCTTTTCGCTGAAAAAGTCGTGCCGGTTGCCAACCAGCGCAAAATCGAAATCAAGCAACGCTACATCGAGCGGGTTCCGCAAAATCTGCCGTCGCGGCTGTCCAATCTTTATTTTCAGGAAAGCGTGGGCCAAGACACGGCGCGCCAGAACGGGCAAACGGCCAACGCCGTGCGCCGCGTGTTCATCGGCTATTATGATGACGCCACGAAAACCGCGCAGAAGATCAGCATCCAAAATTACAGCGGCATTTTCATCGTCGAGCGCATCGACGCCCTGCAGATGCGCTGGGAAGAGCGAGGCGATAGCACGCGCGGCGTTTGGGAAATCCTGCAAGGCTACCACCGCCGGTTCGAAGGCGAGCGCGAGGCCGTTGCCACGCGCTTTGATTCCCTGGCCATGCCCGAATTATTCTTCACCCCGCAAGTATTGACGAAAGTGCAAAAGGAGCCGGAGGAAATGTCTTATGGCGAGCTGCAAAAATTTATCGACGAAGTGGCGCGCAACGGCGGCAACCCGGATCGCTGGCTGGTGGATTTGTATTTGAAAATTTCCTTCCCGTTGGCGAATTTCATTATTGTGCTCTTCGGCGCGCCGTTGGCGGCGGGCAAAGTGCGCTCCGGCGGCGCCGTCGGCGTGGCGCTGAGTCTGGTTGTTTGCTTTCTTTATTTCGGCACCGTCAAAACCTCGCAATCCATGGGGCAAAACGGCACGCTCGAGCCGCTGCTCGCGGCGTGGCTCGGCAATCTGATTTTCCTCATCGCCGGCGCGGTGATTTTGGTGAAGGCGAGGAAATAGAAAGCAAAAAGAAAAAGGCAAAAAGCAAAGGGCAAAATTGTGCCGTGGAAGAAAGAGGTGATCAACCAAGTGGTGGCGACGTTGCTACGGTGGTTGGAGAAGAAGAGATATCTTTCAAATCACCGACCGGTCACTCCGAGTGACCGGCCGGTAACGGCTACTTGACCACGGCCATCTTTTTTGTCATCACAAAACTCCCCGCCTGCAAACGATAGACATACACGCCACTCGCAATCACGCCGCCATTTTTGTTGCGGCCATCCCAAATCGCGACGTGATAGCCGGCGGCTTTTGGCTCGTTGTCCACCAGCGTCGCCACTTCGGCGCCGAGCAGGTTATAGATTTTCAACGTGACGCTCTCGGCTTTGGGCAGGCCGTAACGAATCGTGGTGACGGGATTAAACGGGTTGGGGAAATTCTGGGGTAATTCGTAGGCCGTGGGAATGGTACGCACCTCCGCCAGTTTCTCATCCACGAAGTCATGCTTGCCCACCACCAACTTCAACTGCTTAGCATGCTCTGCTCCTGCCACTGCCACTGCCCCTGCACCTGTTCCTGCCACTCCATACTGCCACTGCTCGCGCAGATTCTGGGTGATTTTCAGCGCCTCGTCCACCAACCAAACTTCCAACTCCTCCGGCACGCTCTTCATGCCCTCAAAAGATAAATTCACTTTGTCGCGAATGTTGGTCTTGACTTCAAACTCCCAGATTTCCCCTGCCGCAGTGGGATCTGGCCGCGCATCGAGGCAATACGTTTTCGCCAGGGTCTGCCAATCGCGGTGCGGGAAATAGACGGAAACGTATTCGCCGATCACTGGCGGCTCGGGTTGGTCGAGGCGATCGTATTGTCGCGAAGCCTGTTTGACCACGGCGGCGACGTTATTGCCATCCCTTGCATCCTGGCATTGCGCTCGAATGCGGATCGACCACAACATTTCATTCTCGGTTGCCGTTTCTGTTTTGGCAAGGGGGCCGAGATTTGAAAATCTATTAGGATTGATGAACATGCTACGGGCAGTCGCACTAAAAACGGCATACCCTTCGAAAGGCCGCAGCTCTCGCGTTGTTGAATACAGTATGTCGCTCTAGCCCCCGGCTTCATAAGCAAAAAATCCTAAACGCTCGCCATTGCTCAAGCTGTCTTTAGCAAAAGTTTCAAAATTGAAGGGATTACCAATAAGGTTCCAACCCTTATTCAAACGAATCGGGAATGGCTCGGCAGTTGAAACCGTCGTTCCCGGCCCGGTGTTAATGAACCGATCGGAATCCTTGACAATCAGCCAAAACGCTTTGCCCGGCGTCATGTCTGCGGTATTGGGAAATTGAATATTGCTCACCTTTCCCGTTATCGTGTCGGTTGCAATATCATAAAAACGCCACTTTTTGATATTGTACGGCCCAAGATCATCTATTAAAACATCAGATGGACTTTTTTTTGTCGACTTCGAGAGGAATGGAGAATAAGTGGTAGCTCTTTTGCTCGCCGCCGAAGGGTTGGGGTCGTTTGTTTGTGACGCCAACATCGACCCGCACGCGCACCGAGAAGAACGCGTCGGCGTTGGGTTCGCTTGAAGACTCGCGATGAATGTCGGTCGCCTCGATTGCATACTCAACCCCGCGCTCGGTAACTGCCGCACCTGGTATGGTCGCGCGAAACAAGTTGTTCTGTCCACGAACGGAATCCATGAGTAATGACACCAAGCCCGACGAACCGCCCGGGCGAAATTTCAAGGCCGCAAAGGCAACGGCATTTTCATCATCCAGAATTTGTGCGACAATCGGGATGTCTTGACTCACTTTGCTGACGGCAATATTTTGGTGCACGATTTCTGGCGCGCGGCTTTTAGTGATCTTTAGACCAAAATCAATCCGCGTCTTTCCCCCACGGTTGTCCAGCGCCGTGGCGTGAATAACCGTTTCGCCGAGGCCTTCTTGATAAATGAAGAGCCTATTTCTATCGGAAACCACGGCGGTTGCAACCGTATCGTAGCGGCTCCCAGTCTGGAATTCCAGCAGATCGCCCTCCGGATCAACAAACTTCTGATCGAGATTGATTCTGAGGCGTGGACCATCGACCAAAAGCGTGGTATCGGGAAGCGCCTGTCGCAGGAATGGCGCGCGGTTGATCTCGAACCTCGTGAAGTCGGGATTGCCTCGACCGTCGTCCGCTCTGCCATCATCAGCCTTTACGGTTATCCGTGCCTGTCCTAAAGCTGCAGTGTCGACCAGTGTGACGGTAAGTATGCTGCCAGCCATGGAAGCCTGAGCGATATTCGGATCGCTCGAAGTGGCCGAAAAGGTGAGCCTGTCGCCATCACGATCTCTGAAAAGCACCGGAGCCTCTCTTAAATTGCGCAAGAATACCGGAGAGGCTGACGACAAGGTTGTATCCGGTATATCGTTTTCATCTATAAGTCGTGGACGATTGTTTTCCCGCAAGGTCAAAAACTGATTCACCTTCACATTGGCATAACCATTCACCGCACCTGAAGGCCAGCGGATTTGAATGGAGTCAACTATCGCAGCTTTTTTGAGGCCGAATTCCGCATTTAAGCTATTTTGGCTGGCATAACCAGTTTGCCCGGACACTTCTTGCATTTGCCAAACCGGCTTCCCTTTGATTATTGCTCTCACTTTAACTTTCGCGCCAATCGCGGCCGTATTGGAAACCGTGCCAATCAGGCGGATATCGATCCAATTGTTGCCGTTGCCATTGTTCTGATAGAGAAAGTTGTTCTGATTATTATCATTGGCAACAAAGAGATCGAGATCGCCGTCGTTGTCATAATCCCCCCAACTGCTGCTCAGAGAATGTCCGCCGTCGTTGACTATGGCGCCGCTGGTGATCTTGGTAAAACTGCCGTCCCCGTCGTTCCGATAGAGAAAGTTGTTTTGATTAAAATAATTAGCCACAAAGAGATCGAGATCGCCGTGATTGTCATAATCCCCCCAACTGCCGCCATAAGAAAACCCGCCGTCGTTGACGATGGAACCGCTGGTGATCTTGGTAAAGGTGTCATCGCCATTGTTCTGATAGAGAAAGTTGTTCTCACCAAAATTGGCGACAAAGAGATCGAGATCGCCGTCGTTGTCATAATCCCCCCAACTGCTGCCACGAGAATTTCCACCGTCGTTGACGATGGCGCCGCTGGTGATCTTGGTAAAATTGCCGTCCCCGTTGTTCTGATAGAGAAAGTTGTTCTCATTATAATTGGTGACAAAGAGATCGAGATTGCCGTCGTTGTCATAATCCCCCCAACTGCTGCCACGAGAACTTCCACCGTCGTTGACGATGGCGCCGCTGGCGATCTTAGTAAAACTGCCGTCCCCATTGTTCTGATAGAGAAAGTTGTTCTCATCAAAATCATTGGCGACAAAGAGATCAAGATCGCTGTCATTGTCGTAATCCCCCCAACTGCTGCCCAGGGAAGCCCCGCCGTCGTTGACGATGGCGCCGCTGGTAATCTTGGTAAACGTGCCATCGCCGTTGTTTTGATAGAAAAAGTTGTTCTGATTATAATTGGCGACAAAGAGGTCGAGATCGCCGTCGTTGTCATAATCCCCCCAACTGCTGCCACGAGAATTTCCACCGTCGTTGACGATGGCGCCGCTGGTAATACGGGTGAAAGGGGTTTCCGCAATCGTCAAAGACTGATTGATAGCCACATTGATGCTATCCTGAACGATCCCGCTGGGCCATTCAACTTTGATGGAATCAATCACCGTTGCATCACCCAGACCGAATTCGGCATTGAGACCACTCTGGCTCGAAAAACCCGTTTGTCCGGATATCTCTTGCATTTGCCAAACCGGCTTGCCTTTAATAGTCGCTTTCACTTTAACCTTCGCGCCAATCGCTGCCGTATTGGAAACCGTGCCGAGAAGGCGGATATTGATCCAATTGTTGCGGTTGCCGTTGTTCCGATAGAGAAAGTTGTTCTCACCCAAATCATTGGCAACAAAGAGATCGAGATCGCCGTCGGTGTCATAATCCCCCCAACTGGCACCATTAGAATATCCACCATCATTGACGATCTCGCCGCTAGTAATCTTGGTAAAAGTGCCGTCGCCGTTGTTCTGATAGAGAAAGTTGTTTTGACCAGAAGTATTGGCGACAAAAAGGTCGAGATCGCCGTCGTTGTCATAATCCCCCCAACTGCTGCCACGAGAATCTCCACCGTCGTTGACGATGGCGCCGCTGGTGATCTTGGTAAAAGTGCCGTCGCCGTTGTTCTGATAGAGAAAGTTGTTCTGATTATAATTGGCAACAAAAAGGTCGAGATCGCCGTCGTTGTCATAATCCCCCCAACTGCTGCCATGAGAATCTCCACCGTCGTTGACGATGGCGCCGCTGGTGATCTTGGTAAAGGTGCCATCGCCGTTGTTCTGATAGAGAAAGTTGTTCTGATTATTATTGGCGACAAAGAGATCGAGATCGCCGTCGTTGTCATAATCCCCCCAACTGCTACCCTGAGACCATCCGACATCGTTGACAATTGCGCCCGTGGTGATTTTGGTGAAGGTTTGGGCGAAGGCGGAAAGGCTCGGCACGAGCCAAAGCGCCAAGCTGAGTATGATTGGTTTGTTTTTCATTTTTAACCTGAGTGGTAAAACGTAAGGCGTAAATGGCTTACGAATCGTTGCCCATTAACTAGCTAACGAGCAAGCCAGCGAACCCTGCGGGCGTAGCCAGCCAACAAAAGAGAATTCGCGGTCGTGATAGTTTATAGAATAATAGACACGAAAAAAGGTAAATTTTTCTCAAATCAGTATGTGCTTTTTTGCCAGCCATGGCAAAATACCGGAAGTCGGTTTCCATTCCTCTCGTCGTAGACGAAGAGAAGTCAAAGTGATGTGGAGGGGATTTGTCATCTCAAAGCCAGTCGAAGATGGCAACAGAAAATACACAAATCTTTCGGAAAAGTCAAGAGAGAAAGGGATAGAAAAATACCGTCCGGACGCTTTGTCTTGCGCGATTCTGACGAATTCTTGAGGTTCAGCGTCCGGACGGTCAACCTGTAATCCGAGGCATTACATAAGAAGAAATTGTCACGAGGCGGGGTAATTGGCCAAGAGCAAGAGTCGCTATGCAAAAAAGCTAAAAGCTTACACGCAAAGATCCGCAAGGCGGGACAAAGATTTTTTCTTTGCGTACCTTTGCGTCTCGGCGTCTTTGCGTGCGCTTTTCTCCGTTTGGCTATTCGTCTGAATTTAGCATTGTGCTGACGCGGAACGATTGATCCCCGAAGGGATTACTACAAACTCTATGTCATTAAGTTAAGCAGAGAGCAAGCAGTCCCGAAGGGACTTGTGAAAATAGCCCACCAATTTATTGGTGGAAAAGAAATTTAAACAACCCATCAAGTCCCGAAAGGGACGAATGAAAACGGTATGCCCGTATTTTCTCAGCCGTTTTTTCAACCGTCCCTACGGGACCTTGGATTGAGGTGCATATTGGATTTCCCACGAGGTGGCGTAACACAACCCATAAACAGCAACGTGTAACGGTTCACTATTTTCTCCATCCGTTGTACTCCCAAGAGGTGCAAGTTGTGAAGGAGTTGAATTTCACCTCTGGGAAAGTTT